>FMJZ01131800.1_pt1 | contig 12696 bp, 9 predicted proteins | sample 1987881 | NCBI WGS metagenome assembly FMJZ01 (sample SAMEA4378227, study PRJEB15110) | soil metagenome | biome: soil; feature: Field; material: Soil | place: India | collected 2015-03-11 | depth 0 m | reverse complement strand
TCTGTATTGTTGGTAATGGTTGATAAGCGTTGTTGTAGCCAGCGTGACGCTTTAAGATACCACCATTGTGGTTGGCAGATCAACCAACGCACTTTTGAATATGAAAAGAGTGGTGGGTCGATTTGTAAGATATGGTTAACAAAACCGAGCGTGCGCATAGCGATTTGGTGTCCTAATACCAATATAGTGGCAACTAAATCGCCTTTTGTATAGGTGTGTAATATTTCTAAGCCTGCATTGCGGCAAAGCATGCTGATGCCATATATGGTAAAGCGCCAATAATCGTGGGGTAGTTCGTGAATAGGATAGATAAATGGTACTGATATAATAAGGTGACCGCCGGGTTTAAGTAAACGTTCAATTTCACGCATTACTTGAAACGGATTAGTAGTATGTTCTAGCACTTCAGTGCAAAGAATGGTGTCAAATTGTTGATGGCGAAAAGGCAAATACTCGGCAAAGCAGATAACATCAGCAGCGTGGGTGCCGTGTGGTGAAAAGGTGACTTCGGTGCCGATACTCATATCAACTAAACTATCATAAATGAGAGCATACGGACGATGACCACATCCGAGATCAAGTAAGCGGCCTTTTAAGTATTTTCTAGATTTGAGCAATAATTGCAATAATAATTCATTTGCAATAATTCCAAGGGTTTGCTGGTAATCTATCTCATACCGGTCGAGGGTAGGGTTGTAGGTGAGAAATCCTTGTTGTATTCGCATAGTATGTAGATTCCTTGTAACTCTGAATTTAATATTTTAAGAAACGGTTGGAATTACTTGCTGGCACTAAATGATTTTATTGGCGCTGATCGTTGATGATGGCGCCATAACCACACCCCACACCCGCCCATAATAATTATACCCCAGCCGAAACGCACAGTGGCGGCGACGAGATCTGGTAGCGACAACCACTGTGCTGTTAACCACAACCCGCCGTAGCCCATCATTCCAACACTGATGATGCTGATGATAGCGTGCCAAGAATAGCGCAATGGGTAGAGTTGCAGCGATCTGATGGCAATCAAGCTAGTCCAAATAGCATAGGCAACGACCGTTGCCCAAGCAGCGCCAGAAATCCCATTCATTGGGATCCACCAAAAGCACAAGCCAAGACAGGCGATCGCTGCAATCCAGCCTATCACCGGCAGATCTTGGGTGCGATCCTTCAGCATGATGCCAATGTTCAAGGGATAACTCAGGCCATAAATGATGTACGCTAGTAAAATAACCGGTACCAAATGCATTGCCGGCCAATATGCTGGTGGTGCCAACAGGGTGTATATCAACGGGGTTAAGGCAATAATGCCAAGGCTGACTGATATGGCTGTCCACAAATAGATCAGCAGCGCTTGCTCATATTTCGGTTCGGGGTTGGGTTCGGCGGCGATCTTGAAGCGCCGTGGCGCCCAATCAAGGGCGAAGGGCCGGGTAACTAACACATCGAGGATCGTGGCAATTTTGTAGGCCAAGGAATACAGAGCCACATCTTCTAACGACAGAAAACCTTGGATGACATAGCGATCGGCAGCCAATAGGATATAAGCCGCTACGTTCGTTGGTAACATCGGCAGGCCATAGCTAGCGATCCGCTTGATCATAGTTCGATCAAAGCGCCAGATAACCCATCGTCTACTGAGCATCAAGGCTACTACTAGCACCGCTAACGCGGCCAGTAAGCGTGCCCCAAGTGCGCCGGTCAAGCCCCAACCGCTCTCGACAAAACCAAATAACAGTACCGCAAATAATGCTAAACGACCTATCGACAATATGATAAAGATGACCGGATATTCGAGCATGCGAAACAGGGTCAGAAAGACGGTAAAAAATGCATCGCTCCAACCTATCGCCAACACCATGAAAAGGGTATGTGGCGCACCGGGAAAGCCAAAATGAACCCCGCTCGCCACAATACCGGTACCGCCGGTGACAATCACCAACCCAATCGCACCGACCATCAATAGGGTGCTACCAACCAACTGCGCGCGCTGGTGCTCATCGGGTTGAAACCAGTACTCGCGCATCAGGCCGACTTCTAGCCCGGCAAGAATGAATATATTCAACAAGAAGATTGACAACTCGAAAAGTGACCATGCGCCATATTCAGCGGGGGTCAGGGTACTGATTAAGTATGGGATGACAAACAGCAGTACTGCGCTGTTGGCGGCGTTGCCGAGAGCGTAGATAAGGCTGTAGCTGAAAATTCGTTTCATGTTTTACGCGCAAAAAGCCATTTGCTATTTGGAACTTTCATCCCATAAAGAGGGCAAAGGAAATGCCGATCTAACCATTTTGATCCAGAAAGCTGTTCTTTATTACGCGTTGTTCGAGTTTCCAAATAAAAGCATAAGCATTCTACCAAGCCAGATGGCTTTTGATTGGTGGTGGCTGTAAGATGGCAAAAATTGGCTCTATCTGAACGATACTAAGTTTGTGTTTCAGGAATATCTGATAATAATCGCTGTATGATCGCAAGCGTACATGAGTGGCGCTTTGTACAGTTTGTTGTGGAAAAATGTCAGAAACAATCAGCCAACCATCTACCTTTAAACGGGAAGCCATAGAGGAAATAGCGCGTTCGAATCGTTTGTCTTCGATAATGTGGAATAATACATCAGCGGCAAATACGATATCAAAATGATTGCTAATAGCTATAGGAGAAGATTCAGTAATGTCAGCACACACAAAATGAAATGACGGATGCCGTCGTTATTAATGTCTTAACACTCGTTGGACTAATATCTAAGCCAAAATACTCGGCAACATCATTCTGAGCAAAATAATTTGTATAGAATCCTGTACCACATCCAACCTCAAAGATTCGACTGCCAGCTAGTGGTTGTTTGATGCGGGCCAATCCAGTCGATAATGTCTCTAACCGCCGCTGATAAAGGCGAGCATTGTAGTTGGGTCCCAACCCGCTATGACCAACGCCGGTCAGATCAAAGTTCTTCTGCAGACGATTTTCCCAGTAATGACTGGGTGTATACTGTTTCATTTTTGACATTCCTTAATCAACCACGATCCCTTGAGGCTGATATTGCTGATTCTGAAGCGCATTACTACCAATAGCCCAGATCAAGCCAGCAACGACCATGAGCGTTGTGATCGAGACGAATATTCGTCCAACCCTATCAGTATCCGTGAAGGCTTGCTTGATCTGTATCATGCTAGTAATGCGCTCACATTCCAGACCAACGCTACTTTGTCTTCCTCACCTCCACCCACACCTGCGGCCCCGGTCGCAGCGTCGCTTTCGGCATTGGGCGCACGGGGTAGCCGGGCACCGCGCTGACGTGGAAGCGTTGCAGGATCATGGGTAACACGATCTGCATTTCCATCAGCGCGAAGTTGTTGCCGATGCACTGGCGCGGGCCGGCGAGGAAGGGAACGTAGGCGAATTTGTGGCGCCTTTCCGCCTCTTCGGGCCGGAACCGTTCGGGATCAAAGCTCTCAGGGTTGAGCCAGAAGGCCGGATGCCGGTGGGTGACGTACGGGCTGAGCGCGACGGTTGCGCCAGCGGGCAGTTCGTAATCGCCGAGCTTGTCAGGCCCGACGAGCACTCGCGATAAGATCCACGTTGGCGGGTAGAGGCGCAGGGTTTCGTCGATCACCATGCGGCTGTAGGGCAGATTGGGCAGGTCGGCGGGGGTGGGATTGCGCCCGCCCAGCACGCTGGCGTATTCGGCCCGCAGCTTGCGCTCGGCGTCGCCGTGGTGAGATAGCAGGTGCAAGACCCACGATAAGGTGCCGGCAGTGGTTTCGTGCCCGGCGAGGAAGATGGTCATCACCTCGTCGCGGATCTGCTGCGGTGACATCTGCTCGCCGGTTTCGGCGTCGCGCGCTGTCACTAGTATCTCCAGCAGGTCGTCGCGCTCGCCTTGCCGTTGCCGCCGTTCGTCGATTAAGCGGTAAACGGTGCGTTCGAGTAGGTCAAGGTTGCGCCGGTAGGCGAGGTTGCCCGGCGTTGGCCAACTGCGCGGCGGTTGCAAGAGGCGGAATTGCTGGCCGGCTACCCAGTTGAGGGTGTCGTTGAAGGCCTTGCCGACGGCATGCGCTTCGGCATCGCTCAGCGATAAGCTAAACATGGTGCGCACGATGATCTGCTGGGTCAGCAGCATCATCTCTTCTTGCACCTCGAAGGGGCGACCGCTGCGCGCATACCCTTCCCAGCGCGCCAGCATGCGCTCGGCTTCTTCCACCATCACCTCGGCCGTGTGGGCAATGCGCTGGTGGTGAAAGGCGGGTTGCATCAACCGGCGCTGGCGCAGCCAATGCTCGCCGTTGCTCGTCACCAACCCACGCCCAAGGATTTCATCTATCGTCGGGTAGCGTTTGATGTAGTTTTTCCAGTTCTCTTGGGTGATCCGCTTGAGCATATCGGGGTGAGTGGCCAAGTACATGGTGTGCTTGCCCAACGAGAGCTTGACCAGATCGCCATAGTGGCGCTGCAAGCGCACCATGAATTCGAGCGGATCGCTCAGCAAACGGTTGCCGATGCCGACGACCGGCAGACCGCGCGGGCCGGGGATGGTGCTAACAGGAGCTGTCATAGGCTTTCGGGATTTGGAAGTTCGGCCACGACCACCGATAGCTTACCATGGGCTGGGTTGTGTGTCAAGCGTCAGTAGAACCACAGCGACATACGCCGGTTTGGATCGGGTGCGGCAATGTCACAAAAATTGTCCAAATACGTGCTTGAGGCGGGCGATGTCGTCGAGGTGATCGTGTAAGACGCGGTACACAATATCACGGTCGATGCCGAGGTATTCATGCACAAGGATGTTGAGAAAGCCGATCATTTTGATCCATAATTGCTCAGCCGCTTCATTGATATAGCCGGCTTCGCATAACCGGCGCGGCACGTCGCTGTGCCAATCGACCGTGCCCAACTGGAGACCCGCGATCACGTGATTTCCCATATCAGTCAGCGCTTCAATCGCAAGGTGCAGGAAACGTTCAGCACTGCTGTAACGCTCAGGATTAGCCACAAATTCGTCGCGTGAATACCGTTGCATGCTGTACAGAATGCTCAAATATTCGTCGAGCTTCTCAAGTCATTTATGCAGTACTTCGGGTCTGATCATGCTGCATCCTCGCTTTATACGCTTGGCGTTGCACGTCAAGGTAGGGGCGGAAATCAAGAAATTGGCGGGTGACGAGCGAAAAGAAGGAGCCGTGATCAAAGTCGGGTGTCTGATAGATGAGTTTGTTGGGCCGGGTGACTTCGTGTTTGAGCACAATGCTTGCGGTATTGAGCACGACTACGTCAACGTTGCAGAAACCGGCTTGGGCCAACGCGGCAAGGAGATCGAGCTTGGGAAAGTTCGGTTCATCGCGCCGGAGCACGAGCGCTAGATCAAGATCGCTTTCGGCATGCATGCTCCCCGTGGCCGCCGACCCAAAGAGGTAGACGGCTTGGATGGCGGAGAAGCGGGCGAATATGTCATCTAGATGGTCAAGCTTCGGATGGAGCGGTGCGGTCATCGTGACCGTATTATTGTCACAGCGCAAGGGGTACATTGTGGATAACAGTATAGCACAGCGGCAGCCTCCGCAACGCTCCGGACGCGCGCAGGAAGTTACTTCGGGATCGGGTACTCTTGCGATGCTGCTTGCCGCTCATCATTTGCTACACATCCTTGACGGATAGGGTGCTTTCGGCTAGGATCGAACTAACCCAATACTTGACTGCGACGTTCGTAGGGAACGTCACCCACCGATTTGAGGCAGGCATGGGCATATCGCTCAATCACACGATTTTTCGCGCGTATGACATTCGCGGCATCGTCGAGGTTGATCTCGACGAAGGGATTTATGAGGTGCTTGGGCGGGCGGCGGGCACCCTGTTTCGCAACGAAGGTCGTCGGCGCATTGTAGTGGCCCGCGATGCGCGGCTGAGTTCGCCCCGCTTTCAGGCGGCGTTGATGGAAGGTTTGCGCGCCACCGGGATGGATGTGCTCGATATTGGCATGGTGGCGACGCCGGTGATGTATTTTGCGGTGGAGGCGTTGGGCGCTGATGCCGGCGCGATTGTGTCGGCCAGCCATAACCCGCCGGAATTTAATGGTCTGAAGCTGCGCCGCGCCGAGCCGCGCTTCGGTTCCGAGCCGCTGCCTTCGGAGGCGATTCAAGCGGTGGGAACGATTGCCGCGAGTGGTCATTTTGCGCAGGGCACTGGCCACTACGAGCAGGTTGACATTGGCCCGGCCTATATCGAGTCGGCTCGGCGCTGGATCAATTTCGGCCACCGGCGGCCCCGCGTGGTGCTCGACGGCGGCAATGGCGTGGCCGGCCCGCTGGCGATGGCGATGTACGAGGCGCTTGGCATCGAAGTGATCCCGCTCTTTATCGAGCCTGATGGCACCTTCCCCAACCACCATCCCGATCCGCTGAAGGTTGAGAACTTGCGTGATTTGCAAGCGGCGATGCGCGAGCATCGCGCCGATCTCGGCATTGGCCTTGATGGCGATGGCGACCGGCTGGGGGTGGTGGATGAAGCCGGTGAGGTAGTGTTCGCCGATCGCTACCTGATCGCGCTGGCCAAGGCTATGCTCGCCAAGCGTAAAGGTCCAGTGGTGTTTGACGTGAAGTGCAGCGCCGTCTTGCCGCAGGCGATCCGCGAGTTGGGCGGCGAGCCGGTGATGTGGAAGACCGGCTATACTAGCTTGTCGGCCAAGATGCGTGAAATTGATGCGGTGTTGGGCGGCGAGCTGAGCGGCCATACTATCTTTCCCTTCCCCGGCCGCTATTTTGATGACGGCGCCTTTGCCGGGGCGATGCTGCTGCATGCCCTCGGTGAGTTGGGGCAAACCTTGCGCGAAGCGCTTGCCCCTTACCCGTTGTTGCCGTCGATTGATGAAGGGCGCATCCCCTTCCCCGAAGAGCGCAAGTTTGCCGTGATCGACTTCCTGCACGAGCGGTTTGCTGGCAAGTACCCGCTGATTGACATTGACGGCGTGCGAGTTGATTTTGGCGATGGCTGGGGGTTGGTGCGCGCTTCCAATACCGAACCGGCCATTACGACGCGCTTCGAAGCGCAGACGTGGGAGCGCGCCTGCGCGATCCGTGATGAAATGCTGAGCGTCGTTGAGGAGTTTCGCACACAGGCATGAGCGTGTATCGACGCCCCTTGCTACAGGCGTGGGAGGCTGCTTACATTGCTGAGCTGACTCTCGATCAATTACGCCGTCGGGCGGCGACCGTTGGCGCAGCGCTGGCCGGCCAGCGTGCGCGCTGTCTGATTGCCTTCGATACCCGCTTTCTGTCCAATCTCTTGGCCCAAACCTTGGCCCACGATCTGGCGGCGCAAGGAGTAACGGTCGTGCTGGCCGATGCGCCGGCGCCGTTGCCGGCGATTCACCATGCGCTTGACCGTAAGCAGGCCGATTGCGCGCTTTACGTTTCGGCGCGCAACCGGCCTTACTATATGGGTGGCTTGATCTTGATCGCTGATGAGAAGAGCGGTCTGAGTATTCATCCTACCACTGACCCGCTGCCGCCGGTAGCATTTCCGCCACTCACGCCGCCGCAAACGACGGTGAATCTGCGCGCGCCTTACCTCGATGCGCTGCGCAACATGATCGATCTCGATGCGATCCGTCGTTTGCCGATGACCTTCTTCATTGATGCGATGTCCGGCACCACCGCCGGCATGGTGACGGCGCTGCTCGGTGAAGGCGGCCAAACCCGGGCGATTGAGATTAACCGCGATCCTGATCCGCTCTTTGCTCGCGGCGCGCCGCAACCGTTTGAAGCGACCCTCACTCGGTTGCGCAAACTGGTGCGCGAGAGCGATTCGCACCTTGGGTTGGCCCTATCTGGCGATGGCACCGCTCTCGCTGTGGTTGATCCCGCCGGCGAGGTGCTCGATCCGTTTGAGGTGAGCCTGTTGCTGGCCGGCTATCTAGCGGCTCACCATCGCCAGCGCGGCTTGGTGCTCGCGCCGCCGCCGCAGAACCCGTTGCGTCTCCAGCCGAAACACCTTGCGGCATGGGAAGATGCGACTGGTCTGAAACTGGAAGTGGTGAGTGATGGCCTGTATCTCGAACGCCAACCGCTGGTGGCGATGACGGCCACTGGTGAAGTGGCGCTCAGTCGCTGGAGCGGCTGCCCGGATGGATTGCTGGCTGGTCTCTTGTTATGTGAAGTAGTGTCGCGTAGTAACGGTGGTCTGCGCGCGCTCTGCGCGGCGCTACGAGCGCAGTTTGGCGCACAGTAGGGAATGGGGAATCGGGAGTTGGGAATGGAGGGGCGCCTCACGGTGGGCGCCGGCTTCTGCCCATAACCCTGAAAGGCTGTGAGAGCACCTGTTGGTTTGGCGAGGCGCGCAAGGCCCTAAATCACTGCCGAAAGAGTCCGTTGGAAGCTAGATGGGCATGGTCGCCTATGCGTTACCCAAGCGATACAACCAGTGGATGGCGCGATCGCGTTGGCGTGGACAGCGCCTTCCTGAGGTGATCCCTTGCAATGCCAAACGTGTTTTTGTTGCTATGCGAGGGGCTGGATTTCGCGCTCGTGGGTGATTGTTGCGGGCGGGCAGTACAAGGTGCTGCGTTGCCCTGTTCTCGCTATGACATACGGGCTCAGCGCTGGGCAATGAAGTTATCAGCACGTGTGGTTGGTAAACGCTATCGTGACAAGCAGGCTGCTCTCGCATGAAACAGATCATTAATCGCCTCAGTGCATTGCGCCAGTTGCTCCCGTCGCTCTCGCTCACCTTTGCTGGAATCTTGTTACTATCGCTTGGGGTGGCGTATCTCTTCATTCATGCCTATCGCACCGTTGAAGGGCTGCCCGAAGTGGTGTGGTGGCTCACCCTGCAATTTCTGCCGCGCCCATTGCGCGGCATTTTGTTGCTTGGCGTGGGCCTGTTTGTGCTGGCCGGCGGCATCTGGCAGTTGAGCGGAGTCGTCGTGATTCCCCGTCCGAGCCAGTTACCCGCCGATGGCGAGCTGGTGTTAGGCTACGATCGTACCAAACGACCGCGCCGGATTACAGTGATTTCGGGTGGCGCCGGCATGCTGGTGTTGTCGAGCTTGAGCGAACAGGTTGATCGCATGACCTGTATCGTACCGGTCACCGACCCGGTCGAGTATTACTACCGGGCATCGGGGTTGCTCAATCAACCAAATGTCTATTACGTGGTGCCAACCCCGATCCCGCTCGAAGTCATCGCCGAACTTGATGACGGCACGCTGATCGATGTGCGGCATATCTATTTGCATCCCGAATTGGCCCAGCGGCGGGTGCGACACTTGCGCCTGACCCAAGCCGATCCGCCGCCGCTGACGCGGGTGGCGATTGAGTCGCTGCGCGAGGCGGATGCGATCGTGTTGGGACCGGGCAGCCTGTTCGAGAGCATTCTACCCAACTTTCTGTTAGCTGAGTTTGCTGAGGCAGTGCGAGCCAGCCCCGCGAAAAAGATTTTCGTCTGCAATCTGATGACCGAGCCGGGCCGCACCACCGGCTTCCGCGTGGCTGACCATATTCGCGCCATCAAAGAATACGCCGGCTTCACCCCGGATTATGTGCTGGTCAATGCCCAGCGGATCGATCCTGAAACAACGCGCATCTACGCCGCCGCGAATCAGACGCCGGTCTATCTCGATCCGGGAGATTATGAAGAGCTGGCGGCCCTGCCCGGCGATACGCGCGGCCAACGCGGCGTGATCGTCGAGGGCAGCATGGTGATCGAGACCGATCTCGCAGCGGCGGTGATCCAGTACACCACCTCACTCGATAATCCGCAGCAGAGCCGGGCAGTGCGAGTGTTGCGCCACGACGGCCAGAAGCTGGCCGCGGCGCTGCTCGAATTGCTGCGCCGGGTGTGACTCCGCTTCGGCTTGCGTTCACCTCGCCAAATTAATCGGTGGCGATATGCCGCCGCCAGAACGGTTCGCCAACCGCCTGTTCGCGCGGTTTTGGTTCGGTCATTGGCGCTGGCGCAGGTTGCTTGAAGGTGGGTACCAGCCGGTGCAACGTGCGCAACACTACTGCGGTATCATCACGAAATGCGGCGAGTTCGAGAATCCGGATTTGGTCGGCCAGCGCCTTTGGCACCAATTTGGCGGCATTGCGGGCGATAAAGATCTTTGCATGGCTGGTGCGCTCGTATTCTTCTCCCTCGACGAATAACTCCTCGTAGAGCTTCTCGCCGGGGCGCAGACCGGTAAAGACGATATCAATATCGCGCCCGACCTGCAATCCCGACAGCTCAATCATATCGCGGGCCAGATCAACGATCCGGATCGGCTTGCCCATATCGAGCACAAACACCTCGCCGCCTTTGCCCAACACCAACGCTTGCAAGGTCAACTGCACCGCTTCGGGAATGGTCATAAAGAAGCGGCGCATGTCGGGATGGGTCACGGTCACTGGCCCGCCGCTAGCGATCTGCTGCTTAAAAGTCAGCAATACCGAGCCGCGCGAACCGAGCACATTGCCGAAGCGCACCGCCACATACGCGCGTCCGCTCTGGCGAGCCGCTTCGTGAACCAGCAACTCGGCCACGCGCTTGGTTGCCCCCATGACATTGGTCGGATTAACCGCCTTATCGCTCGAAATCATCACAAAATGGCTCACATCAGCCTGCAATGCTGCGTTAAGCAGATTGCGCGTGCCGAGCACATTGTTGGTAACCGCCTCAGCAGGGTGAAGTTCCATTAGCGGCACATGTTTGTGCGCGGCAGCATGGAACACGATCTCAGGGCGGTACTGCTCGAAGATGTACATGATTCGCTCGGCGAAGCGAATATCAGCAATGACGGTCGTCAGTTTGGTGGTTGGCGGCGCAATCCGGCGCAGCTCCTGCTCGATGGCAAAGATCGAGTTCTCACCGTGACCGAGAATGATCAGCTCTGCTGGCTGGGCGCGCAGGATTTGCCGGCAGAGTTCTGATCCGATCGAACCGCCGCCGCCGGTCACCATCACCCGCTTGCCTTGCAACCGGTGATGCACGGCGGCACTATCGGTTTGCACCGGCGACCGGCGCAAGAGATCCTCGATTTGCACATTGCGCAATTGGTTGACGCTTACCTTGCCATCGAGCAGCTCGTAGAGACCGGGCATGATTTTGGTCTTGACATTGGTACGCTCACAGAGTTCGACAATACTGCGAATGTCTTTGCCAGCCGCCGATGGCATAGCAATGATGACGCAGCGGGCATTGTATTCATGGACAAGCCGGGGAATGTCGAACCGGTTTCCCAAGACCGGCGCGCCATAAATGTGCATCCCGTGCTTAAGCGGATCGTCGTCAAGAAAACCGACGACCACCATGCCGAGTTGCGGGTTGTCACGCAATTCACGCGCGATCATCGAACCGGCTGAACCGGCGCCCATTATCAGCACGCGCTGCATTGTTCCATTGCCATCACCTTTGCGCTTGCGCTTCAGCGTATTGCGGTGCCAGAGCAAGCGGGCGAGCAGGCGCGGCCCGATGGTTGCCGCGAGACCAAAGAAGAAGAAAATGATGGGCACCGAACGGGGTACAAGTGCTAGGGGCGTGATGCTGGCCACCACAAATGCAACCGGCGTGGCGACGATCATCGCCAGCGATACGACTGAAATCAGCAGCAATAAGTCATCGATCGAGGCGTAGCGCCAATACCGCGAATAGATGCCCAAGCGCTGGAAGAGCACGATGTGAACGGGCGTTGTGATCACGGCCAATACGAACCAGCCGGCTAAGGCGGTTCCTGTGGGTAAGTCGTCGAGCCTTACCCAAAAGCTCAGGTATGCCGCGAATGGCAACAAAACCATATCCAGCAAGAAAAAATAACGATTGCGGAGCGGAGAAGAAGTGATGAGCTTCAAGCCGGACCCCTTTCCTATCGTTGCGTGGCCGGTGGGGCAGCGCGCATAGGGAGGAGACTGGCGGGAATAACGCTGCGCTTGATCTGTTGGTCGACGGCTCCATGCTACCGGCAGTAGGTGAACAATTGATGTGTACTGCTGCCGACAAGATAACAATCTTGTTAGAACAAGGCGGGCGATGTGATCACCTAAGCGCGGCGCGTAAATGATGAACCACCTCGGTGACGTGCTCTTCGCGCATGACGCTCGAAAAAGGCAGCGCCAACGATAGGGCGCCAAGCCGTTCCGTCACCGGAAAATCGCCGTGCTCGTACCCAAAGAGCTCACGGTAAAAAGGTTGCAGATGAATCGGCGTGAAATAGGGTCGGCTGGGAATGCCAGCGGCGGCTAGCCGCTGCATCACCGTATTGCGATCGGCTGGCGGCAGAATCCGCACCACGTAGACAAACCAGCTCATCCGGGTGGTGTGCGGGCTGATCTGAGGCCGTTCGACCAGATCGAGATCGGCCAGTTGTTCGTGATACCATGCGGCCACTTGCGCTCGCCGGGCAATCAGTTCTTCAATCCGTTGCAGTTGGGCAACCCCCAGCGCCGCACTGAGTTCATCGAGCCGGTAGTTGTAGCCGAGGCGGGTGTGGTTGAGCCATGCATCAAAGACATCGCGCCCCTGATTGCGCAGCGAGCGAAACAGCGCAGCCCAGTCGTCGTGCCGGGTGACGATCATACCGCCTTCGCCAGTTGTCATCTGTTTGTTGGGATAGAACGCGAAGACCGCCGCATCGCCAAGCGTGCCGGCCATTTGCCCCTTGTAGGTGGAACCAATCGCCTCGCAAGCGTCTTCGATCACGTGCAAGCCATATTCGGCAGCAACGGCGTT
>FMJZ01038015.1_pt1 | contig 12758 bp, 12 predicted proteins | sample 1987881 | NCBI WGS metagenome assembly FMJZ01 (sample SAMEA4378227, study PRJEB15110) | soil metagenome | biome: soil; feature: Field; material: Soil | place: India | collected 2015-03-11 | depth 0 m | reverse complement strand
AAAAAAAACACCCCGAACAGCTCAGGGTGTCGCTATGACTTTTCTAGGCTAATCTAGGCTATTTGTTGGGTTGAGGTGTCAAGCGCAGATAGGGCTTAACGGCATTGAAGCCCTTGGGAAATTTCTGCTGCGCCTCTTCATCGCTGAGGGAAGGCACAATCACGCACTCTTGCCCGTCTTGCCAATTGACGGGGGTGGCCACGCTGTAGTTGTCCGTCAGCTGCAGCGAATCAATCACCCGCAGAATTTCAGCAAAGTTACGCCCCGTGCTCGCAGGATAGGTCAAGGTCAAGCGTAGGCGTTTTTGCGGGTCAATGATAAAGACTGTGCGCACCGTTAGGTTGTTGAGGGAGTTGGGGTGGATCATGTCGTAGAGGTTGGAGACTTTTCTATCTTCGTCTGCCAAAATCGGGTAATCCACCTTGACGTTGTTGACTTCCTCAATGTCTTTGATCCAACCGAGGTGGGACTCCACACTATCCACACTTAAGGCCAAGGTTTTGACATTGCGCTTCTCAAATTCTGAGCGTAACCGCGCCACTTCGCCCAGTTCTGTCGTACAAACGGGGGTGTAATCCGCTGGGTGGGAAAACAATACAACCCAGCTATCCCCTGCCCACTCATAGAAGTTGATTTCCCCCATGGAAGAGGCTTGGGTAAAGTTGGGTACGACATCCCCAAGTTTTAGGCTCATAGATGGTGGCTCCTAGGCTAACGATGTATCTTTAGCTACGGATTCTATCTTGCCACAAACTCTCGTTTATCGGTCGGAATATAGAGGAAAATATACAAAGCGATAGAATTGAATAGGATTTAGCGTTGAGAATCTTCAATCGTCGTTGCCTTTAGGGTCTGGACATACTGCTGCACCTTGAGGTCAATACCCGTAATATCGGTGCCCACCACCACTGCCCAAGCGCCCAAATTCAAGGCTTTTGCAGCCATTGTTGGACTGACAATCCCCCCTTCACAGAGAATAGGCACGTTGAAATGCTCAACAAGCTGACCCAGGAGTGCCCAGCTGGGGGGTGGGGTATGCGCCGTGGCTGCGGTGTAACCAAAGAGGGTCGTGCCTACCCAATCGGCATCCGCAGCAACCGCCACTTCAGCACTTTCAAGGGAGTCAATATCGGCCATGACGGGCTTGCCCAGTTCATTGTGAATTCGCTGAATCAAGTCCTGTAGGGGTTCAGGGCGCGATCGCGCTGTGGCATCGAGGGCAATCACATCAGCACCTGCTGTCGCAACGGCCACCGCATCGGCAAAGCGAGGCGTAATATACACAGGGTACTCGGGCAAAACCTGCTTCCAGAGGCCAATAATGGGCACATTTACCGCTTGGCGCACTGCCTGAATATGGGCTGGGGTATTGATGCGCACGGCAACTGCCCCCCGCAAAACCGCTGCCTTTGCCATAGCGGCAATGATTTCTGGCGCTGCTAAAGGGGAATCTGGTGGGGCTTGACAGGAGACAATTAAACCGCCGCGAATTTGCGTTGCCAGGTTCATGATGTTTCGAGGTGTAATTTCTGACGGGCGATCGCCCCCAGTTCTAAGGAGTGACCACTGACCTTCTCTAGTAAATAGAGACAATGCTCTGGCCGCAGGAACGTGCCATCGTTGCGACAGACCCCCGTGTAGATCACGCTCACCGTTGGCCAGTGGTCTTGGTGCTCCTTGAGGTGGATCTCCAGCAGGCGATCGCGCAAATTCACCACTTGGGTTTTCCCCGACTTCGTGGTTAGCTCATAGAGAATTTCAGGCGTGGCTCGCAAATCCTCTAACCACTGTTGCCAAGTGTCCCGCTCCACAGGTTCAGGGGTACGGATGAGCAGTTCATAGGTGGCGGCCCGCAGGGCTTGACTAGCAGCCGGTTCACTGAGGGGCACCACTTCACAGGTGTAAAGGGGCACATCCGCCGGCAGTTGTTGCCGCAGTTGCTCCAGCACCGTTGGCGGCTCCACCTCGCGATAAAACTCCAGATCAACAATTTCACCATAGCTGGTCACCCCAAGGGGCAAGGCGCTGGCGGTGGAGATGCGGGGTGAAGGATGAAATCCCCCCGTAAAGGCAATGGGCAAGTGGGCACGACGCACTGCCCGCTCAAAGAGGCGCAGCAGATCTAAATGACTCACAAGCGTCATTTCCCCGGTTTTGCCAAAAGTGAGGCGCAGACGTTGCACTCGTTCTTGAGGGGCTTGGGGCTGCCCTTGAATAGGGGGAATCGGTGGGGGTGGTATAACCACGTTATGGCCAAAGTCAATACCACAGACGCCACAATGGGAGCAGCCCTCAAAGGAACAATCGGGAACGACAAGCGCTTCTAGGGCACGGTGCAAGTCTTCCTTCAGCCAAGTTTTACTAATGCCGGTATCAATGTGATCCCAAGGCAGGGGAGCATCGAGGTTGTGGCTGCCACCACTAAAGACATTCCACTCACCGGCTTCCAGTTGGCGGTATTTCCAGTCCAACCCGGCTTCTTGAATGGCCTGCGTCCAAGCGGCATAGGCGCGATCGAGGTTTTCCCACCAAGAATCTTCCCGTGCCCCCAATTCCCACGCGCGGCGGATCACTGGCCCCAGTTGGCGATCGCCCCGACCGACAAAGTCTTCCATGGCTGAGATGCGCACATCGGTAAAGTTGGCTTTTAGCCCCTTAATCGTGCGAAATTCCGCCTTCAGTAGCTCCTGTTTGCGCAGAAACTCACTGGTGGAGACCGCGTGCCACTGGAAGGGAGTATGGGGCTTGGGGGTAAAGTTAGAAATGGTCAGGTTAAAGCTCAGGGGTTTGCGTCCTTTGATCCAGCACTCCCGCTTTAGCCAACGGATCGTTTCAGCAATGCCCAACACATCAGCATCGGTTTCCCCCGGCAGGCCAATCATAAAGTAGAGCTTGACCTTATCCCAGCCCTGTTCGTAGGCGGTTTTGACCCCCCGCAACAGTTCCTCATTGGTCAGCCCCTTGTTGATAATATCCCGTAGCCGTTGCGTTCCCGCTTCCGGCGCAAAGGTGAGTCCCCCTTGGCGCGTGCCACCCACAATATGGGCAATGTTTTCATCAAAGCGATCCACCCGCTGACTGGGGAGTGAGAGGGAGATGTTCTCGTTTTGCAGGCGGTTTTTAATTTCCACCCCTACGGCGGGCAAAGCCAAATAGTCGGAGCAACTCAACGACAGTAGCGAAAATTCGTTGTAGCCCGTGGCGCGCATGCCAGTTTCAATGGCAGCAATCACCTCCTCGGGGGCAACATCGCGGGCAGGGCGGGTGAGCATCCCCGGTTGGCAAAAGCGACAGCCGCGCGTACAGCCCCGGCGAATTTCTACCGTCAGGCGATCGTGAACCGTTTCTACATAGGGCACCAACCCAATGGCATAGTGGGGCATTGGGGTAGCTACTCGCCGCAAAATGCGCTCAGGCACATCGGGGCGATTGGGTTTGACGGAGCCATCCCCTTGGCGATCGTAAAATTGCGGCACATAAACCCCTGGCACCTGTGCCAAATCCAGTAGCAAGTCCTGCCGACTCCAGCCGGCTCGTTTGCCTTCTGCCACCACGAGGCCAATTTCGGGCAAGAGTTCTTCGCCATCTCCCAGGGCAAAAAAGTCAAAAAAGTCAGCGTAGGGTTCGGGGTTTGATGTTGCTGTCTGTCCGCCGGCAAAGATGAGGGGAATCTCTTCTAGGGGTGCCTGTTGTCGCTCCCGCCAAGTCAGGGGTAAGCCGGCCAAGTCGAGCATTTCCAGAATGTTCGTGGCACCCAACTCATAGCTGAGGCTAAAGCCAACGATGTCAAATTCCCGCAGGGCACGGCGCGATTCCACAGCAAAAAGGGGAGTTTGGGTAGCTCGCAATTTGGCGGCTAAATCCGCTGCTGGTAGGTAGGCGCGATCGCAGAGTTGATCGGGGACGGCATTGAGAATGTTGTAAAGAATAATGTGTCCCAAGTTCGAGGCGCCCACCTCATAGATTTCGGGATAGCTGAGCACCCAGCGCACTGTTGCGTCCTGCCACGGCTTATGAACCGCACCTCGCTCATTGCCTAAATAGCGAGCAGGTTTGAGAATATCTGGAGTGAGCAACTCAGTTATCGGAACAGCCATGACTCATGAACCCAATCGCAAACATCTAGGGCAGTAAAAAGCGAGATTCCCCAGTGGGCATCGGGCGGGGGGGGTTGGGAGGCACCAAAAGTTCAGCACTGCCGGGTTGGGGAAGCGGGGGCAGAACGGTGGGGGATCTCGGTGTTGGTTCTGGCAGCGTTGTTTGGGGTTGGGGACGCTGTGGTGTAGTGGTGGGTAACCCCGCTTGCTGGGCGTAGAAGGTTGCCAGTGTGCTCACCAAGGCATCCCGTTGTTGTCGATTGAGTTGGCGAATGGCAGCAATATCCCCTTCCATTGGGTTGACTGTCAGGTAAGAACGTCCCGGATAGGTTTCTCCCCGCAGAAATTCATTCAGCCCCAAATAGTCAGCAAGGGAAATTTTCCAGTCAAAGCGGTAGAGGGGCGATCGCCCTTTGACAGTGGTGTGATAGACAATGAATCGCTCTAAAAGCGTACTCTCCGGCGCGGGCTGACGATTGTCTTGGCGAATGTAGTGATTCTCCTTCGGGAAACCAGGCAATTTGGGATAGAGGGTTTCCGCCACCAAGCGAGGGTTAATGAGAATTTGACCCGTGGCATCGGGCACGTTGGGGTCAGATTGCGATCGCCCCGCACTCCAAGTACTGCTCAGGGGCAACCACAGAAGTGCCAGCAAGCACCCCCACGTCACCCAGCCCAAAAATGTCCAGCCCCGTCGTCTCCCCATGGCGCCTAATCTGCCAGTAACTCCGGTTGGGCAATTTCATCGGACATTTCGATAATGGCACGGGTCACCGGCTTCAGGGGCAGATCATCGAGATCTTCACTGGCCTCTAGCCCCCGCCGCTGTTTCGCCCGGTTAGCAATTTGCACCGTAATTCGATAGCGATTGGCGGAGTGCTTGATTAATTCTTCCGCCCGACGGTTAATCTCCAAGGATGAGTAATGAAGGCGCTTTTGCATGGTCGGTCTTTCCTTAAACGTGGGTGGCCATGGCTTGTAGGGGTTGTGGTGTCGGTGTTACAAAGGGCTGGATAATGCCCCCCCCCAGCAGGCGATCGCCCGCATACCAAACCGCCGCTTGCCCCGGCGTTACCCCAAATTGCGGTTCAGCAAATTCCAATTGTACCTGCTCAGCGTTGGCGGCGGGAATGATGGTCACTGGCACAGGGGGAGTGCGATAGCGAATTTGTACTGTGGCTGTCATCGGTTCTGCGGGGGGGGGAATCGAGACCCAGTTCACCCGGGCCACTGTGCACTCACGACGGCCGGCGGTGGCACGATCACCGACAATGACGCGATTGTGTTCCCGATCCAAGGCCACGACGTAAAGGGGTTCAGGTGCCGCAATTCCCAAACCTTTACGCTGGCCAATCGTATAGTGGTGAATCCCCTGATGGTACCCCAGCACCCGGCCATGGACATCGACAATTTCCCCTTTCTGGCTGGGCAGATACCCTTCAAGGAATTGGCGCATGGAGCCATGGGCTTCAATCAGACAGAGATCTTGACTTTCCGGTTTACTGGCGGTGTGCAGGCCATACTGCGCCGCGAGGGCACGGGTCTCGGCCTTGGTTTGCTGACCGAGGGGAAAAAGCACATGAGCGAGAATCTCTTGGGGCAAGTCGTAGAGAAAGTAGCTTTGATCCTTATGGCGATCCACCGCCCGCCACAATTCATAGCGATCGCTAGTGGGATTGTATTTCACTTGGGCATAATGCCCCGTAGCAATGTAGTCAATCCCCAGTTGCTCCCGACTATAGGCCAACATCGGCCCAAACTTCACCCAACGGTTGCATTGGGAACAGGGCAGCGGTGTCACCCCACTGGCGTAGCCACTGACCAGATAGTTCACAATATATTTCTCGAAAATTTCACGGCTATCCACAATATGGTGAGGGACTCCCAGCTCCTCACAAAGACGCGCCGCATCCACCAGCCCCTCAGAGCAGCACTGCCCCTTACCCTTCATCAGCCACAGCGTCAGACCAACAACGGGGTACCCTTGAGCTTTGAGGCTGGCAATGGCCACGGAACTATCAACACCGCCGGAAAGGCCAACAACAACCGCCGGTAAATCGGACATTGTTAAGATTCACAAAAAATCTACCTCTTTTAGGGTAGCATCCCTACTTTCACAGCGCAGGCCATTGCAATCGGCTATAATCAGGAGACAAGGTTGGCGAGTAATCGCCGCTTGAGTTTTTTAAGTAGAGCGATTCTTGAGTTCGGTTTTAGGGAAGGTTGGTTACGTGACAGTCGTCTCTCCGAAGTCAACGTCAACACAGGGTTCAATTTTTGCTTTGGAGCAGATCAGATTATGTCTATTTATGTCGGCAACCTTTCCTACACGGCCACCCAAGAAGACCTAGAGGCCGTTTTTGCCGAGTACGGTTCCGTCAAACAAGTCTATTTACCGGTGGACCGCGAAACAGGCCGCAAGCGGGGCTTTGGTTTTGTGGAAATGTCCACGGATGCTGAAGAAGATGCGGCGATCGCCGATCTCGACGGTGCCGAGTGGATGGGACGGCAACTCAAGGTCAACAAGGCACGCCCCCGTGAAGCCATGGGCGGTGGCAACAATCGTTATTCCCGTAATCGCTAACTCCCGCAATTAGCCCTCTAGGAGGTGCTATATCGGCTCTGCCAATATGGTAGAGAAATAATAACGACCTGCTGAATGCAATTGGAAAGGAACATCATCACTATGGCGCGCATGTATTACGACGCAGATGCCCAATTAGAACTCCTCAAGGACAAAACGATCGCCATTATTGGCTATGGCTCCCAAGGCCATGCCCATGCCCTCAACCTGCGGGATAGCGGTCTCAATGTTGTGGTGGGTCTCTATGCCGGCAGTCGTTCTGCAGAGCGCGCCCGTGCCGATGGTCTAGCGGTACACCCCGTGGCGGAAGCTGCCCAAATGGCCGACTGGATTATGATTCTTCTGCCCGATGAAGTTCAGCGGGTTGTTTATGAGCAGGAGATTGCCCCCCACCTGCACGCGGGGAATGTCCTCTCCTTTGCCCACGGCTTTAACATTCACTTTGGCCAGATTGTGCCCCCCGACAATGTGGATGTGGTGATGGTGGCTCCGAAAGGCCCCGGTCACCTCGTTCGCCGCACCTATGCCCAAGGGGAAGGGGTACCCTGCCTGTTTGCGGTCTATCAAAATGCCAGTGGTCAAGCCCGGGATTTAGCCATGGCTTACGCCAAGGGGATTGGTGGCACCCGTGCCGGCATTCTAGAAACCACCTTCCGTGAAGAAACAGAAACAGATCTCTTTGGTGAGCAAGTGGTGCTCTGTGGTGGCCTCAGTGCCCTGATTAAGGCTGGCTTTGAAACGTTGGTGCAGGCGGGTTATCAGCCAGAGCTGGCCTACTTTGAGTGTCTCCATGAAGTAAAGCTGATTGTGGATTTAATTGTTGAAGGGGGTCTCGCCAAAATGCGCGACAGCATCTCCAACACCGCAGAATATGGCGACCTCACCCGTGGCCCACGGATTATTACCGATGAAACCCGCGCGGAAATGCGCAAAATTCTCCACGAAATTCAAACGGGTCAATTTGCCCGTGAGTTTGTGCTGGAAAACATGGCGGGTAAACCGGGCTTTACTGCAATGCGGCGACGGGAAGCAGAACACCCCATTGAACACGTGGGTCAAGAACTGCGTTCCATGTTTAGCTGGTTAAAACGGGCTTAAGCTTTGCCCTAGGGGGCACCGATGGTGATTATTTCGTCGCAAAATTCACCGCCGGAGCGATCGCGCCCCCCTTCACTGCTTTCCAATCAACCCACCCTAGAGGAACAGCAGTCCCTGGCGGAGGAATCCTTACGTCCCCGCTCTTTGCAGGACTACATTGGCCAGCAGGAACTAAAGGATGTACTGCACATTGCCATCGAAGCAGCCAAGGCACGCCAAGAACCCCTTGATCATCTGCTGCTCTATGGCCCGCCGGGCTTAGGGAAAACCACCATTGCCTTGATCTTGGCGGCAGAAATGGGGGTCAACTGCAAAGTAACCAGTGCCCCAGCTTTGGAACGCCCCCGCGACATTGTGGGTCTCTTAGTGAACCTGCAAGCGGGGGATATTCTCTTTATTGATGAGATCCACCGCCTCTCACGCATGACCGAGGAACTCCTCTATCCTGCCATGGAGGATTTTTACCTTGATCTGACGGTGGGCAAACAGCAAACAGCACGCACGCGACGACTGAAACTCAATCGTTTTACCCTTGTGGGGGCAACCACCCGTGCCGGCGCGTTGACTTCCCCCTTGCGCGATCGCTTTGGTTTAGTGGAGCGGCTGCGCTTTTATCATCCCGAAGAACTCCAGCAAATTGTTCAGCGGGGGGCCGCCCTCTTACAAGCCCCCATCACCCCCGAAGCCGCTCTGGAAATTGGCCGGCGCAGTCGCGGCACTCCCCGCATTGCCCTGCGACTCCTGAAGCGGGTACGGGATTATGCCGATGTGAAGCACGATGGCACGATTAGCCTAGAGGTGGCTACCGCTGCCCTTGAACTGTTCAATGTGGATCCAGCAGGCTTGGATTGGAACGATCGCCGGCTCCTCAGTCTGATGATTGAGTCCTACCAAGGGGGGCCTGTGGGCATTGAAACCCTTGCCGCAGCTACAGGCGAAGATGTGCAAACCATTGAAGAGGTCTATGAACCCTACCTTCTTCAGATGGGTTATCTGCAACGAACCCCCCGAGGCCGCGTTGCCACTCCCCGCGCTTGGCAACACCTAGGCTATACTCCACCAGAAAACCAGTTGCCGTTGTTATCTAGCCCCTATGACCCCTCGTCCTGAGACCCAACTCCTCTATGAGACCGACTATTACCTTTGGCTTAACGAGACCGTTGCCCAACTCAAGGCAGGGGACTTTGACAACTTAGATGTGGAAAATTTAATTGAGGAGATTGAGAGCTTGGGTCGCAGCGAAAAACGTGCCCTACTCAGCTATCTACTGCGTCTTTGTGAGCATCTTCTCAAGCTCAAATACTGGGAAACTGAGCGACAATACTGCTATAGGGGTTGGCTGTTAGAGATTAGTCATTTCCGTTTAGAAATTGCGCTAATTTTGCAGGATAGCCCCAGTCTTCAGCCATTTGCAAATGCAGCTTTCCTAGATTCCTATCAAAAGGCAAGGAAAAATATGCTGAAAGCGATCGGTTTATCCCCTGACGTGATTCCGAAAGTACCCGACTTCACAATAGAGGAAGTTCTAGACGAGGAGTGGTTGCCTTGGCAATCTGACCTCAATTCGTAGAATCCACTGGCCTTCGAGAAGCCTTCTGGTATGCTAAGCCTGCATCCCTTTACACCGCAGACTATTACCTTTGACTTAACGAGACCGCTGCCCAACTCAAGGGAGGGAACTTCGACAACTTAGATGTGGAAAATTTAATTGAGGAGATTGAGAGCTTGGGTCGCAGCGAAAAACAGGCAATATTGCACATTCAGGAAATAGAAATACTCGAAGCCAGCCCTAGCTTGACATCCTTTGTACAGGAGATTTTCATAAACAATATCGCAATGGGAGAAAACTCTTTCTCAGCGCCTGAATCTTCCTGAATCCTCATTTGATTCCTGAAGCCCCCGAATTTACCCTTGAACAAGCTCTCGATCAGAACTGGCTGCCTTGGCCACCTGATGCGAACTCGGAAGGCTCAGTCTCGTGAATCGCCATCTTGCCCTAAGCACTCGTCCTTGGCTAGCCTTAGCCCGCCCCTGTAATTGGAAAATCGCTGTAAGCTATTGATAGGGTTGATTAAGGTTTTTTAACCTTTCCCCGACTCTCTGCCTCGCCTACGTGAACGACCATGTTGCGGATCATCACCCAGTTAACAGACCTACGCGCTGAACTACGCCGCATTTGCAATCGCACCGATAGCGGGGAGATGAGCGAACAACAGGCTACCGTTGAGGCAATTTTGCGCCGTGTGGCCAAGGAAGGCGATCGCGCCCTGATTGAGTACACTGCCCAGTTTGATCACATTGATCTCACCCCCGAAACATTACGGGTGAAAGGAGATGAACTGGATGCCGCTTACCAACAGGTGTCCAAAGAACTCCTCGATGCCATTCGCCTCGCCAAGCAACAAATTGAAGCCTTCCACCGCCAGCGAGTCCCCAAAAGTTGGGTGCAATTTGGTGAAGATGGCATTGTCCTCGGCAAACGCTACACTGCCGTTGATGCTGCCGGACTGTATGTGCCGGGGGGACGGGCTGCCTATCCGAGTACGGTTTTAATGAATGCGATTCCTGCTCTGGTGGCGGGTGTGCAGCGGATTGTCATGGTCACCCCCCCGGGTCAGGGCAAAGGCATTAACCCTGCGGTTCTCGTTGCCGCCCAAGAGGCAGGGATTCAAGAGATTTATCGCGTTGGTGGCGCCCAAGCCATTGCCGCCCTTGCCTATGGCACAGAAACGATTCCGCGGGTGGATGTCATTACCGGGCCGGGAAACCTGTACGTCATGCTGGCCAAAAAACAGGTCTATGGCCGCGTTGGTATTGACTCCCTAGCAGGACCGTCAGAGGTCTTAATTATTGCCGATGAGGCGGCCAATCCTGTTCACATTGCCGCTGATCTACTAGCTCAAGCGGAACATGATCCCCTTGCGGCGGCCATTTTGCTCACACCGAGTCTTCCCCTTGCGGAAGCAGTTGTCACTGCCGTTAATGAACAATTGGCTGAGCATCCGCGCCGTGTCCTTACTGAGAAGGCGATCGCCCACTACGGGTTGATTGGTATTGTTGAAACCCTCGAACAAGCGGTCGAGCTGTCCAATCGCTTTGCCCCAGAGCATCTAGAACTGGAAGTTGAAGACCCTTGGAGCCTTGTGGAGCAGGTGCGTCATGCCGGTGCCATTTTTCTCGGCTATTCCACCCCTGAAGCGGTTGGTGACTATCTCGCGGGCCCCAATCACACCCTGCCCACCTCTGGCGCTGCCCGTTATGCTTCGGCCTTGGGGGTAGAAACGTTCCTCAAACACTCCAGCATTATTCAATACACCCCTGCCGCCTTACGCAAACAGGGGGAAGCGGTCATGACCCTCGCTGAGACAGAAGGCTTGATTTCCCACCGCGACTCTGTGCGTCTGCGCCTTGAGCCTTAGAAACTAACAATCAGGTAGGGGGCTTCAAATTTACCCCCGCGAACCGGTTTGCCCTTGAGACTAGGGGGCAGTTCAATGTGGCGCCGCTGATCGCCAGCCTCCACCGTCAGTTCCCCACTAAACTCGCTGAGTTTCACCTGTTCTTTGCGAAACCCCGGCAGGAAAATGCGCACCTGTTGTTGTGTCTCATCAAATTCATGGGGAGCCGGTGCTGCCGCCAACTGGTTCAGATCTGGAAGATGGGGAACAAGGCTTTGCCAGTGGCTCCAGTCTTTGGGGAGAGCCGAGATGCGTAGCGGTGCAAACGTGCGGCTGACCTCTGGCGTGGGTTCCCCCATACAAAAGACCTCAGAAATCGGGACATTCACCTGTTGAGCACTGCCCCATAGCCATTGAGTTTGAGCAGTTGAGATCGCTGTGCCATCCGTTAGCAGAAACACCGATAGCCGTTGTGAGTCTGCGGCAATCTGCACACCACGATCGATCCACTCCTTCGCCTCGCCGAAACGCTCCCGCACTTTTTGGGTATCAATATTGGCTGCCATAATCGCACTGGCGATTGGCCCCCCAATGGCATTGGCGATCGCGTTGAGATCTAGTTGATCCAACAAACGTTGAAAGCGGCGATAGTACCATGCCAATCCTTGGGGCAACCCAATCAGCCGCAGTGTATCTTGACTATTCCCGCCCACATAGACAATTACATCGTACTCACCGCTGCTGTAGTGCACGCGCAAGGCATTCAACGTGAGCAAAGTATCCATCCCCGGCAAGATCACCAATTCGCCCGCATAAACCTTACCCACCAACTCTTGGGGCAAATAGGGTTCCACTAAACGGCTAAGTTCTTGCCATGCCGCAGTGAGACTTTCAGTGGCCAGTAGCTCGGCGATCGCCAATCCCTCGGATAGCAATTTAGGTTGCCAACCAATCGCCTGATCTGGACTGCCAATGAGAAATTGCAGGGAAGTGGCTGGACTCGGCACCGCTAATAAGGTTCGCTGCTGTCGCCCGGCAAACCACTGGGCAATGGCCAGACCCAGTGCGGTTTGTTGTTCTGGGGTTGCTCCTAGGAGAGTAACAATGCGTGTCATGGCAAGTTTGAGGACGATAGTTGCTTGGATTATCCTATCGGCAAACGGCTGCCCCAAGGTTTTCCAGACAACCCCTCATAAAATCGCCTCTACGGGCAGCCAAATCTATTCAACGATAAAACCTACTCACTAAAGCGATCGCCCGCCTTCTCGAGGCTTCTAGGCCATTCTCAGGTCAAAAAAAATTTTTCGCGGCGCAAACAGATCCTCATTAGAGCATTCTGAACCTAGACTCAAATACTTCTTCAAAGTTTTCCCCAAATTCCCCAAGGTTTTCCCCAAACTCTTGGAAGCTCCGAATCCTCTAGCCATCTCAACCATTCGTTTTGCTCTTGTCTTCCTAACGTTCCTCAGTCTCACAATCCTCTCAACCAAGATTTCCTCAAGCTCCAAACAAACCAGCTTCAAACTAACCCCAAGTTACCCTAATCACATCCTTATTTTTCTCTGGCTGCATTTTATTATC
>FMJZ01000396.1_pt1 | contig 12759 bp, 12 predicted proteins | sample 1987881 | NCBI WGS metagenome assembly FMJZ01 (sample SAMEA4378227, study PRJEB15110) | soil metagenome | biome: soil; feature: Field; material: Soil | place: India | collected 2015-03-11 | depth 0 m | reverse complement strand
TTTTTTGCTTTCGGTCTAGCCCAGATGCGACACACTTAATCGGCGGTGATGGTGGATGCCATACCTTTTGTTTCCACAAGAGGCTCAATTTTTCCGCAATGTCAGAAAGGCATTGTCTCAACTTTACCAATCCGCCCGCTACGGGAAATTGGAGCCTCCTGTTGTCGTGGTTTTCGGTGAAGATGAATTTTTGGTCCAACGGGTAGTTCAAAGGTTGACAGATTTGCTTTTGCCAGTGGAGGAGCGACAAACTGCAATAACCATCCTTGAAGGGAAAGAGGCAACAGAAGCGGAGTTCGCACAAGCGCTGTTTGAACCGACTTTCGGGTTCCAATTGACTCGCCGACGAGTTATCATTGTCAAGTCACCTGCGTTCTTGAAGGAACAAGGGAAGCGGAAAAGAGGAAGCGAGGCATGGTATCAGTATCTGCGACGCGTTCCCGATGACACTTACGTGCTCTTTGCACTCACCGACCCACCTACAAACTCGCAATTGAACTTGCTCAACGAAGTGGCTCTGCTCGTTCCCATCAGTAAGTTGAGACCTCAAGATTTGCCTGAGTTCGTCCAAATGTTGGCGGAACAAGCAGCAATCCATATTGACAAAAATGCTGTCCAAGAATTGATTGAGCGAGTCGGCAATGATGCCCGCCAGTTAGCGACGGAAATAGAGAAGTTAGCCCTATACATCGGCGTTGACGGCAGGGTGACAGTTGAAATCGTTCGTGAGCTTGTCCCTTCGTTGGCGATGGATGTTTTTGCTTTGATGAACGCTGTCGTGGATGGTGATGCGCAGAAAGCCGTCAGGATGCTTGACGGTTTACTCCAACGGCGGGAGAACCCAATGCTCATCCTTTACCTGCTTGCACGGCAATTTCGCTTTTTGCTTCAAGCGAGGCTTTTGCTTGACTCAAGACTGCTCTCCCCTGCTCTTTTGCATGCTCGTGCAGATGTCTTTCGCCAGCAACTTGAGCGAATTCCCGAAGAAGTCAAACAACGCTTACCCGATAATCCTCGCCTCAACCTCCTCAAACAATCCCCGGCGGCCATTAGAAACTTCCTCCTTCAAGCCAGAAATTTTTCCCGTGAACAAATAGTGGAGTCTCTCCGCCTTATACTTGAAACTGACGTCGGCTTCAAAACTGGGATAGACCAAGGTCAGCAGTTGGGGTTGCTCGTTTTGAACTTATGTCGGTTGAGGAGCAGGACAAAGCAATCTGCAGCGTAATTGAAGGGAAATTTAAAGCGCGTGAAATTAGGGGGTGTTTGAGATGAAGGTTGGGTTTGCCCTAGCGGACATCACACCATCTGTTGGAGCGATCATTCCAGGCGGTTTCCGAAAACAAGTCTCCACAGGAGTTCACGACCCACTTCATGCAACTGCCTGCGTCATCTCGGACGAGCAAATGAGTGTCGCTATCGTTTCAGTGGATGCCCTTTCTGTGAAGAGGTCAATTGTGGAATCCGCCCGAAATTTGGCTCAATCCCAATGTGGAATACCCGCTCAAAACATCTTGATTGCAGCCACCCACACTCACTCTGGAGGTCCTATCGCTAATGCCTTTGAGAGCGAGGCTGACGAAAATTACTGTGAGTTTGTGGCTGAGAAAATTGCTGAAGCAATTGTCAAGGCTCTGGAGAACACGAGAGAGGCTCAAATCGGAATTGGTGTCGGTCACGAGAACAGGGTCGCCTTTAACCGACGCTTTGTGATGAGAAATGGTCGCCACCAAACTCATCCAGGAAAGGGCAATCCTGATATAGTTCGCCCCGCAGGACCGACTGACCCTGATGTTTGCGTTTTGGCATCTAAAGGCAAAGACGGCACGATACTCGGTCTCATTGTCAATTTCGCTTGTCACTGCACTGTCATGGGCGGAACCGAATTCAGTGCCGATTACCCATTCTACCTCGCTGAAACTTTACGGAAGGAATTTGGAAACCAATGCTTGACAGTCTTTCTGCAAGGTGCATCCGGCGATGTCACTCAAGTTGCGAATACTTTGTCCCGAGAACCCGAGTTTGGTGAGAAATGGGCGTGGAAAATTGGAACGAGGTTGGGAGGTGAAGTTATCAAAACCGTTGCGTTGATGGATTTTTCTGACTCCGCACCTTTGCAAGTAAACCAATCGCATGTCAGGCTCGCCCGCCGTCAAGTCACAGAAAAGATGTTGGAGGAAGCAAAACGGGTTTTAAGCGATGATGGTGCCCCAAGCGTTGAAAGAATTTACGCCCGTGAAATCGTTTTGCTCGCTGAGGAAGTGAAGAAGCAACCGTTCGTGGAAGCCGAAGTTCAGGTCATTGCAATTGGACGCAGCGCAATTGTTGCTATCCCAGGCGAACTGTTCTGCCAGTTTGGTTTAGACATCAAGAGAGCATCACCTTTCCCGACAACATTCATTGCCACATGCTCAAATGGCATGGTCGGTTACCTGCCGACGCTTGAGGCATTTAAAGGTGGCGGTTACGAGGTTCGCTTAGCTCGTTCGTCGCAACTTATGCCGGATGCAGGAAACCAGTTAGTCGGTGAAGCTTTACAACTGCTTCAGTCTTTGCATGTGCCACCTGCACCACCCCCATCTCAAGTGAGGACTCCTGCGTGGGATGTTGGGGCATCGCCCCCAGAGTTGACAGGTTTGACGCTATGAAAGGGGTGAGGAAGATGCAAATACTGCAATGCCCAAACTGTCAAAGTTTGATCAAGGGGGAAATGACACTTTCCCAATGTCCAAACTGTGAGGCTGACTTGTCAAAGTTGTTAACGCCGTTGGAAACTGGGATAATGACGGACTTGGGATTGACTTTGCTGGCTGGAACCACGGGTTTGCTTTTCAGCATCGTCATAATAGTGCACGTAGAGGAACTTCGTTCCCCACTCACAGTTGTCCTTTTGGTCGTTGGAAGCAGTTTGACAGCGTGGAGCAGGGTGAAATCGTTGAAGGCAAACGAGAGGTTTCTTTGGGATCAATTTTGGATTGTCGCTTTCTGCGGCAGTATAGGGGCATTCTGGGCTTTGCTTATGGGTTTAAACTGGATTTGGTCAATTACCCTTGCGGTTGTCGGGTTCGCAATAGGCTATTGGCTTTGCTGCCACTACAAAAAGCAATGGCGGAAGGAGCGGAACCGTTGAATGCGTCCGATGAAGGTTTTGTTGCAACCTATTGGGGAAAGTGACTGGCAATTACTGGTGCGCTTCGCCATCCGCTTGCCACAACTTTTACCGTTTGTGGAATGTCAAGTTTCGCCGAAAACAATTTCGCTCCCACCAGGAGCAGTCACACCAAGAAGACAATGGCTGGCAAATGTTTTGTTGGCTCACTTGTCAGTCCCTCAAGGTTTTGACCGTGTAGTTGGCGTCACTAATGTTGACTTGGTAGTTCCGCCTTTCAACTTCGTTTTCGGGGTCGCCGAAATCAGTGGTCAAAGAGCAGTCGTCTCAACCGCAAGGTTAGTGGACCGAAAAGATGAAGTCACTGAACTAAGGGCGTTGAAGGAGATTCTACACGAACTCGGGCACACTTTGGGTCTATCTCACTGCCCAGACCCAACTTGCGTCGCCGCTTTTAGCAACACCCTCGCAGATACTGACCGAAAAGGACCAAAGTTCTGCTTGAAGTGCTATCAACAATTGTTGGTTTCATGGCAGCACCAATGTAGTGATGAGATGAAATAGAGCAAGAAAGCTCAGAATGGAGGCGACCGTTCATCATGTCGTTAGCAGCATTTTGCTTCAAAGGTGGGAGGAAGCAAATAGGCAAGCAAAAGTTGAAGTTAAAACCAATATGGAGGCAGAAATTGGGGCAGATTTGGCAAAGGCTGAAAATGAAAGTGCTTTTTCACATCGCCGTTTTCTCCCTTTATCGTGGCAAATACCAACGAGCCGCTCAAATTCTGGAACGAGTTGCTCAGGTTTTAGATGAAGACCCATTCGTTCAAGTTCACCTTGGATGGTCTCATTTTCATCTTGGTCATCCTGTCACGGCAAGGAGACATTTGTTGAGGGCAACCGAGTTAGATCCCAACAACCCCGCTTTTTGGACGCTGGCAGGGAAATTGATGGCACTCAGGGGAAAATGGGATGAAGCGGAACAATTACTCCGTCAAGCCGTCCTGCTCTCTTCAGGAAACATAGTCGCTCAAAGTTGGCTGGCTCTCGTTTTGCTCCAAAAAGGACAGGTAGAAGAAGCCCTTGACATTTTGAGAGAGGCACCTGTCGCCGATGACCCTTACCTGCAGTCTCGTTTAGTTCTTCATCTGGAAAGACTGATGATGCAAAGGGTTTTAGGGGAAGGGGCAATCTTCCCTTCCGTCTCCAATTGGCTCAAACTCCCGATCCTTTCACCTTTCGTTGGTCTCCTGTTCCGTTGGCGTGGGGAAAGATTGATTGAAGATGGGGAGTGGGAAAAAGCAACGAGGTTTCTGGGAACAGCATCTCAACTTAGACCCAAGGATGTTTGGGCAAAACTGCTTTGGACAGTTGCTTTGCTGGAAGAAGGATTTTGGAATCAGGCTGAGCAGGTTTTGAATGAAGTGCCAGAAGTCGTGCCAGAGAGAGAATGGGTTTATGGAGCATTATTGTTCAGGCAGCAGAAAGTCAGAGATGCCGTCGCTCGGTTAACGAAAGGTGATACCAGTCATCCCTTCGTTCGCTACTATCTCGCCCTATCATTGGATTGGATAGGAGAGGCTGAATACGCTTGTGCCGCTTACCTTGAACCCCTTTACCGTGAAGATCCATCTTCACTCCGTCAAAGAATCCGCGAGTTGGTGAGAAAGTTGAAACCGTGAAACTTTTCGCTCCCAATCTCAACTTTTTGTCAAGGAGTGGGAAAGTGTGAAGGTTTCAATCATCATCCCCGCAAGGAACGAAGCGGACAGAATAGGGTTGACAATTAAAGCATTGTTGGAAAGCAAGCCAGCCGAAATTGGCGAATTGGAAGTCGTCGTCGTTGATGACGCATCAAAAGACGAAACGAGTGAAGTGGCAAAAAAGGCTGGAGCAACGAAAGTTATTCGGTTGCAACGACACGGTGGTAAAGGCGCTGCGTTGAGGAGAGGGATCAGTGAGGCAACAGGGGATTTGCTTTTGTTCGTTGATGCAGATTTGGGAGAATCAGCATCAGGTATGTGGGAACTTGTAAAGCCCGTCATCAACGATGAAACCGATATGGCAATCGCCTCACCTCCACCCGACCCCACTGGAGGTGGGTTCGGTTTTGTCAAGGGATTTTCTGCTTGGGCAATCAGGATCATTACAGGTTTCAATGCTTCTGCTCCCCTCTCCGGTCAAAGGGCATTAAAGCGCAGCCTTTTAGAAGGCATCTCGATCGCCGAAGGCTACGCTGTTGAGACTGCCTTGACAATTGATGCAATCAGTGCAGGCTTCCGAGTCTCAGAAGTTTCTGTCCCTCTCAAACACAGGGCGTTGGGAAAAAGTTGGCGTGGTTTTTTGCACCGAGCAAAACAATTCTGGGACATTTTCACAGCAATATTGCCCCGTCTATGGAGGTGCAAAGTAAAGGGCAATGTTTAGGGTTCAAAGGCATTGCTTCTTCCTTCACCTATAACGAGTTCGTTGTTGACGGGAACGAGGAGAGACATGGTAGCGTCGCTCGGCTTGCTCTTGCCTCAAGAACCTGCGAAGGTTTTCTGGTGCGATGACAATACCTATGGCGAACCCTAAGCCCGCACTCACAAACTCGTCCCAAGGCAATTCAGCAAGGAGTGCCCGCTTCATCTTCTGAATCCAAGGAACGATCAGCCGCAAAGGGTCTGCAACGAAAAGGAATGGGTAACCAGTTTCAGATTTTGGAACAGTGCTGAAAATTCGTTCCGCTTCTTGGGTAATTTGTATGCGGCGCTTTTCTACCAAAATGTCAATGACGTCTGGTTGCAAATGGCCGTGAAGGTAATCCTGAATCACATGGTAGGCTTCACGAGCCATCGGAAACCATTGAGCCTCAGCATCCATCGCCAAGTGAAGGGCTTTTAAAGTCTCCGCTTCATCCGGAAGCTTGGCAACCCTTTGAACCCAGAAAGCGTAAGGTGACAACTTGCCCCAACTCTGATCACCCAAGACAATCAATGGCGAAATATAGCAACTTGACAAAACTACAGCGTCACGGACTTCAGGGGGAATATCGGGAGAGAGTTCAGTGAAGACCATCGCTGTGCTTCCTTGAGGGTAATTGACCAGTATCCCAAGATCCGACGAACTGTTGCTGGGCAGAATCCCCACTTCTGTCGGCTGAAAATGGTTTCTCAGCCACCTTTGCCCCAACTCTATAAGGTTGGATTCAGTTTCAGAGCGAAAAAGAAGAAAACAAACTCTCTTGAGCAGTGACAGGTAGTTATGTAACATCGGGCTTTTTCACCTCCGTTTTTGGAGAACGAGAAAGCGGTCGTGGCGCTCCTTTGGTCAGGGCGATTTAAGTCTAACGGACACCCATCGTTTGGAGAATCCTTTCCAGTTCCTTTGGACCTCCGGGAGCTCCTTCAATCACTCGGACGATGATGCCCTTTTCGTTGACGAAATAGAGTGTAGGCAACTCCTCAATTTTGAAACGATTTGCGACTTCCGCTTTCGGATCCAGCGCTACCAAATAGGGCGTTTTTTCTTCCTTGACGAAAGGAGCAACAGAAGTCCTCCCATCCTCGTCTACGCTGATGGCGAGGATGAGCACTCCCTTTTTTTGATATTTGTGATGCAGTTGGCTGAGCCATTTGCTGGCGACTTGACAAGGTGGGCACCATGTCGCCCAAAAATCCAAAACGAGAACTTTAGGCGTCAAGGTTCTATTGCCCTTTTGGTCTTTGACTTGGACACTCAACTTACCGTTTTCCGCTCGCACCACAGCCACTTTCCCGTCCAACAATGTTACCTGAAAGTAAGGGATTGATTTGCCTTCCTTCAAAGCGCCGAAAGCGAAAACTATCGCAAACAGTGCGTTGACTCCAAGAACAAACATAACTCGCTTCACCTTAGCAACCTCCTTCACTTTTGACCTTGTCTTATTCTGCCAATGAATTTGAGTACAGTCAAGGGTAGCAAGTAACAGATGAGCGTCTTATATTTGTGCTTGTGAAATGCTGTAGAGATTTTTGGAGGCGAGGGATTGTGAGACCTTGGTGCCTTTCGGAAATTAGTTTGAAGAGAGTGCGTGAGATGGGAGTTCCTGAAGTTGCGGTTTTGCCCATAGGAGCATGTGAACCTCACGGGTTGCATCTACCTTATGGCGCTGATACATACGAAGCCATTGCAATTGCGGAAAGGGCATGCTCCATTGCCTACGAACGAGGGTCAAAAGTGCTGCTTCTCCCTGCCATCCCGTATGGAGTGGATGCGAATTTACTTGCTTTCCCAATGACCATTCATGTCCAGCAAGAAACGCTGAACCGCGTTGTTCGTGACATCGTCTTTTCCCTTGAAAAGCACGGGGTCTACAAACTTGTCTTGCTTAACGGTCACGGCGGCAACGATTTTGTTGGTGGCTTGCGTGACCTTTATGGGCATACGAAGGTTTGGATATTTCTCGTTAATTGGTGGCAGGTTGGCAGTGATAAGGCAAAAGAAATTTTTGAAGAGGTTGGCGACCATTCAGGTGAGATGGAGACGAGCGTTTGTCTGGCGATAATCCCCAACTTGGTTCACCTTGAGGACGCAGACGATGGAGCGGTGAGACCGTTCCGCATTGAAGCCCTTGCAAAAGGATGGGCTTGGACAACCCGACCTTGGGAAAGGTTGACAAAAAATTCAGGTCACGGTGACCCAAGGAAAGCGACAGCGGAGAAAGGTGAGCGCTACATAAACTTGATTGTGGAACGCATTGCTGATTTTTTGGTTGCACTCGCTCAAACTCCGATAGACGAATGGTTCCCTTTTGAGCCACCAAGGTAGTAGCAATTTGAATTGAAGCGCTTTAAAATCACAGATTGGTAGGGCACAATTGATGATGGAGTTGCGCCCTGCACCCGCAAAAAAAAGCGTGGGAGGTGTTGGCGATGCAAGCGCCAACAATGAGACGGACTGTGCTTGATGTCTTGAAGGAGCAGGGGAAGTTGACGGACGAGCAAATTCAGGCTGTCCTTCAAGCACAACAACAAGCCGTCGGGCAGCCAATAGAGCGCATCGTTGTTGATTTGGGATTTGCCTCTGAGACAGATGTGCTCGCTGCCCAAGCCCGACTTCTAAATGTCCAGTATGTTGACCTCAACAAAGTTAGACCCGACGAAAGCGCTATCAGCGTCGTTTTGAGCAAAGTTCCAGCCAACTACTTGCGTGAAAAGAAATGTATCCCGATCCGCATTGAACAAAACCGCCTCTGGATTGCTATGGTTAATCCCCGTGACATCGTGACCATTGACGAATTGAGAATGAGAACTGGTTTGGTCATTGTCCCACTCTTAGCCAGTCAATCCCAAATTGAAGCAGCCTTAGAAGAACTCCCCGCACAAGGTCCAGCACCCACTACTGCCCCACCCGGTGTGGGTCGCGGGACAGGCGTTGGGTTCAGTGTGGATGACCTGTTGAGGCAGATTGATGCTGACAGGTATGGCGCTGAGGTTGCATCCGGTCCTTTGGCAGGTCAAATCGCCCGCGTTGATGCAGCGGATGTTGAAGCGGCACAAGAAGCACCAATCATCCGTTTAGTTGACACAATTTTGAGGGAAGCGATCCGCAACGAAGCCACCGACATCCACATTGAACCTATGCAAAACGGGGTGAGAATTCGCTACCGAATTGACGGGATTTTGCATGAAGTCCTTCGCTTGCCCAAATGGTTGTCAGCGCCTTTGATTGCCCGTATCAAAATCTTGGGAGACATGGATGTTGCTGAAAAGCGTGTCCCTCAAGACGGAAGAATGAGAATTGAGGCGCAGAAGAAACGGTTTGACGTCCGCATCTCAACTATCCCAACAGTCAACGGTGAGAAGGCGGTTCTCCGTTTGCTTGACCAGACTTCACCTTTGATGGGTCTTGAGAAACTTGGGTTGTGGGAAGATGACTTGGCGAAAGTTGAATACTTGATAAGCCAGCCTTACGGCATGATTTTGAGCACAGGTCCAACAGGGTCAGGAAAGACCACAACCCAGTACTCCATCCTTCACCGCTTAAATACTAACGAAGTCAACATCTTGACAGTTGAGGAGCCCGTTGAGTATGAAGTTCAAGGCATCAACCAAGTCCATGTGAACCGCAAAGCAGGTGTTACCTTTTCGACAGCGCTACGAGCGTTCTTGCGGCAAGACCCAGACATCATCTTGGTCGGAGAGATTCGCGACCTTGAGACTGCCGATGTTGCTTTCCAAGCATCTTTGACTGGTCACTTGGTTCTCTCAACCTTGCACACTAACGATGCCCCAACCGCTGCGACCCGATTGATTGAAATGGGAGTTGAACCGTTCCTCATTTCCGCTGCTGTTATCGGTGTCATCGCTCAGCGTTTGGCGCGACGAATTTGCCCCAACTGCAAAGAACCCTACAAGTATCCAGAAGAAGTCCTGATGCGCTTTGGTGTTGACTTGAGGGAACTTGATGGCAAGGAATTGTATCGTGGACGAGGATGTGAAACTTGCCGATACACAGGTTACAAAGGGCGAATCGGAATCTTTGAGGTCTTCGTTATGAATACAGAAATCGCTGACTTGATTTTGCGTCGAGCACCCATTTCAGAAATTCGTGACGCTGCTATCGCTTCTGGCATGACCACCTTGCTTAGGGATGGGTGGCGCAAAACAGCAGCAGGTATCACTACACCTCACGAAGTCCTGCGTGTCGTAACAACTGTCGGTTACTAATCGCAAAAATTTTGTTGTCGTGCTGAGTATTTGCTCTCGATCATCGTCGTGTGTCGGATTAACAAACCAAGAGGGAAAGGGGGTAAAGTCAAGTGGAGATAGAACTGACGCCTATGGAAGAGCAACAAAGACCTGCAGCGATTGGGGCTGGAGCGGTAGGGGTGCGACGAGCACCTACACCTGCTCGTGAGTTGCCCACCTTGGACGATGTCCATATTGACGATTTGCTGAGGGAAGTTGTAAGGAGGAACGCATCCGACTTGCACCTTTGTGTTGGCGTCCCTCCAATCCTCAGAATTGACGGTCAACTTTACCGCACTAACTTCCAACCAGCCACTCCAAAGCAAACCCAAAGGCTCATCTACGAAATCTTGACTGACGAGCAAATCCAGCGGTTTGAAAACAGTTTGGAGTTGGACTTCTCTTACGCTTTACAGGATACTGCTCGTTTTCGCGTGAACACTTACAGGGAGCGAGGCTCCATTGCCGCTGCTTTCCGATTGATTCCCCGCCGAATCCCAACTGTGCGGGAATTAGAGTTGCCTCCAATTTTGGAGGAATTGGCATCTCGCCCTCGCGGCTTAATTCTCGTTACTGGTCCGACTGGTCACGGGAAGTCAACGACATTGGCAGCGATGATTGACTATATCAACCGAACCAAGAGCGTCCACATCATCACCATTGAGGACCCAATTGAATACCTGCACCAGCACAAAAAGTCCATCATCAATCAGAGAGAACTTGGCGAAGATACTCGCAGTTTCCCCAACGCCCTCAGAGCCGCCCTCCGTCAAGACCCAGATGTAATTTTGGTTGGAGAGATGCGTGACCCAGAAACGATGGCAATTGCCATCACTGCCGCTGAAACTGGACACTTGGTTTTGTCAACGGTGCACACCAACAGTGCTGCTGAAACCATTGACAGAATCATCGATGTGTTTCCACCCAACCAACAACCCCAAATTCGCATTCAGTTGTCCATGAACTTAGTCGCCGTAATTTCCCAGCAACTTTTGCCTCGTGCACCAGGTGCCCCTCGCAACCCTTACGGTGGCGGACGAATTGCGGCGGTTGAAATCATGATCGCCAACCCAGCAATTCGCAACCTCGTCCGAGAGGGCAAAACCTACCAAATTCCGTCCATGATTCAAACGGGGGCATCGGAAGGGATGCAGACTATGGATCAGGCTCTTCGCGACTTGTATGTGAAGGGCTTTATCACTTACGAAACGGCAATGGAGAGGGCACACAACCCCGAGGAACTCAAGAAACTCATTGCAGGTGCAGTCGGACCGTCGCCCTCAGGTCGTTAAAAACCGAATGGAAATATGGTAAAAAGGAAGAGGCAGTCGGGCACGGTCGGTAGTTGAATGGAGGTGACGAAAATGCCGACTTTCGCTTATGTCGCCCGAACGCCGCAAGGGCAATTAAACCAAGGGACAATTGACGCACCCGATGAGAGAACTGCACTTCAACAATTGAGGCAGCAAGGTCTCGTGGTTACATCACTACGACAACAAGGTGGAGCAGCTGTCGCTGCCCGCCCACAGCAAATGTCCTTAGGTGCCGCTATCAGCAGGGTAAGGTTAAGGGACATGGCTTTGTTCTGCCGACAGTTGGCTACTTTGATCAACGCTGGTGTGTCTCTCGTCCGTGCCCTCGCCGTTCTGGAACGACAAACACAAAATCCTCGCTTGAAATTCGTTATCCGCCAACTCACCAGAAATGTTGAAGACGGTATGGCTTTGTCAAGGGCAATGTCCCAATTCCCGAGAGAATTCTCTAACCTGTTCATCGGTATGGTTCGCGCTGGTGAAGTTGGTGGCGTCCTAGATGAAACTTTGCAGCGAATGGCGACTTTCTTGGAAAAAGACCTTGAACTCAGGCGAAAAGTGAAGTCAGCGATGACTTACCCGACCTTGGTTATCCTCTTCGCGCTGGCGATCGTGATTTTCTTGAGCGTCTGGATTGTGCCGAGGTTTATGCAACTCTTCACCGATTTGGGCGTCAAAGAGGACAAATTCCCGCTGCCAACCCTCATCATGAAACGGTTCAGCGAGTTCCTAATCAACAAGTGGTATTTCCTTCTCGGTGGCGTGGTGGCGTTTTTCTTCGCTTTCAGCATCTTCATCCGAACCAAGTTTGGAAAGCGAGTGTATGACTGGATTAAACTCAAAGTCCCCATCTTGGGTCCAATCAACCACAAGATTGTTTTGGCTCGTTTCGCCCGAACTTTTGGAACGCTGATGGGCAGCGGCGTGCCAATCTTGCAGGCGATGGACACAACTGCTGGAGCAATTGACAATGACATCTTGTCAAGAGCCATCATGGAAGCGCGCATGGCTATCCGCGAAGGCGAACGAATCGCAGACCCCCTTGAACGAAGTCATTTGTTCCCACCGATGGTCGTCCACATGATTTCAGTCGGTGAGGAGACAGGTTCGTTGGATCAAATGTTGCAGAAAGTTGCTGACTTCTACGAGAGTGAAGTTGACGCTGCCCTTCACGCCCTCGCATCTACCATTGAGCCCGTGATGATTGTTGTTCTGGGTGTGATTGTGCTGTTCATCCTCCTTTCAGTGTTCCTGCCACTGATTACCATCATCCAAGACTTGACTCAAGGTGAATCCTAACAATGGCGAGGGAAAGGAAAGAGGCGCCGCCCTTAGGGGCGGCGCCCAAAATTTTGATTGTTCGTCTTTCCGCACTCGGTGACACTTTAATGTCAACCCCAGTTGCCCAAGCCCTCCGTGAAGCGTTCCCAAATGCTTACATTGGCTGGGTTGTAGAAACCCGATGTTCCCCTATCGTGGAGGGTAACCCTTTCATCAACCGTGTCCACCGTTGGAACAAAACCCTGAAAGGTTTCCTCACCACTGTCAAGGAAATTCAGCGAGAAGAATACAAGTTGTCGTTGGATCTTCAAGGTTTACTCAAAAGCGCATTCATCCCTTGGCTTGC
>FMJZ01034010.1_pt1 | contig 12761 bp, 12 predicted proteins | sample 1987881 | NCBI WGS metagenome assembly FMJZ01 (sample SAMEA4378227, study PRJEB15110) | soil metagenome | biome: soil; feature: Field; material: Soil | place: India | collected 2015-03-11 | depth 0 m | reverse complement strand
CCCCCCCACTTATAGGGTATACCTATAAACCTTTTTGCCGTTTCTGCAATTATATAACCCAAATCTTTATCTTTTTTTTGTGGCCTTTCTATACTTTTAACCTTAATTAGCTCCTTTGCATTAAAGGGCTCAGCAATGAAGTAATCTTCTATTACTCCTTTCTCTTTCAATCTTTTTGCATAAACCTTTGCACTGTCACGATCCTTAAAATCTCCAAACCTAACTACAAAAAAACCATCACTTCTCTTAAAATAAAAGGCATCAATACCTTGTCTTTCTAAGCTACTCACTAATCTTACTGCGTTATCAACATTTTTAAAGGCACCTACCTGAATAGCATAGCCTGCATAGTTTGTGGTAACTACCTTATCCGACTTTTTAGCAGCGCAAGAAAATGTTAAAAGTATTATAATAACAATTAATAGAACTCTCATATTATTAAATTATATCAGAATGAATTGGGCAGGATAAAAAATTTTGTAATTTGGTTTGTTAAAGAGTAAAAAACTCACTCCTTTTACGAGTATTAAATCTAAGAAAAACATTTGACATAAAACGTTTTTATGTTATATTTACTTTAATTTACAAGGAGGGTAATATGGGGAAGAATTATATATTTGTGTTCTTAATATCTTTTGCTATCCCGAGTTTTATTTTTGCCGATGCGACACCAACAGATCAAATTACACAAAAGGCAGTTAGAGAATATAAAAAAACAGCTCTACCTAAAGAAGAAAAAAAAGATAGTAGAAAGGTAGAGGTAAAGAAAAAACAAGAAGAGAATAAATTAGAAATCAAGAAAGAACCATTGAAACCATCTATTCAATCAACCTACTCAGTTGACGTCGAGATGTCAAGGGGCAACTATTCAGAGGCCATCAGATTGTTGGTTCCTATGATAAAGAGAGAGCCTAACAACTATGAGTTACGGTACAAACTGGCGATATGCTACTATGAGTTTGGGCTACCAAATAAGGCAATAGAAGAGTTAAACAATGTTGTTAAGCTTAAACCTGATTATGCCCCAGCTCACGTTAGATTAGGAGTAATCCATAAAAAGAAAGGAAATACTGATTTAGCCCTAAGAGAGTTTGCCCAGGCTAGTGAGCTAATGCCAAATAATCTTGAGCTAAAATTCCAGTTATCAAAGATTTATTTAGAAAGGGGAGATAGGCAGAAAGCTCAAGATGAGCTAAAAAACATCTTAAATATTGACCCCAGCTACTATAACGCCAATATTTTGATGTCAGATTTATTAACAGAAAACAAAGATTATGATAACGCTATTGAAGAGCTTAAGTTAGCATCCATATACTCACCGAGAAACCCCGATATCCATTTCAAATTAGGAAAGATCTATATGTTACAGGGAAATAAGAATAGCGCTATAGAGGAGTATAGAATCCTCAGAGATATTAATCCAGAATACGCCAAAAACCTCTTTATGTTCATATTCCCTGAAGGGAAGTAATGAGATTTGTTGTATTAATTTTTTTTTTAATAATATCCTGTCAAATAGTTTTTGCTAAAAAAAACCCTCTCTCAGAGGGTTTTTTACTTTTAGAAAAAAAAGATTATAGGAAGGCCTTTTCTGTCTTATCATCCCTTAACAAAAAAGAGCCCTTTTTATATACTGCCATGGGGATGTCAAAGGCCCTTTCTGGTGAGTACGAAAGGGCTATAGACTATCTCTTAATTTCCATTGAAGACAAAAAGGAGAGTAATAACTGGGTTCCAAATTTTTTTATAGGTCTATCCTTTTATAATCTAAGAAGATTTAAAGAGGCTATACCCTTTTTGGAAAGATCCTATAATTTAAATCCAGAAAAAGAATCCTTAACATTGCTGGGGAGGTCTTTTTTTGAAATTGAGGATTATAAAAAATCGGAAGAAATCTTTAGTAAGCTCTACAATGAAGGTAAGAATGAAGACATATCACTATATTTAATCAAGGCAAAGATAAATCAAAATAAGATTTCTGAGGCTGAAGATCTAATAAAGGAGGCAATAAATCTTTATCCTCAAAACCCTTTTTTACTCTATGAGAGGGCAAAGTTATGGTTGACAAAAGGACAGGTAGATTTAGCCGAGAGAGATCTCGAATCTGCTTTGAGCCTTTCTCGTAACGAAGATATCTTAAAAACTTACTCTTCAATTAAATCATTGAAAAAACCACAAATAAAAGAAGTTGAAGAGAAAAAAGTTTTTAAACTTAATTATGACTATCTTTACTACCTATCTCCATTAGTTTTGCTAACTTTTGGTATTGTCTTTGTATTAAAAAGAAAAAGAGAGAAGGGTTATTCTGAAAAATTATTTTTTGCCAAAACTCTTCTTTTAAAAGCTGACTATATTAGCTCAGGCAATATATTTTCAGAGCTTACAAAACATAAAAAATTTAAAGAGAGTGCCTATAAAGGACTTTTGGCATCAAAAACCCTCTTAGGGAAGTTAAATGAGTCAATATTAATGGCAGAAAATTTAATGAGTGAAGAAGATAAGTTTTTCTATCTGGCATTAATATATCTATATTTTGGTGATAAGGATAACTTCTCAAAAAACCTAAACATATTAGAGCAATTGGGCTTAGAAGAAAGAGTAAAAGTTTTAAAGAAACTATCATACTCTGATAAGAATGACATTGCAGACTTTATCATCAAGGAGGTTTAATGAAAGGAATTATACTTGCCGGTGGATCCGGTACAAGACTTTACCCTGTGACATTACCCATCTGTAAGCAGCTTCTTCCTGTATACGATAAACCAATGATTTACTACCCTCTATCGATACTTATGCTTTCTGGTATAAGAGAGATACTTATTATCTCAACTCCTACAGATACATCTCGTTTTGAGGATTTATTTGGGGATGGGAGCCAGTATGGTATAAAGATATCCTATAAAGTACAGCCAAAACCTGAAGGCATAGGTCAAGCTTTTATATTGGGAGAAGATTTTATAGGTAAGGATGATGTATGTTTAATTTTAGGTGATAACATATTTTACGGACATGGACTGACAGAGTTACTCAAAAATTCCGTAATAAAGATTAAAAGAGATGGTGGGGGTATTGTCTTTGGCTACTGGGTTAAAGATCCTGAGAGATATGGAGTGGTGCAGTTTAATAGTAAAGGTAAGGTATTATCTATCGAAGAAAAACCAAAAAAGCCAAAAAGCAACTATGCAGTAACAGGACTATATTTTTATGATAATGAGGTAATTAACATTGCAAAAAATATTAAACCTTCTGCTCGAGGAGAGCTTGAGATAACTTCCATAAATCAAGAGTATCTTAATAGAGGTAAACTAAAAGTAGAGATAATGGGAAGAGGCTACGCCTGGCTGGATACAGGTACTCATAATAGTCTTTTAGAGGCAAGCAACTTTGTAAAAATCATAGAAGAAAGGACAGGACTTAAAATAGGTTGTATAGAAGAGATCGCGTACAGAAATGGCTGGATAGAAAAATCTCAGTTAATTAAACTAAGTGAGATATTAAACAAAACTACCTATGGAGAGTATTTGAAAAAATTGATCTAAAATTTTAAAATTTTGTTAGGGAATATTGAACAATTATGCATAATATGCTATTTATTTTGATATGAAGCTTAGTTATATATCAAAAAAATCACTTTTACTTTTTTTAGGTGATATAATCGTCATCTGGCTAAGTTTTTTTATTGCCCTCTTTATTAGAGCTCAGGAACATGTCTTTTGGAATGCTCGATATTTTTCAGCCATTACAATTTATACCTTCTTTTTTTATCTCTTTGATTTATATTCTTTTATTAATATTAATCCTGGAACAACCCGTTATCTCTCTAGATACTTACTATCAATTTTATCAGGCTCTATTATTCTCACCTCATTAGCCTTTTTTATACCTGAGATTAAAGGATACAGAAGTATATTTGGTATAGGCCCTTTTATAACACTTTTAACTGTTTACCTATGGAGGATAATATTCTTTCATGTCTTTAGAAGATTTATTGTTAATACCAAAAATATACTTATTATTGGAAAGGGAAAGTCAGGAGAGTTTTTCTATAACACAATAAAAAAATATGAAGAATATAAAGTTGTTGGCTTCTTAGATGATAACCCTGAAAAATGGGGATTGAAAAATTCCCCTACTGTTTTAGGTGGCTGTGAGCTTCTTTGTGATGATAATTTTATTAAGAAGGTTGATCAAGTTGTTGTTGCAATAACTAGTCTAAAATCAGAAAAATTATTGCGATGCCTACTAGAATGTAAATCAAAAAATATTGAAGTCATTGATATGCCATCATTATACGAACAGCTAACAGGAAAAATTCCTATCAAATCTATAGATGATTACTGGCTTGTGGCAAATCCTTTAATGGGGTTTAAAAAAACAATTTATAATACTAAACTTAAGAGAGTTTTAGATGTGATCTTTTCCGTATTTGGACTTATTTTAACAATACCCCTTTGGATTATAATCCCTTTATTAATAAAACTAACTTCACCAGGGCCCGTGATATTCAAACAAGAAAGGGTTGGGTTGAATGGTACGCTTTTTACATCTTACAAATTTAGAACAATGGTAGCAGGTAAGGAAAAGGATAGGCAACTTGCTGGAGAAAAAAACGATCCAAGAGTAACAACAATAGGAAAATATCTTAGAAAGTTTAGAATTGATGAGATACCACAGTTGATAAATGTCCTTTTAAATGATATGAGTCTTATAGGACCTCGCGCACTTATAAAAGAAGAAGTAGATGTCTTTAAACAAAAAATACCCTATTTTGATTTGAGGCACTCTGTAAAACCTGGTGTAACAGGATGGGCACAGATAAACTACAAGCATGGAGCTAAAGTAGAAGATGGTTTTGAGAAACTTCAGTACGAACTTTTCTACATAAAAAACTTATCGCCTTTTCTAGATTTTCATATAATTTTAAAAACAATCAAGGTAGTTTTATCAGGCTTTGGTGCACGGTAAAAAACTTAAAGATATCCCTAATTTGGTAATTTTTTACCATTATTTGGTTACAATTCATCAAAATATTTACACTGTCATTAAAACAATCTACACTTCCAATATCAATGCACCCTCTTATTTATAAAAAGCTTGGCATAACCATTGCTTTAATTAATCATACGTTATATGAAACAAGGAGATAAAAAATGAGATTTTCCGATGCAGGTTTTAATTTGGAGATTGATTTATCAACAGGAAATATTGAAAAAATAGCAACAGATCCCAAAGACACAGAAGAATATTTAGGAGGCTTAGGAACAAACGCCAAGATAATCTGGGACAGAATTTCTGGAGATACTGACCCTTTTTCTGAAGACAATATCTTAATCTTTAGTGCTGGACTTCTCTGTGGAACACCTGCCTATGGAGCCAATAGAACGATTATATCTTCTCTATCTCCTCAAACAAAACTTTTTGCCTTTTCAATGACTGGAGGATTCTTTGCCCCTGAGCTAAAACAGGCTGGTTATGACAAGGTAATACTACGCGGTAAATCTCCTAATTGGGTATATATCTATATATATAATGATAAAGTTGAGCTAAGAGAGGCAACACATCTTTTAGGAAAAAGTACTTACGAAACCTTAGAAGCTATTAGAGAGGAGATAAGGGATCCAAGAGCTCAAGGACTTGCCATTGGTCTTGCAGGGGAAAATAAAGTTTTTTTCGCCTCTATCGAAACCCATAGAGGTAGTGCAAGTAGACTTGGACTTGGTGCCGTAATGGGAGATAAAAGGGTAAAGGCAATTGTAGTTAGAGGCACAAAAGACTTAAGCATCGCAAGACCCATGGAGTTTATGAATGAGTGTAACAAGGTTTTGGATTATATGATGTATAGGTTGAATAATCCAATAAAAGGTGTCCCTGCAATACTTTCTCTTATTGGCTCTCCACAGGAGATGTTACTTCATGATGAAGAGTGGCATACAAATAACTTTGCCTGGGGAAATGCCCGTGTTAGAAGAAAAAATTTCTGGAATAGCGAGATAGAAAAGGAGTGGTCTGAAACATTAGAAAGATCAAGAAAAAAGCTTATTAGTTGCTATAACTGTCCTATTAGATGTGCTGGTATTGTGGAGCTTCCAGGTTTTCCAACATACGTAATGAAATGCTATTCAAAGATAACCTATACAATGGCTGCCATGGTTGATAGCCTTGAGTTTGGGCTTAAGATTGCTGCGAGGGCTCAACATTACGGTGTTGATGGCTTTACAGCACCTCAGGTTATGGCTTTTGCTATAGAGCTTTATGAGAATGGAATCATTACAGATAAAGACTTAGAAGGCATGCCAAAGGATAGCAGAGAAGAACAGTTTTTCTGGCTCCTTGATAGGATTGTGCGACGAGAAGGTATAGGTGAATATTTAGCAGATGGTGTTTACTGGGCTGCAAGAAGAATTGGTAGAGGAGCAGAGCAGTTTGATAGAAATACCATAAAGAAGCATGAACAGATACCAATTAAGCTTGGCATGCTAAATCCAATTTACTACATAATGTGGTCTACAGGAGAGAAGGTTAACATAACCCAGATAGAAGGACAGTTTCCACAGGCTCCCTTCCCGTCGAGAGAGTTAAAAGAGGAGTTTATAAAAGATTGGATACAGATACCAACAGGCAAAGAAGAAAACTTTAAAAAATTTATTATGGAATGGGGCGAAGAGGGGAAAAACTTTCCCTTTTGGCCAGAGCCTTTAATGATAGCAGAACTTGTTGAGTGGCAAGAGCTTATGCATTATGTGGATGATTCTTTGGGTTTATGCGCTGGACTTTCTTCATTTCCATTAAAACCACCTTATCATATTCATAACTTACCCCTATTTATAAGCTATGCTACAGGCATTGATTATGACGAACAAAGGTTATGGGATACTGCAAGTAGAATAAGAAATTTGGTGCGGGCCATTAATATCAAAAGAGGACTCAAAAGAGAAGATGAAAAGCCACCAGAAGATCATTGGAAAAAGAGATTCCCAGAGTATGAGCAAAAACTTCTCGATGAATATTATGCCTACAAAGGCTGGGATAGTAGAGGCTTACCTAAGATAGATACCCTTGAAAGACTAGGACTTTCCTATGTAGCTGAGGAGTTTGAGAAGATGGGGGTCTATGAAAAATAATAGACAATTCATAAAGGTTGATAGGCAAGACATAATAAGTGATACTTTATTGTTATAACTACTTCTCTAAAAAATGGTAGAAATGGAAATAATTTTAAAAGGGGACTTGGAAGTGAGTGAAAAGAAAAAGATTAAGTTTATTAAAATTGATGTAGATAAGTGTCATGGCTGCCGTGCCTGTGAGGTTGCCTGTTCTGCCTTTCATGCTAAACCAAAGTATAGTACCATAAATCCAGCTCGCTCAAGAATAAGGGTATATAGAGACGAGTTAAGAAACGTCTTTGTTCCAGTATATGCCAGCTTTTACACAAAGGCAGAATGCGCCGGAAGAAGGGTTTATATAGCAGAGCAAAAAGAACACAGCCCTGATAGAAAAGAGTATGTTGAGTGCAGCTTTTGTGGGGCTGCCTGTCCGTCAAGAGATCTATTTTTTGAGCCTGATTCAGGACTTCCTGTTAAATGCGATATGTGTGAAGACGATCCACCTCTTGAAACACCTTGGTGTGTTAAGGTTTGTCCTGTTGGGGCTCTTTTTGTTGAGGAAAAAGAGTTAGAGATGGAAGATGAAAAAAAAGAAGAAGATCAGTTAGAGACAGGCCTTGATTCTTTGGCAGATAAATATGGTTGGGATAAAGTTATTGAGATGGTAGTAAAGAAGATAGGGAAGTAATTTAACCACAAATAGACTTCATATTTAGTAGAGAAGAGTTGTTCCATATAGGGTTAGAAAAAAAGGAGTTAAACATGGAAGTATATGAGCCCTTTAAAGAGGCTATAGAAGAGATAAATAAAGCTGGCGGAGAGCGGACAAAGCTTTGTTTTCAATGTGGTAAATGTGATAGTGTCTGTCCATGGAATAGGGTTAGAAACTTCAGCATTAGAAGAATTGTAAGAGAAGCAAATTTTGGCTTATCCGAGATAGAAAAAGATTATGTCTGGCTTTGCACAACCTGTGGTAAATGCCCCTCTATTTGTCCAAGAGATGTAAGGCAGATTGAAGATATCGTAGCAGTTAGGAGGGTTGCTAATAACTACAATATTTTTTCAGATACGGCAAGACCGATTAAGATGGTTTCTTCAGGACTTAAAAGTGAAGGTAACCCCTTCGGCGAAGATAGAAAAAAAAGAACCGCCTGGACAGAGGGCTTGAGCGTTAAAATCTTTAATGAGCATACAGAGTACCTTCTATTCACAGATTGCTATCTTTGTTACGATCCACGCATGAAGAAGGTGGCAAAGACTATAGCAAACATATTAAATATATCAGGAGTTGATTATGGCATCCTCGGTGAGACTGAGAATTGTTGTGGAGAAAGTATAAGAAAAACAGGCAATGAGGAGTTATTCAAAAAATTGGCAAAAGAAAATATTAAAAACTTCATAGATAGAGGCGCAAAAAAGGTTATTACCACATCTCCTCATTGTCTCTATACTTTTAAAAATGAATACCCTGAGTTTAAGGTTAACTTTGAAGTGATACATATAGTTGAGATAATTTATAAACTTGTTAAAGAAGGGGTATTAAGATTTAACAAAAAGTTTAATAAAAAGGTGGTCTTCCATGACCCTTGCTACCTTGGCAGACACATGGGCATATTCGAAGAGCCAAGAGAGGTCTTAAAGGCTATTGCCGGGATAACATTACTTGAGATGGAAGAGGAGAGGGAAAATGCACTATGTTGCGGTATGGGTGGTGGCAGAGTCTGGATGGAGACCCATAAAGAAGAGAGATTCTCAAAGATTAGAGTTATGCAAGCTTTAGAGATTGGTGCTGAAGTCTTAGTTACAGCCTGTCCCTATTGCATCACAAATTTTGAAGATACAAGAGTCGTCTTGGGCTTGGAAGATAAAATTGAGATAAAGGATATCACAGAAATCATAGCAGAGGCTTTATAAAATTATCTAATACCCCAAAACTTATGTAGCTGAGGAAATACTCTTATATCTTTTAACCTCAAAGCTGCAATCTCATATAGTCTCGAGATAGTTTTAATGTCAAATTTTGTATGGGAATCTGGTTGAATAATCAAAGGTAAATCCTTGTTTATATCAGCAATCAAGTAAATAGCTTTCTCAAAATTTTTTATACTAATATCTTCGTAAACTACAATCTTTATCTGAACTTCTTTTTTATTTGCGATCTTTAAAAAATCTCTCTGAACATCTATAAATTTATCGCTATCAAAGAAGTTTACTTTTACATCCATCGAGATAAAATCAATAAGATCAATAATCTCATTTAGGTTTTCTGGCAATGTCCCATTTGTCTCCAGATGAAACCTCCTTCCACCCCTATAAGTCTCAAGAAAAAATTTGATAAACTCGCAATATAAAAGAGGCTCTCCACCTGTTAGAGATACACTATGAATGGTGGGATCTAATTGAAAGTAAAGATCTAAATACTCTTTTAGTCTAAAAGGAGGAGTAGGGTTTCTTTCCTTAATAAAAGTATTTGAGAAGGGCTCTGTCTCAAAAAGGGCATCGCCTCTATAATCTTTAGCATAAAGGGTGTCACAAAAGCTACAATCTAAGTTGCAACCTGCAAATCTAATAAAAACCTGTTTTTTACCTGCAAAAAGACCCTCTCCTTGAAGAGAGGTAAAGACCTCACACAAATCTGCCGAAGCCATCTCTCTTTCTTTCTATATAAGCATAGGCATTATGATTATGAATGCTTTCAAAATTCTCCGCCTCTACGGAAAACCATATAATCTTTTTGTCTTCCATAAGCTTTAGTGAGACCTCTCTTACAACATCCTCAACAAACATTGGGTTAGAGAAGGCCTTCTCTGTTACATATTTCTCATCAGCCCTCTTTAAAATGGCATAAATATCGCAACTAGCAGAGCTCTCAATTATCTCAATAATATCTTCTATCCAGATAAACCCATCTGCCCTTATCTTAACTTTAACATTTCCCCTTTGATTGTGGGCACCTTCCTTACTTATAGATTTTGAGCAGGGGCATACTGTCGTTATGGGTACATTAACTTCAAGAAAGAAATCAAAGGTCTCTCCAAGGGTACCTGAGAAAGTGCAGTTATAGGACATAAGGCTTTTAGACTTTGAGATAGGAGCCTTTTTCTCTATAAAGTAAGGAAACTGAATGGTTAAATGTGAAGATTTAGCATGCAGCTTATTTTTAATAGCAAGAAGAATGTCTTTAAAATTTTTTACAGCAATACCCTTGCGATAGGAGTTTATTATCTCTATAAATCTACTCATATGAGTTCCCTTAAAATGATGAGGCAGATCAACCCCCATCTCTATTGTTGCTATTGTATGCTGATATTTATTGAGCTTATCAAGAACATAGATTGGATATTTAATCCCTTTAATACCAACCTTTTGTATCTCAAGCATCCTTTCATCTGGCTCATTTTGTACATCTTTAAGAATCTCTCTCATCCCCTTTCCCCCCAAAAAAACTATTCACTAAAGACTGCAAAAGAGTTTTCTGACTCAAAAACCTTAACATAATCTACAGAAACATCAAAATCTTTTAACCTATCAGACATATTGTCATATATATATTTCGCAATATTCTCTGAAGAAGGGCTTTTATCTTTAAAATAATCTATCTCATCATTTATGCATTTATGGTCCAGTAGATCAAGGACTTCTTTAAGATATCTTTTTAATATCCCAAAATCCACAAGCATACCAGACTTATTAAGACTTTCACCTTTAACAACAATCTCAACCTTCCAGTTATGACCATGTAAATTCTCACATTTACCTTGATAGTTTCTAAGATAGTGGGCTGATGAAAAGTGATCCCATACCCCCGCTCTGTACATACCCTTTCTCCTCTAAAATTTTTTTTAGTTCTAATACCCTTTGATAGGTTTTTTTATAGGAATAATTTATCACTTCTTCTCTTTTTTTGAAATCCAGAAAACCTATTCCTTCCAAATCTATATCAACTATAAAATCTGCCAACTTCCTTTCTTGCTCAGTTGCTCTCTGGACCATAAGAGTTACAGACTCGTAGACAACATTATAGATACTGTTTATTTGGGGAAACTTTCTTGATAAGCTATTTACATCCACAGCTATTACAAAATCGGCACCCCTTTCCTTCAAAATAGAGACAGGTAGATTATTAGTAATACCACCGTCTACAAGATACATATCTCCCATTTTAAGAGGCAAAAAAAATCCTGGTAAGGCAATCGTAGCAAAAAGAGCAGACCAAAGGCTTCCGCTACTAAAATAAACAGGCTCTCTTTTTTTCAAATCAGTAGCTACAACAACAAGAGGTATCTTAAGGTCTTCAAAACTTTCTGGAATTCCTATTTTATAAAATAGATCTGCAATCTTTTTAAAACCTGATAGACCATAAAAGGGCAAAACAGGCTTAAATATTTTAAAAAAACCTATCTCTTTTAGCCTATTTTTCAACATATCAAGATTCAAGCCTGCCGCATAATAAGCACCGATAACTGCCCCTACGCTTGCTCCTGATACTATATCCACAGGAATCTTAGCCCATTCAAGGTTGGAAAGCAGACCTAAATGGGAATAAGCCCTAATCCCGCCACCTGATAAAGTCAGACCAATCTTTTTCATAGCTTTAAGTATAATTTTTTTTAGTTTTTCAAGCAAGTATGCATGTGAGCTCTTAAGGATTAGATAAAATAATTATCTTTTTAATCTACCCTCTAATAAAGATAAATATCAGGTAAAAGACGTAAGTTATCAAGAAAAGTAACCCTTCTTTCCTATGAAGTGTCTGTCTTTTTCCGGTAAAGTTAAAGATAAACAACAAAAGGCTTGCTAAAATAAGAATTAAGGTATCGGCATTATAAATATCAGAAAAAGGAATGGGGTTTATAATTGCCGAAACACCTAATATCCAAAAGATATTAAATATATTAGAGCCCACTACATTTCCCACAGCGATTTCACTATTTTTCTTGTATGCAGCAACAGCACTGGTAATAAGTTCTGGCAAACTGGTTCCTATCGCAATCATAGAAAACCCTATAAGTTCCTCCGATAAGCCTAATGTCCTTGCTATTTCTGAGCCTGACTTAATAACAAATTTACCACCATAAATTAAACCTAATAGACCCAATATAATTAAAAAAAAAGAGGTTGCTTTTCCGTATTTGGCCTCAATGGCTTCTTCAACACTATACCTTGAAATGCTAAATACATAAGAAAGAAAGATTATGAAAAAACAAATTAAGATAAGTCCCTCTGCACGTGTTATAAAATTTTGAGTGTCCCTATTTATTAAGATATCATTAGAAATTATAAAAAAAATTATAACTGCCAATAGTGATAAGGGTATCTCCTTCCATACGGTAGAATGTTTTACAGTAACAGATGTTATGGTAGATGCAACCCCCAGTATAAGCAAGATATTTGCGATATTACTGCCAATTACATTACCCACCGTTATACCACCTTTTTCTTCTAATGAGGCTACTACATTTACAACTAACTCTGGTGCAGATGTTCCAAAAGAGACTATTGTCAATCCAATAACAAGGTCGCTAATTCTTAAATTTTTAGCTAAAGATGAAGCACCATCTACAAGTAAATTCCCTCCGTAGATCAATAAGGCAAAACCTACTATAAAGACAAATAAGTTAAATAGCATAGCTAGTTAAATATATTACCATATCTTTA
>FMJZ01004597.1_pt1 | contig 12787 bp, 11 predicted proteins | sample 1987881 | NCBI WGS metagenome assembly FMJZ01 (sample SAMEA4378227, study PRJEB15110) | soil metagenome | biome: soil; feature: Field; material: Soil | place: India | collected 2015-03-11 | depth 0 m | reverse complement strand
ATAGGCGTACCCCAGTAACGCTGTCTTGAAATTCCCCAATCTCTGAGTCTGTAATTTACTGTTTTTTTACCAAGTCCTTTTTTCTCTATGTAATCTGCAACTGCTTTTTTCCCTTCAGTGGAAGAAAGACCTGAAAATTCACCTGAATTAACCATAATTCCCTCTTCTTCATAGGCTTCTGTAAGAGGTTCAGGAAGTTCAGCATTTTCTGGTTTTATAACAACCTTTATGGGAATTCCGTATCTCTGAGCAAACTCAAAATCCCTCTGGTCATGGGCTGGCACACTCATTATTGCACCAGTTCCATACTCCATAAGAACAAAGTTTGCTATCCAGATTGGAATTCTTTCTCTATTTAAAGGATTAATGGCATATTTGCCTGTAAAGATTCCTTCTTTAATATCAGGGTCACGCTGTAGCTGTCTTATTCTCTTTAATTCATCTTTATCATCACAAAGCCTATCTGAAAGCGGATGCTCTGCAGAAAGGCACATAAAGGTAACCCCAAAGATTGTATCAGGTCTTGTTGTAAAAATTCTCAATACTTCATTCATTCCCTCAATAGGAAAATCTACCTCAACACCTTCACTTTTACCTATCCAGTTACGCTGCATTGTAAGAACCTTTTCAGGCCAGCCTGTGAGTATATCACAGTCCTGAAGTAATTCTTCAGCATAGGCAGTAATTTTTAAAAACCACTGCTCAAGCTCCTTTTGCTCTACTAAGCTCTCACATCTCCAGCAAGCTCCGTCAATAACTTGCTCATTGGCAAGCACAGTGGCACATGAAGGACACCAGTTTACAAAGGAAGATTTTCTATAGGCAAGCCCCTTTTCATAGAGTTTTAGAAATATCCATTGATTCCACTTGTAGTATTCTGAAGAGCAGGTAGTAACCTCCCTTCTCCAGTCATAGGTCAAACCAAGTTTTATAAGTTGAGCTTTCATGTAATCTATGTTTTCATATGTCCATTTTGCAGGATGAACACCATGCTTTATTGCAGCATTTTCAGCAGGAAGTCCAAAGGCATCCCAGCCCATTGGATGAAGCACGCTAAAACCTCTCATTCGTTTGTATCTTGCAATTACATCTCCAATTACATAGTTACGTACATGCCCCATGTGTATCTTTCCGCTTGGATAAGGGAACATTTCAAGACAGTAAAATTTTTGCTTCGTTGGGTCATCGTCAATTTCAAAAATTCTGTTTTTAAGCCATTCTTCCTGCCATTTTTTTTCTATGTTTTCAAAGTCGTAATTCTGGTTCATTCTGCCTCCAGAAGAAATTCTTTGCAAGTATTATATAGAGAAAACCTTTAAAAATTCAAACACTAAATATGCCAAAAATCATTAATAATCCAAGAATTATCAGACAGGCTCCTATAAGGTAATTAGTCCATCTAAAGATTTTCATGAATTTTCTAATATATCGCATGGCTGTATCAATCAATAAAGAAAAAATCAGAAAAGGTATAGCTATTCCAGCACAATAAGCTCCAAGCATTTTTATCCCTGAGACAACGCTTCCACTCATGCTTGAATAAATGAGAATACTGCCAAGCACAGGACCAATACAGGGAGACCATCCTGCAGCAAAGCCTATTCCTACTAAAAAGGCTCCTAGGGGTGTTCCAACTCTCTGAAGTTTCATATTAATTCTGAGATCTCTCAGTAAGATGCCTGATTTTATTAGATCTATTAGAACTAATCCGAATAAAATAAGAAAAGCTCCCCCTATTATTCTCAAATAATCCTGAAAATCAAAAAAAATTGTTCCAATAAAAGCACTTCCAGCTCCAAGAGCAAGATAAACTATGGAAAAGCCAGCAATGAATATTAGAGTATAAATAAAAATATGCAAACGAGATCCTTCCCTTGAGAACTCAGTAATTGAGATTCCTGAAAAAAGGGATATGTAAACAGGAAGCAAAGGAAGAATGCAGGGAGAAAAAAAGCTTATAATGCCTCCGAAAAAAGCAGCAGTAAGGGTTATTTCGTTCATCTGCTACACTCAGAAGGATCTCCCTTAAGCTTGTCAATTGCATGTGGAAGGACATCCAAGATTACCTCAAGGGATTCCCTGACAGCCTTCGGACTTCCAGGAAGATTTATTATCAAAGTTTTTCCTTTAATTCCAGCTACTGCTCTTGAAAGTATAGCTGTCTTTGTCTTGGCAAATCCTGTAAATCTCATTGCCTCAGCAATGCCTGGAACTTCCTTATCAATAATCTCAACAGTTGCATCAGGAGTGACATCTCTGGGATGCAATCCTGTTCCGCCATTTGTTAATATGAGGTCTGCTCTGTCAATTTCATCAATTATTGCCTGCTTTATTAAATCTTTTTCATCGGGTACAATTCTGTATGAAACCACATCTGCCCAATTAGTTACCATCTCTTCAATAACTTTCCCACTTAAGTCTTCTCTTTGACCTTTTGAACCCTTATCGGAAACTGTTATAATCGCTACTTTGTACTTCATAGAATTACTATCTCATCTCCCACTTTAATTTTCCCACCTTTTATTACTCTAGCAAATACTCCTTCTTTTGGCATTATGCAGGCTTTAATGATTTTAAAAATATCGCATTTAGTATGACATTCTTTGCCATGCTGTGTTATCTCTAAGATTACATCGTCTATCTTAAGTTTTGTACCAATCGGAAGAGAAAGTAAATCTATACCCTCTGTGGTGATGTTTTCAGCAAAGTCTCCATAGTTAAGATTTAAGCCTTTATCCTTCATTTTTTGAATACTTTCCTCAGCCAGAAGACTTACCTGTCTGTGCCAGTGAGAGCCAGCATGAGCATCTTCCTTTATTCCATAGTTTTCAATGACTACAGCTTCCTTAACAGGCTTCTTTGTTGTACCTTTTTTTTCGCTTATATTTATTGAGACTATCTTCGCAGACATATCAAATATTATAAAATATCAACTAATGGATAAGCAAAACAGGTTTTGAAGAATTCTTTATAACTGCCTCAGCTACACTACCTATTATAATTGCCTCAGTATAAGACCTTCCTTTTGAACCTATTACAACAAGATCTGCATCTTCAGATTTTTTGATTATTTCATCTACGGGAATGCCTGAAAGAATCTCATAATTTAAAGTTTTGTCTATTTTTTGAAGTTGTTCCCAAGCATTTTCTTTTAAATAGTTAATATATTTTTCTATCTCTGCAGGTTCTTCAATAATACCTTTAACTTTTTGCTCAGGTACAACATGTAAAACCTTTAACTCACCATGCCATTTTTTAACTATATGTTGAGCAGCAGAGAGAGCTCTCAAAGAAGGTTCAGAAAAATCAACAGGACATAGAAATTTTTTTATTTTGATATCTTCAGGACTGATTTCTTTGAAATCTTCTCCTTTTACAATAAGAACAGGCACGTTAAGTCCCTTAAGAATTCTTTCAGAAGTAGAAGGTCTTGTAATATGTGTTTTGAAACCTAATACAGCAAAACTGTTTTTATTTTTTATGACTTCCTTAATGCTTTCAATTAGTCTGCCAAAAACAACTTTAATATCAATATCAGGCACATATGTAACAAGCTGTTGTGCCAGTCCTTTTAATTTTTCTTCAATTTTCTTCTTTTCTTTATTAATATAGGGTGTTAAATAAGCTGGAGGTGTGAGTGTATATTCCATAATATGAAACAGGCAGAAAGCCTTACAATCAAAAGTCTGTGAAAGCCACACTGCATATGAAAGCACAAGAGGTGTGGCTGGTTTAAAATCTATGGCAATATAAATTTTTTCTATGTTCATGTTTTCACAGGCTTTCCGAGTTTTTCTTCAACGGACTTAATCTTTGCTTCAATTCTTCCTGTTGCACCTTTCCTGTCATCAATTTTTATATCAATCACCAATCTTTCTACTTCATCCATCAATAGATTTCTGCATTTTTTGATTAACTCCATTACTTCATCCCATTGTCCTTCAACAATTGTTCCCATTGCATGAACTCTGTAAGGAAGCCCGCTTTCATCAACTAATTTTATAACTTTTGCCACATATTGACTTACACTTACTCCAACTCCTAAGGGAACCATACTGAACTCTGCAATCATTTTTTACCTCCTGAAAAACTTTAACATATCCTTAATAAACATCTCCAGAAACTTTTACTGTGAGATCTCCAAGCATGTTTGTATAACTACCAAGCTCATTGTCATACCAGCCATATATCACTGCCTGAGTCACAGGAATTTGTAGTTTATCAGTAATAGGTGAGCCAATATTACACATTTTTGATATATCAAGTGTAATCATGGCAGTTCTTGTATGTGTTTCACTACCTTCAATTATTGCTGCTGGTCCAAAAAATCCAATTATGTCAGTGGATACTTTCTGGTCATCTGTGAAAAGCAGATATCCTCTTTTTTCTCTTTCAGCAGCTTCCTGATAAACTTTATTTATCAGATCTCCATCAATAATATTGCTTTCTTCATCTCTAAAAGCTACAACAAGGATTATTAATGAACCTGTTACAACTGGAACTCTAACTGATTGAGCTATAAAACCAATGTTTTTCATCTCAGGTAAAACAAGTGCAAGCGTTTTTGCTGCACCAGTGCTTGTTAGTATTATATTGTTCAAGGCAGAACGTATTTTTCTTAAATCCTTTGCATCAGTTTTAGGAACTCTATCAAGAACCTCCTGAGAAGCGGTTACTGCATGAACTGTTGCCATTGAAACACTGAGTATTCTTTCTGCACCAAAATAATCAAGAAGTGGTTTCATCATATGAGCAAGGCAGGTAGTTGTACAGGAAGCACCTGATATAATTAGATGTTTTTTACTATCATACATTTCTTCATTTATTCCCATTATTATTGTTACCGAATCTTCAGGAATTTCCATAGCTTTATCTTTTATTTTGAAAGGTGCACTGACTAATACTTTATAAGCTCCTGATTCAAGATGTCCTCTTACAGAGCCTTCCTTGGAAGCCGATGGAAGTGTAGGATCAAGAAATTTTCCAGTTGTGTCAACAACGAGTCTTACGCCGTTCTTTTCCCATCCTATATCCTTCGGATTTCTATTTTCTGTAAGAATCTTTACAGGAACTCCATCAATAACGATTGTGGAGTTTGCTTCATCAACTTTTTCTATAACTGATTTTGAACTATAACCATAAAGATAATTATGGAGCCTGCCATATGTGGAGTCATGTTCAATATAAAAAGCTACATCCTGCAATGATTTACCAACCTTTCTGCCAAGATTAACAACAATTCTTGAAAAATGTTTTCTGCCAATATGATGCCAGAGGGTAAGCTTACCAATTCTTCCCAATCCATTAATTCCCAGAATGGATTCACCCATTTTAAACCTCCTTTTTAGTTTAAAAATACTCTGATGAAAGATAAATTGTTTGTGTTAAATGCTTGCCAATATAAACCATGCCATTTCTACCATCAATGCTTATAAAGTCTCCCTTCTTGAGTATTTTTTTGCCAATTCTGCATTTTTTATCATTCTGATATACTGCCATTTTTGAAAAACCAACTACACATGTTTTGCCAAGTTTTGTAGCAATTATAGATGCATGAGATGTAGAACCTCCCCTTGCTGTAAGTATTCCATCAGCAGAAGCAATATGAACTATATCATCAGGAACAGTATCGGCTCTCACAAGAATAACAGGAATCTGAGCATCCTGTTGTTTAAAATCCTTTATATCATCCACATCAAAAACAATTCTTCCAGATATTGCTCCACCACTTACACCTATTCCTGTTCCAAGCCTGCTTTCATTTAGTGATTCTGTTGGAACAAATACTGTCATGAGTTCTCTCTTAGCATAACTCATCTCTCTTGTTTGAAGAATATATAAATCATTTTTGCCTCTTCCATCAAATGTAAACTCTATTTCCTGATGATCCCATCTTTCTTTATAAATCAGTCTTTCTGCAATCTCTAATAAAGAGTTATAAATCTCTGGAAAAGCCTCTTCAAGAGACTTTTCATTTATTCTTCCTTCAATTATCTTTTGTTCTATTGAAATAGGATAAGTTTTTACCAATCCTGAAACAATATCTTCACCCTGAGCTCCTGTTGTATAGTCTCCCCATAATACAAGTCTGTCAATGGATTCTTTGGGATTTCTTGTAAATAAAACACCTGAGCCTGCATTTATGTCAAGATTACCAAATATCATCTTTTGAACCACAACAGCTGTTCCCCAGTCTTCAGAAATTCCAAGAATCTCTCTATAAGCCTTTGCCTTATTTGAATACCATGAGTTAAAAACCTGAGAAATCGCTATTTCAAGCTGCCTCCATGGGTCTTCCTCTATGTAAATACCCTTTGATAAAATAAAGTCTCTGTATGCCATAGCAACTTCTTTCATCTGAAGAGGAGTAAATTGAATTTTAAGTTCTGCTTTATATTTCTTCTTAAAGTCATTTATTATACTGTCAAATTCATCTCTATCTAATCCAAAGGACATTCCCCAGCACTGCAAAAATCTTCTGTAGCTATCCCAGGCAAACCATGGTTTGCCTGTTTGTTTTATAAGTCCTTCTATGATTTTTTCATTAATTCCAACATTTAAAAAAGAGTTCATCATCCCGGGCATTGAGACTGCTCCGCCACTTCTTACAGAGACCAATAATGGATTAAATGCTTCACCAAAAGTTCTTTTTGTAGAGGTCTCCAGTCTTTTCATTGCTGAATGAATTTCTTTATTTAAATGCTCTTTAACAGGTTCAAAGTTATTTATTGCTTCCCTACATCTGAAAACTTCAGTTGTTAGAATAAACCCTGGAGGAACGTGGATTCCCTTAGATGCAAGCTTAATTAAGTTATGTCCTTTATTGCCAAGATGAATTCTGTCATTGATCTCTTCTTTGGGATGATAAATGTCACATAGAATTTTTTTAGGATCATAGGTCATCAAAAGATCAAGATCTTTGTATGCAAGTTTTTCTGCCTGATTGTAGGAAGCTTTTATAATTCTGCCGATAAGCCTGTCAAGCTGACTTAAACCAGGATATTGGACTACCATTTCTCTCAAAAATTTTTCTGAAAGAGCATTTATTAGCTCAAACTCTTCAAGTTCTGTTTCCATAATATTTTTTGAAATTTTCATTACTATTTTTTTAAGCCATTTTTTATATGGAGCGGTACAGTATGTATTGACTATATCACTTACTGATTCTGCAAAATTTCTAAAAATATCCATATATTGAGAAAATGTAAATCTCCTTATTTCTAAAGCTACAGAGAGCATTGAAAGATTATGGATGTATTTTTGAGAAGAAATTCCATTAAGTTCCAGAATCTTAGCAAAAAGTTTAAGATATTTTTCTATTCTAAAAAGAGTTGCTCTTGTAATAAAACTAAGGTCTATGGACTGTTCAATCTCATCAAGAAGACTATTGAGCAAGCTTTCAAGCCTTAAATAAACAGATAGGGCATTAAATTTTCTTTCACTGTATCTTCCTGATATAGATGGAATTCCTGCAACAATATGTCTTTTATGTGTTATATCTTCAAAGGCTTCATATTTTTCAGGTGAAACTATAATATTTTTCAGAGTTTCAAGATATTTTACAGTAGACTCAACTTTTTGAGATAAAGAATATCCTGATAAAACTTCAATTAAAAAATTGGCATCAGGTAAACCATGATAAAAAGCTTCTTTTAAAAAACTCTCAATCTCTTTGCAGTCTGTTTTATATTTTGCATAAAGCAATTGATATAGCCTTATTGTTAAAATTGCTTTAGTTTTGATTATATCTGATACAGGATAAGATTTTATTTTAGAAGATATTGCATCTATTGAAGTTGAAAGAATCTTCTCTATGCAGCCAAATTCTTCTGAGTTCAAAAGTCTCTCAAATAAATAATGGAGCTCTCTGTAATGCTCATCTGTAAAATCAATTTCCTTTAAAACTTCTTCTGGGATACAATCTTCCAAAACTTTTCTTTTACCTGTAATCCAAAATTCTGTCACTTTTTTCACTAAATCAACTAGAAAAGAACTGCTTTCAACATGAATCTGTTTTCTTATAAAATGCATAAGAGGGTCTTTTCTTTTAAAAATCTCATCAACCTGTGTGGAAACTGTTCTTAAGTGCCCTTCAGCATTTATTTCATTAAAATAAACAGGAACTTTTTTAAAAAGGGGCTTAACTAAATAAAATATTGGATAAATATCTGCATTAAGAAGTTTTGTTATTTCCCTCTGAAAAAGATCTATATCTTTTATATGAATACCTCCAAAAAATAAATAAATGCAGAGGGCTGATATAAGATCTTTTGACTCTAAAGGATTTTTTGAAATCAGATCAAACCATAATCTTAAATTAAATATGTGATAACGATTAACATTTATCTTATAATTAGTATCAAAACCTTTAAATTGGGGAGCATGAAATCCAAGTAATATCAAGTGTTCTATATAAGAATTTAAAATCTCTTTGTTATTTAATTTATAAACAGCATCGCCTATATCTTCCAGTGAAAACATTACAGCATCAGGAAATATATAGAAAAATTTATCAAATTGAGAAAAAATCACATCAAAAAAGGAAATAATTTTCTTAGTATCAACCTTTTGTGACTGTAATAAGAAATTTTTTATAACCCTTCCAAGCTCTCTAAGAGAAAACTCGTGAATTTCTCTTAACTGCTGATTTTCTGTTATCCATAATAAGTAGTACACTGTGGTTTTCAGATTTAACCATAAATCACCAGAGTCTAAAAATTTTTTTGGACCTTCCCTGAATTTATTGAAAATTTCTTTTTCAGAAGAAATACTAAGAAGTTTATTAATATCAGTAGTTTTTGAGATTTCTTCGGTTGTTGTTTTAATTTCCTTAAATAAACTCTCACAGAATGGTTTTATTAAATTTATTCCTTCAATAAAAAATTTCTTAAAATACTCATCGGGTAAAGGAATTGATAAACATGATGAATAAAATGTCTGAAGATACTTTTGATAAAGATTTACAAAGGAATTAATTAATTGAGAATCTCTAATTTCTTTTTTTATAATTTCCTTACCTATATTTTTCAAAACTCCAAGCTGAGGGATATAAAGACAAATTTCAATGGTATTGAGATATTCAAAAACATCTAAAATAATCTTTCTATAATAGAAGTTTTTATCAGCCTCTTCTTCAAGAAGCTTCATTATAATCTTTAAAATAGCCCTTAAAAATGTCTGCTTTTCATCACTTTGTTGAAAGCCTTGAATTAAATAATTAATTAATACGGATGTTGCCTCATATCCCTTAGAATTTTTTAAATAGAATCCTGCATATTTTAAATAATGATTTTCAATTTCCTGCGCTATGCTAACCGTATAAGTTGAATGCTTTAATTTTTCAATTAAATCTATAGTATTTTTCAATATTCCTGGATAGTCAGAAAAAATATCACTTATTTTTTCAATCTCTCTGCAAATGATCTGTGTCATTTTTATTTAATTATATCAAAAATTTATAGGAATCAAAAGTTCTTGTATGTTAAAATTTAAAAAAGGATTTTTATAAAATGAATAAAGATAACCTTTTTCACGATATCCATGAAGAATGTGGTATATTTGGCATCTTTGGACATCCTGAAGCTGCTAATTTAACTTATCTTGGTCTATATGCACTTCAACACAGAGGGCAGGAGGGTGCTGGAATATGCTCATCTGACGGAACAAAGCTTTATCTTGAAAAATCCTTAGGGCTTGTTGCTGACATATTTAATGAAAAGGTTTTAAAAAAACTTCCGGGACATATTGCTATTGGACATAATAGATACTCAACAACCGGATCAAGTACCATAGAAAATGTCCAGCCTTTGATGGCAACATACAGTTTGGGAAGCATTGCCATAGCTCATAATGGAAATTTAATTGAAATTGATACTATGCGAGGAAAACTGGAAAGAGATGGTGCTATATTTCAAAGCACCTCAGACAGCGAGATAATTCTCCATTTAATTGCGAGAGCAAAAAGCGGAGAACCAAGAGAAAGAATCGCAAATGCAGTAAGACAGGTCTCAGGAGCTTTTTCCCTTTTGCTCATGACAGAAAAAGAATTAATTGCTATCAGAGACCCTTATGGTATAAGACCTCTTGTTCTTGGAAAGATTCAAGATGCTTATGTGGTTGCTTCTGAGACATGTGCTTTTGACCTAATTGGTGCAACTTACATAAGAGACATTAATCCGGGGGAAATGTTGATAATTGATGAAAGTGGCTTACATTCAATAAAGATATTCAATTCTATAAAACCTGCCTATTGCGTTTTTGAGTTTATTTATTTTGCAAGACCAGATAGCTATATTTTTGACCACATATGCGTAAATACAATAAGGAAAGAGCTCGGTAGACAACTTGCAAGGGAACATTTAGTTGATGCTGACCTTGTTATTCCTGTGCCAGATTCAGGAGTTCCAGCAGCCTTAGGATATGCTGAAGAAAGCGGAATTCCATTTGAGTTTGGTCTGATAAGAAATCACTATGTTGGAAGAACATTCATAGAGCCCAAGCAAAGCATAAGACATTTCGGAGTTAAAGTAAAACTTAATCCAGTAAGAGACGCTCTTAAAGATAAAAGAGTAGTTGTGATAGATGACTCTATTGTAAGGGGCACAACCTCCAAAAAAATTGTAAAGATGATCAGAGAATTAGGTGGAGCTAAGGAGGTTCATATGAGAATCAGTTCTCCTCCAACTATAGGACCTTGCTTTTATGGAATAGACACTCCAACAAGACAGGAGTTAATTGCCTCGTCTCACAGGATTGAAGAGATCAGAAAATATACTACTGCTGATTCTCTGGGTTACTTAAGCATTGAAGGTTTAAAAAAGATAATTCCTAACTCCGATCTTTATTGTATGGCTTGTTTTAATTACAAATATCCGATAGAGTTTTCATCTAAAAAAATAAATCAGCTTGAGCTTTTTGAATGAATATTAAGCCTCTTGAAAATATATTAAAAATAAATTTAAAAGTAAAATCTCATGAGAAAGTTCTTATATTTACAGACCTCATAAAAAAAGATGAATCCATCTCTGATTATGAAAAACAAAGAAGAAAAGCACTTATAGAGATTGCTTCACAGTTAACAGATATAGGAAAAAATTTCTGCAAAAAAATAATTTATTTTGAATATCCTGCTACAGGATCTCATGGGATTGAACCTCCAGAAAAACTGTGGAAGCTTGCTTTTGGAGAAAGAATCATAGATAAAATTAAGGATAAAGGGGTTTTTGATAAACTGCTTTCAAAAAATACCTCAAAGAAGGAGTTTATTGAAATTAAAAAGATTATAAAAGAATATAAAGCTGATGCTGTAAATGCGGTAGTAGCTCTTTCTAATTTTTCCACAAGCCATACAAACTTCAGGGATCTTCTTACAAAATGTTGTGGAACAAGATATGCAAGCATGCCCCTTTTTGATCCATCAATGCTCAACAATGCCATGATGGCTGACTGGAAAGAAGTACATAGAATATCTCTGAAAATAAAGAAAATTCTTGATAAAATAGAGAAAATTAGCATAGAGACGCCAAATGGAACAAAAATCTCTTTTGTGAAGGGAAAAAGAAAAATCAAAATAGACTCAGGAATTCTTACTCGTAAAGGCTCTTTTGGAAATCTTCCTGCAGGAGAGGTATTTTTTGCACCCTTAGAAAATACAGCAAAAGGCAGGCTCGTTATAGAATGGGCACCCACAAGAAAACTTGAAAGTCCTTTGATTCTGAACATACAAAATGGTAAAGTTATTTCCATAGAAGGAACAGAGCATTACAAAGAAGATCTTGAAAAAAAGCTTAATGAGAGAGAAGAAAACAGAAATATTGCTGAACTTGGAATAGGAACAAATGACAAGGCAAGCAAACCAGACAACATACTTGAATCAGAAAAAATACTCGGCACAATCCATATTGCTCTTGGTGACAACTCCTCCTTTGGTGGAAAGGTTAGAACACCTTTTCATCAGGATTTTATTTTCTTTGAACCAACTCTTTATGGATTTACGAAGAAAGATGAAGAAATAAAAATTTTTGAAAAAGGCTTTCTTCTGATATAATATTTTTTATGAAAGCGAAATTAGAAATAGAGTTTAAAGATATCACTGTTGAAAAAATCCAACAAACATTATTAGAGATTTTTTATACTCTCAAAGCCATAGGTATGATTGAGGATGGCAATTTTGAGATATTCACTCCCAATGGTGTTGTAACTGAAAAGTGTATACTGCAGCAAAACCAAGTAATCGGCTGAAGAAGAAATCCTCTGCTGTAAGCAGAGCAAGAGAAAAATGTCTATAAAAATAGTCTGCCAGAATAAAAAAGCCTTTGTTGATTACTTTATTGACGAAACCATAGAAGCAGGAGTTGTTCTTACAGGAACAGAGGTAAAATCATTAAGGGAAGGCAAAGCAAATCTAAAAGACAGTTATGTAATAATCAAAGACAATGAAGCATGGTTACTTAACTGTCACATTAGTCACTACAGTCACGGAAATATATTTAATCATGATCCCTTGAGAACAAGAAAACTGCTTCTACACAGGAAAGAGATTGAAAGAATAAGAGGTAAAATACAGCAACAGGGATATACTCTCATTCCTCTCAAGCTTTACTTCAAAGGACCCCATGTTAAAGTTGAGATTGCTCTTGCAAGGGGTAGAAAGAAATATGAAAAAAGAGATATAATTAAAAAGAAAGAAGCTCAAAGAGAAATTGAGCGTGCTCTAAAAAATAAATGATCTTTAACAAGGGGGCGAAAGGACTCGACGGAGGTAGTGAGGGCTAAGCTGCATGCCGTG
>FMJZ01032877.1_pt1 | contig 12789 bp, 9 predicted proteins | sample 1987881 | NCBI WGS metagenome assembly FMJZ01 (sample SAMEA4378227, study PRJEB15110) | soil metagenome | biome: soil; feature: Field; material: Soil | place: India | collected 2015-03-11 | depth 0 m | reverse complement strand
AATCCTATTTCATTTTAACAAGCGAAAAGTGAGGAGGAATTAGATCAATATAATCTTGACAACTAAATTTTATTTTATATAATTAAATTAATATAAAATGAACCTGAAATCTTTACCTGAAGAATTTGCTGAGATTGCTCAATCACTTCTTGAACATAGTTCAATTGAAAAAGCATTTGAAACCATTACCAGGACCGCCTGCTCTTTTTTCAATGCCTCGGCATCAGCAATTATGCTTTTTGATAAAGAAAGAGAATACCTTACGATTGCCCATTCAATCAATCTCTCAAGCGAATACCTTAAGGTAGTTAAGGTAAGAAAAGACGAAGAAATTTCGGGAAAGGTTTGCACCGAGAAAAAAGCCCGGTTTGTGTCCGATGTCATTAAGGTCTTTGAAGAAAAAGGCGATTTCTTTTCTGTTGAATGGATAAAAAAAGAAGGCATAAAGTCATTTGTTACATCCCCTCTTTTATTGAAAAACGAAGCGATTGGCTGTTTAAATCTTTATTATCGTTCAAAATTAGGGGAGTTTGATAACTTTCCTGCCTTAGACTTCTTCTGCAAACTCGCTGCCCTGGCAATTGAGCATACGAAGTTAATCAGTAAAACAGAAGAAGAGTCAAGGATTGTAACTGAACTTGAACACATCGGTATAGCTTTGAGTTCAACCTTTGAGATGGAAAATATCCTTAAAGTTTTCCTTGCTTCAGCAATAAGAATTACGAATACTGATAGTGCAAGTTTAATTGTGATTGATGAGCCTACCGCAACAGTCCTTGAATCTTATGACTTCTCAAAAGAAACTGAAGAGATAAAAAGATATAGATCGACTGCCCGGCTAACGAATGGAATTTCTGGAGAAGTTTTGAAAAATCACGCACCTGTGATTATTCCTGATTTAAGCAGATATAAAAATGTGAACCCTATCGCATTAAAAAAGGGAAGAAGGGCAATAGCAGCACTGCCTTTAATTGCGCGGGAAAATCTCATCGGTATACTTTATGTTGATTCACTAACCCCAAGGGATTTCTCAGCGTCAGAGATTGAGTATCTTCAATTATTGTGTTCCCAGGCAGCTATTGCCCTTGATAATACAAGATTATATAAAAAAATCACCCGGGAAGCTCAGGAGACCGCAATTTTATATGAAGTGAGCAAAACATTTATCTCAACCCTTGATTTTAATGCCCTTTTAGACAATATTCTGAAACGTCTGGTTGAAACATTTGGTTATCTAAATCTTGCTATTTTCCTTGTGGATGAGGAAAAACAGGAATTAAAAATTTGTTCATATATAAATTACCCTGAAACAGTAAAAGATATACAAATAAAAATTGGCTCCACCGGCATAACCGGACATGTAGCCGCAACAAGGGAGATGTACTATTCACCCGATGTATCAAAGGACCCATATTATATACCCGGTGTAAAAGAAGCAAAGAGTGAGGTATGCTTCCCGTTAATGATAGGTGATAAATTGATAGGGGTCCTTGATGTGGAAAGTCCAGAGATTGATGGGTTCACACCCGACGATATAAAAATCCTTTCCGCACTGAGTGCCCAGATTGCCATTGCCCTTGATAATGCCCGACTCTATGAAGAGACAAAAAGACTCTCATTGACAGACCCATTAACAGGTTTACCAAACCGTCGCAGTTTTGAGATAACGATTGAGAACGAAATCCGAAGGGCAGAACGGTATCGCAGGTCATTTGCAGTTCTGATGATGGATTTTGATAATTTCAAAAGTTATAATGATAAATTTGGACATTCTGCCGGTGACAATATCTTAAAAAGATTCAGCATCCTGATGAAAGAAGCTATCAGAGATGTTGATTTTTTAGGAAGGTATGGTGGGGATGAATTCATTGCTGTATTGCCAGAAACCGATGCCAATTTTGCATTGGCCGTGGCAGAAAGAATACGGAAGAAGATTGAATCTGAAAACCTTGACCCACCGGTTACGCTCAGCATTGGGATTGCAGTCTTTCCAAAGGATAGTAAAGAAAAACAGAAACTCATTGACCTCGCAGACCATGCCTGTTATGAGGCTAAGGAAATGGGAGGGAACAGAATTAATTTTGCAGGAGAATAAAATTTGATTATAATTTTATTTTTGCTAAGCGGCATATACACCGGCAATTTTGAATTTGATGTAAGTGAATTGCAATTTGTTCAGTCAGATAATACTACAAAGTTAAGAATAGCGAACTGGGAAACTACGGATATAATAGGCGCACCAGAATTACCTTGTAAAACAATAAAGATTGCCCTTCCTGCTTATGCAATGATAAAAAAGATTGAAATAATTTCTACCGAGCAAAGGGAATTTACATTAAAATCAGATATTACATATTCTATAGCACCAGAAATTCTTTCAAAAAAAGAAATTAAAAAAATTACTCGACGCAATGAGAATATTTATTTATCTTCAAGCCCGTATCCCGAAAAAATTTTCTATTTCAAAGGATCTGGATTTTTTGATGGCTATCAAATCTGTGAACTCTTATTCATTCCTTTTCAGTATTTCCCTCCATCAAAAAAACTTATTGTGTATCATTCTATAAAATTTTCAATCCATTATGATGGAGCCATAAATTCTATAGCAAAGGGTGCTTTTATAAAAAAACTGGTCATAAATCCCGAAGATGTTGAACTAAGAGCGGAAACATCTGATCAAGAAAGAATAAAATATCTAATAATAACTGAATCACCTATGGATACCGTATTCCAGCGGCTCGCTGACTGGAAGAAAAAGAAAGGCATTTCTGCTCGGGTACGGAATGTAAGCTGGATTATAAATCATTATCCTGGAGAGGATAGTGCGGCACGGATTAGAAATTATTTAAAAACCCTTACCGACTCTGGAACTGTATATGTATTGCTTGGTGGCGATGTTGATTATATACCCTGCAGATTCGCATATGCAATGACATGTAGTGCCAATATCTATCCTGGAAGGGAAGATACAATCCCCTGTGATTTGTATTATGCAGATTTACAGGGCACCTGGGATAGAGATAATGACCGAAGCTATGGAGAAATTGAAGATAGTATAGATTTGTACCCGGATCTAATTGTAGGGAGGGCTCCCGTCAATAGAATTTGTGAGGCACAAAGATTTGTGGAAAAAGTCTTAACTTATGAAAAGAATCCACCCCTTGAATACCTTGATAATGCACTTTTTACTGCAGAAATATTATGGCAGGAACCATACACGGATCAAGGTGTGCATAAAAATAAAATTGGTAATGAATTATTCCCCAATTACTTTGCGATAACAAAACTATACCAAAGTCTTGGCAATCAAACAAGAGAAGCAGTAATGCAGGCGATAAGGAATGGACAGAATTTGATAAACCATGATGGCCATGGCTGGATAAATGTAATATCAGTTGGCGGCTGGCCCCACCGGATATATAATATTGATTTTGATACGATAACAAATGCCCCGAAATACGGCATTTTATACTCCATAGGTTGCTGGACCAGTGCATTTGATTCAGCATCTATCTCTGAGGCATTTGTTAACAGTCCAAATGGTGGAGGTGTTGCATTCATTGGCAATTCCAGTTATGGCTGGGGTTCACCTGGGAATCCTGGCTTTGGATATTCAGACCGATTTGATTCACGCTTTTTCTATTCACTCTTTATAGAAGGTAATTATCACCTTGGTGAAGCACTGGCAATGGCAAAGGCACACTTCATTCCTTATTCAAGAGAAGAGAATGTTTATAGATGGCATCAATATCAGCTAAATCTTCTCGGTGACCCGGAATTACCAGTTTGGACAAAAATTCCTGACACAATGATCGCCTTTGCCCCCAATTATATACCCCTGGGCAATGCACGAATAATGATTACTGTAAAGGATAAAAAAACAAATAAACCTCTGCGCAATGCCATGGTCTGTTTGATGAAAGGAAGTGAGTCGTATTCTTCTGGATATACCGATGCCAGTGGTTCAATATTTTTGAATACGAACGTTTTGACCACAGGAACTTTTCATTTGACAATAACCTGTCATAATTATCTTCCCGTTGAATTGACAATTCCCGCAATTAGTGGAGCATACGCTAATTTTGGTGGATGGATTATAAACGATATCTTTGGCAATAACGACCGAATAGCCAATCCCAATGAAGATATACTACTTCCAACAAAAATAATTAATTGTGGTAATACCACGGCGAGGAATATTCAACTAATAGTCTCCACTAATGATACACTTGCCCTTGTTCTTGATAGCACTGCATCTGCTGATTCATTACTGCCCAATGACTCAATAATGATAGACAACGCATTTGCAATAAGGATAAAAAACTTTGCAAAAAATGGTGATTGTATTACATTCAATTTAAAAGTTATCTTCAACAATGAGACACTTATTTTTAAACCGAATATTATCATTGGCGAACCATTGTTAAAAATTGAGCAAACCGATATTAAAACTTTGCCCGCCTTACCTGGGCAGGTAGAATCATTATATATAGATTTGAAAAATTCTGGATATGGTGCAGGACATTCGGTGCGGGCAGGATTATCAACAATTGACCCCTATGGTTTTGTTCTCATTGATACTGTGCGTTATGGTGAAATCCCCCCTGAGATGATAAAAAACGCAACAGAACCTTTTGTTGTATATGTAAGTCCATTTTGCCCATTACCACATATTCTTAAATTTTTGTTAAATATACACGCGGAAGGGGTTGTGTTTACTGACACCGTTTCGCTGTTGATCGGGACGACCGGATTTTTTGACGATATGGAATCAGGAGCCAATCTCTGGATAACCGGTGGAACAAACAATCTCTGGCACATCACACAGAGAAGATATTACTCGCGAGCCCATTCCTGGTATTGTGGAGACGAAAACAGCGGAAGATATGTCAATAATATGAATTGCTATATCCAAACCATACCATTTATGATTCACAAAAATTCATTATTGAAATTCTATCGCTGGTTCAATGTCCCGATATATGGTAGTGATGGAATCTATGTCATTGTCCTTCATAATGGCAATGCGGATACCCTTGATTTCATTGGCACCGGTGGTGCTCTCCAGAATCGACCGATTAATAGTGACTGGTTCTGTGAGAAATACTTACTTGATGATTATTCTTCCGGTGACTCAATTCAAATTCGCATTGCCTTTATCAGTGACAATGATGGACATACCGGAGAGGGTTTTTATATAGATGATGTAAGTGTTGAATACAATACATCAATTAAAGAAATCGAAATGGAATCGCTGATGCAAAAATTAAAACTGGAAGCCTCACCAAATCCCTTTAGGAAAAATTTGATTATAAAATTCCATATCCCAAATAATGTTGAACCTATCAGGCAGATTGACGGACGCAATTTGCAGTCTGCAATTTCTTTAAAGATTTATGATATCTCGGGTCGAGTTATCAAATTCTTTAACCTTGAACCCAGTATCCAGAATCAAATGTACAGTATCATCTGGAATGGCTCTGATGATGCGAGACGTAAACTTCCCGCTGGCATTTACTTTGTGCAATTGGAAGTCAATGATTATAAAAAGATTAAAAAAGTTGTTTTATTACGATAAATCTGAATTTTAATAACTACATACACCTCATCTATAATTCGGGTATTTTTACCTAAAGGATGTTCTTTTAAGAAATTTAAGACAATCCTGACTTTTGATTTAAATACATATATTGACATTAAGTTATTTTTGTATATAATGGTATTATCGTATGAAGAGGGTGTGCTATTATAGTATCTTTTTTTTGCTGGTACTCGTTATATCACACTGTATACACACTGTCCAGAAGAGACCCAACCTCAAGCAATACTTTGATAAACCTGCCCTCACATTCAGTAAGATTGATTTTGAAATAGCACCGAAGAAAGAAGATTATCCACAATCTGATGCTGTATTCCTGCTGCGCGAGGCAAAATACAAGGTGGATAAAATCTTTACCTTTACCGAGCATATTGTAATAAAGATATTTAACGATGCAGGAAAGAGGTACGCAAATGTAAGAATTCCCTTCTGGTCTGATATAAGCGATGTAGTATATCTTGAGGCAAGAACTATCAAATCTAATGGTGAGGTTATAAACCTTGATAGAAAAGATGTTTTTGAGGTATCTGATTTTCCTGATTTTATGTTATATGCGGATAGCAGAGCTAAGGTATTCACATTCCCGGGTGTGGATACAAACTGTATTATTGAGTACATCTATACAATAGGACTAACATATCCTTATGTTCCAATGTGGTATTTTCAGGCAGAAGAACCCGTGGTCTATGCAAAATTTTCTTACGAGGTTCCGGTAAACCTTGGTTTCAAATATCTATATTCAAACCTGCCAGGAAAGGAAATTAAAAAGGAAATTAGTGATTATCCTGGATGGAATTGTGGGTCCTTATCGGTCAGGAATTTACCTGGATTGAAGAAAGAACCCTTTTCACCACCCTTGACTGGAATTTCTTCCTGGCTCTTTATGACCTGGAGTTCTCTCCGTTTTCTGTTTCAGGAGTTCACCAGCAGGGAAGAATCCTGGGCATTGATTGGACAGGATTATAAAAAGGCTATAGACAAAATTTTAAAACCAGATAAAGAAATCAAGCAAAAATCAAACGAACTTATCAAGGATTGTAAAACAGAAGAAGAAAAAATAAGGACAATAGCCGGTTTTATCCAAAAGAATTTTCGTTATGTTGCTGTTTCTATTCAGGGACACAGGGCACTGCCCAATTCTCCTTCTAAGGTGCTTGGTAATCTCTATGGTGACTGCAAAGACCTTTCTGGACTTTTTATATCTTTGCTCAATGCAGCAGGCATTGATGCATATCCTGTGCTTATAAGGACGAAAGATATCGGCAATCTTATAGAAAATTTTCCTTCCCGCAATCAAATAAATCATGTCATTGTTGCCATTCCTCTAAAATACTTTGATGAGTATCCCGCATATTCAAAGGCAACAGTCTTGGGTGAAAATGATTTCTCAAGGGATGATGATTTTGTAATCTTTGACCCCACTGCCAAAACAGTCCCCCTGGGTAGACTGCACTCTTTAATTCAAGGTGGAAATGCTGTGATTTGTACTGATGATAATTCACCTATGGTTACACTACCTGAATTCAAACATCGTGATAATGTTGTATTAAGTAAGATTCTTTTCAACCCTGAAAAGGAAGTGAGTTCTGGAATAATCACAATACAGATTTCAGGAGAGGAAGCATCAAGATTGAGATGGAATATTATAAATCTACCGGCAAATGAATTACACAACCATTTCCAGAAATATTTAAATGGAATACCAGCAAAGGTCATTCTTGATACATTTGAGGTAAAAAATCTAAATGACCTTGATTCAAATCTCAAAATTATTCTTAAATTTAAAAAAGCAGGAAGTCTGCAGACACATAAAGAACAAGTTTTAATTCCCGTAATCTTCACACCCCTTAAATATTTTGGACAACTCCACCATTGCAGCAAAAGAGAATATCACATAAATCTTGATTTTCCATATTATCAAAATGATACCTATAAAGTGATAATTAGTAAAAAATATCCACTGACTGGTCTTGTAGAGAAGGATAATATCAGTAATGAATGGTTTGATTACAGTCTATCATCGTACTCCAGTGGAGATACAGTTGTAGTGAACCGTGTGGTTGCTGTAAAATCAAGCATAATTCCAAAAGAAAAATTTGAAGAAATTAAAGGATGTATAGAGAAGATTGTGGAATCCAATCACAAGTTCATTATTCTAACAAAAAGAAAATAGACCCAGCGGCGCTCTAATATCTCGTGCCATTCATTACCAGCACAATACCATTGCCCTAACGGATTTAACTTCTCTTCAACCGTCCAATTTCTCTTTTTCATCGCGTGCCTCCCGTTAATCATTCTATTTTACCTCTACAAATCAACCGTGTCCAGTCCCTAAGGGTCTCAGTATACCATCATCTTACAACAATCAATCGTCTGCTTATCACTTCACCCCCTGCTTTTAAAACAAGAAAATATGTCCCTGACGGCAGCCCATCACTATCAATTTTTATATTATATTCTCCTGATAGCTCACTGGCTTCAAAGATTTTTTTCACCAATTGACCTAAAGGATTATATATTTTCAATGTTACACAGGACGGCTTTCTTATAGAAAAATTCACTATTGCCTGGCTTGTAACTGGATTTGGTCTTATTGACAGATTATAAACCACTGTTCTGAATATTGAGGTCTCTTGAATACCCAATCTCCAGTTCATATCATAATAAGATTGCATTCTGTGGTCAAGTAGGACAAGTTCTGTATCAGGGATTGAATTGCTCTGCCGATTCCAGTAAGTTAACATAACTCCAAGCACAACTGTTATACTCGAATCAGGCATCAGTTCAAATGGTCCGCTTGCAATGATCCATCTCTGGTCATCTGGCTGGGGAATTACTGTGTCGTATGGTTGGTACTGACCGTTGTTGAAATTGTATCCAGCAAGAGTCAAATAACGTTCATTGTCATAAATCGGCTCACTTACCAAGGTAAATCTCTTATATGCCGTCATTCCCATCTGAGGGTTCTCTGATGCATCGCGCCAGTCAGAAATACCATCATTATCAACATCCCACTTAGATTGAGGGAGATAATTTACATAATAAGCACTATCCCTTTCATACTGGTCCAAAATCCCGTCATTATCTTTATCCTGTCCACATTTTAAGTCAAATGGAGTCTGCAATAAATCAAACCCAATCGCACCAACATCATCCCAGCCCGGCTCATTTGCAAGTTGCCACTGAAATGCAAGGTTATCAACCCAGATTGACTCCCCATTTACTACATACCATTTTCCAACGATCGCGTTACAGATATCATTGGCATTTGGACCAGCTTCATTTCCAATATCACAATCGGTGCAGAATCCGAAATAGAGATTCTTAATTGGATTATGAAGAACATTCTTTATTTCAAAGGTCAGAAATGCCATATCTTCCAGTAGAGAATCTGCCCAGACATAGACAGTTTGATAGACTTCAATCCCAATGGGTTTTGTATCATTTGGAATATGATAGATTGAATCACAATCATTATAACAGCACCAGGAATCCTGGTCTGAAATTGGTTCTTGCGGTGCCATAGGAAAGGTATCTATTGGCGCAGGCCAGGGGTTTGGATACATATAAATTATCACATAAGGTGCACCTGGGTTCTGCCCATATAAACCTGGTGCAAATTCACATTCTCCACCGTGTGGCCCATAACCTATCGTAACCATAGTATCGCAGTTCACAGAATCTATTGCTCCAACCCATATACCAGAACCAAAGATATAACCCTCCCCACTCCCTTTAGGCCAGTAACAGGGCTTTCCTATCGGACCATAATTTGTTATTCCGAATTCTATATTATTAATATTGTGGGTCTTTCGGTCCCATTGCCGTCCCCCATTGAGAAACGGCTGATTATAAAAGATTAGTGCATAGATAATGATTGCACCCATAAAACCTCCTTTATCTCATTATATTCTTATTTGTGAAATTTTTGTGAAATTCTCTCTTATTCCTCTGCTGCCGATATAGATAATAAGACGCTAATTGCGCACGCTAAAGGAATTATGTCTGAACTTATTTAATATTCAATTATTTTTATCGTGCTGTTGACTTTATAAATATTAATAGTATAATGTCAGTATGGAGTTTCAAAAACACTTATCGTGGCAAGAATTTTATGGAGAAACTATACATATTAAAAAATTTATTAAACGGGTACTTTGTAATCTTGAATTAATTTTTTTAATTATAAAACGTTCCCCTTCAGCAGTTATTGAAATTGGCACAGGAACAAGTGCGTTGAGTGCTTTTATTAGCTGGTTTTTGCCTACGGTGATTGCCATTGATAATAATAAGGAAGTATTACAAAGGGCAAAACTTAATTGCAAAGTTTTTGGAAGAAAAGTGAATTTTGTTGTTGCAGATGCATTCTATTTGCCTTTCAAAAATGAAGCGGTTTCTTTATGTTTCTCGCAAGGCTTTTTTGAACATTTTCAGGATAAGGAAATCAGCGAATTGCTCAAGGAGCAAATAAGGGTATCCAGGGAAGCAATACTTTTTAATATACCATCAGACCATTATCCATCTAAACCATTTGGTAACGAAAGACTACTATCGCCAAAAGAATGGCTGAAAATCATAAAGGCAAATTCGGCAATAAAATCTGTTTTTGTGAAAATAAGATATTGTCTTATTGATGTAGAGGCGTTTAAATACTTGGTCATTAAAAAAAAATGGCGTGGATTTTTTGAAATAATTGGGATAATTAAGAAACATTGAATAAATGAAAATCGCTTTAATAAATGACCAGCCATTTTATTCGGGAATGGGGAAATATGCATTTAAGGTCTTTGAATTGTTAAAGGCAGAAATCAAGATTGATTTATTAAATTTAGATTACAATGAGCGGGCAATAAAGAATCAAGATGATGAAATTATAGCACAGGATAAAAAGCTCCCGATAATTGATAATAAACCATTTTTCTGGTATAGAATATACAACAAGATTTTTAATTACGGTTTACATCATTTTGCCAATCAAAATCTATCTTTCCTGATATCAAATGGAGATTCAATCATAACCTGCCATGACCTTGCTCCCCTCATTGCTCCAGATCACATCTCGGAAAAAATCTGGCGTCATTTTCTTTATCGCGGGCTTAAAAAAGCAAGGATTATTTTCGCTGATTCATATTCTACAAGAGATGATTTGATTAAAATCTACGGAATTAAAAAGGATTGTATAAAAACAGTCTATCTTGGCGTAGAACATGGGATTTTCAAACCACTGGGCAATAAGGAAAATTTGCGGAGAAATTTAAAAATCCCGCTGGATGCTAAAGTCATCTTGAATGTCGGAACCGAGAAATACCGAAAAAATATTCCCGGCATTTTGAAAGCCTTTGCAAAACTTGCAGAAGACTATAGGGATTTGATTTTGATAAGGGTAGGTAAACAATCAAAGATATCTCGCAAGTTAATAGAAAAACTTGGGTTTAGTGATAAAATAAAATACTTTGAAAGTATTAAAGAGAATGAACTTCCAGATTTCTACAATGCTGCTGATATCTTTGTAATGCCTTCTTTCTATGAAGGATTTGGACTCCCTGTACTTGAAGCAATGAGTTGTGGAATTCCGGTCTTAGTTTCTAATACAAGTTCTTTGCCCGAAATTGTTGGTGATGCGGGAACCCAAGTAAATCCATATTCAGTTGATGAAATATATAACGGAATGAAAAAATTGCTTACCGATAAAAATTTGTGTGAAGAATTAAAAGAGAAAGGTGTGATTCATGCCAAAAAATTTACCTGGCAAAATACTGCTGCCAGAATCGCTGAAATCTATAAATCATTTTTATAAGAATAAATTTATTTTCCATTCGATGGTTTTAGAATAATAGAATTGTTGATTTATTAAAAGGTTTGATTATAATAATAAATGGAATTGGTGAAAAAAGGTCGGATAAGAGATTATAAATCATTAAAAAAATTTATTTTTTGGATAATAGTCATTATCATATTTTTCTTTTTGGTTCGGAATCTCGTTCAGACCTGGCAGGATATACCTTTTGACAAATTAAAATTCAATTTCGGTTTTATTGTAATTTCTTTTATCCCAATTTTTTTGAACTTCTTTTATGGAGCGTATCTCTGGCAGAAAATATTGGCATATCTTGGAGAAAAAATCTCATTTAAACATTCATTATCCATAACTGGAATTTCACTACTTGGGAAATACTTGCCGGGCAAATTATGGTTTGCAGCAGGTAGGGTTTATTTTATTAAAAAATTGGGCGTGCAAGAAGAAAAAGGGTTTTTAAGCTTGGCACTGGAAACCGGACTTTTGTTGCTTTCTTCACTCATTATTTTTATTATCTCTCCATTGATTTACAAATTTATTATATTAAGAAATTATATTATCTTTGCAATTGTATTGACCATAATTTTTGTAATCGCCCTGCATCCAATTTTTGCCCGTAAAATTATAAAAATTATTTGCGGTATATTAAAACGTCCTTTTGTTGAATTGCAATACAGTTATCCCGCAATGTTATTGCTAACTGTACTATATGGAATTGTCTGGATAATTTTTGGTATGGGTTTTTTTTTACTAATAAATTCATTCTATACTGTATCTTATGGTAAATTCATTGATCTAACCGGGGTGTTTGCAATTTCCTGGAATCTTGGATTTATTGCCTTATTTGCCCCTGCGGGATTGGGAATTAGAGAAGGTATATTAACTCTATTACTCTCTCTGTATTTTCCTAAACCGATTGCAATTATAATAAGTCTTTTGTCGCGCTTATGGATAACCGTTGCCGAGATTATCTTTGCTATAATTTCAATAAAATTCCTGCCCGGCCAAGTTTCGAAAAACAATGAAAACCATTAATTTATAGAAGTATTAGAAATAAATATCTTTCTGCGCTATTTTTTAAATGTGAACTTAATTGGAGCGCTTTAGGCAATATATTTACCGTTCTTTAATGGATAAACTGCTCCGAGTGTATTCAGCCCCCATTGATTGGGATAAACCAGTAATATTGGTTCAGCATTTTCATTCTCTTTTGTATAATATGCCCACCTCGTGGAAGTGCATCAAGATATTTGCGTGCCACATTATTTTGCTCTGCTACCCAGCCCTGAACCTTGTTATCATTAAAATCTTCTAACCATCGATATTTATCAATAATAATCTTTCCATGGTTAATATTTGCCATTAAAATTTTTTTGTTTTTGGGAATTTTTTT
>FMJZ01008214.1_pt1 | contig 12795 bp, 14 predicted proteins | sample 1987881 | NCBI WGS metagenome assembly FMJZ01 (sample SAMEA4378227, study PRJEB15110) | soil metagenome | biome: soil; feature: Field; material: Soil | place: India | collected 2015-03-11 | depth 0 m | reverse complement strand
ACATTCTGCGCCTGCTGGGTTTTGCCCCACTCATTCATGACAAAGGCATCATTAACGGAAATGCAGAGGATGTCATCCACGCCGCATTCGCGAAATAGGGGTGCCAATTCGTTGTAGCCGGGGAGATGGGTTGAAGAACAGGTAGGGGTGAAAGCACCCGGCAAAGCAAACACAACAACGGTTTTGCCATTGAACAAATCATTGGTGGTCACATTGACCCATTGATCGCCTTCACGGGTGCGAAAGGTGACTTCGGGAACACGTTGCCCTTCACGGTTGGGTAGCATGGTGGAGTCCTCTACATAACGTTGCTTCCTAAAGCGTAGTCGTTATGACTTTGATTTGTCAAGCTGCTATGGAACAGCAAATTGTTCATGCCACAACAGGGCGAGTGCGCTTTCGGGTGCCGCGTGTGCAGCGAGATCCCGCCTATGGGGAGTTATTGGTGCAGTTGCTGGAGTCTTTGGCGATTGTTGAGCGGGTGCGTCTTAACCCTCAGGCGGCGACAGTGGTGGTGCAGTATCAACCCCATTTGCTTGATGAAGCAGCGGTCTATGAACGCTTGAATCATTGTTTTGAACAGACAATGGTGGCCATGCCGCAGCTCTTTCCGGATAGTGCGGCTCCTGCGGATGCGATCGCCCTTGAAGACTACGAGGCACAAGTAGAGGCCGATGCTCGCCTTGAAACCGATTGGGAACGCTTGGGACTGCCCTTGGTGGCCCTGGGGGTCTCGCTCCTCAGTGTGCCCTTGGAATTGCCCTTCGCGGTTGTTGGGGCTACGGTCTTGGCCAGTGCTTGGCCTTGGTTTCAGCGGGTGGGGCATCAGATGCGTCAGGGGCATCCCCCGAATGTGGATTTGCTCGATAGCCTCTGGATGGCACTGCATACCGTCAATGGCCAGTTCTTAGCGCCTGCATTGAAGACCACGTTGGTCGGGGCACGGGCAGATGTGCGCGATCGCCAGCGACGACAACAGTTGCATCGATATCCCAGTGTTTTGATGGCTCACTATGAACACCTGACGGTGGAACGTCAAGGGCATTCCCTCAGGATCGAAAGCCAGGAGTTGCAAGCCGGTGATCTCCTTTGGTTGGGACCGGGGGATGTTGTGCCAGTAGATGGCAGTGTTGTTGCTGGATTGGCGGAAGTGGAGCCTGCCCATTTTGAACCTTCCCGACAGGTACGGGTTTGTCGCCCCGGTGATGCCCTCTATGCAGGCTATCAAATTCTCACGGGACAGGTTCAACTGCGGGTGATGCGCACCGGTTGGCAAACGCGCCTTGGTCTGATTACGGATCTGCTACACACTGAACCGGTCTATGACAGTGCCCTTGCCCACCAACAGGGGGAATTTGCCCGCCATGCAGTCTTACCAACCCTTGCCCTCAGTGGTGCCCTCTGGCTGGCTACGGGTGCCTACGGGCCGGCGATCGCCCCCCTCCAATTTGACTTTGGCAGTGGTGTGCAACTGTCGCTGCGGACAGTAATGCTCTCGGCGCAGGTATTTGCTGTGCAACAGGGGATCTATTTACCCACCACTGGTACTTTAGAGCAACTGGCCCAACTGGAGAGCTTGGTGATTGATGCTCGCGCGGGTCTTCCCCAGCCCCAACAGGCACAAATCCTGGTTCAGCAATTGCGACAGCTTGGCCTTCATATCTATTTGCTGCAAGATCAAGGCTCGCCCCTTGAGGGCACCACAGATTTCACGAGCGATCGCCTCGCCGATCTTCAGGCCTATCTCGTGGGTCAGCGGCGGCGGGTGGGCTGGATCAGCTTTGGTGAAACCTGCTCCTGTCCTGAACCCACATGGCTATCGATTCGCTGGCAGCCCCCTACCTTTGCCCCCAATGCCAAAGTGGTCGTTCTCTTGGACGGCGACTGGTCTGCCCTTGGCCGTGGTATGGCCATTGCCCGCGATGCCCTAGAGCGCACCTATCAGAATGTCGCCTTGATTTCTTTACCCAATTTAGCCGTTACCTTTGGCGGCATGTTTTTTGGCCTGCACCCTGTGGTGAATGTCGTCACCAACAACGCCACTGCCTTTATGGCTGAGTTTTGGCATGGAAACTCACCGCAGTTTCGTACTGCTCTACTGCCAAGCGCGTCAACGACTGTCCCCCTGCCACCGCTGCCCCTAGAATTCCCCCAACTGGCGGTGGCCTCATAGAGCGAGGGCATCAAAGGGTCAATAGCGCTGCTTCAAGAAGGTGAGCAGCGACCAAAGCCCCGTAAACCAACTGGCAATTGCAAGGATCAAGACAATTCCCCCCGGCAGCATTGTCAGCCAACCGATTCCTCGCAAAACGTAGAGAATGAGGAAGACGCTGAAACAAGTAGCAAAAGCAGAATAGGCGAGGCGCACGGCAAATTGGGTAATGAAGTGCTATAGTGATCTCGTAATGTAAGGGCATGGAACTTGTCAACAGTGAAACAATTGACGTTGATGGGCTATCCCAACATCACCACTTGGTATCTCGAAATGGGGTTGCGCCAACGGCGAGCAGCCATCCCTGCACTCTCGGTTGTGGATAATTGCGAAGGACCGAGTATGAGCTGATCGGCCTGCAAGTGTTCACCCCTGTGTGAACTGGGTCGATCAGAAGTGTTGAGTGTGTTGATCACTGTTACTACACTTTAAAGTTTTTAACAACTCAAACCAATTAGACACCCCTCAGCGGGTTTAGTCATGCTGCGGTTAGGAATGTTCCTGACTGAGCGGCTGCCCCTGCTGTGGAATTAGCTTGCGAGGAACAACCGATGTCTGCATTTGCTACTCCCATTACCCCTGCACCCATTCCCAACAATATCACATTAACAGAACTTATTGATAAATACTTTACGGCCTACAATTCAGCACGCTTGCGGGAAATCTGCCAACTACTGAGCCAACGGGTCTTCCAGCCAGAAGTGACGGTTGGCCTCAGCCTCTCAGGGGCGATGACCCCCACGGGATTGGGTATCTCAGCCTTGGCGCCTTTAGTGCGGGCGGGATTTGTCGATTACATCATTAGCACTGGGGCAAACCTCTACCACGATATTCACTATGCCCTCGGCATGGATCTCTATGCGGCACATCCTTTTGTCGATGATGTGCAACTGCGCAAGGAAAGCAAAATTCGCATCTATGACATTATCTTTGACTACGAGGTGCTCCTTGAAACCGATGCCTTTTTGCGGCAAGTGCTGCGCAGTGAAACCTTCCAACGCCGCATGGGCACAGCCGAGTTTCACTATTACCTAGGGCGCTATGTCCGTGAACTGGAAGTCCAGCGGGGGCAAACCCATTCCTGTCTTTTGGCTACGGCCTATGAGTGTGGTGTGCCCATTTACACCTCCTCTCCAGGGGATAGCTCCATTGGTATGAATGTGGCGGCGATCGCCCTCGAAGGGTCGAAACTCATCATTGACCCTGCGATTGATGTCAATGAAACCGCCGCCATTGCCTACTTTGCCCGCGAAGCCGCTGAGGGAAATGGCAAGAGTGCCGCTCTCATTATTGGTGGCGGAAGTCCGAAAAACTTCCTGCTGCAAACCCAGCCACAGATCCATGAGGTTTTGGGATTAGAGGAACGGGGGCACGATTACTTTATTCAGATTACCGATGCGCGGCCGGATACGGGCGGTCTCTCGGGCGCGGTGCCCAGTGAAGCCGTCAGTTGGGGCAAGGTGGATCCCCAAGGGTTGCGGGATACCGTAGTCTGTTACACTGATAGCACGATCGCTCTTCCCATCCTCACTGCCTACTGCCTCAATCGCTGTCAACCCCGTCCCCTGAAACGGCTCTACGATCGCCGAGGCGAAATGGTCGAACGCCTCCAACAGCTCTACCTGCAAGCGCAACTTCAGCACAAGGTGAAAGACCTGCCCACTGAAGCACCTGTAGCCACCTATCCCTGTGGCACGCCGATTCGTCGAGGCTAGTCACAGCGGCGGGGGATCCGCAGGGATCCCTCGAAGGCTCGCGAGAGATTTTCAGGGGTAAAGACCTCACTGGTGCGGCCATAGGCTAGAATGCCGCGGTTCACCAGCACCACCTGATCACAAAAGGTGGTCATTGAGGCAAGATCGTGGGTGGAGATGAGAATCGTGTGCCCCTTCTCCCGCTCCGCCATGAGGAGATCAATCATCAGTTTCTCCGTTTTCACATCCACACCCGCAAAGGGTTCATCCAAGAGCAACACCTGTGCTTCTTGGGCAAAGGCGCGGGCAAGGAACATCCGCTTCTTTTGTCCGCCGGAGAGTTCGCCAATTTGGCGGTGCCGCAGAGGCCACAATTCCACTTGCTCTAGGCTTTCCCGTACCCGCTGGCGATCGCGCGCTGTGGGTTGGCGCAGCCAGTTCATTTTGCCATAGCGCCCCATCATCACGACATCCCAGATCCGTAGGGGGAACTGCCAATCTACATCTTCACTTTGGGGCACATAGGCCACAAGGGACTGCCGTTGTACCTGCTGTCGGGGTAAGCCATGAATGCGCACCTGACCTCGGATCAGTTTGACAAACCCCATGATGGCCTTGAAAAGGGTGGATTTACCAGCACCATTCATCCCCACGACCCCACAGATCGTGCCGGCGGGCAGTTGCAGCGTTACCCCATGGAGGGCAAGATGATGATGATAGGCCACCGTCACATCTTGTAAATCAATGGCAGGGCTAGAAATCATGAAGCTATCCTCCCGGTGAGACCACGAATAAGGGTGTTGATGTTGTACTTGAGTAGGCCAAGGTAGGTGGGGGCATTGCCCTCTGGGGGCGATAGGGAATCCACATAAAAGATGCCGGCAAATGTAGCGCCAGACTCCCGTGCCACCTGTTGTTGCGAACCTGCCTTAACCGTACTTTCGCAAAAGACAGCGGGAATCTGTTGCCGTCGCACAATGTCAATCACCCGCGTCATTTGTCGCGGCGTCCCCTCCTGATCAGCATTTACTGGCCAGAGATACACTTCCTTAAGGTCATAGTCCCGCGCAAGGTAGGAGAAGGCGCCTTCACAGGTAACGATGTAGCGTTTGTTGGCGGGGAGCGCTGCTAGGGCTTGACGTAGCTCTTGATCAAGGGCGCGAATTTGGGCTTTATAGGCTTCGGCGTTGGCGGCATAGATTTGCGCGCCAGCAGGATCCAGGTCTGTGAGAGCTGTGCGAATGTTGTCAACATAAATCAGGGCATTTTGGGGCGACATCCAGGCATGGGGGTTGGGTTGTCCTCGGTAGGCACCCTCCTGAATGGGAATGGGGGTAATCCCCTCTGTGAGCGTGACGCGGGGCACATTCGGTAGGCTGTTGTAGAAGCGATCGCCCCAGCGTTCGAGGCCAAGGCCATTTTCTAAAATGAGGGCGGCTTCCTGTCCCCGCACAAGGTCACTGGGGGTAAATTCATAGCCGTGGACTTCCGCTCCCGGTTTAATCAGTGACTCCACCCGCAGGCGATCGCCCGCCACCTGCTGTGCCATATCCGCAAGGACTGTAAACGTGGTCAGCACTAAGGGGCGTTCATCCCTATTGGTTTGAGTGGCGCGGGTTTCTTGGCGATTCTCCGGGGCTGGGACTGCACACCCGCCCAGCAAGAGAATTCCTACCAATAACCAACTCAGACCACGCATGATTGGCAATCTTTCATAATTCTTTCATAATTCTCAGCCTAACACAGGATGCCTAGGAAAATGAAAGGAAAATGAAAAACTCCCCCTTGGAGGGCGATCGCCCCGTCCGATACACTGAGGGGAGACGAAGTCATGGGAAGAAACGGTGAAACGACGCAAACGCTGGCTAGCTCTTCTGGTGATCCTGCTCCTCTGCTGGGGAACCTTCCTACTGCCGCCGCTGGCGATCGCGCTGCCTGTTGAACAGCCGTTAATTGCTGCCCTGCCCCAAGGGAATGCCATTACCGATCCCAAAGCGCTGCTCCGTTGGGCCTTACCGATTGACAATCCAACGGTACGAGAACTGCAAAAGGATCTGGAACAGATCTCTTTTTGGGTGCGCGGCAAACAGTGGTCAAAAATTGCCAGCAACATCAGCAAGGCGAAAGCCCTTGTTCGCGATCGCGCCGATGAACTCCTCAACAGTATCCCTGCCGAGAAACAGGAGGCCGCCAAAGCCCTCTTGGCGGAGTTAGAGACCTCCCTCGATACGCTTCAGGAAGCTGCCAAAGCCAAAGATCGTAACCAACTCCTGCCCGCTAAAGCCGCCGCCCTCGATATGGTGGGGGACTTGGAGGCCATGATGGTACAAAACGTGAGCTATACGCCTCCCAAGGGCTATGAGCACCTGCCGCGATTGCTGGGCCGTGCCACTGTGGAAATGGAAACCACCAAGGGGAACCTGACGATTGTTGTCGATGGCTACAGTGCCCCCCTGACCGCTGGCAACTTTGTGGACTTAGTACAACGCCACTTCTACGATGGCCTGCCCTTTACCCGTGCTGAGGAATCCTATGTGCTGCAAGCGGGCGATCCACCAGGGCCAGAGGTGGGCTTCATTGACCCCAAAACCCAGCAGTACCGTGCCATTCCCCTTGAAATTCTGGTGGAGGGCGACAAGTATCCCCTCTATGGCATCACCCTTGAGGATGCAGGGCGTTACTTAGAACATCCTGTGCTCCCCTTCTCGGCCTATGGCACCGTCGCCTTAGCACGTCCCAACGATGATCCCAATGGGGGCTCATCACAATTTTTCTTTTTGCTCTTTGAACCCGAACTGACGCCCGCTGGTCTAAATCTCTTGGATGGTCGCTATGCCGTCTTTGGCTATGTCGTAGAGGGAGAAGAAACCCTGCGGCAACTGCGCCAAGGGGATAAGATTCTCTCGGCTAAGGTGGTGGATGGCCTAGACAATCTGGTACAACCTGCGTAGGTTAGGATGTCCAGTATAGACACCGGTGAGAGAGTGCGATGATTGTCAAGGTTGTGCCTGCCCTGTTCCTGCTTCTAGTCAGTACCCCTGCTTGGGCCGCCAATCCAGCCCATTTAGAACAACTGCGGCGCACGGGCAACTGCCCCAACTGTGATCTCAGCTATGCCCGCTTGCGGGGTCGGAATCTTCAGGGAGCGGATCTGCGGGGGGCAAACCTCAATGCCGCCAATTTACGCGGTGCCAACCTGAGCGGCGCCAACCTGAGCGGTGCTATCCTCAATAACGCTGATTTAACGAAGGCCAATCTCACCAATGCCAACCTCAGCGGGGTAAGCCTACTCCTTACCCGTTTGGATCGAGCCATTCTCGTGGGGGCGAAGTTAGGGGATGCGATTCTCGGGGGGCGCGATCGCCTAGCACGGGTGCGGACATTCCGCGATGCCACCTTGCCCAATGGTGAAAAGGCTTTCTTTTTAGAAGAACCGACTCGCCGTCGCTAGCCTATAGCCTATGGAGATTGCGATCGCCAGCTTTATTATTTTCTTCCTGCTCAGCGAAGCCGTATTACACCTCCGACAGTGGGTAATTCCCTTGCCTGTTGTCTTAATTGCTGCGGTTGCTTTAGTGGTGGCCTCCAATTGGTCACTCTTTCGCCGTGAGTAGCCTCCCTATTCTAGACATAACGGCCAAATGTCTAGAGGAACTCCTCGCGTGGCACCAGGTGCACCATCCGCAATTGAGTGCCCAATGGCAGTCCCTCTATGAGTTGCGCGATCGCCTCCACCAGAGCGCATGGCACATTGTCGTCTTGGGTCAAGTGAGCCGCGGCAAGTCCGCCCTTTTGAATGCCCTCTATGGCGAAGCGATTTTTCCCGTGGGCCCCATTCATGGCACGACTCAATGGCCGCGAACAGTTCGCTGGCACTGTCAGGATCAAATCGTCGATCTCACAGATACCCCCGGGCTGGATGAAGTGGCGGGTAGTGACCGGGAAGGCATGACATGGAGTGCCGTTGAGACTGCCGATCTCGTCCTTTTTGTGACCCAAGACAGCCTCACTGCCGTTGAATGCCAAGCTCGGAATCGCCTCAACACCCTTAGGATTCCCTACAAGCTCATTCTCACCAAGGCAGATCTCTACCCGCCAATGGCCGAAGGCATTGCTGTGAGCAGTACAACGGGTCAAGGCATTCCAGAACTGCGACAGCTTCTTCAGCAGTGGCTACAACAGGAGGCTGCCCAAGCCCGTGCCCTGCGAATTCTCCAACAAGCCAGTCAAGTTGAACAGAGCCTCGGGGCAGCCCTTGGCACGCAAGACACGTCGGCATGGTCTTGGTTAACCGCACAGATGGTGGGTAGCCTGCTGCTGCCGGGGGGATTTTTTGATGTCGTGCTGGCGATGATCAGTACCCTTGCCTATATCCGCAAAGCATGCCAAGCCTATGCCGTGCCCTTTCCTCTACCTGCGTTTGGGAGTCTGAGTCAGTTTGTCTTACTGTGGTATGCGGCGATTTATCTCTCCAGTTGGCAAGGCTTGACCTTTGGCAGTGAACTCTGGGGAGTCAATACCAATCTTGTCCTCCAGGGGGGAGTGATCTTCTGGGGCTACCAACAGATTCGCCGCCGCCTAGACCCCTATCTTCAGCAAGGCTATCAATGGGGATACCACGGACCCCAACGGCTGTTGCAGCAACTGACTCAAACCCGCGCCAATGTGACGGCCTCCGGCTGATCTTGGTATTTGCCCCGCCGTGCTTCATAACTCACATCACAGGGTTCGCCCTCAAAAAAGAGCAATTGCACAACTCCTTCATTGGCGTAGATGCGACAGTCGGCACTAGATGAATTGGAGAATTCCAAGGTCAGATGGCCTCGCCAGCCCGCTTCTGCCGGTGTCAAGTTGGCAATAATCCCCGCGCGGGCATAGGAGCTTTTACCAATACACAGAACTGTGACATTTTCAGGTACCTGTAGGCGTTCTAGCGCCACCCCAAGGCCGTAGGAATGGGCGGGCAAAATAAAGAAGGCACCATTGGCATCTTCATGGAGGGGCACAGATTCCAGATTCGCAGGATTAAAGTTTTTGGGATCCACCACTGTCCCGGGCACATGGCGAAAGATGCGAAACTCCTTGGGGCTGAGGCGAATATCGTAACCGTAGGAAGAAAGACCAAAACTAATCACGGGCTGCTCAGCCACCCGCCGCACCAGTGCCGGTTCAAAAGGCTGAATCATCCCCTGAGCCGCCATGGCCCGAATCCAAATATCATTTTTAATCATTGCGCTGCCGCGACCGCACAAACAACCAATGTATCTTACAGTCCTTTTCCCATGAATAGAACACGCTCAACACCGTGAAGAGAATTAACGCTTTGCTTCCCACTGACCCCAGGGATAGCTCAACTCAAAGCACATCAGGGAATTTCCCACCACGGTCAACCGCTGCCATCCCTGCCATGATACCCCCCGTTTTAGCTTGCTAGGCAACTCACGGTGAAATAGCCAAAAATAAAACTGCAGGAGGTAGATATGCGGCCATGTCAGCAAGAAGATAACTGCCCGTAAGAGACTGGAGAAGCGGCCTCCCACACTCTAGAAAATTCCAGAAACAACACTGGTGCTGTGCCTCAGGATAGCGAGAAGGCTCTAAAGCCGGTCCAAAACCTGAATCCCTAGTAGGGAGAGTCCTTGTTTCAGCGTTTGGGCAGTGAGATAGGCAAGGGTTAGACGGGATTGCTTTGTTGGCTCAGTCGCCGAGAGGATAGGGCAGCGATCGTAGAACTGGTTGAAAAGCTGGCTCAGTTCAAAGAGGTATTGGCAGAGGCGGTTAGGCAATAGCTCAGCGCTCACAAGGTCAAGGGTTTCCTCTAGTTGCACGAGGTGCTTGGCCAGGTTTTGCTCGGTGTCATCCTCTAGGAATAAGGGGGTATCTGGTGAGAGGCTACGCCAATCAATGTCGCCGCGTCGTGTCAGGCCTTGAACACGCACATAGGCATAGAGGAGGTAGGGAGCGGTGTTCCCCTGTAGGGAGAGCATCTTGTCGTAGCTAAAGACGTAGTTACTGTTGCGGTTTTGGCTGAGATCTGCGTATTTGACAGCACCGATGCCGATTACCCGTGCCACGGTGTCAATGAATTCTGGAGATTCGCTACGGCCTTCAGTGGCAAGGCGTTGTTCTAAATCCGCTCGACTGCGGGCGATCGCCTCCGTCAGCAAATCCATCAGACGAATTGTTTCCCCAGAACGAGTTTTCAAGCGTTTGCCATCTTCCCCCAGCACCAAACCAAAAGGGACATGGGTTAACGTGACATGGGGCGGCACCCAACCTGCGCGCTGCGCCACCTGAAAGACTTGGGCAAAGTGGGTGGACTGCCCAACATCGGTGACGTAAATAATCCAGTCCGCTTGATCCTTTTCAATGCGATAGCGCAGGGCAGCTAAATCCGTGGTTGCGTAGTTGTAGCCACCATCGGACTTCTGAATAATCAAGGGTTGGGGTTGCCCCTCTTTATTTGTGAAACCCTCTAAAAAGACGACCTTTGCCCCCTGATCTTCCACTAAGAGGCCGAGAGCCGCCAAGTCCTCAATCACCGCCGGCAAAAAGGGATTGTAGAAGGATTCCCCGCGCTCAGTGAGTTGAATATCCAGCAGATCGTAGATCTTTTGAAACTCGCGGCGGGATTGCTCACACAGAAGTTGCCAAGCGCGGCGACTGTGTTCTTCCCCCTGCTGAAGCGCCACCACCTGCTGCCGTGCCTTTTGTTGAAAGTTTGGATCGCTGTCAAAGCGTTGCTTAGCCTTTTTGTAGAATGTCACCAAGTCCCCCAAGTCAAGGGCATTGGCGGTGGTGAGGGCGTCGGGATAAACCTCATCAAGGTAGGCAATGAGCATGCCAAACTGTGTCCCCCAATCCCCCACATGGTTGAGCCGCAGGACATCGTGGCCTTGAAATTCAAGAATGCGGGCAATGCAGTCACCAATAATTGTGGAGCGCAGGTGACCCACGTGCATTTCCTTGGCAATGTTGGGGCTGGAAAAATCAACCACCACCCGGCGTGGCTCTCGCACCGGCGGAATCCCCAGGCGATCGCTGCCGATAGCGGCTTGCAGGCTGCGCGCTAGAAAGTCCGGCTTGAGACGAAAATTGAGAAAGCCCGGGCCAGCAATTTCGACAGGTTGACAAATATCCTCGACATTGAGATGTGCCACCACCTTTTGGGCTAGCTCACGGGGCGCTTTGCCCACCTGCTTGGCGAGGCTCAGGCAAACATTGGATTGATAGTCGCCAAATTTGGCTTGACTGGCCGGCAGCAGGAGCGGCTCGGGATAGGTATCTAGGGGAAGTGCGGTTTGCAGGGCACTCAAGAGGCGATCGCCCAAAAGCCGTAGAGGAGCAACCATTAACGTTTGCGCCCCCGTCGTTGTTCTTTTTGCTCCGCTTGCAGACGCCGGCGATCGCGCCACTCAGCAAAGGTAAGATAGCCAATGCCGCCGGTGACGACAATCAGCAGCAGCAAAGCTATCAGAACCAGAAGATCCGCCAATGAAACCGTCATTGCCCCAGTCCTAGGTGGCTACATGCCGTGGCGACCCCAGACCACAAAGGCGATCGAGAGCGTAAAGACACTGAGAACACCCACCCAACCGAGCGTGATAATATCCATTGCATGCGATCCTGAACTCAATGCAAACTTCATTTTAACTTAGATAGATTATCTTTTCTTTATTAGAGGCAGGCTACAGATAATGAGGCAGGAGATGACAGCAATTGAAACCGCCATTGAGCAAGGAGACCTAACCGCTGTCCAAGAGGCGATCGCCAATGGTATCGAGATGAAAACAGAAGCGCTAGCACTGGCAGCTGAACTGGGGCACACTGAAATTGTCAATGCCCTGATTGCCGCAGGCGTCGATGTCAACCAAGGGGATAGTGAGGGGTGGACACCATTGATGGCTGCTGCCGGCGGTGGACATACCGCCATTGTGGAGAAACTGCTAGCAGCCGGTGCCAATGTCAATGCTCAAACGGCCTTTGGTCTGACCCCCTTAATGGCCGCAGCAGCCAAAGGACAAACGGCTACAGTTAAACAACTGATTGCAGCAGGTGCAGATCTCAACGCCAAGGATCAGAATTCTTGGACAGCTTTGGTGTGGGCGCTGGACGGGAAACATGCCGACGTGGTGGCAGTCATTAAAGCCGCTCGCGCACAATCTTTAGGACCATGATTAAGTACCTCAGTTTATTTTTAGCAGCAGCCCCTTCAAGTCTTCTCATTGCTCAACTGGCGCGAACTCAACGGCTGCGGGTCGCGTTCATTGAAGCGGCTCAAATTGTGGGGATTGTCGGCATTGCGATTCTTACTGACTAGCTCCTGCTGAACTTGGGGATTCATCAACTGCAACAGCGGCTTGACCAAAAAGCCAGCCAACAATCCCAGCCTTGGCTCTCCCTTGGCGCTAGTCTATTGCGCCTGACGCTGCGCATTTTACTCTGGGCACTCGTTTTATCTTGGATTCTGCAATCCGTTCAAAGTCTTTCCCCTTGGCATGAGCGCATTGACAGCACGATTCAGTTTCTCCTCGAACGGGTGGCCGTCGTGTTTAACACCCCCTTTATGGAGTTGGGGCGTACCAAGGTCACGCTGAACTTTCTCTTTCTAATTCTCTTTTTGTCCCTCGCGGTGATTTTTATCTCCCGCTGGGTGAGCGAGTGGCTCAAGAGGCGGATTCTCATGCAGTTGCGGGTGGATCGCGGTAGCCAAGAAACCATCACCCGTGTGGTTAGCTATAGCCTGAGTTTTATTGGCTTTATTATTGTCCTGCAAACCGCGGGCATTGACCTCAGTTCCCTCACGGTTTTAGCGGGGGTCTTGGGGATCGGTTTTGGTTTTGGTTTGCAAACCCTCGCCAGTAACTTTATTAGCGGTTTAGCGATTTT
>FMJZ01005635.1_pt1 | contig 12801 bp, 13 predicted proteins | sample 1987881 | NCBI WGS metagenome assembly FMJZ01 (sample SAMEA4378227, study PRJEB15110) | soil metagenome | biome: soil; feature: Field; material: Soil | place: India | collected 2015-03-11 | depth 0 m | reverse complement strand
ATGAAAATAACATAACACCAATGGTTACTATTCATCATTTCACTCATCCTGTTTGGTTTATAACAAAATACCCTTGGCATAAGAAAAAATCTGTTGATAAATTCATTGAATATGCCGAAAGGCTAATTGAGAGTATAAATGGAGTAAAATACTGGATAACATTCAATGAGCCATATTTATTGATACTTGGTGGATATATTGAAGGATGTATACCACCAGGATACAGGGATTTAAATTTAGCCATAAAAGCAATGAAAAACATATTCATATGTCATGGACAGATTTATGACCTCATTCATTTAAAAAACAAAAACAGCATGGTAAGTATAGCTCACAATATGGCTGTATTTGCACCATGGATAAAATGGAATCCTCTTGATAGGTTTCTGACAAAGATAGCGAAAAAATTTTATAATCAATCAATTATTGCAGGATTTCTTGAGGGGAAAATAAGGCTTTCAATTCCGTTCAGAAAAAAAATTGAAATAGAAGTGCCTATTCAGGAAAAGCTTGATTTCTTTGGCATAAATTACTACACGAGAGTTCACATGAGATTTAATTTACTCAGAAAACTTTTTATTGAGTTCAGACACAAGGATATAGACGGACAAGGATTAACCGACATGGGATGGGAAATATATCCAAGAGGTCTGAAAAAAGTGCTTCAGTATGCCAGCTACCTTAATGTTCCATTAATCATAACAGAAAATGGAATTGCTACAAAAGATGACAATAAAAAAATAAGGTTCATAAAAGCTCATGTTGATACAATTGAGAATGCTCTAAAAGAAGGTATTGACATTAGAGGATATTTTTACTGGTCTTTAATTGACAACTATGAATGGCTTCATGGACTTGATGCAAGATTCGGACTTTACAGGGTAGATTTTAAAACTTATAAAAGAATCCCAACAAAAGCAGCTGCATTTTATTCATACCTAATAAAGTCAAGAAACTTTCAAAGTCACATTTAACATTGCAATTAACATAAGGTATAATATGAGTTGATGAAAAAACAAAAGGGTAAATTCACAGATATAGTTTTTTTATCTATTACTGCCTTTACCGCATTCAGCATAATAGCTATTTCATTTGGTATTTTTATAGTATTATTCAAGGAATCTTTTCCTGCAATGAATAAATTTGGTATTGAAAAATTTATATTTTCAACTGAATGGGATCCAGTCCAGGAAGTATTTGGTGCTGCTCCTGCATTAATTGGAACATTGATAACTTCCTTTTTTGCTTTGCTTTTAGCCGTTCCAATTGCAACAGGAATCGCAATTTTTATAACTGAAATCGCACCTTCTTTTTTAAAAGGAATTATCGGAACTGCTATAGAACTCCTTGCTGCTATTCCTAGTATAATTTATGGGATGTGGGGACTATTCACCTTAGCACCAATAATGAGTCAGCATATAGAGCCTTTCTTACAATCCACAGTTGGAAAACTGCCTCTCATTGGTAAACTGTTTGAAGGGACACCTCTTGGAGTGGATCTTTTCACAGCAAGCATTATACTGAGTATAATGATTATTCCTTTTACAGCTTCTATTGCAAGAGATTCCTTTAACCTAACACCAGCTGTTCTTAAAGAATCTGCCTATGCAATAGGTGCAACAAAATGGGAAGTTGTAAAGGATGTTGTTTTACCCTATTCAAAACTTGGAGTTCTCGGCGGAGTAGGACTTTCCTTAGGAAGAGCACTTGGAGAAACAATGGCAGTTGCCTTTGTTCTTGGGAACTTAAATCAGATTCCTAAATCTCTTTTTGATGCTGCTGCAACAGTAACAGTTAAACTTGCCAATGAATTTACAGAGGCAGACAAAGATATATATCTTAGTTCTCTTTATTATCTTGCTTTATTGCTTTTTATAATGAGTTTTACCATTCTGGCACTGGCAAAGGTATTTCTGTTGAAGGCTGAGAAAAAATGATACTTAAAAAGAGAAAAATAACAAGCAGTATTGCACTTTTTATATGTTTTCTTACTGCTTTATGGGGCATATTCTGGCTTTTTTTTATAATAATTGATGTCTTAAGGCATGGTATCACAGCCATAAATCCCTCTTTGTTCTTAAATGACCCTGCTCCCCCAGGTGAAGGAGGAGGAGGATTAAGAAATGCCTTTATAGGACACTTACTTATTACAGTATTTGCCACTTTGATTGGTGTTCCTATAGGAGTGCTTGGTGGAACTTTTCTTGCTGAATATGGAAGAAAATATAAGATATCAAAAATAATAAGTACACTTGCCGATATAATGGTAAGTGTACCCGCAATAATTATAGGTGCCTTTATATATGCTATCATTGTTAAACCATTGGGACACTTTAGTGGATGGGCTGGATCTGTTGCATTAGGAATAATTATGATACCTACAGTGCTTAGAACCACAGAAAATATGCTTTCTCTTATACCATGGACTCTTAGAGAATCTGCTTTTGCCCTTGGAGCTCCCTATTATAAAGTAATAATTCAGGTTGTCTACAGAGGTGCTGCAACAGGGATACTTACAGGAATTATTCTTGCGATTGCAAGGGTTACAGGCGAAGCCGCACCACTTCTATTTACAGCTTTCAACAATAATTATTTTTCCATAGACATGTCACAGCCTATAGCTTCTCTAACAGTAACTATTTTCCAGTATGCTATGGGACCTTATGAAGAGTGGCATGCCCAGGCATGGGGTGCAGCTTTGATGATAACAGTATTTATTCTTTTTGCAACAATCGCTGGAAGAATTCTTATAAAAAGGAGGTATAAAGGTTGACACCTGAAATTGAAGTAAGAAATCTTAATTTTTACTATACTGGGAACATTAACATTCTTAAAAATATAAATTTGACTGTTTATAAATACAAAGTTACAGCACTAATTGGTCCAAGTGGATGTGGAAAAACTACTTTGTTAAGATGTTTTAATAGAATGCATGACCTATATGCAGGGAATAGATATGATGGTGAGATAATTTTTCAAGGACAGAACATACTATCAAAAGATACAGACCTCATTGAACTAAGAAGTAAAATTGGAATGGTATTTCAGAAACCTACTCCTTTTCCTATGAGCATATTTGAAAACATTGCCTATGGATTAAAACTTAGAGGCATAAAAAATAGAACAGAGTTGAAACAAAGAGTGGAAAATGCTTTAAAAAATGCTGCTCTATGGGATGAAGTAAAAGACAAACTAAATACAAATGCCTTTGGACTAAGTGGTGGACAACAACAGAGACTTTGTATTGCCAGAGCATTGGCAGTTGAACCTGAAATTATTTTATTTGATGAGCCTACTTCTGCTCTTGATCCCATATCAACAGCAAAAATTGAAGAGTTAATTATTTCATTGAAAGATAAAATAACAATAATAATTGTTACTCACAATATGCAGCAGGCAGCAAGAATATCAGATTGGACAGGTTTCATGATGCTAGGCGAACTTATTGAGTATGACAAGACAAATAAAATATTTACTGTGCCATCCAATAAACTTACAGAAGATTACATAACAGGAAGATTTGGTTAATCAGGGTATCTGAAAGGATTACCTCTAAGAATTTTTTCAACGCGCGGCGGATTTCCTTTCATTAAAAAAATTACAAGTCCTCTCTCTTCTGTTTCATTTCCAAGATAACTCCACTTCCCATTCCATGAAACATACAGCCTATAACCATCCTTTTCCATCTCAGCAAGCATAGGAATGAATTCAAGCTCTACTTTATCAAAGGGTTTTATAGATGCAATTATTTCTCTGTATGCAGACTCTGAACAATTTTTTCTTATTCCAGAGTTATCTTTATTTTGATAAGACTGCCTTATCTCATCAATAACTTTAAATGCCTGTGTTGTATATGAGTATTCAGGAGATGGCTGTTTGAGCTGTTTTTTACCTCCACAACTAAAAAGTAAGAATACTATAATAATAATTGCAATTTTTCTCATTATCGCCTCCAAAATGATTATTATACTCTGTATTTTACAATCTCTTCTTCAGGAATTGCATCATAAAATTTTTTCTTTTTATCTGTCTCAGACTCTATTAATATTTCTCCAGATTTTCTTTTTGAATAGTAAACACATATTGATGCTGCTATATTAATTTCATTCTCCGAATAATCTTCAGATAATAAAACAACAGGACCTTTTAGATCAGAAGGATAAAGAAAAAGCCCTTTGTATTTGTTCAGTATAATTTTATTTTCTTTTTCATCCCTGCCTGCAATTGCCTTACATTTTTCAGAAATTCTAAAATGCCTTCCTATTTTAAGCAATTCAATATTTTTTAATGTAAGCTCATTGTGAACCATGAGGTCTCTAACTTTTTTACAAAAAGAAGGGTCTGTAAGAACACACCCGCCTGCAGGCTGAGAAATTTTTTCTATACCATACTTTTTTGCTAAGGCTATTTGAGGCTTTCTTGTTCTACCACTGATATCATATAGTAAATCTCTATTAATAATTCCTTCTATTTCAAGCTTGGTAGGAGGGAGAAGTTTTGCAGACAATGGCCTTAAAATCATACCTTGCAAAAATGCTTCTTTTTCAATAACTGTGAGCAACTCTTTTTTCTGACTCATTGATCTTTGAGATACAACCTCTCCTGTGACTATGAAAGATGCTTGGTAGTCTGACATCAACTTTTTTGCTTCTTTAAGCATAAAAATCTTACAGTCAATGCATGGATTTAGATTTTTTCCATATCCATATTTAGGTTTTTTCAAGATTTCAATAAATTTCTCTCTTATATCTATTTCTCTTATTTCAAAGTTAAATTGCATTGCATAATTAAAATCCTTCTCTTTTAAAGAAGTTACAAAGCCAGTTAAAAATTTTAAGGCAATTACATCAATTTTTTGTTCCTTTACAATAAGAATAGAAAGAAGACTATCAAGTCCACCAGAATATAAAGCTAAGGCTCTATACATAGGGATGGGTTTTCAACACTTCTATTATTTCTTCCTTTGAAGCTGTAGCAGTCCCGATTTTGCCAACCACAATACCTGCTGCTACATTAGCTATTTTTGCAGCATCAGCTAAAGACGCCCCAGCTACATGTGCAAGTGTTATAGTTGCAATTACTGTATCTCCTGCACCTGTTACATCAAATACTTTTTTAGCAACAGTTGGCAAATGAGTAACATTTACATCAGAATTTTCTTTTTCAAAAAGACTCATGCCTTCTTCCCCTCTTGTTATTAAAATAGAATCACAAGCAAGCTTCTTTAAAAGATTAAATCCTGCTTTTGTTAGAGTTTTTTCATCTTTAATCTCAACTTCTGCTCCGTGAGAAGCTTCAGCAATATTTGGAGTTATAAGAGAAACCTGCTTATAAAGCCTGAAATGACCTATCTTTGGGTCAACTGCAATAAAAATGCCATTTTTCTTTTTTTGATTTACTAAAATACGAAATAATTCTTCAGAAACAACACCTTTTTTATAATCAGAGACAATTACTGCGTCAAAATTATTCAATCCATTTTTTATTATAGAAAGAAAAATTTCCTTTGCTTTTCCTTCAAGTCTTTTTCGGTCTTCTATATCAAATCTTACAATTTGCTGATTTCCACCAATTATTCTTGTTTTAACTGTTGTTCTTCTCATGTCTTCAAAAATGAAATCTTGTTCTATTCGTCGTTCTGCGAGTAAATCCCTTACAATCTTACCAGCAGAGCCCTTACCTATTATTCCACAAAGATATACTTTTCCTCCTAATGCAATTATATTATTTGCAACATTTGCTGCTCCACCAAGTCTGTATTGTTCTTCATAAACATCTACAACAGGAACAGGTGCTTCCGGTGAGATTCTCATTACCTTTCCAAAAATATATCTATCAAGAATAATATCACCAATTACAAGAATTTTTTTGTCTTTAAACTTTCTGAAAAATTTCTCCACACTACTCAGTGTCATATCTCCTCCTGATTAATTCTAATAGTTCATTTAAAGAAGCTTCTCCCTGCAAACCATCCTTCATATTTTTCCATCTATAAACTGATTTTTTGATTTCATCCTCGCCAATAATTATAACTATGTTTGCACCAACTCTGTCAGCTTTCCTTAGCTGACTTTTTAAGGATATTTTCTCATAAGCAGTTTCTGTAGGTATACCATTATTTCTTAAAAAAATGACAACTTTTTTTACTTCTCTTTCAACACTGCTACCAATATATGCAACATATACGAATGGTTTTTTAGTCTTTATTACCAATGATTTTGAACATATCTCTATCAATCTTTCCATGCCAATTGCAAATCCGATTGCAGGTGTTGATGGACCTCCAAATGATTCAACGAGATCATCATATCTTCCTCCTGCTGCCACTGCGTTTTGAGCACCGAGCATTGTGGCTGTCACCTCAAAAACTGTTCTTGTGTAATAGTCAAGTCCTCTTACAATCTGTGGATTGATAGTATAGGATATATTCATTTCATCAAGTTCTTTCTGCAAACTAATAAAATGTTTTTTACAATCTTGACATAAAAAATCAACAATCAGAGGTGTGTTTTTTAAAGATTCTTTACATGATGTCACCTTACAGTCCAGCACTCTTAAAGGATTTTTTTCAAATCTTCTTTTACAATCACTGCATAGTTGACTTATTTTGTCAGCTAAAAAACTAAAAAGAACTTCTCTGTATTTAGGTCTACAGTTCTTACATCCGAGAGAGTTTATCTCATAGATTAAGTTATTAATATTTAATTTTTCTAAAAATAGTTTAAGCATATAAATTAATTCAGCATCAATTGAAGGAGAGTTTACACCGAATACCTCTGCACCAATTTGATGAAACTGTCTGAATCTTCCTTTCTGAGGTCTTTCATATCTGAACATTGGTCCTATATAGTAAAACTTTTGTGGTGCTGGGTTATTAAAAAGACTGTGTTGAATATAGGCTCTTACTACAGAAGCAGTTCCTTCGGGTCTTAAGGCAACCTTTCTTCCTTTTTTATCCTGAAAAATATACATCTCTTTCTCAACTATATCTGTGTCCTCACCAATGCTTCTTAAAAATAGTTCAGCATTTTCTACAATGGGTGTACGAATTTCTTGAAAATTGTAATTGTCAAATATTTTTCGGGCATGTTCTTCAATATACTGCCATAAATATATCTGTTCAGAAAAGATATCCTGCATCCCTCTTAACAAACTATACTTCACCTTCTTCCCCTTCTCTTTCTTTATCAAACTCAAGCATTCTCATATGTCCTTCTATAAGTCTCCTTATTTCTTCCTTAAAATGTCTCCTGATACCTTTTAAATCAACGATATCTTCATGAATTTTTACAACTTTTTCCTGTGCTTCTTTAATGATATTTTCTGCTTTTAATTCTGCTTCTTTTATTATTAATTCCGCTTCTTTTCTGGCATTTGTCTGATAATCTTCAACAAGCTTCTGAGCTGTCATTAATGTGTCTCTAATTGATTGCTCAATTTTTCTGTATTCCTCTAATTGATTCTCAAGAATTGCAACTTTTTCCTTTAACATAGAATTTTCTTTTAAAAGTTCCTCTAACTCTTCCCTTATAAGTTCAAGGAAAGAGTATACTTCCTCCATGTCAAAACCTCTTAATTTAACTTTAAACTGCTTTTGCTGAATATCCAGTGGCGTAATTCTCATAGTATTCCTCCTTTAATTCTATAGCCAAGCTCAATGAGGCTTGAAATCAAAAATTTCTGCAAAAAATATATTAAAAGTAAAAGGATTAATGGTGAAATATCTACAGGCAGTCTGAAAGGTAATAATTTTCTTATTGGACGAAGCAAAGGCTCTGTAACTCTATATAGAAATCTAACAACTAAATTGTAAGGGGAAGGATTTACCCAGCTGATTACTGCTGCTATAATCACAATGAAAGAGTAAATTGTAAAAATTATATCTAAAACATTTGCCATCGCAATTATAAGATTTCCAATTATAAACATTTAGCCTCCTAAGTTTTAAACTTCAACATTACTCCATACTGAGTTGTTGAGCTCTTTTGGTTGCTTCTTGTAATGTCTTTAAAAATATTTCCTTCAGTGCACTCTGCGATAAAACTTTAAGACCCGCTTCTGTTGTACCTCCCGGAGATGTTACTTTCTGTCTGATTTTATCAGGAGGCAATCCACTATCAAGAAGCTTTGCTGTCCCTATAAATGTTTGCACTATTAATTCCTTTGCTATATCTTCAGTAAAACCAAGTTCTATTGCCACATCTACAAATTGCTCAATTATATAACAAAAAAATCCAGGTCCGCTACCAGATAAAGCAGTAACAAAATTCATGTAATGTTCTGGAAGTGTTATTACTTTTCCAACACTCATAAATATATCCCTAACTAGAGCTATGATTTTCATCTCTAAGCATTCACATAACGCTAAAACAGTCATTGCCTCTCCTACTATGGCTGCAATATTTGGCATTGCCCTGATTAATTTATCTGTCTTGAGATATTTTTGAATAAATTCAAGAGGAATTCCAGCAGCTATTGAAACTACAATATGTCTTTCAGAAACAGTATCTTTAATTTCTTCAAGAACTTCTTTTATATTTTGAGGTTTTACTGCTAATATAATAATCTCAGATAGATTGACTACTTCTGTGTTTGAAGGGGTTGTTTTTACTCCATAACAGTTTGCAAGATATCTTCTTCTTTCATCAATTGGTTCAGATACAATGATATTTTTCTCCCCTTCTTTGACAAGCCCTCTGATAAGGGCTTCTGCCATGTTACCTCCTCCAATAAAACCTATCATTTTATGTCCTCCTGTTAATTGTTCTCTGCCCAAAAAGGGCTGTACCTATTCTTACCATTGTAGCACCTTCTTCAATTGCTATTTCAAAATCATTTGACATTCCCATTGAAAGTTCATTAAGATAATAACTTTTTTGAGATAAAATCTCTTTTATTTGTCTGAGTTTTCTAAAATAAGGTCTTGATTCTTCAGGATTTTCAGAATATGGTGGAATAGTCATAAGTCCTTCTACTTTAATATTTGGAAGTTTTGTGCATAGCTTTATTAAGTCTTCTATCTTTTCAATGCTTAATCCATATTTAGAGAGTTCCTCTGAAAGTTTTACCTGAATTAAAATTCTTTGAATCTTATTAATTTTTTCTGCTTCTTTATTTATTATTACAGCGAGTTTTTCTGAATCCACTGAATGAATTATTTCAAAAAGTCTAACAGCCTCCTTTGCTTTATTGCTCTGTAAATGTCCTATCATATGCCATTCAATATTCATCTTCCACTGAGCTATAAACTCCTTTAAAGCCTCTATTTTAATTTTTGCTTCCTGAACCCTGTTTTCTCCAAAAATCCTTAAACCAAGCTGAGATGCCTCTTTTATTTTATCAATTGATTGAGATTTTGTTACAGCGATGAGTTTAATTTCCTCTGGATTTCTTCCTGTTCTTAAAGCAGCATAAGTTATTTTTTTAAAAACAGATGGTATTCTTTCTGAAAGCATACTATAATAAATTATACATGATTATAAAAATCCTTGATAGGCTTTCTTTGAAGTGGAAGCTTGTATTGCTTCTACTTTTACTTAATTTTACTTTAATGTCCATACTTTATGTATTTTATACTCAAACTGAAAAAAGACTTCTAAAAGAAATAGAACGTCAAACTGCAGATCTTACAAAAGCTATTCAAATAGGCGTTGAGGAGGTTACTCGTGGAGGTTCAGATAAACTTACAGAGTATTTGAAAAAGCTTAATACAAAGGGTATAAAAGAAGTTTCTATAATTAGTAATACAAAGGAAATTATTGCAAGTACCAATCCTCAAAACATAGGTAAGCCAATAACTCACAGAAAAAAAGAATTAATCATTAAGGCAGAACTCGGTGAACCTGTATTTGAAGAAGAAAATGTCTACAATGTAATAGTTCCTGTAATAGCAGGTAATGTACAATATGGATATATTCACCTGAGAATTAATAAAGATGATTTTTCAAAAATTTTAAAAACCAATGCACTTAAAAGAATGATAACAACCTTAATTATATTTTCCATAGGCATAATCGTAACTTATCTTATTTCTTTAAGATATACTAAACCAGTTGATACTTTAGCTGAAGCTGCAATAAAAGTTGCTCAGGGAAACTTCAATTATAAATTAAATATAAACAGAAAAGACGAAATAGGTAAAATAGCAGAAAGCTTTAACTTCATGATTCAGAAACTTCAAGAAAATCAGATTTTGCAGAAAAGACTTAGAGAGGCAGAACATCTTTCTGCAATAGGACAACTTAGCAGAACAATCGCACATGAAATCAGAAATCCTCTTAATTTTATCAATTTAAGCATTGATCATCTTATAGAAAAATTAAAAAAAGAAGAACAAAATACTAATAATTATACAAAACTGCTTGAGAGCATGAAACAAGAAATTTATAGGGTAAATAGCCTCATTACAGAATATCTCGAATATACCAGACCTCTGAAACTGAATAGAAAATTTGCAAGCATTATAGAAATAATAGATGATGTTGTCTCAATTATTGAAGCCACAGCAGAAAAATATAGCGTTAATATCTACAAAGATTATACAATTGATTTTACTCTTAATATTGATGTAGATTTGATAAAAAGTTGTCTTTTGAATATAATTACTAATGCCTTACATGCGATGAAAAATTCTGAAATAAAAAATCTTTTTATTAAAACAGAGCTTATAGAAGATAACCTTGTAATAAAAATAGCGGATACAGGTTGTGGAGTGCCTGAGGAATTTATGGATAAAATTTTTGAACCATTCTTTTCTACCAAAAAAGAAGGACTTGGACTGGGACTTTCTTTAGCAAAAAAAGTTATTGAAGAGCATGGCGGAAAAATAGAATTTTCAAGCAAAACAGGGCATGGCAGTGAAGTAAAAATCTATATACCAGTTTAATATGTGACAATGACAACACTACTAATAATAGATGACGAACCATTACAAAGAGAAATTCTACAAACCATACTTTCAGAGGAAGGTTATAATGTTTACACTGCCTCTTGTTTAGAGGAGGCTTCAAAAATAATTAATGAACTTTCTCCAGAAATAATTCTTACTGACTTAAAACTGGGAAATCAGAATGGAATTGAAATCCTTAACAGTATACCCGAATGTCCCTTTAAACCTGCTGTAATCGTTATTACCGCCTTCGGAACTATATCTTCTGCAGTTAATGCCATTAAACAAGGTGCATTTGATTATCTAACAAAACCCCTTGATAAAGAAATTCTTCTTGTTACTATAAAGAAAGCAGAAGAAAGAATGAATCTGATTAAAGAAAATCTGATGTTAAGAAAGGAACTATATGAAAAATTTAAAATGGAAGGCATTATTGGAAAATCCAAAAAGATGCTTCAAGTTCTTGATATTATTAAAAAAGCAACCCCAACAAATGCAACAGTACTTATATATGGGGAAAGCGGAACAGGGAAAGAACTTATAGCAAGGGCAATTCATTATAATTCACCAAGAAAAGATAAACCGTTTATAGCTATAAATTGCGCGGCAATACCAGATACTTTAATTGAAAGTGAACTTTTTGGATATGAGCCCGGAGCATTTACAGGAGCAAATACAAAAAAAATAGGACTTATAGAATCTGCGGACAAAGGAACTCTTTTCCTTGATGAAATTGCAGAAATCCCGCTATCAACACAGTCTAAATTGCTGAGAGTGATTCAGGATAAAGAAGTTAGAAGAATCGGAGGCAAAGATACAAATAAAGTTGATGTAAGAATTATTGCGGCAACAAACAAAAATCTCGCTGAACAAGTAGAAAAAAACAAATTCAGAGGAGACCTTTATTATAGATTAAAGGTTATAACAGTTGAAATACCCCCGTTAAGAGAAAGAAAAGAAGATATTCCGGATCTTGTTCACTTTTTTATAGAAAAATACTCTAAGGAATTCGGTAAACGAGTTAATGGAATTGAAGAAAAAGCATTGGAAGCTCTTTTAAACTATTCCTGGCCAGGAAACATAAGAGAACTTGAAAGCGTTATTGAAAGAGCAATAATAATATGTGAAAAAGATAAGATAACATTCAGTGATATTCAAGATGAGTTAAGAGTAACAATACCTAAAAATCTATTTGATATAAATATTCCTGATGAAGGTATAAACTATGAAGAACTCGAAAAGGAGTTAATTAAAAAAGCTTTAATTAAATCAAATTTTGTAATTGCAAAAGCTGCACGATTACTTGGTATGAGCTATGATACACTTTGGTATAGACTTAAAAAATTTGGCCTTTCTGATGACATTCGTGAAATGACAAAAAATTTCGTGAAATGACAAAAAATTTTAAGTTATTATTCAAAACTAATATTGAAAAAACAGACTTTTTATAATGGCATATAACTTGCTTATTTCTAATTAAAGCTAAAAACTGAAATCCCTTGTAAAAAACAAAAAAGAAAGGAGGTGAACAAAGAGGATGAAGAAAGTTTTAGCAATAGTAATGGCAATAGTATTTGCTCTCACAGTAACAGCAGCATTTGCACAGCAGCCTGCTGCAAAACCAGCTGAGCCTGCAAAACCAGCTGAACCTGCAAAAAAAGCTGAGAAACCTGCTAAGGAAAAAGTTAAATCCATTACTGGTGAGGTTACAGCTGTTGACACAGCTGGCAAAACCATCACAGTAAAAAGCAAAAAGCAGGAACTCACAATTGGCGTAACAGACGCTCAGCTTAAAGACATCAAGGCTGGTGATAAGGTTGTAGTAAAATACACCGAGAAAGAAGGAAAACTTACAGCAAAGAGCGTAAAGAAAGCTGCAGCCAAGGCTGAGAAAAAAGGTGAAGAAAAGAAAG
>FMJZ01047166.1_pt1 | contig 12809 bp, 14 predicted proteins | sample 1987881 | NCBI WGS metagenome assembly FMJZ01 (sample SAMEA4378227, study PRJEB15110) | soil metagenome | biome: soil; feature: Field; material: Soil | place: India | collected 2015-03-11 | depth 0 m | reverse complement strand
GAAAATGCCCTTCTTGCGGATATCGATGGATTTGCAAAGAAGCCTAATATTAGCTTCCCCTTAAATACTCACTTGCAGATTCGATGTCAGTGCTGAATTTCCATGTGATATGCAAATATAACTTATATTAGATTAACATGGAGACACGTCTTATAGCTGAGCAGAAATTGGATAGTTTATGTAGAGTTTTTATACTTCCTAAGCTTCATAATTCTTAGGAATGAAAGCATTAATCATCACAGTTGGAACAGGCATAGGTCCTAGTAAAGAAGCGGTAGAAAGTATTGCACAAGGAATGGTCTTCTCAATAAGACATCATAACCCAGATCTTGTTGTTTGTTTAGTTACTGAGGAAAGCCAGAAGCAAACTCTACCAGTAGTAGAGGAGCTCTGTCCAGGGAAACAGTTCGAAGTTGAGAAGATCAAAGACAAAGATGATGTAAACCATATATATGAGGTTGTAAGAAGTCAAATTCAGCGATTAAAAGAAAAAGGATATGATATCGCAGTTGATTTCACCTCGGGGACAAAGTCCATGAGTGCCGGAGCCGTACTGGCAGCTACAACAGAAGAGGTAGAGATAAGCTATGTCACTGGTGTAAGGGTCGAAGGCAAGGTAGCGAGAGGAACAGAAAAAGCTATGTCATATTCGCCAATAATGGGGAGCATTAGAATACAGGAGAAGATCATGGAGGAGTTGTTCAATCTGCATCAATACGAAGCTTGTCTAGCAATCATAGATAATATTATGAATCGTGTTCTCGTTCCTGAGATAGTTGAAAGATTTCGGCTGTTTAAGCAGATAGTAGAGGGATATTCCTCATGGGACAAATTTGACCATGAGACAGCCAGAGAAAAATTGCTGAAGGTTGCTACCGTTCCTGACGAGAACAAGGAATTCTTAGGCAAATTAAGATCTGAAAAAGAAGAGCTCATGAAATTCCTAATCGCTGATTTATTGAACAATGCTAGAAGAAGAGCCGTCGAAGGAAAGTACGATGACGCTGTGGCGAGACTATATAGGAACATTGAATTAATCGCACAGTTAAAGTTGAAGGAAAAAGGTATAGAGACTTTTAATGTCGACCTAAATAAGATTCCTCTGGAGTCTAGAGAAAAATTGGAAAAAGAAAAAGACAGTAAAGGAAGGATCAGAATTGGGCTGGAAAAAGCTTATGATCTCCTGAATAATTTTGGAGATAAATTGGGAAAAAGGTTTGTGAGCGATGAGAATTTGAAGAATCTGTTGAGGAAAAGAAATGAATCAATTTTAGCTCATGGATTGACACCGATTACCTTGTCTGATTATGAACAACTCTACCAAATTGCCATGGAATTAGGAAAATATGTTGTCGCTGACCTTGAAATACTGCTCGAAAAATCAAAATTTCCATTATTTAGTGAGTTGATGGGTTGAACCGACACGCATTAAGGTGAATTATGAATGGGTTTTACGTTAGCAGCAAGGCCATAACAAACTGTAGGATGATTAAGGGGGGAACACAAGTATATAAGAATGCGGGTCCCCCCATCGTAAATTCGTTTAAAGCTATGTAAAGCTTTTTAATACGCGAAGTATATTATTTTAACCAGTATGCGAAGAAACGGCAAACTATCTGTATTAACACTTATTGGAACAAGCCCCCTGTTATAACGGTTCGTTAAGTACGTTCAAGAGGTTCCGCGTGAAACTATATATGACTTAGTTGTTATATGTACTAAGGATCTATACGTGAGGAATTGTGATCTAAAGCTCTATTGGAACGGGCTTGGTGAGATTGGCATGGAAATAGGTTACGGTTCCTTCTTGCCCTTCCCCCTCCGTTAGAAACTCCATGAAGACTGAAGCATGTAAGAGCTGATCGAAACGCATACGTTCTCTTTCAACATGAATAGCCATCTTCAATAAATGTTCATTCCAATTGCTTTGATGGTTTCTTCGGAGAAGAGTCCATACCCTTGAAAGTTAGGATATCTCTCATTAGCTCAGCATTACATGCTCTTCGTCCACAAGTTTATCCATCGTTCGCTTCCCCTTAAATACTCGCAGATTCCGCACAAGCGAGGCAAGAGTTATAAAAGAGGTCATATTCCTTCATATTAGGCCCAAAAGGGACAAAAAAGTGCCTCGACCTCGATAAAGAGAATTGAAAGTTTTCGGTCTATTTCATAGGTAATAGTCTTATATAAACGAATCGCGGTAAAGAGAATTAAAAAGAGTCCGATTTTTGGATAAAATTCGTAAATCCATCTTAATCACGTAAAACTTTTAATGTTCAGTCTTATCCTAATTACACATGCCAACAGCCGGTAAGTTGTCAATATTGGCACCAATTGGAACTAGTCCACCAGTTATAACAGAATTCGTCCAATATGTCTACGAGGTTATGAATGAACAGGTAGATGACCTTGTTGTGATATATACGAGCGACCCTTATGTGAAATGTTGTGTGGATTTGGCAGAACAAGCTGTCGCGGATAAATATCCCCAGATTCACTTTCACAAACATGAATTAAACTATGAGGACCTAGATTCTAAGGAAAAGGTCCATGAATTCATGCTCGATATGGTAAAGCTTTTAAAGGAGGAGGTAAAGGTGCACAAAGTAGACAAGATATACATAAACGCCGCCGGGGGAAGAAAGGATGCCATCATAGCCATTTCCTTTGTTTGCCAATTCTTTCCAGTTAGCGGCATATTCCATGTGATAATGCCTGATGTGAAATCATTCAGTATCGAATTAGAGAGGAGAAGACATGAGATAGAAGGACTCGGAAGAGCTGAGGACAAAAAGGCCTATTATTTGACACATAAGGATATTTTCGGACCCTTAATGTACCCCGATTTAAGTCGTTACTCGGTCATTAAAATACCATCCATCCCATATCCTCTTGAACACCTGCAGAAAATAGTAAGGGTTTTGAAAAAAGGTAAGACCGAGGTTAAGAAGTCAGGTTTAAGTCATGACTTCATAGAAATGTGCGTAAACATAGGTGTCCTCCATTCAGATGAGAAGTATCTTTATCCTTCTGAGGAAGGCCGATCGATTTTAAGAATAATAGGATCTGTCTTAACATGACAGACTGAATTATTAGTTTCTCCCTTCAGCTTGAATAGAAGCATGAGATGAAGAATCTTTCCTTGACTCCTGGTTAATGTATATAGTTAAAGAATATATTGATAGTAAGCTTATTAGAAGAAAAAAGCTTATAAATAAGAAACTAAAAAGTAGTATGATGATGACTAGTTCAGTCTCAGAGGAACAGATTCTTGATATTTCTGCCAGAATAGGGGTTCAAGCCAGATGTGAGCGCCTGGCTAAGGCACAGCTTGAAAACCTCTTGGCATCACTTGATCTCGTAGAAGACCCGAAGGCTAGCCTGCTCGTAGCAGCAGCTTATGCTCATAGACAAGCTGCGAGGCTGGGAAGAGGCTATGTAACTGCAAGGCTAGTAAGCAATGCTCTAAACCAAATCTATAAGAGTGGCGGGAAGAAAGAGAATGCCAGAAAGATCCTCGGGCTGGCGAAGTGGGTCTTCGAAGCAATCGAGAATACCGGGTTGCCAAAAAGCCCTAGTGAAATAAGTAGTTTAACGTTTACAAGATTGATCGAATTATTAGGCAGGTAATACGTATGGTGGATTGAAGATGGATTATAGGGATTTTGATGTATTGAAAAGCATCACTAGAGTTGAGGGGGAACTCGTCAACGAGACACCACTTCGTATTGGCGTAGGCAGAGAGCCGCCGCTTGGTGCTCCAGTAGATTTAGCAGTTTACAGGGTTAATGATGTGCCCTGTATTCCCGGATCCAGTTTAAAGGGCGTGCTTAGATCTTTGGCAGAACTACTTGCTGAGTCGATAGGGGTTTCTGTTCACTCGCCATGGGATGAAAAAAAGATAGAACAAGAGGCTAAAAACTTGGATTTCTGCCCAATATGCGGTATATTTGGCAGTACTGAGATTGCAAGTCATGTCAGGGTTTATGATGCATATCCTAAGGATCCAGAAACGCGTACATTTATCAAGACTGGAATAAGCATCGATAGGGAGTTCGGTGCTGTAAGGCCCGGTGCATTGTTTACGGAAGAATGCGTAGCACCAAACACAGTATGGCTCTTTAAGATGGATGTTTTAAACATAACTTTCTTACCCGAGCCTGACAAAGAAGACATTAGGGCCAGATTATTGAAAGAGCTTTTTGATTATTTGGTTAACTTGGGTATGAGCATTGGTGCTAGAAAAAGTGTTGGAGAGGGTTTCGTAAAACTGAGAAAAGTCAAATGGACTGTATACTCCTTAAAGGAAGGAAGACTTTCTACCTTATCTGAGGACGTGTTCCAATGAATACGAAAACTTATTGGACATCTTCCTCCCTGTTACTTAGAGAAACAAACATAGAGGGGTTCCTAACGAACATAGAACCAGTTCGCATTGGTAGTGGCAGAGAACCTCCATTGGGCGCGACTGTTGATTTGGCTGTCTTAAGGATCCAATATGGAGACCATAGCCTTCCATATATTCCAGGTTCAAGCATTAAAGGCGTTTTTAGAGGCTGTGCAACAACTATTGCTAGGGCCGCAGGAAAAAACGCATGCACGGGGTTGTCAAAAGAAACATGCATTGACCTTAAGGAAGTGAATGATTCCGAATTTGGCGAGAAGAGGTTAGGGGATCTCGTAGAACTAAATATCCGGCATGGAAATTCCTTGAAGGCTATGGAAAAGTTTTGGGAAAACGCGTGTTTGATGTGCAAGATTTTTGGATCTCCAGGTTATAAAAGTAAGGTTCATTTTGAAGACGCTTACCCCTTGGATGAACAAGGCAGAATCCTTCCAGTAAGGACTGGTGTCAAAACTGGGATAGCTATTGATAGAAGAACTGGAGCTGTGATGAGCCATGCGCTTTATACTGTAGAATACGTTGAGCCTGGTGCAAAGTTCAGGTTTAATATCCATTCTACAAACTTGCCTAACTACGCACTCGGTCTAATTGGCCTGGTTCTGCGGATGATTCACAACGGAGAAGTTAAAGTCGGTGGATTTAAGAGCCGAGGCTTTGGAAGGTTGAAAGTCGAGAACCTGAGAATTATGAATAGAGACTTACCCTTGGGTGCTAACTTGTTAATGAAAAGTCTTGAAGATGTTGACAGTGAAGTCAATGTACAAGACCTAGTTAGAACCGAGGATGAATGGCTTGTGGCTCAAGGCGATAATGCTTGGAAACTGCTAGAGAGATTAAAGGGTGTTTGGAATAATTGGCTCAAAGAATCGATGTGATTAGGCAACAGCCAAGAGATAGGAGTATTTTCAACGGTTTAGGTGGCTCTGTATTTGCAATCATCAAATCTCTTTCATACCTACACGTAGGATCTACTCAAGAAAAACTCAAGGTGGAAGAGGATAAGTTGAGACAACTCCTCGATCACCATAAACAAATAAGTGTAGAAGCGATACGCGAAGTCAGTTTTGAAGAAGGTTACTTGAGCTTCCATATGACAGCCGGAAATCCGTCAATACCCGCATCTTCGGTCAAAGGAAACGTGAGATCTAGAATCGAGCTTAGTTTAGCATCAAAGAATGGTAGATCGAGGTCATGCTTCATCTGCGTTATGCGGGCCCCGTCAGCAACTCCCCCACAAGCCGGATGGCACGGATGGCGGCATTATAAGATTTGGAACAACGTGGCTTTAGAATACAGGATGTCGTGCGACCATACGGGCAATAGGCCTGTTTGTTTGATCTGCGATCTTTTTGGTACAAATGGTTTAAGCTCCTTAGTGGGATTTAGCGATTTTATTGCTGAAAAAGCAAGCTTGGAGCCTTTAGACCTCGAATATGGCATCAGGATCCTAGCCGTGCCCCCTGATACGAAATTCCGTGGGTCGGTTGATTTCTTCAACCTTAAGCCCAATGAGTTGGGCCTTCTTTTTGTGGGCATGGGTCTTAAGGATTCTTCTAAGGGAAAAGAAGTTCTTCTCGGAAGGTTCAAGTATAGAAAGAGCATGAGAACTTATAAACTGGGAAGAGTAGCGTTTCATTTGGATAATCTAAAAATCTCAGAAAACGCTAAGCCGATTAAAATAGGTGACTTGAACCTTCAGCCTGGTCAAACTATAAGCGGTGAAGAGCTGGATGAGCTTGCTAAAGTCCTTGTTTCAGAGGCTATGAAAACCTTCGGTGAAGAGCTTCAAATAAGAGATGAGGTGTCAATAGTTGAGGGAATTTGAAGAAATAGGATACGAGGACCCTGGTTATCCGGTCTTCAAGGCATACCTAGTCCCCTACAGAGATAAGGGAGAAATAAAGCTGGTTAGAAGACTCGAAGCTGAGGATATAAACGCTTGGAGGGAATTATTGCGGGAACTAAGGGTATTCCTTTCAGAATCTTTGAAATTCGCCAGATATAATAAAAATCTCAGTGACACTGAAGAAATAGAATTAATTTGTGACTTGATTGCTTTATTCTTTAGGGTTCCGCTGATAAGAGAAGTATTGCCAACAGTAGCCCCAAGTCCACTTAAGTTATATCTGCTCTCTAGGTTGGTTGGGGCAGAAAAACTATTTATCAAAGATCCACTTGAGTTTACAAAAGAGGGCTATAGTGAGGAGATTACAAAGAGGCTCGAGGAGTTGCCTGCAATTAAGGTTGTTTCCGATGTTCAACTCTGCGAGAAGATCGAGCGATGCTGGTTCGCGTTTCCATCGGACACTAGACCATCGTTCAACACTTCTGGTCTGATTCCACATCTGCTTCTTTCATCTGCCTTAGCTTGGACACTTGCTGTCAACAGAGGATTGGATAGGGACAAAGCCGCAATGCTCAGATTGGCTGCCATGCTTCATGACATGGGGAAGCCATTCAACTATTCTCATCATGTGGAGGCTTCAGTGAAGGTGGTTGAAGCACTGTTGTACCAGTCGACCATTTCGGATAAAATTAAGGATTTCGTGTTGAGACATCATTCTGAGGCCAGTACGGAAGAGGCACGTATATTGTCGGAGGCCGATAGAACTTCTGCATCCATAGACAGACTCAAAAAACTTAGTCAGGAACTAATAGGTAAGGATATAGATACCATTGCCAAGGAGTTGGACCTAGATGCAGGACATGCATACAGGGATGGTCCTGAAGGATGGAAGTTCTGGAGAATGCTATCAGAGCATAAGAAGGGAGCTATAGAGGAGTTAAGTAAGAGCTTCGTGAAAAAGCTGCTCGAAAAACTTGAAGGATATAGTAAATTGGTAGAAGGTTCTGATGAGGAGATTGTTAGCGACGTCGATCTGGCGGTAATTGACGTAGGAGGCATACAGTCATTCGTTTATAGATCGGAGGAGCTAAGGAACATGGTTGCGGCCAGCATTGTCATCGATTCCATGGTAATGGCACAGATCCCTGCCCTGCTTCAAAAATATGTAAAGGACCGTGAAAATGTTTGGTTTCCATATGAAGCTGTCCTCTACTCAGCAGGAGGGGTGGTGGAGCTCGTGCTTCCATCAAAATTAAGCGAACTAATCGAGAAACTCTGCAATGAAATAACGACTGTTCCTGTGAGATTCGCTTGGACGCCCTTCAAAGTAAACTATGCTCAAACTAAACTAGATCTTGCTGAAAGAATTGAGGCCAAAAAATTCAGCATTAAAAATGCTGAAAAAAAGGTCGATGAAAGGTATGGAAAGGAAGTTAGAAACCTTTGCGAGTTATGTTACATGGTTCCTCCTGAACCAGAGCTCTCGATTGAGACGCCTGAAGGAGCGAAAAAGGTTTGTCGTGTTTGTAAACAACTATATGAAGTTGGAATGGATCTGCACTTCGGAAGAAGGTACTTCTCTGAGATTTCCATAGGATCAGGAAAGTACACTCCAAGGGATGTCTTCGAACTTGATTGGCGTGAGGCTAGTCAAAAGATAATAGAATTGATATCCGGACACGATGAGAAAGAGCTAGAGCTCCTCGAAAGCGCTAAGGGCGATGTCAAGCTAAGGAATATCGGTATAATAAAGTTGGACGGTAACCTGATGGGGCCGTTTATGGCTACTTCTATATCCCCAACTGATGTTTATGAGCGGAGTGCAAGAATAGATTTGGCTCTGAAGAAGGCTGTTGAATGTGCTCTGCAAAACCTATTCGATGGCGTCTATAGTATAACAAATAATGACAAAGAAGCAGCGAGGGCAGCGATATCTGTTAAATTGGGGCTAATATACGCTGGAGGGGACGACGCACTGATCTTGGCATCCTCTTGGTGCACTCCAGTTTTGGCACTGATCATAGCCAAAGAATTCTCTGCCAACCTCGGGGATGCGAGAGGTTTGTCAGTAGGCCTTGTCGCAGCCCCTGCCAAAGCCAGCCTATGGGCCTTGATCTCAGCAACCTCTAGGTTAATGGGAGAGGCAAAGGGCAAGAGCAGGAGAATGCCTTCATCCAGCATGATGTCTTTTGATACCACCGAGAGTGGCACTCTGTCAGAAAGTTCAGCTGAAGTCAGACTGGAAGTCCTGAGAGAGGAACTCTTGACTTCTCAACCCCTCTATATGGACGGCGATGGGAAATCTTTCGAGAAACTTCTTTCCATCTTTTTGGAAGGGTATGAGGATTATTCTGAAGCATTCGGTAAGAGCTACCTTCTCTCTAGGTTTCCCGATGCTTGCCCGGAGTTTAAAGATGGGGTTAAAATGCTTCAGGATAGAGCTAAGAGGATAAGAAGTAATATGGGTAAGGTTTTGTCTGTTACTAGATCTAAGATTAGGGTAACCAAATACGTACCCATAGCGACGCGCTTATACATAAGAAGACAGATGGAAAGGCTTAAAGAAAAGGAAGATGCTGTTGCCATTTACAAGGTACTATTAGAGCTTACTCCATCGAAGCTGAATGAGAACTCGCTCTTCTCAGACATGGATGGGCTCATAAAGATCGTTGGGGGTGGTGCGTTATGATCACCTTTTACGTGGAGTTAAGAACAATCGGTTTAACTTCGGTTGGCTGGAGCCATCCAAGTGCACTGGGCATCGACATCCCGTTTGCAAGAAGGGGAATGGTCGCTGGAGGAAATATCGTAAGGTATGAGTTATACATACCAGGATCTAGTTTTAAGGGAGCCCTGAGGTCGGCGGCCAGCAGAGTTGCTGATGCTTATGGCTTTAGAAGCTGCAAGGAAGTAAAACCAGAAGCAATTGAGCATGTGCACAGGCTTCAGGGAATATGCGACATATGCGAGCTCTTTGGCTATCCTAAGAACAACGCGCCTAGCACTTTGATTTCTGACCTAGAGCCAATAAATCCAATCGATAAGCTTGAGATCACAAGGGTTCGTATATATGACCATTCATTAAAGGCAGCTGAGGGTGCACTTTTTACATCTGAATACGTGGTGTCAAAAAGCATTTTCAGGGGTAGCTTGACAGTAACTGAGGTGAAGCAAAACCTCCTTGGCTTACTCTTGTTGAGCATGGCCGAACTCAGAATGGATCGCTTCGGCCGTTCTTCTCTTGTGGACCTCAGGATCAGCGATACTGAAGTATTGGAGGAGAGGCTCAGCGAGACAACTTGGCTTACTCTTGTCGATGATTTAAAGGGGTGGTTATGGGGATGAAGTTCATCGGGCTGGAATTTGAGCTGAAATCGCCCGCGATCGTTACGCTTAAGAGAACTGTGACAGGCTTCCTAGTGGCTTTGAAATATATTCCAGCCTCCACCTTGAGAGGGGCATTAATTTCAAGCATGTATAGGGCTGGGATTCTGGATGACGATCTTCTGAAACGAGAGTCTGAAGAACCATGCATAATCTCTTCGCCTTCTTATCCTGTTTATGACGGGAAGAGGGCATACCCGTGTCATCCGTTTGCTTATGAGTGTAAATTCCCCCATGAGAATGATAGGAAGCACTATCGTAACTATGCTTACAGGGTTTTGCCAACGTTGGAAAGTGAGCTCGAGCCTAAGTATGAGATTTCATGCCCTGAGGGCCACTTGGCAATTAAGCCGCTTCATCCTGAACCCGTAACTCCCGATGGTGAATCTTTAAAGAAAGTCGATGTACATTCGTATCGTACTATTTGTGTGGGGATGAGTAAGAGCAGGGCAACCTCAGAGAAGAACATGCTATTTGAATATGAAGCCATCTCCGCAGGGCAGAGATTTTGGTCAACCCTGTCCATTCCGGACAACCTTAACATTGAGAAGGGCATGGAGTTCGCAGTTGGCAGGGGAATATCACGCGGATTTGGCAGAGCAACAGTAAGATCTGTTAACGATGTATCGCTCAAGGAGCAGGAAAGCTTAGTTGAGAATTCTCTTAAAGATGATGTGATAGTATTTTATTCAATGTCTCAAACCCTCTCGGTAGATGGCGATAGATACAGGGCGTACCCGGAGATCATAGAGCTGAGTGGAATCGCTAAGAGATGCGGTTTCGAGGCTGAAGGGAAGCTTGTATTCAAATCGGCTTATGGAAAGACTGCTCCGCTGGTCGCGGGGTGGGATATGGTGAAGAACACTGAGAGGCCGACCTTTAGCCCCACGGGGAACAGCGGCTCGGTCCTTGTGGCCAATCTAGTGAAAGGTGAAAACGCATGTAAGGCCGTGGCTACATTAGGATTCGTTGGGACTGTAGAATCGGCACTAGGGATGAAGATAGTTGGCGTTAATATGTTTGGCCCGCTTAGGGGTCACGCTATGGAAGGGGGGAAAGAATGAAGCCTCATCTGAGCTCTATCAAAACTAAGATCATAGGAGCCCTGACTTTCGATATCGAATCTCCAGTGCACGTGGGGGTCGGCGGGGAGGAAGCTGTTAGAGAGTTGATTATGCTTCCATCTGGAGAAATCCTCATACCCTCTTCGACATGGAAGGGTGCATTCAGATCCATAAGTGAGCAGATAGCTAAACAAGCCAGCCTCAAGGGATTGAGTGGCCTAGCGGTTAAGCTATACAGGGAAGAGGCCAGGGTTAGCTATAGAGGCGATTCTGAAGAGTTTAGGAAACTCGTAGAGGACTTCGTAACCTCGCTTCAGGGCGGCACACCCAAGATCCTGCCGCATAAAACTGAAGAGCTAGAATCACTAATGATAGAGCTCGGCTATAGCGAGGACGATGTCAAAGAGGTTAGGACGAAAGGCCTTAACGCTAGGGGCAAGGTCCTGCAAGGCTTAGTTGAAGAATACATTGCTTTACACTGTCCCATAGGCAGACTATACGGGAACATGGCTATTGCAGGAAAAGTGAGATTTACCGATTCAATCATTAACACAAAAGTTGAAACAAGGCCGGGAGTAGGAATAGATAGGAAGAGCGGGAGGGTGATGGAGAAGATGTTACAGTTCATAAATGTAATATCTAAGGGACCGGTCGAGTTAAAAATGATTATGGACAACCTATTTCCAGGTGAGGATGATTCAAAGATTCTTGCTTCAACACTAGAAGTAATAAAATCTCTTGGTATTTCAATTGGTGCTAGGAAGAGTGCGGGACTCGGTTGTTTAAGACTCTTGAAGCATGATTTCTACGTTCTTGACTTAGAGAGCGACCAGAAGGATAAGTTCGTTATAGGAAACCCGTTTAAGAAAGTCAAACCAATGACTCTCGAAGAATTTGTCAAATGGCTAATGACATAGATCTTTGGTATTTGCTTATATTAAATGAGCTGATTACAAGGGACACTTTCGATTCATTTGTGGAAATAGATAACAAAGAAAAAAGAATGGAATTTTTGTCAATTTTAAAAAGATTTTTGATGACCCGCATATTGATTCGCTTAAAGAATTGAATGATAAATTAGCACAGCATCTTGAAAATTTGTTATCTAATCGCACAAAAAAGATTAGTGGGGGTAAAGAAAGTTTTGACCAACAGATACATTTAAAGGAAATCAGGCACTTCCCGGGTTTAATAAGATTGTTATGGGAAAACATTATAAAAAACATGATAATGAGAACTAGAATGCTCAAGGAAGAAATAGAAAAGGGGAAAGAGACTTTTGTTGAAGAAATATCAAAAATAGTTAAAACCCGGTATGAATCTTTTCAAGAAGCTTTTGGGGATAACTTTAAGTCAGAATTATATGATTTGTCAAAAATATGAGAGGTTTCTTATCGATCTATAAATGTGGAAAAGAGCTTGGCAAGTTTCTTGAAGGAAGAGAAACAAAAATGAGAATAGGTTTGACTAAAAATCGGATTGGAAAGGAACTGATCCAAACGTACTTTGTCGAGTTAATTGGGAATACGAATCCTATAGGCATATCGGATGATTTAATTTGTCTGCTAAAGCACGCCAACGAGTTTCCTGACGCCAAGGATTTTTTACTTTGGGGATCAGAATCTTGATAAATTGACAGGTAGATTATGTCAAATAAAGGGGCTTGAAGGTAAGGGAAAGATAGTTAATGAAGGGCTTAAGAAGATTCATTCACGAATATTTTTGAGGAACAGATTCGATGAGAAAGATGACCTGATAGCAATAATAAATCAAATGCTCCGGAATAGGAAAATCTTAGAACTTGAAGTTTTTCAAAAATTGGTAGATGCGTGTTTACCCACTATTCCAAAAGTAGAAATAAGCGGGGAAGTAAGTGGAGAGAATAAATATACTAAGGAGGTTATAGGAGAACTCGATGCATTAGTACTTTTGGATAAGTATAGGTACAAGTTTATTGGGCTAGAGGTCACGCTTAGAAGCGACCTTGAGAAAAAATAGATAAACTCCAAAAAATACGTGAAAAATTTGAAGGAATAGGACTAATTTTCGATTTCTGCATAGTTAGTGACGGTATTGAAAATCTAGGTAATGTTAATGCTATCGAATTAAC
>FMJZ01002984.1_pt1 | contig 12826 bp, 15 predicted proteins | sample 1987881 | NCBI WGS metagenome assembly FMJZ01 (sample SAMEA4378227, study PRJEB15110) | soil metagenome | biome: soil; feature: Field; material: Soil | place: India | collected 2015-03-11 | depth 0 m | reverse complement strand
AATTGCCGTCGCCTACAAGTGGCGACGCTACCATTGATTTGGGTAATTTCAAACGACCGTCGACTATAGGGGAAAATCGGCGTATCAAGAGGTATATCCTCTTGGAGGGTGGTTCTCTCGAACCGCCGGAAAAGAAAAAATTGGACGAACCGAACCTCTGTGAAAAGTAGGTAAACTAAATTACCTCAAACGCACTATGGTAAAGGATTGCGTTTGTCGTCCCTCTTCATCAATAGCGTGCACCCTCACTAAATATGCCCCGGCGCCGACAGGTTGTTTGTAATCGTTAATCCCACGCCAGAAAAGTAGATGCTCTCCTGCATGGCGTGGTTGTCCTGCCTCTATGATTGCTGCTGTTCTCCCCGTCAAAGTTAAAATTTCCGTTGTTGTCTGAGCAGCCTTTGTTAACCTAAACTTGACAACTACCCCTTGTCCCCTTACTGGCTGCGCCTTTAAATTCAGGATGCGCAATACTCTGTTACCATTTTGTTCTACAAGCAACGCAAATCTCCGTTCTGCTTCTCCATCTTGCGGCGTGAACCTGTAGACAGGGGTTGTCCGAAGGTAGCGCCGCTCGCCTGTCATTTTATCCACCAAAAACACGCTGTAGTCTTTAGGGATACTTGCTATCCCGTCAAAGGATAGCGAGATTTCGCTTTGCTGACCTCTTGTTGGCATCCAGCGCACCGTCAACTCCCATATCATTCGTTGTGATATTTTATCCCTCACATCCGCCACGAGCTCCCGCTCTACATCAGAAACCACTATTTGCAGCATTTTTCCTGTTGGTGGGGTAGGTGGTTCTATTGCTCGTAATCTCCTTACGGTCCCGACTCCAACAAAGGCTTTGCTTTCCGATTCACTCAGTTTAGCGTTAATGCATATCCCAAAACCGTTACTGACTGAATTTCTTTGGCGAGGTGATTTTGTCAATCCTTCTCCATTTGGTGGCTCAAGGATTAAATGACATTCAACATAAGCCCTGATCCAGTAAGCGTTGAACGGCTCCATGACTGACACTGATTCAGGCAGGATGTTTTCGTCGTAAACCAAAAAGTAACTTCCTGTATCAGGGTTTCTGGAATTTGGTTTCCATCCCCACAAATACCCTTCCAGCCAGCCTGCCATCCAAGCTCCCCTCAGCGATTTAACTTCACCGAGCCGACGGATTTTGATGGAATCAGGATTCCAGTAGATGGGTTTCGTGAAAGGATAACCGATGATGTTCCAACCTGGTTGAAGGTCAATAACAACTTCCTTGTCGACGCTATGACCAACAAAGCGCACCTCTTTATCGGTGTCCAATTTGATCCAATAGCCCCGCCCCAGATGTGGTCGGGCTGCAATTTCATCAACCGCACTCCCATTTGGTGCCCTTGCCGCCGATGCATAAACATAGCGGTTTTTGAATGGGTCCCAAGTGACTATTCTCAATTGGTCTTCTGGTAACTCCAGCAAGTCAACCCATCTTTGCTCGGTCCTAAGCGGAATACTGATAAAAGACAGACCCTTAGAAATGCGTCGTGACATTGCGGGAACATGGAAGCGACGAGTTTCGCTATATGAACTTTCCATCCAACGGTCACTTGCAACTGCCCGCCAATAATAAGTGCCTGGTGCTAAGGCTTTGTCAGGAGGTAAAGGGACGTTCACTTCCTGTCCGCTATCAACTTCCGAGGTCGTGAGTTGAAGCAAGATGTTGCCTTCCTTGTCCAATACTTCAACACGGATGCGCACTCGCTGGCCAGTGGGGTCATCAGCTTTGACTTTGAAAGTAGGGGTTGAGGAGACAACAGCATTCCCTTTAGGAGAAATCAGCGTTGGTGTTGACGGAGGATTGTTCACAGTAAAGTTCCATACATCACTCCATTCGCTTTCAAATCCCTCTTCATCTTTTACCTTTACCCGCCAAGTGTAAGTGCCCTCTGCAAGAGTTTGCTCTGGTGGAACAGCGAAAGTTGCTTCCTCTTCGCTGTTGACCATGCCAGTTTCAAAAATCTTAACTTCCTCGTTTCGCTTCACCTCAATGATGAATTTGACTTGTTTCCTTTCTTGGTCTGTCGCTTTGACCCTGAAAGTTGGAGTAGGCACAACGACTGAACCATTCTTCGGCTCTATCAATGTCGGCGGAGACGGCAGGCTTTTGATAATGATTGTCATCGGTCCCGCATAGGGACTTTCTCTGCCGTATTTGTTTTGGGCTTTAACTTTGACTATGTAGGCTCCAGGAGGAAGAGTTTCAGGTATAGTATATGTTGTTTCTACCCCACTTGCTGTGTAATCTGTCACAAAGGTTCTCGTTTCCTTATCCTTTGCGATCTCAATAATGAATCTTACTGGAAATTCGTCATAGGCTTTAAGTCTAAGAGTAGGATTTTCAGAGAATCGTTCACCATTTGTTGGTAGAATAATTTGAGGGACTGAAGGAAATTTAGGAAGAAGTATGAAAACACCAAATTCAGGATAAGGTGATGAGGCTAAGGGCTGATTCCAACCAATAGGTGTAGCTATAGTTCTATTTACCATATCTAAGCTTAGGGGTTTACCATCATAGATTCCAGAACTTGTAATATCATTGAAATAATCAAAAGCATTTCTTATTTCATAAGGAGTTCCTATTGGTAAAACAGAGGAAATGTCAACATCAACTTTAGATAATTTATTCCAATTAAAGATAATAATATGGGCTCTACCTATTTGATATTTATTAGGTCTGATAAAGATTTCTGTTCTTATAGGTCTTGTTCCATAGAGAGCACCATGAGCATCAAAACCTAAACTCCCACCAGGAGAATTACTTGGCCTCCATGTTGGTTTTGTATTGCCTTCATAATGATCCCAGGGAAACCAAGCTCCGTCTGGATTTTCGTAGCCAGGATAATTAGTGATTACAAAGCCTCCATACGGGAATCTCCATAAAGGGGTAAAGTAATATTCATTTTCATCAATATCATAATATTGAGTTCCTAATGGTCCTATATATAATTGTAATTGTCTATTATATCCTTCAATTTTTGTTACTGAATCCCCAATTAAATTTATTACTTTATTTTTTCTAAAACGAATAGATTGCCAATGAGAAAGTCCTAGTCTTTCAGTTCTTCCTAAAGTAACTATGTAGTTTTCTTCAAAAACAAGATCTTTAGTGACATTTGTACCTTTATAACCTAATTGGGGTGCTGCAGCCCAGAAATAATTTCGTTTGAAAGTTATATTCTCTACCGAAGCACCTGTTAAACCTCCAACAAGAGCCCCTCCAATTGTGCCATATGCAAATACATTGCCTTCATAATAGAAATTTTTAAGAAATGCTCGGCTACTTCCATAATGAGCTAAAGTGCGACCAAATGGCATTACTACAATGTTATCAATATAATATTTAGTTCCTATTTCATTTTGAGTATAAAAAGAATGTCCATGACCTCTATCTAGTGCATTCCAACCATTATTAAATATAAGGTTTCCATATACTTCTGTAGTTTGCGAAGGTCTCCAAATTCCCATACCATTTCCCATAATATTATGAACAATAAAATTAATTATTTTATTGTTAGACGATATTACATAAATACCATCCATTACTCCACTTCCAGGATTAGAACCTGTTATATCTGTCCATCTTGTTTTTATCCCATAATTTCTAATCTCAAAACCCCAGAACCAAACATAAGAACATCTGTCAATATTCAAAATAGCTGGTGTTTTAGATCTAGTATAAGTAGGATTTTCGGTGTAAACTTGTAATATTACCCTTTCTCCAGGATAGGTTCTAACAATAATAGGTTTATCTTCTGTTCCTTTGAGTTTGCAAGAAAATGGTCCTTCATATTCTCCTCCTCTTACCCAGATGATGTCTCCTGGTTGAACTTGAGGAGGATGATTAAGAGCAGTTCTTAAATCCCAAGGATTGTCAATGGAGCCGTCACCATTTGGTGAGCCGTTGGGGGCGACATAGAATTCTTTGGCGCTTGTTGTGGCTAATACTGCCATTAACAAAGTGATAACGAGAAACTTTTTCTGCCTATCCATCTTTATTCCCTCCTTGTCTCGCAGTTTCTGGCTTAAATAAATATAAGTCAAAATTGAGGGGTGTAAGTGACCACGGTCACACTTAAGGGAATGTTCGCTCAGCTCAAGTGAGACTAATTCGGCGAATTTTTGGCGTCTTCACTTAGGAGAACATGATCAGGTTTTGTGGGTGATAAGGCTGGGGTGCTGACGTAGCAGGTACACTAATAGGGCGGTATTTCTTAGACCACGATTGTTTTCTCTCTACTCCGTCCCTTAGGGGCACAAAATGTTGCAGGAAAAGGGTGTATCTTACTCGTGTATGTTGTGCTTTTAGGCTATCAAGCAGTGAATTTGATGACGATTGAAGGAGTAGAATCGTCAACCGACTCATTACACGGATGAAGGTATGAGTCTTGGGATGAAGTTCGACAAATCGTAGGGTCGGGGACCAGAAGGTCAGTAGATCGACAGATCGGTAAGTCAGCAAATTGGTGGGTTGACAGTTATTGAGGGTAAATTGTCAATCCTTGGTAGCATTGGGGTTCATCCCCGATGGCTGTTCAACAGCCGTCGCCCACAAGTGGTGACGCTGTCATTGGTTTCGTGGTTAAAATTGCCGTCGTCCATGAGGAATGACGCTACCGTTGACTTTGTAGTATTGGGGTCTATCCTCAACGGCCGTTTAACAGCGGTAAAAATCACGATGTCATCTATAAGGAGAATTTGGTGCATCAGGAGATGAACCCCTCCAAAGACTGCTAAAGGAAATTGTAAAGTGGGCAACCACTTCGCAGTTTGTAGGCAAATGGAGCCTGCTCTACATCCCAGTTGCATTGCAAAGCAACTATTGCCTGTTAAGTGCCATTCCGAGCATCGCTGTAGGAACAGTCACTAAAGCACTCCAATGGTAAGGAAGCAAGGTGTGGATGTCGTAAGGGAACAACGATGCAATTTGAGCCATCAAACCCAAAAGCAACCCGTTCAAAGCCCAATGACCAACTGTCAAGGGACGAAGCCAAAAAGCAATGTGGAGGACAATGAGACCTTCCAAAACCATCATTGGGAGGCTGTAAGGCAATAGGACTAAATTCGTCCACTTAGGTAAAAATGCCCGTGCAGCAGTGATCAAAACTCCTGCAAGGACGCCACCGACAAACAGAAATGCTGCCGTTAGACGAACTTCTTGCCATCTCACCGCTTCATCACCGTCCGTCACTTCTCAACTGCTCCCAAGCGGTTTGAACTGCTTCCCTCAAACGCTCCCTCGGCAAATTAGGGTTGACATTAATTAGCCTTAAACCTTCAACGAAATTCGCCCCTCGCTTGAGAATGAGTAGGTCTTTACGAACTGCCATGATCCCGTATTCAGGGCAAGTGAGGGTGTGAATTGCTAATGTGTTGTAAACATCTGCACCCAGTGACCAGAAGTTTGTTCTTGCTTTCAAAACGATGAAATCCACAGGTTTTTCCTGCATCTTGCGGTGAAACTCATTTTCTGGCAGAGGTTTGGGTTTCATCTCAATTTGATGCTTGAGCGCTTCAACTGACGGACCAAACGCTACTTGTTGAAACGGGTTGGGAAACAAGTAAATTCGTTCACGGTGAGCCAAAGGTGGGACCAAACTCGTCGGCGCTGTCACCGATGAATCAGGTGGAATGTGATGGTTTAGGAAGTTGACTATGGCTGCGGCTTCCTCCAATGGTATCATACCACCCGTGAACCGCTGAAGGACAGGCGGTCCATAGCGATAGGCGCCGAACGAAACGCAAAGGAGCCAAGCGAACGCAACAAAGAACTGCCAACGGCGCTGTAAAGTTTGAGACAATTCGTTGCCCCACTTCAATAATCGCATCCACGCTACCACGCTTGCCAATGCCAAACAAGGAATAAGTGTGGATGCATACTGGTAACCCAACTCGCGAAGGATGACACGCTCGTTGAGGGCGATAAGGGTGTAGTTGGGCAAGCCGAAGAGCAAAACCTCTGGCGCTAAAAGGGGGAAGAAAGAGAAAGGCACAAGCAACAAAAGAGGATAAACGCCGGGCGCTGTAGCGTGTCCTTGACAAAGCATTAACTCTCTCAATGCTTCCAACGGACGGCTTAAGATGCCCCAAAGGATACCTAACGGCGTTGTGCCCCAGCGGGCGTAAAGGGCAAGGTAGTCAGAATGCTCAGCACCTGTCAAGGAAGGTATGAGCCTCAAAACAGCAAACCCCCAAGCAATGCTCACAACAACTCCCCACCATGCCCAACGGCGTTTCAAAATGATGGCAGTGTAAGCGCTTAACGAAGCGATGGCAAGTGCGACTTCTTCCTTACACGCTAAAGCAAAGACCGAAGCAACTGTGAAAGTTTTAAGTCGTCCTTCATCAGCAGCGTCCATCGCCCAAAGTACAAAAGGGATGGAAAGCAGAACGGGATGAAAGTCAAATAAAAGCATTGTGAAAAGAGCGGGGTGAAGAAGGTAACCGATGGCAATTAGTGTCGCAACCCACTCCTTTTGCGTTCGCCGTAGAGCCAACCGATAAAGGGGCAACGCTCCCACTGCCAGAGCAAAGGTTTGAGCGAAGAAAAGCCAAAAAGGGTGAGACCAGAAGCGTTAAAATGGGGCGATGAGGTAAAGAATGGGCGTGAAGTGGTCACCGAGGATGTTCATGCCCCGGACGGTGACGAAAGGGATTTTCCCTTGCGCCATCAACCAGACGGCTTGCTGAAAGATATCCAAGTCAAAGGCATAAGCACCCAGTTGGGCGTAACGGCGCAGTTGTAACCACATCAAGTAACCGATGAACACTGTTATCGCACTGAGAATTACTCCTATCGCAGTGTAGCGATGTCCCCTCATGGCTTTTCCTCCCATTTAGGTAAGGTTTCTCGGCGGTCTTTGTCCAGCGGAGCAGTTTGAGCGTTTAAGTCCTGATAGTCATTTTACCGTGTAGCCTAACTGCTGTAGTGTCTCTTTCGCTGCTTCCTGCACTTGCGGGATGGGGTCTTGAATGGAGAGGGAGAATTTTGGTGACTGCATCTCTATCCCCCAGTTCGGCAAGGGCTTGTAAAGCACTGCGGCAGTAGAACCAATCGTGGGAGTCTTTTAAACTTTCCATGGCGACAGCCTTAATGATTTTGTGAACAACTTCTCGCTGCTTCCTTAGTTCATCAGGCCACTGTCGGGGTAATTCCTTCAGCACGGCATCTAACCGCCCCATTCTTGCGCCGTGCTTCACAGCAAAAACAAATTCAGCGTTGAAAGCCTCGGGATACTCCGCCATAAAGTTATGAAGGGGCAAGGGCTTAGCGGAAACATCGGAATGAAGTTTCAAAAGTATCCTGCGTAGAGTGGGATTTCTCTCCCGTTCCGCAATATGGGGTCTAATCTTTTGTCCTTTGGTCGGCGAAATGAATTCACACCCCAACCAAACCAGACCGCCGCTAACGCAAAAACCAAACCAATTGCTGTTATCATCCACGACCAAGATAGTTTTCCAGACTTATGCCTTTCACTGCTCACGACATCCCTCTTACAAGCGTCAATCAATTCCTCGGCGCATTTTTACTCGCAACAGATTCTACAGTTTGCCGGGTTTCTTTGGAAAATTTTCGCTCATGAAAAGTGATGGGCACTTCCACAACATTTAACCCTTCGCAAATTGCCAACGCAGTGCTAACAAATTGAAAAGCATAACCTTCAACCCTAATTCCTCCCAAATTTAACCGTTCCAATGCCCCTTGGCGAAAGACGCGAAAACCATTGGTGGCATCATGGATAGGCAATCTCAACAACAAGAACCGAACTAACCAGTTAGCACATTGTGACAGGACTTTCCGTTGCCACGCCCACCCAACATTTTGCCCGCCATTGACATAACGCGAACCGATTGCAATATCTGCGCCGTTTCGCACCGCCTCTATCAACCAACAAAAGTAGCGCCTTGGGGTCATGAGACAAATCAGCATCCATATAGCCGACAACTGAGGCGCCGTTTGATAGCGCAAACTTTAATCCCGTCACAACAGCCGAAGCGTAGCCTGATTTCTTGGAACGAGAAAGGAAATGAACCCTACTATCCCATTGAACGAACTTTTCTACGATTTTTGCCGTCCCATCTGTTGACCCATCGTCCACCACAACCAAATGTGCCAACGGTATGGTCGCTAGGATTTGCTCCACAAGTATCGATATGTTGTCTGATTCGTTGCAAGTTGGCACAACCATCCAGGTTGCTGGGTAGTTAGTTACAGCATCCTTATTCATCGCCATGCACCTTGAAGTTTCTTCAACGCTCAAGACCGTTGTCCACGAGGGGCGACGCTACCGTCAATTTTTCTATAGCGTCGAGGCTTGTCTCTGACGGTCGCCAAACCGTTAGGAAACACTTCGTCATCATTATCGCTCCTTGCAAGGCGGGGTGCCTACTCTAACAGCATTTTGCGCAATTTTTGCAAAACTTCCTTCCTCCATCGGTTCACTGTCGGTTGTCTTATGTTAAGTTCTTCAGCAATTTCACCCTCTGTTGCCCCATCAATGAAAAGTCGCTCTAAGAGGTAATGCTCTTCAGGCGGAAGCCGAGATAGCACATCTCGCACCTCTATGTGCCACCAAAAGGCTGTTTTATCAATGCTATCGGGAATTTCCTCAAAAAGAAGCGATTTATCTTCTTCGTCTGCTGAATTCAAGATGGATGTTGAGTAGCAACATCGTATAGCGAACCGCCACTCTTCGCGGTAGCGTTGTAGTAATGCCGCTTTTATCCGTCCTTTTACGAATTGCTCCGTGTTCACATGATGTTGAGGGTTATAGGTGCATACAGCGACCCATGTAGCCAACATGGCGACGGAGTTTAATTCCTCTTGCCAATCTGCCTCTGACCAATTGGGAGGCGTTCCCCATTGGCGAACTTCCTGCAGGCATCCTTCAATCCAATTTTGCCACCCGTTAGGGCAACTCACCATCGTTTCGCATGGCGTTTCCCCTCGTATGCATTGTTCCCTTCAGCCATCACGTGCTTTTTCCACTGCAGCAAAAACTGGCACTTCCAGTAATGGTTGTAAAAGCAAAGATGTCTGAAAAATGATTTTGCCACTTAAGATTTGCGAGTTGGTGACATGATGCGGCACTTTCAATTCCGCCCGCCACGAAAGTAAGTCCTACTGTGTTGGAACAATTTTCATAAACGGTGATTTATTGATGAGATGCAAGCGAACCTTTTCTCCTGAACGATTGATTACCCGAAATACAAGTGTTTTCGTTTGTTGTGGTGTAACGACACCGAAATTGAGAAAGTTTGGGTCTGTGTCAATGACACCCTCTACTATTGCTTTAAAAGGCACAGCGACCTCTTTGCGAAGAAGCCCTTTCAAATGCAATTTGATTTTCCCCTCACGCCAACCAAGGACGTTCACGCGGTTGGAAAGAAACACGAAGTTGTATCGTTTCGCCTGTGGGGATAGGGGAAGACATATTGATTTCAGGAGGCGCTTCTATTCTGTCAATTGCGAAAGTTTGTCCAGTCAAACTTTGCAGTGATAGAGTCCGAGTAGTTACTCCCCAGTATAACTGTGCCAAAGTCAATAAAAGCAGGGTTAACAGAAATTTCACGAAGCACTTTGCCAATCAGAGTGACCGTTGGTGCGAAGGTTGTTCCTGGAGAATCAATCAGGACAAAAGTCAAGCGTTCTTGAAATTGGTCGGGCAAATTTTCCGTTCTCAAACCGAAGTTGAGGGGCACTTTTGATTGAAGTGGTATCGTTTCTGGCAACTTGCCCTGCTCAAAGAGAAAACCACATGTGGAAACATTGAAGCGGGTTAACCGCAGGGTTTGAGCAGTATTATTGACGATATAGACTGTGAAAGAAACATCTTCGCCTTCAACCACTTTGCCCAGCGAGACGGACGAAGGTTCCACTTTTACGGGCGAAACCGCTGAGACGAGATACCGCACTGCATTCACACTTCCCCATCCAATAGCAAGCCCAAGCAAAGCAACTAAGCCATAATGCCATCGCATGTCTATTTCACCTTGTAGCCCAATTCTTGGAGTGCCCTACGCGCTGTCTCCCGAACACGAGGGTCAGGGTCTTGAAGCAGTGGTAACATCTCAGGGATCGCATCTTTGCACTTTAGCATTGCAAGGACATACAGGGCATATGAGCGATAGAACCAGAAGTCATCCTTAAGGGTTTGGAGGGCTAAAGGTTTAAGGATTTCTTTCACCACGGCTTCTCTTTTCTCTGGTTGGTCAGGCCAATTTTCGGACAACTTCTCTGCCACGATTTTAAGTTTCCCCAACTTGCCTCCATAATTTACAGCCATAAATTTACAGCCATAACAAACTCTGGCGGATAGATGTCAGGGAATTCTTCCAAAAATTTGTAAAGAGGTTCGCTGCGGAAGTTAAGAGATTTGTGGATGCTTAGAAGGGATTTTCTGATACTTGGGTGTTTTATCCGTTGCGCTGCTGACCAAATTACCTCGCTGAGACTATGCTTGCTGTCAAGAAGAGATGCTAAAACCTTACTCAGATCCCGAATATCCGCTGGAGTGACAGGTCTGTGGTAAGAAGTCACAATTAAATGGACAACGATGATAACCAACCCCAAAAAAGTCGCTCCAGCAAGTAAAATCCATCTTAAGCGAGTCATGAGCACCACCTATCCTGGTGGCCATGGTGGGACTGTATACTCACATTGACAAGAACCGCCCATACTTACGCATACTTTGGGCGAGGGACACTTTCCTTCACTACAATTGTAGACTTGGGAACATTCCTTCGTGTTGTTTGAATAGGAAAAGAGAGGTGTTGTTATAGACAGCACAAAACCGAGAACTACCGCCACGCCAAAAATTAGCATCATCTTTCCCACCTTTCTCATCGCAACTCACTTCCAAATTCGGTTTTCGGTAGCCTTTTCCCTCGCCACCACTGTATAAATTGCAATGAAGGGCGAATTTTATTCACGGAACTGGTAGCCTAACTTTTGCAAGGTTTTCTTTGCTTGCTCACGCACAAATGAGTTTGGGTCGTTGAAAAACGGCAGAATTTCGGGGATCGCCTCTTTCGCCTCTAAATTGCCGAGAGCCCAAAGTGCATATTGGCGAACAACCCACTCAGGGTCCTTCAACCTTTCCATCGCCAACTGAACGGCTTCTTGTCGTTGTTGAGGGTCACGAGTGTAAGCCAAAGCAGTTAGGGCACGGGCTCGCAAGCGGAGGTCTGTCATGTCTCTTGAGGTTTCGCGGAGTATTTGCATCTCTTGGGGAGTAAAAGGTCGGCTCCCTTTGATCAACTGTAAGGGGCGCACTTGATCGCGCTTCTCCAAATATGCTGCCTCAGGGAGGAGCGAATCTGAGGGCTGTGGCACACGCCGTCCCCAGCCCAGGTAAACCAGCAAGCCAACGACTAAAACGATCAACACCGAACCGAACAACAGTAGCCATCGCATAACCTACTCACCTCCCAAAGCAGCATGTGAATTCATTTCGCCGACCAAAGGACAAAAGATTAGACCCCATATTTATGTAACACGGCTTGTGATAAAAAGCCATCGTCATTCGTTCCTCGATAAGGACAATTGATGCAAAGGGAATAGCAAACTTCGCTGCACCGTTTGGGAATTTGAGCGCCGATACAACAAGGGTCGCAGCAATCCTGACACTTAGTTGGGTCAGTGGGATGATTTTGGCAACATTGCCTACCACATTGTAAACCCTTGCGGACATTCACATTTTCATAGTCATAGTATGCCAAGGAAACACCTATCAAAAAGTCGCAGCAAAAACCAGCACCAATTTTCTCACCATCTTCACATCCGTTTCGTGGCCAGTGGTAGTCCCAACCTTACCCTGTCCACCATGCAGCGCGTTGCAAAATCTGCCCAACACTTACCATCTTGACATGACCGTCCAGAAAAGCAAATTGCATCCCTGCCGATGGGCTCCATTCAGGTTGTCCCGTTGATTGGTTCTGCACCAATTCTTGCCGATGATAAACTCCCAACTCGTGGAAGGCAAAGATGCCTGCAGGCTGCTGAAACATCGCCAGTCGTGGAACATGACCACGAACCCATTGAACCAAAGGTTCAAAAGGGCAAAGCCAATGAAAGCCGACGACGAAATAGTGGCGGTAATGGTAAGAAGTCCACCTTCTGCCTAACTCGTAACTTGGAAGAACTTTCACTTCGTTGGGGTCACTGGGACATTGCCACAGTTGCCCATTTTTGCTGTAAGCCAGAAGTTGGTCGCCATAAGTGCGGACGCCGTTGAACGGTTCATACCCTTCGTAAACCTCAGCGTATTCATCAGCAGACAAAAGGTTTGCGTCAGGTATGGGGAAAGCCTCGTCCCAATCGCTGACATACTGTTCAAATGACATCCCGATTTGACGCAAGTTTGTCAAACAACTTGATTGCCTTGCGCTTTCCCTCGCCCTCATGAGCACAGGGAGCAGAAGCGCCGCCAGCACAGCGATAACTGCGATGACAGTCAAAAGTTCAATTAAGGTGAAGCCTTGCCTTTTCATACCTCAACGCCTCCCGCTTTCTCGGTTTTGCCCCCTATGTATAATATTGCACCGAGACGGGATTTTTATTCAAGCCCTCCACTACGCAGATGGGAAAACACCTGCTGTGTTGAACAACGGAGTTTAATCAAAGGGCTGCTCTCCTGAGCAGCCGAAGGTTGGTAGGGTAAGGCTCCTGCCGAACCTTAGTCTGAGAACGACACGAGGTTCAATAGATCGGCAAGTCGGCAGGTCGGCAAATGGTAGTGTCGGGGCATCGCCCCCGACGGCTGTTAAAAACAACCGTCGCCTACAAGTG
>FMJZ01003343.1_pt1 | contig 12849 bp, 8 predicted proteins | sample 1987881 | NCBI WGS metagenome assembly FMJZ01 (sample SAMEA4378227, study PRJEB15110) | soil metagenome | biome: soil; feature: Field; material: Soil | place: India | collected 2015-03-11 | depth 0 m | reverse complement strand
TGCAGACTTGCGATTTTTCAAAACTGATTATCTGCCAGGGCTTGTCCCCGACGGTCGTTAAACTCAAACCAATTCGCTACCACTAACGGCAATTTGCCTTTGTAGCCGAGCAGAGATACTTTTTGTGCTAAAATTTTTTTTCGGCAGAAAGGGGGTAGCGACGATGCGCAAACTGGTGGCATTTGTTTTTGCAATGCTGATGGGAACAATGGCGACAGCTCAAAAGGTTGAAACGCTGAAAGTCGGCGACGCAACGATTCGCATTATCCGCGACAAATTCGGTGTCCCCCACATTTTCGCGCCAAGCCTTTACGGTGTCTTTTATGGCAGCGGTTACGCTCAGGCACAAGACCGACTTGCACAAATGGAACTTTATCGGCGCACAGCGAAAGGCGAACTGGCAGAAATTATGGGCGAAAGTGCATTGGAGCAAGACAAGCAAAGGCGCATCTTAGGCTACACTGAAGCGGAACGATGGGAACAATTTGCAGCCCTCAGCGCTGAGGAGCAACTCGTCTTGAAAGCCTTTGCCGACGGTGTAAACGCAATCATCGCACAAGTTAATGCAGGGAAACGACCAATGCCGCAGCGGCTCAAAGATTTGGGTGTCACAAAATTGCGTCCATGGAAACCGACGGACACCATCGCTATCACCCACATGATGGCGGAGCGTTTTGGTAGTTCTGGCGGTGAAGAGTTGCGAATGCTTCAACTTCGGCTCTATCTGCAACTGAAGTTTGGAGCGCAAGCAATGAGCGTCCTCAACGATTTGGCTTGGCAGAATGACCCAACTTCACCAACAACAGTAGTTGATGGGATGCGGGACGAGGGACGCAGGACGGGAAAAACTGATGGAATGAGGAACGCAGGGCGTAGGACGGAGAAACTGAAAACGCAAAACTTTGTCACCCATCCCTCGTCCCCTGTACCGCTTTTGAATGCCATTCGCATTGTGGAAGAGTGGGACAGCGTGGAATGGTGTCGGCGACTTGGTTTGTTCACTCGCTTCGGCAGTTACGCAATGGTCGTCGCACCGCAAAAATCAGCGACAGGCAAACCGCTTTTAGTCGGAGGACCGCAAATGGCAACAGGAACGCCTTCCATCGCTTACGAAATTGCCCTTTATTGCCCCAAGTTTCAAGTTAGAGGCATGACTTTCGCCGGCGTTCCTATCGTGCTCATCGGCATGAACCAACATTTAGCATGGACGACAACCAGCGGTGCCGGCGACAATGTGGACATATTTGCTGAGCACTTGAGCAAGGAAAACAAATACCGCTACATGTATCGTGGCGAGTGGCTGCCAATGGAGAGGCGAATTGAAATCATTTTTGTCAAGGGTAAAGACGAACCCGTTCAGGTTGAAGTTTGCCGAACGCTTCACGGCGTCGTCCTCAGTTGGGATGAGAAGGCTGGTGTCGCTTACGCCAGAACGAAGGCTTATCAAGGGAGAGAGTTGGGAGCGATGCGGGCAATTTACGCCTTCCACAAAGCCACGAAGGTCAGTGAGTTTGCTGAAGCCTGCAAGCATATCGCTACTAGCCACAACTTTTTCGTTGCGACGAAGGATGGCGACATCGGTTTTTGGTTCTGTGGGCGATATCCCATTCGTGCCGAAGGCATTGATCCTCGCTTTCCGGCGCCGGGCACAGGTGAATTTGACTGGAAAGGTTTCATCCCCTTTGAAAAATTGCCTCAGCAAATCAACCCGCCCCAGGGCTTCTTTGCTAACTGGAACAACAAGCCTGCTGTTTGGTGGGATAACGGTGATTTGCCTCGTTGGGGCGTTATACATCATGTCAAGCGCATTGCCGACTTGTTGAGAAGCAAACCAAAACTCACACTGGAAGATTTGCGCCGTTTTGTCGTTGACATTGAAGGTTACGATGTGCGGGCAGACTTTTTCAAGCCGATGCTGTTGCGAGCCATTCAGCGTGTTGCTCCTGAAGATGTTGAACTGAAAATGGTTGCCGATTTACTCAAACGATGGGACAATCAGAGAGCCGAAGGCAGCGTTGCAGCAACAATTTTTGATGCGTGGTTTGAAGCGTTGCAGGAAACTGTGGTCGTTGATGACTTGGGCGACTTTGGTGACAAAAACTTGTTCCGCATGGCTATTCAGCCCAGTTTGCTTTGGTATGTCCTTGCTGACAACCCGCCACGAAGGTTGTCACGAGATTACCTGAACGGTGAGAACAAAGATGAGGTGATGATCAAGGCGTTGCGAACAGCACTTGAGCGGTTGCGCAAAGAGAGGGGAGAAATTGTCAATTGGGGCTTTAGCAAACGGCTGTGGCGTTTTGACCCACTGCCACCAATCCCAGGTCCAAATCGCGGAGCCTACATCCAAATCGTAGAAGTGTCAACTCCGCCCCATGGCTTCAACATCTTGCCGCCTGGTCAAAGCGAAGACTCTAAATCGTCTCATTATGCCGACCAACATCCCTTAGCCATGCGTTGGCAGTTTAAGCCAATGGTTTTTGTGAGCGAGAAAAATCTGGGTCGCAGTGTAACTAAAGCGAAAGGGGCAAGTCCCCTTACCAAACAATGAACTGCGTAAGGCAAATCACCATGCAGGTTCATCAAACCTGTGCAATTGGTCAGCACAGGACAAAGCCTGCATTAATTATGTGCCAGATTTGCTTGTCAATTCATCGGTAGCGCCAAATCTCTTCCTGATGGTCGTCAAACTACCGTCACCCTAAAGGGCTATACTGCCGAATAGCCCTATCCTCAAAACTCTTCTTCTGTCCGTTTCGTTTCATCCCACCAGTAAAGGTAGGTTTGATATCGTTCTGGTGGAATTTGACCTTGTTCAACTGCCGCTTTAACCCCGCACCCTGGTTCGGTTGTATGTGAGCAATTGTTGAATTCGCACTGAAACTGATTGAACTCCCGGTAGAGGATAGGCAAGGACTCTAAAGCGACCCACCGAGGCAAGTCAACTCGTTGAAAACCTGGAGTATCAGTGACCCAACCGCCATGCGGGTTGGGAAGCAACCTGACTTCTGTCGTCACATGTCGTCCCCTCCCCGTCTTATCGCTAACTTCATCGGTTCTCAATTTAGCGCCGGGAATGAGCGCGTTCAAAATTGACGATTTACCAACTCCTGAAGATCCAGCGAGCACGACTAAGTTGCCTTTCATTATCTCCCACAAACTGTCAAGACCCTCTCCTGTCTTAACGCTGGTTTTGAGCACTTGGTAGCCGATGCTTTCGTAAAGCGAAACCCACTTTTCAAACTCAGGTAGTTCTCGCTTTCTGACCAAGTCCATTTTGTTGAAGACGATTATTGTGGGCAGCTCAAAAAACTCCGATTGCGCCAACAAAGCGTCAAGGACCAAGTTGCTGAAATCCGGCTCGTGCCAACTCACGGCGATGAGCAATTTGTCAACATTTGCGACAGGTGGCTGTGGCAACAAATTCTTTCGCTCTTCAATTGCTTCAATGGCGACCTCATTAGGGGCAACAACTCTTACTTGAACCCAATCGCCAGCGTAAATTCGTTCCCCTTGCTTGATAAGTTTCCCTCTCAAAATCCCCAAAACGACCCTTTGTTGTTCAGGAAGCCAAACTTCCGTTCTCGCTCCAGCCCGGGCGACGACTAAACCCCTCATTTCATCACCTCGCTTTTTGCGTCAAAGTTTGAAAATGGAGTTAACGGCACTCAACATTTTGTTGCAACGATTTGACTTTTGAACCAAACCAGCACTCACGAGGGGGGAAGAGAAATGACGGAAGTGAGAATTGAGAGAGATGCATTGGGAGAAGTTCAGGTTCCTGCATGGGCACTTTGGGGCGCTCAAACTCAACGAGCCATTGAGAACTTCCCAATTAGCGGAATTCGTTTTTCACGAGTCTTCATCAGAGCATTAGGGCTTGTTAAAATGTGTGCTGCGAAAGTGAACAAGGAACTCGGGCTTTTGGATGAGCAAAAAGCCAACGCAATCGTGCAGGCTGCGAAAGAAGTCGCCGACGGCAAACTTGACGACCACTTTCCCCTTGACATTTTCCAAACTGGCTCAGGCACATCAACCAACATGAATGCCAACGAAGTCATCGCCAACAGAGCCTGCGAAATTTTGGGCGGCAAGCGAGGTGACAAATCTCTCGTCCACCCCAACGACCATGTTAACTTGGGACAATCTTCAAACGATGTCATCCCTGCCTGCATCCATATCTCCGCTGCTATCGCCATCCATGAACAACTGCTACCTGCCCTTGACAGACTTCATGCAGCGTTGAGCGAGAAGGCGAAAGAATTTGACGACATTGTTAAAACTGGACGAACTCACTTGATGGATGCGATGCCTGTCAGACTTGGACAAGAGTTTTCAGGTTACGCTGCACAAATTGCTTGGTGCAAAGAACGAATTGAAGCGACTTTGCCACGACTTTACGAGTTAGCACTTGGCGGAACCGCAGTCGGGACAGGCATCAACACTCATCCAGAGTTCGGCAAGCGAATCGCTGAAGGGTTGGCTCAAGAGACAGGCATTCCTTTCAAAGAGACCCGCAATCACTTTGCTTCTCAAGCGGCAATGGAAACAGCAGTTGAAGTCAGCGGTGCTTTGAAGACTCTCGCAGTTGCCCTTTACAAAATTGCAAATGACCTTCGCTGGATGAACTCAGGCCCGCAAGCGGGATTGGCAGAAATTAGATTGCCCGCACTTCAACCCGGTTCGTCAATTATGCCCGGCAAAATCAACCCCGTCATCCCAGAAGCAGTCATGATGGTGGCAATGCAAGTTTTCGGGAGCGATGTCACTGTCGCGGCGGCAGCGGCGTCAGGAAACTTTGAACTCAATGTTGCACTTCCCGTTATGGCTAACAACTTGCTCCAGTCCATCACGATTTTGGCTAACGTTTGCGATGTTTTTGTGAGCAAGTGCATTGCCGGAATCGTTGCGAACCGAGAGCACATGGAACGACTGGCTGCACAAAATGCCATCTTGGCGACTGCATTGACGCCTCACATCGGTTACGACAAAGCAGCAGAAGTTGTCAAGAAGGCTATGGCTGAGAACAAGACAATCAGGGAAGTTGTCTTGGAGATGGGGTTGATGCCTGCCGATGAACTGGACAAGGTCCTTGACATTCGCAAGATGACCGAAGGCGGATTTGTGGCAGGAGTAAGCGCAGGCGGGTAAGCCCTCATCGCGACCGCATCCCGATACATCGATTTGTTGGTAGCAGCTCGACTTTCAATAGGGCTCACCGGGAAGTTCGCCCCTCAATTGCAACGAATCTTTTTCTATGGTGGTTCGGAGAACCACCCTCCAAAACAACGCATTTCCTAAAGCACCGAATTTTTCGGCTGCTCTGGAAAGCAGCTCTCCGAGAAAATTTTCCATCACCAACGCTTGACAAATTCAAGGTAGGCGAAGAAGCCATCACTGTTTGCGGGGAAACTCGTTCGCACCACATCTTTGCCCATCAATTTTCCAAAATAAAGCGTCCAAGTTGTGTTCGGGTTAGGAGTATAATCAACGCTCAAATCAATGACATCCATGAGCCGACTCGAACCACCACTTGGGCGACCGATGTAACCAAAGGCTTTGTGAGTGAAAGCACCACCACCCGCATACCAAAAGTCTTGACTTTTCGCCAGCCAAAGTTTGTGCCAGTCAATCCTAAGGCTCAAGTCCTTCGTTGGCTTGAGCATTAACTGTACAAAAAAGTCTCGGTTGTTCATTAAGTTGTAGGCAGGGGTCCGAGCATAAATGCGAGGGGTTGGCAGAACTTGAAAGAAAGTTTCGTGGTCATCGTCGTTGGGGTTATCATCGCCGCTACCAAGGAAATAGCCGATTCTAAACCAAGGTTGCCATTTTGCCTTTGTCCATTGGTAACCGAGTTCAACAGCGTAGGCTATGGCTTTGTGGTCAAGTTGCCCCCAATCTCCAAATTGCCAAGCACCCCAGAGCAAAACATCTGCTCTGCCTTCCTTCGTTTCAATTGCCCACAAGTAATGACCACCCAAAGTTGTCACTTTAACATCCCCTGTGATGGCCGGAGTGTTACTGGTCTTGACTACATCTCGTGTGTCTCTGTAGTGAAGTGCAAACAAGCGCCAATCATTCTTGGGGTCAAAGGAGGAAGTCCAAGAACCATATAGGACGGTCACTTCACTCAACTGGTCGTTGCCCTTCAAATCAAAAGCACCCCTCGTCGGTCGGAAAAGCGTCAAGGTGAAGTTACCTTCCTTACTATCACGGCTGAACAATAGACCATCAAAACTTCTTTGAACATGGGAGAAGCCGAAGGGACCAATTAGCCTTTCTTGAACTCTGCTCCGTCGCAACCAAGAAAGTGTTGGGTCTTTCGGCATCCTCTCACTCCCTTCCGAAAACTCAAACCTTCCAAGCCTAAAAGTTGTTGTCTTACCTCTCCATTGCCAGTAGGCTTGCTTTAGGAAAACGCTACCATCTCTTCCTCGGTTCCATCGGTAGTAAGTTGCGCCCAAACCTAAATCTCCCGCTGGTGTAGGAGCAATTGAGTTTTTCGGCAAGTCACTGAAGGCAACTTGAGAGAGTTCCAACTTCCAATCTTGGGACTCGCCAACCTTCCCGCTCACGCCAGCACGCAAGAGCGATGCCGCGAAGATGTAACTTTCGTCAACGCCATAAACCCCTGGGTCAAAGAAGTTCCAACTTTCAACCCTTCCCCGCCATGTCACCGAAGTTGTCAAGGAAGAAGATTGAGCCATTGCACCGCCCACAATCCCGAACACAACAACCATTACTGCCAACCGACTCATCTCCATCAACCTCCTTTCTCAAGTTCTCATTTCGTTTCCCTGCGAAAAGCGCTGGCTCTACCGCTAATGACTGGGCAAGGGGCGTGGTAAATGACATGGGAAGCAACACTTCCGAAGATAAGGCGTCCTAAAGCACTGCGTCCGTGAGTCGGGATGATAATCAGGTCAACTTCGTTTTCACGGGCGAAATCGGTTATGCCTGCACCTGGATGGTGGTAACGGATGACTTTGGTTTCAATGGCAGGAAATTCGGAAGGTTCAACGACTTTGTCCGACCAACGCTTCAGTTCTTCCTTCATTTCCCGCCTCAATTCCTCCCATGCTTCAGGACTTCCTTCATACGGAGTGACAACATGAAGGAGCGTGATTTTCGCTTTTGTCAAGCCCGCCAAGTTAACTGCGTAGTCCAGTGCAGGAAGTGCAGCATCCGAAAGGTCGCTTGGCACGAGGAAGTGCCTGAATTTCGGTTCACATCGTTCGCGAACGAACAAAACTGGAACAGGTGATGTTTGCAAAACTTGTTCAGTTGTTGACCCAAGCAGTTTTTCTCGGAAACTCGTGTGACCGTGAGCGCCGAGAACGATCAAATCCGCTCCAATCTTGCTTGCTGTTTGGACAATCGTTTGTGCTGCTTGCCCTGGAACGACCGTCGTGGCTACTGTCAAACCTTTCTGCCTCAACTGCTCGGCAACTTCTTCCAACTTCTTTCTGTGCTCTGCCGCCAAGTTAGCATCCCTTGATTCTTCTGCTTCGGCAATGTGGAGCAGGATCATCTCCGATTTTGTCAGTTGAGCGAGTTCGATGCCCCACTCTAAGGCTACCTGTGATGTTTCTGAAAAATCGGTTGCCCAAAGCAAACGCTTCAGCATTTACCGTCACCCCCGAAATTTCTTCCTGCAGCCATAATAAACCGTGCCACAACCTTAGGGGCAACGGCAAGAGATGATATCACTGGCTTGGAGATTTCAGGGTTAAACCTGCTGCCTGCAGCGCCAGCATTTGTGCCTGCCGAGCGTAATCCATCGCTTCGTTGAGTTCCTTCAAGACTTCCTCGGGGTTGTGGAAACCCATGCTGTTTTCCGAGACAACCAAATTCTCCCAGCGGACATGAGCGAGTTGGTGGAAGCGAACCGCTTGACGCAAAAGTTGCTCATTGACAGTTTTTCCTTCCTTTTGAGCGTTCTTTGCCGCTGAGATGGCATCAATGCTGTCACTGAGCGCTTGTTGAACTCGCTTTTGGGCTTCATCAACATGTTTTTGAACTCGCAAAACTTGCTCCCGCAGAACTTGTGGTGAGACCGAGTGACATTGACCACACGGGAATGCACCCAACTTCTCGCCCTTAATGTAGCGGTCAATGTATCGCAAAGGTGAAACGAGCCAGTGAGATGTCAAGGTGCGACCGTCAACCTGAACCTTAGGCATATGACAAGTCACGCAAGATGCTCCTGCCCGCTCATACTTACTCTCCCAAAACAACTCAACTTCAGGATGTTGGCTCTTGATGAGGGGCTCTTCAATGACGGCGTGTATCCAATCCTGCATGTAGTTGAAATGCTCACGGTAGAAACTGTCAAGGTCTCTGGCTTTGCGCCAACTGAAAACGAACCTGACCTTTTTGTCCGCGCCAGGACCGCAAACATACTCAACATGGCACTGAGCGCACAAGAGGATTTCCTTCTGCTGCTTGTCCGCTTCATCAAAACTTTTGGCGTTTTTCTCTGGCCAGTAGGGATTGACGCCTCGTTCGGCAATGGCTGCTTGCAAAGCCTTGTTGATGATTCTCAGGCTGGTTGAGTGGGGGTCGTGACAATGGGTGCATGAAGTCCCGTAGTCTTGCATTTCCTTCGGAATGAGGGCGATAACTTCGTCCCATTTTGCGTTCTCGTCCAATTTTACTCCCTTCCAAGTCCGACCCCAATAGTAAGTGACTGGCGTTGCCTTGCAGTTCAAACATGCAGTGTTTTTGGGGCGCTTGATGTCAATGTGGTCGCGCAAAATGAACTTGTGGGACCTGTCTTCATTGTATTCCTTCGTGAAGCCGTGACCGGCGACAATTTTGTTGTAAAGGGGAAAGTCTTTCGTTTTCGGATGTTCGTGCGGGTCAGCGGGAGTTCCACCGTAAAGCCCAGCAATCCCTGGTTCGCTCATGAAGTAAGTCTCATACTGGAACCTGTGGCATGAACCGCAAACTTCGGCACGAAAATCCACCGAGGGCAAAACTTTTGCTGGGTCATCGGCATCTTGGTGCTCAAGAGCACCTACATGGCACTGGGAGCAAGCCAGCCCAGAGTGGGCGTTGTGGGTGTAAATGTCAACAATCTTGCGGTGGCAATCACGGCACGCCTCTTGTGACTTAATTGAGGCAATATCGCGTGGCTGTGGTGATGATGGTTGCCATCTCGCAGCGACAACTATTGTCAACATCATCATGGCACTTGAGAGCATTAACAACTTGCGCACCATTACTATCGCACCTCCTTCGCACCGCAAACTTCGCAAGCGATTTTGGAACTCAGCTTCGTCTTTATTTGTAGGGGAAAGTTTGACGCAACTTGGGTAGGCTCAAACTTGTGTCCTAAACCCAAACGATTTGCCAATCGGTCAAAATTTCCGCTCCATCAATTGTTTCTCTCATTTCCTCATCAACTAACTCGTAGTTTACGGTTGGCACATTGCCCTGCTCCCAGTCAGCGAGGGGAAGCAGTGGCACTCGGCAGGGATAAGGAGCAGCCTTGCGCAACTTGACAATTTTTCGCACTTTGTCAATTTGAAGCCAGCAGAGGGCAAAGAGGTAGCCGATGCTGACAACACCGCGAGGGTAAAAGCACAGGTTGTTTGTCAAGTAAGTGTCAATGAAGCCTTTTGTCAAGCCCGATGTGTTCATGAAAGTTTGAAGGGCCCAATAGCGGGGTGAATTGTCGGGAGGTGAAACATTCAGGTAGGAAGCGATGATGTCGCGCCAAATGTTTTGTGAGACCCAAACATTGCTTCTGTCGGCACTCGTGTGGGTGCAGCCATATTCTGTCAAGGCTTGCCAGTAGGCGTTCACTATGTCCTTGCGGATGCGTTCGTAATTGAGTTCTGGTTCGTTGGCGCTCAAAAGCAAGTAAAGCAACCCGTTTGCCGTGTAGATTGAATAAGCGTCCCATCCTTTCAACTCCCCAGTCAAAGGTTGCCCTGTCCAAGCATCAACGAGACCCTCAGCAGTTCTTTCCAAGCAAACCGCATAATGGTCGCTGAGCCACGCCTTTTCGTCAAGGGTTTTCCTTATCCGCTCCGTTAACTTTTCGCATTGGCTTTCCCAATCACTCTCACCTAACTCCCTGGCTATTTGAGCGGCAGCGTGACAGGCACATAGCGTCTTGACTGCAAGGTAAGTTTGTTCTCGGGAGTATTGAACTGCTGGTGACGCATCGTCAATTGTGTTGGCAGTGCCCAAATTGGGGAAGCCATTGCCTTTAGTATCGCTTCGCTCGAAATATGCTGTCAACCTTTTTGCTAACCCGCTGTGTCGCTCAATGATTTCTCGCTTGCCTGTCCATCTCCACAAGCAGTGGAGCATCAACAGGAAGTTGGCATTTTCTTCCACTGGCATTGGGTGATGGTATGCTTGTTGCCCGACTTCCAACTCACCTCCCATGTCGTGAGCGAGGTAACTTCCGACTTCGTCCTGCATCTCAAACATTGCCCACTCGTCTAACAAAAGTTCAAGCAGTTCTGGCCAAAATGCGAGGTAGAAGAGCGCGTCGTTGTATTCAACATCAACGGTGCTGTGAAAATGGCATGAACCTTCCCAAACACTGAACCACTCGGCTCCATCATCTCTGACAACCCACCACGAGTTGATCAGGAAGTTTTGGAATGAAAAGCGAATTAAGTCCAATTGCGATTTTGTCAAGCCAGAGTTTGCAATTAACTCATCCATTTGCTTTGCCTTTCGCCAGAGTTCGTTGAAATGGCGGCAAGCGAAATCGGCGACCGCATCAACATCTGTAAAGAGCCAGCGATATTTGAAAAAGGCAGGCTGACCGAAAACAGTTAGGACAGGCTCGTCCACGAAGGCGCACCAAACTAAGTCAAAGCGACATTCGTTTGGGTCATCAAGGTCAAAGTTGAAAGCAATTCCATCGTCAAGAAGTTCGGCATTGGGTGAGATAGGGACAATCCGTTCATCACACCACCAAAGTTCCTCATCCTGTCCCAAATCCTTCGGGCGAACCCTTTCGCCTTTCCAAAGAACTTTCGGGACGGAGTAATTGATTTTGATCCTATCGTGAGCCTGAGTTAGGTGCAGTTCATCACGATGCAGCCTGAGGAAAACCTGACCTTGACGAATTTGTCTTTCTGACGATCGCCAAAAAATTCGTTCTTGCGGGAAAACTTCTATGCGGACGAGAAATAGCGGAGCAAGAGATGTCCATTCATCGCAAGGGTAGAAGGGTGCAATGAATTCCACTTTTAACCCAACACCTAACTCCCAAGAACGAGCGACGAAACCTACCCCACACATGTGAAGTTGCTGCTCAATGACTTCAAAAGACGGAAACCGCTGAGTGAAAGGCAAAGAGAAAGCAAGTCCACTTTCGGCAGCAACACCGATCGCCAAATCGGTCGGGAAATCAAGCCACCGACCGAGGGCTGAATGCAGAACCTGTTTGGCATCTGGGTCAAAAACCAACGAAAACCTTGAGCCCAACCTTCCAACCACTGTAGCCATTTGCTGCATTTCCTCTCGCCCTCCGACGACATCCTTTGGGACATCCTCTGGCAAAGAATTCCGGACTTGCAGAAATAGACCGCCGGCCTTTCCTTTTAGCGGCTCTTTTGAATGATGATGCGATAGGAATGTCAACGCAACATTTAGACCCTTGCAGCCTGCGTGTTTAACCGTCAACATTATACGCAGTTTTGGGAAAACGAAGGAGGGAACGAACTATGCCGACCAAAGAGCAAATCCTTGAAGCGCTCAAAAATTGCTACGACCCAGAAATCGGCATCAACATCGTTGACTTGGGGCTAATCTACGGCGTTGACATAGAAGAGGAAACGGGTAAAGTCAAAGTGACTTTCACCTTGACGACGCCTTTCTGCCCTTTAGGACCGATGCTCGTTGACCAAATCCGAGACACCATCGCTTCCTTTGAAGGTGTCAAAGAAGTGGAGACGGAGTTGACCTTTGACCCGCCTTGGTCGCCTCAAATGGCAACTGAAGAGGGCAAAACCTTGCTTCGGCTGATAGGTGTCCCAATTTGACATTGTCAAGAAGCGTTCTGGCATTCCGATAGCCATCTTGATACCTTTCAACCAAGGCTCAGGAGGTGGTGGGAATGCTGCAAGGTAGACAAGGAATCGTCTTCGGCATCGCCAACGAATACAGCATCGCTTGGGCAATCGCTAAGGCTGCGAACGAACATGGAGCGAAGCTCGCTATAACTTACCAAAACGAACGGTTTGGGGAAACGGTAAAGAAATTGGCAGCAACTTTGGACGAACCGCTCGTGCTCCAGTGCGATGTTTCCGAGGACGAGCAAATTGTCAAGGTTTATGATGAGATTGCGAGGCAATGGGGCAAGCTGGATTTCGTCGTCCACAGCATCGCTTATGCTCCCCGTTCGGCCCTTGAAGGCAAACTCTTTGACACTCAACGAGGTGACTTCCTTTTGGCTCACGACATCAGCGTCTATTCCTTCATTGCTGTCACTCGTCATGCCGTCCCGCTAATGACCGACGGAGGTAGCATCTTGACATTGACTTACCTCGGCAGTGAGCGGGCGGTGCCCGGATACAATGTCATGGGTGTTTGTAAGGCTGGATTAGAAGCGTGTGTCAAATACTTGGCAGCAGAACTTGGGGAGAAAAACATAAGGGTCAATGCTTTATCGCCAGGTCCCATAAAAACCCTCGCTGCCCGTGGAATTTCTGGTTTCTCCAGAATGCTTGAAATTGTCAAGGAGCGAGCACCGCTGAAAAGGAACACCTCGCAGGAAGAAGTAGGCAAGATGGCTGTCATCTTGTTAAGCGACTATTCGTCAGCAGTCACAGGTGAAATCCTTTATGTTGACTGCGGCTACAACATCATGGGATTGTA
>FMJZ01014998.1_pt1 | contig 12858 bp, 13 predicted proteins | sample 1987881 | NCBI WGS metagenome assembly FMJZ01 (sample SAMEA4378227, study PRJEB15110) | soil metagenome | biome: soil; feature: Field; material: Soil | place: India | collected 2015-03-11 | depth 0 m | reverse complement strand
TCGACGGCCTTCGCGACTAAATTTAAGACAGCTTGCTCGACGCTCTCCGGCTCGCCCGCGAACGTAATAACAGTGCGATTATGATCGGCATCGGGGTCGACGTCGAGCACCAGAGCACCGGGGATCTCTCTGACAGCTGCTACGATCGCTTCGATCTTGGCGTGATCGCGTCCCTCACTGATGTTGGGCACACATTCGAGTAACGGTTTCATAGTCTACTCCGGGATTTCATGAGCGATAGCTACGGACAAAAGCGCCTCGGCGACTACAGTGCCCTCGACGGTAGCGCGGGCCCAGGCGCGATAGAACCCTGCTCGACCTCGTCTGAGTTCGGCTTCATAGATGAGCTGATCTCCGGGCTGGACAGGGCGTCGAAAGCGCGCGCGATCCACCCCGACTAAATAGCCGCTTTGGCCTGGGTTCTCTTGACTGACTAAAAGTCCTACGGTCTGAGCCATGCCCTCTAAGATCAAGACCCCAGGCATAATGGGCCGTTGCGGGAAATGCCCCACAAAGAACGGTTCGGTATTGGTGACGTTCTTGAGCGCGCGCACACGCCGCTCGCCCCATTCCAGCACCCGATCCACCAATAAGAACGGGTGGCGATGCGGCAAGATACGCCGGATCTCATCCTCATTCATGTGTCGCTTATTGCCCTTGATTGAGGATCTTCAGCACATCGTATGTGATGTCTTCGATTATCTTGGGGTCAGCATACAAGACGACATCCTTGCGTTGCGTGACCAAGTGATACCCACGCTCCTTGGCGATCTGTTCGATCACCTTGATCATTTCACTTTGGATCTCCGAGGTCAATTGGAGGTCAAGCTGTTGGAGCTCTTGTTGGAGCCGCATGGCTTGGCGCTGGAAATCATCCTCGCTTATCAGCCCCTTCTTAAACTTGTCTTGGAGGGCCTTGATCTCGTTTTGCTTCTTCTCAGCTTCAGCGCGGAATTTTTCCACAGCCTCCCCGGTCTTCTTATAGTCTTGGAAGACCTTCTCAGCGTTGATATATGCGATGCGCAAGCCCACACCGCTCTGAGCAAGCTGCGCTTTTAAGCCTTGGACTTCCTTCTCGAGCTGAGCGACCTTGGCGCGAATATCATCGATGTCCTGTGCCCCGCCTTGCGATTGACAGCTTGTGAGTAGAAAGATCGCGGCCAACAGCCCCAATCCCATCAGTAGGTGTTTCATACGAGAGCTCCTCCTTTGCGATGAATTTAGAACATTGTGCCGAAGCCGAACTGAAAGACCGGTGCGATCTGGAGCCCGGTCTCGTAGAACGGCCATGCTATGACCAAGCGCACGTTCCCGACAAAGCCTGTCACCAGACGCATCTCGAAGCCAAGAGACTGTCTCCATCCCACCTCCTTCGCCCAGCCGATATCATAGTAGAAGACCCCCCAGATGTTCTCAGCAAGCTCCATGCGATATTCAAGGTTTGTCAGGGCAAACTGGTCAGTGGATCGCGTCTCCCAGCCGCGCACCGTCATGACCCCGCCAAAGCCGAAGCGCTCTTGGGAGGGCAACTCTAGCCCTAGAGCCCCATAGAGACGTACTGAGATCGTTTGGCGCTCTAGGGTCATGCGGTGATGGGTCCAGATCCCTTGCAGTTTAGAGAACTCCGTGCCTACAGCAAACTTCCCCGCTTGCTCCCCTATGAGAATTACTTCGCCGCCCGACGTGGGGAAGATCGGATTGTTTCTCGTGTCGTGCACGATGTCCATCCCCACAGAGGCGATGAGGCTCTTCTCATTGATAGGAGCGGCCTTCCAGACGTCCTCATAGCGCAAGCGCAGCGTCAGCGTCAGATCCGATCTCACCGGGTAGCTCACAGCCAGTGTTGCCCCGGATTTGGTCATCTCATGGGGCCGGGGATCGGTCTGCTGCTGCGTGTTATTGAAGAGCGAGACTTCTAAAGAGTTATACTCTTTGAAGTACGCCGTCGTCTTGTAATTCAACGAGTAATTGAGCACATCTTTTCTCACTATCAAGCCGCGATCCAGGGAGAGATCGAGATCTTGAGCTGTCCCTAAGATATTCTTCCAGCCCAAGCTGACCTGCCCGACCAACCCCACTTGCGGGTTGTAGCTGAGCCCGCCCTTCAGATTCCCCAACTGGTCTTCTTCGACGACGCTGACTACCAGCTCAACTTCCCCAGTAGACTCCTCGAGCACCTTGGGCTGAACGTTCACGCCGTCTTGCTTGAAGTAGCCCAGCTGCAGGAGATTGCGGAAGCTATCGCGCAGAGGGTTCTCGTTGACAAGATCGCCCTCTTTGAGCCGCAGCGCCTTGCGGATGACCAACTCAGATGTGCATTGTCTTGGAAATTCTAACACGTTAGGGATGATCACGGACTTGGCACCGGGCTTGCACGCATTGGAGATCGTCACTTTTGTGATCTTCCCCTCGGTGATGCGCACGGTGAGCACCTTGTCCGAGAGGCTTTCTTTCACGAAGTTGACCAAGATATACCCGTCAACACGATAGAGGTCGTAGACGCGCTTGAGCGCCTTCAGGAGCTCGAAATTATTTACTGGCCCTGGAGGGAGCTTACCGATGAGCGCCTGCAGGCGCGCCGGAGAATACACAGTTGCCCCGGTAAACTTGATGGCGCGGATCTCCGTAGGCTCGTCGAGGAGACGGCGTTCCTTCAGGTTCCAAATGATCTTCACGGAATTGGGTTTACTGCCTGCGGCGACCCCTATCGTGTTTTCGTCTGCTTGTTGGAAGTAAACAGAGCGATTGATCGCTTTGATTCCCTCTTGAACGGGAGCGATCTTGACAGGCTCACCCACGGGGAGCTGTAACAGATGCTTGATCTCTGACTCTGGGACCTCCCGTAAGCCGCGAATCTCCACAGAGTCGAGCTTGCCCTCGACAATCTGGATGGTCAAGATCTGTTTTTCGCGGTTGAAGGCCGGATCAACCCCGATGAACGTGTACCCTTTCTTCAGGTAGAACTGGATGATCGTATTCTCGATGATCTTCTCATCGAACCATTTTATATTGAGGGGTTTGTTCTCTTCGATCTTGGCGTCGCGCAGTGCGTCGATCAGCTCATCGCGTCGCGCCAGCTTCATCTTATAAGGGATGAGCTTGATTCCCCAGAGGTCAATGAGATAGAACTGATGGCTTTCGTTCCCGGTGAACTCGATCTTCTTGACGATGGGGTTCTCTACGACGCGATAGATCACGCGAATGCCGTTCTTTAGGATTCTATAGTCAGACTCGACTCTCTCTAACGTCCCAAGGGCGCGCAGAGCTTGAGCGCCCTTTTCTATATCTTCCAGAGTGATCCGCGAGCCGATATTGAACGGCAACGCGTCGTAGATCTCGCGCTTGGTCAGGGCTTTATTGCCCATGATCACGACCTCACGCACGGTGTAGGCTGTCTCTTGGGCTATGCCAAGAGTAACCCCAAGCACAACCAACCCTACCCATATGCCGACGAACCCTGTAATTTTGCGCAACACTTACATACCTCCTTCGAGTACACTTTCTTCTGAGCTGCGATACTGAATCGCTTCAGCGACATGGGCTGCTTTAATAGTCTCCGACTGCTCTAGGTCCGCGATAGTCCGTGCAACCTTGAGCACACGGTTATAGGCCCGTCCGCTGAGGCCCCAGTGGTCGATAGCTCGCTCTAACAGGCCCCTAGCGTTAGGTTCGAGAGCAGCGTGTACATGCGCTTGCATCTCACGAGGTCCCATCTGCGCGTTGGCGAAGATCCTCTGTCCCCGGAAGCGCTCGCGCTGAGCAGCTCGAGCCCGCTCCACTCGTGCCCGCACCACAGCCGAGCTCTCTCCTGCGGGCTTCCCCATCAACTCCTCTTTCGTCAGTCGTGGTACCTCCACGAATATATCTATTCTATCAAGAAACGGTCCGGAAATCCGCCGACGATACCGCTTGACGTCGAGCGGGCTGCAGCGGCAGGGCTTTTTCGGGTCGCCGCGATGGCCGCAGGGGCAGGGGTTCATGGCCGCGGCCAACATAAAATTCGCCGGGAAGGTGAGGGCCGCTGCAGCTCGTGAGAGCGTGATTTGACGTTCTTCTAACGGCTGTCGTAACGTCTCTAAGACCTCCCGCTCAAACTCGGGCAGCTCGTCTAAGAACAAGACGCCGTGATGCGCGAGGGAGATCTCACCGGGGCGGGGCAAGCCATGCCCGCCTCCGACCATACCTGCGTATGAGATTGTGTGATGCGGGGCGCGGAAGGGCCGCGTCAGCATTAATGGCCGATCTGCCGAGAGCAGCCCAAGAATGCTGTAAATCTTCGTCACTTCCAAAGCTTCTTCAAACGAGAGCGGGGGCAAGATCGTGGGCAGGCGCTTGGCGAGCATGCTCTTGCCCGAGCCCGGCGGGCCAATTAACAAAATATTATGCCCTCCGGCAGCGGCGACTTCGAGAGCGCGCTTGGCTTGCTCTTGCCCCTTAATTTCGCTCAAGTCGCAATCGTAGAGCGGGCCGTCACCGGCCAACAATGTCGGCTCGACGGTTGTCGGCCGTATTTGTAAATCGCCGTTGAGAAACGCAATAGCTTGTTGGAGGTTCTCGACGGCGTAGACTTCCAGTGACGACAACGACGAGACGATCGCAGCTTCTTTGGCGTTGCCTGCGGGGACGATGACACCCTGGAGATTATTCTTTCGCACAGCGAGGGCGATGGGCAGGACGCCCTTGACCGGGCGCACTTCCCCGTCGAGCGACAGCTCTCCTAAAGCTAAAAATTTTGTGAGGCGTTCGCCGGAGATCTGCCCTGTCGCGACGAGAATCGCCAGCGCCAAGGGCAAGTCGAGCCCGACGCCCTCTTTGGGCAAGTCCGCGGGCGCTAAGTTCACGGTGATTCTTTTCGCGGGGAAGTCAAAGCCTGCATTTTTGAGAGCACTGCGAATGCGTTCGCGGCTCTCTTGGACTTCTTTCTGGGGCAGCCCGACAATAGCGAAAGTTGGCAGCCCAAGTGCGATATCGCACTGGACCTCAATGAGCTCGGCGTCGATGCCGACGACTGCCCCACTGATGGCCTTGGCAAACATAAGCTATTTGGCTCATGTATAACACAAACGGGAGAACTTTACAAGCGCCGCAGGGTAAAGCCAATCACGTCGAACGGCGTGCGCCCTGTGTAGCGTGGCGCGGTCTTGTTGGAGTAATACAAGCTCATGACGAGCCCTTTGAGCCCCAGCTCGATCATGCGCAGCAGCGGCGTCCACCGAGTCTGACAGAGCCTTAAAAACGCGCGCAGCAGCGGGCTGGGCAGAACAGAGAGCACTGTCAAGAGGGTCCTCAGATCATCACGATCCTTGGGATCCATAAAGCGCAAGAGATCGTCTATAAATGCGACGCAGCCCATCTGAGAGAACGACGGAAATTCTGCATCTCCGGGGAGCATCAGATCGCCGAGGCGCGCTAGAGCTGCAAGCTCCCTTGGCCCGAAAAACCGAGACATAGAAGTCATTGCTCACGCTCCCAAGATCGCTTGGCTTGCTTGGTGACTCAACGCCATGATCGTCAGCGCGGGATTGATCCCCGGCGCCGCGGGGAAGATGCTCGAATCTGCAACAAAGATATTTGAGAACCCGTGGAGCTGAAAGCGCTCATTGACGACGGAATTTTTCGGATCTGTACCGATGGTGCAGCCGCCCATCAAGTGCAATCCTAGTCCCAGGGATGGGACGATAATCTGCCGTGCGCCAATGGCGTGAAAGATCTCTTCGATGACAGTAAGCCCAGCTTGGCGACGCCGAAGTTCTTCTGCGCTTAGCTTTTTGTGAATGAGCAGTCGTCCGGAGCGATCCAGTCTTAACTCACCCGGTGCGGTATCGCGCACGGAGACCTCAATGCAGCCCATAAAGCGATATTTTCTCATCAGCTCATGATGGCTTGTGCTCCAGCCAGGCAGGAGCATCGCCACGCTGCTGGGCGGGGCGAAGACATTTTCGAGCTTGAAGCCCTGAGCGCGAAAGCGAGCATCGTCGGACTTGATCGCTTGGAACGCGCCCTTATGCGCGTCTACAATCTCGTCGAAGAGCGCGAAGACCATCCATTGGGGATGACAGAAAAAGCCCTGCCCTAGGGCTGGAAGTTTTTCTTTGAACCCGGAGCGCAGGAGCAGCGCCGTCGTGCCTAGAGCGCCTCCAGCTAAGATCACTGTTGGGGCGCTGATCTCTTTGCGCGTCTGCTCCCCTTGGACTCCGATAACCGTGACGCCCTGGGGAGTTGCTTTGAGCTGTTGAGCATGAAATTCAGGCCATACTTCTAAGCCTGCGTCGCGTGCCCACTTGATAAACGTGACGAGCGTGCTCTGCTTCGAATCGCGATGGCACCCGCCAAGGCACGCGATACAGTCGTTGCCCTCGTCGAGTTTGCAGTCTGTTTGCCCTCTGCGCAAGGGCTTCCAGCGATAGCCCAGTTTCTCAAAGCCCTCGCGCATGAGCTGCGCATTGCGATTGAAGTGCCGTTCAGGGATCTCTTGAATGCTGAGCTTGCTCTCGATCTCGTCGTAGTGTGAGGCCATCTGGGCACTCGTGAAAAAGTCAATAGTCGAGACCCTGCGCCAATCATTCCACGCGATATCGTCGAAGCGATCTAAAAGACACTGATTGACGACCGAGCCGCCGCCAAGACACTTCCCGCGCAAGAACGCGAGCGTCACGTCAGAATTAAATTCTAATCCGCCGTTCCAGAACATCTGCGTTGAGTAGTCCATCTCGTTGTCGGGGAACGTTTGAGCATTGAAGGCCTTGCCCGCCTCAAGTAGCAGGCACTTTGCTCCAGCTTTCGTCAAATAATAGGCGAGCACGCCGCCACTAGTCCCAGAGCCGATGATGACAAAATCATAATGCATATTTATGGAGCGATTACGTTCAGACTCGGCACGCGTTTGAACTCGTTCACGTTGAGCGTGAGGAGATCAAGCCTCCATTGTAAGGCTGTCCCGGCGATGAGGGCATCCCCAGGGCCGATCCGCTGATTCTTTCGAGCTAATCTCCCGTTCAGTTGAGCGGCTTGCTCCGCTTCGAGACGTCCTACCGCTAAAACAGAGGGCTGAAGCGCTTGAGCAAGGCGAGCAAATTCCGAGGCCCGCTTGTTTAGTTTAGCAATAGGGGAATCGTCCTTCCATAGTCCATGTGCTTGCTCTAGGGCTTGGACTTGTCTCTCTCTTATCAACGCTTTCAATTCGCTCAACGCAGCGAAGACCGCCTCTGAGAGCGAGTGAGCTTGAGTATGGTGCTGCACCCATTCCAGTGGCTCTTGATGTTCGGGCTTTACATAGAGGGTGCGCCTTTCTGAAGCTGCGCTTGGCGATCTCTTCAACTTTTTCATAGTGAGCATGATACTCTTATGCTCATACAATATCAAGCTACGGAGGTCCCTGCACAAAAGATCGTATCAGACAGAATTCTTCAAGCCCTTAAGAATCAAGAAGGGGGGTTAATAATCCCTGCGCGAGAACAGATAGATCCCCACTGCCAGCATGGCCACCGCAAAGAGCCCCGAAGTCCAGAAAGCAAATCCGACGCTTGACGCTGTTGCGACTTCATTGAGGAGCTGCTCTGCGCCTACTAGCCTTGTGGTGACCATCTCCAAGTCGTTCATCTTGGGCAATAGATAGTAGAGCACATCGGCGATACTGCCCAAAAGAGGCGACAGCTGTCGTAGGGCATCGCGGAAGTACGTGGACTCTGCCACCCCCCACAACACTAAAGTAGCGACAAGCGCCGCACCTGTTCCCTCTGTCACCAGCGCGATGAGCGCGGAGAAGCTGTACAGCACGGCAAAAAGAAAGACTATGACTAAACCCGCCCAGATCAACCCCACATCTGCAACGCCCACCTTGAGCCATAGCAAAAACCAGACGCCCAAACAGAAGAGCATCATAGTTGCAAAGACTAACACCACGCCGCCCAGGTAACGGGCAAGATAGAGTTCCCAGCGCGCAATCGGCTTCGAGAGCACAAGATCAATACGCCCACGAGCGAATATCCCCGAGAAAAGCCCTATGGTGATGAACAACCCCAAAAATATCCCCCAGGGGTTGGCCAGCACCAACGCGCTGATCTCGATGGCATCTGCAAAGGTGGCCTTGGGGATGGGGAGCGCTCCCCATTCGACGCCAAAGAGCGAGACCGTGACTTGTTCAGGCTGAGCTGCGACCTCGCGCACGCTCACCCCAAACGCAAAGAGCAACAGTAACGTCAACACAATGATGCTCACGACAAGAGAAGCGCGGCGGGCCCAGGCCTCGCGCCAACTGTCCTCAATGATCGCTGAAAAAATCAATGCCCTGTTCATGATTGTTTCATGTCTTGCGTGCCGCGCACAAGCTCCACAAAGACATCTTCTAGACTCTTCTCTTGAGTGAGCTCATCAACGGTGCCCTCGGTGAGCAATTGCCCCTTGTGCAGAATGGCGACGCGGTCGCAGACGCGCTCGATCTCCGTAAGCATGTGCGAGCTGATGAAGACCGTCGTCCCGTGATCCTTGAGCCGCAGCAGCAGATCCTTGACATCCTTGCGCCCCAGGGGATCGAGATTGGCTGTGGGTTCGTCCAAGATCAGCACGTTGGGGGTGTTCAGCAAGGCTTGGGCTAAGCCGAGCCGCTGGCGCATCCCCTTGGAAAGCTCTCTGACTTTCGAGTTGCGCCGCTCGACGATCCCTGTAAGCTGGAGCAATTCTTCTATATGAGAGCGGCGCTCCCGCAGCCCATACAGCTTGGCAAAGAAGTCCAAGACGCGCCACGCTGAGAGATACTCAGGCAGCTGATGGTCTTCAGGGAGATACCCGACGTATTGTCGCGCTTGTGGGTCGCGGCTATCTCTGCCCAAGAGCATGGCCTGCCCGCGATCAGCGCATGCGATGCCTAAGAGAATCTTAATCAGAGTGGTCTTGCCCGCGCCGTTGGGGCCTAGGAGCCCAAAGATTTCACCCTGCTGAACGCTCAGGCTCACCCCTTTGAGCGCCTCGATGCTATCGCGTCTCAGAAACCCTCGATAGGTCTTATACAACTCGACGACTTCGATAGCGTTCATAGTGCGTGTGAAGCATACGATAGCATATCGTAGCTCCCCTTGTCAACATGAAGCGCTTCATAAGAAGCATTTCCCCAGCCCCCGGTATGTCGGGGCACGCGCTTCGATCCTGTCGCCGCGCACGAGGAGATATTCGTTAAAATGCTCGGCCAGTTCGCCGGCTTTGGCATGACGGAAGAAGACGGGGTCGCCCGGGCGCAGCGTTATATGGGGAGGGACGCGCAGTGGGGTCTGGACCTCGCCCGCGCCCTCAAACGCCGTCAGTTTTAACCCTGTCGGCAGATACGGCACGGGCAAACGATCCGCCCCCGCTTGCCCTGACGCGACAAACCCGCCCCCATGACACGTCACAAATCCGGGATCAGAAATCCTGACGACTTGTAACGCGAAGAAGATCGCGGGCTTGAGCTGCAACTGAGCATAATAGTCGAAGAGATGACTGCAGAGAAATCCAGAGCCTGCTGTCACTTCAGTGAGGGCTGGCTCGGTGCTGGCGAACGCGACGCTGCCTGTGCCCCCACCGTTAAAGACTTCTAGAGAAAAGCCCTCTCGACGCAGAGCCTCCAGCACGCGCTGGCGCATCTGCGCGACGTAGGGTCGTGACAGTCTCTTGATGAGCCTGCGCGCAGGGTTGAGCATGGGGGAGAACGGGTTGCTCTCACCCATCCCAGCGATTTGTGCTTCATAGCCCATCAGCCCAAGAAATTTCAGATCAGGGCGCTGCGCGATCTTTCGGGCTAAGCCCAAGACAGCTTCTGGAGAGCGCAGGGGACTGCGTCGCGCCCCCAGGTGCACCCGCCCGCCCAGCGGCCGATAAGAGAGATCAACTTCGATCACAACGGGGATCGGACGCTCCGGCGTGCCCTGTAGCGCTTGTAGATGTGCCTCAGAGTCTACAACCGTTGCAACACGACGATCTGGACCGTTCAGCTGTGCCAGCAGTTGGCAATCTGTAGGCTGTACCGTCGGATACGCGACGATAATATCCGTGAAGCCCTGCTCGACGAGAAACGCCGCTTCAGTGACGCTATAGCTCAGAATACCCCGGATCGTTCCCTGGCCCCTCTCGGTGATATATTTAAGCAGCCACGGGCAGCGAACGGACTTCGAAGCGAGTCTGAGGGTCTTCCCGTGCCGGCGCACGTCGGCCAACAGGGTCTTAATATTATGATCAACGGCGTCTAGGTCGACGAGCGCCACGGGAAGGCGCTCGTGCGCGATGAGCCGCCGATAGCGCTCGTATTGCTGAGCTAAGTCTTCGTGCATTGGTGGCCCTCACTCCCAACCCCTCTCCCCCGTGAGGGAGAGGGGCTGGGATGAGGGGAATCCTAGCTCGCAAAGCACTGGGCAATCGCGCGCGCCCAGTTGTGCCACGCGGTGAAGCGCCCCCCCTTGGGCTTGCCCTGGTGCTTCCACGCTGCCACGCTCTTTCTGTACTCTTCGCACGCCTTGCTGATGCAATCAGCGATGCTCACGGGGTTCCCTTCGCGGTCGGCCTTGAGGCGGAACTTCGGCGGCCAGACGACGACTCTCACGGGTTGAGCCTTGGGATCGAGTGGGTTTTTTGCAGTCGTTCCCCACAAGACCCATTTCGCGACGACGTACTCTGGATCGTAGATCGGCTCATGAGGATAGGGGTCGTTGCGGTCTCTGAATTTAATGCGTCCCACGGTGCCGACGTAGTCGGTCTTCTCTAATTCCGTGACGATCTTGTCGGGATCGGTGCTCCCGGCGCGATCCAACGCGCCCTTGAAGATGAAGAGCGCATCGTAGGTGGTAAACGCCGTAAAGAGCGGGCGCGACGGCGGAGAATCTCCAAACCGCTCGACGTACGCTTGGTAGAACGGTCGTGTCTTGGGCGTGATGGGCGTCTCGCCGGTGGCGACGTCTACATAGACATGGCCCATGACACGCCCGCCTGTGCCCTTCCAATACTCGAACGACTGCCCCTCGGCGTTGATCCCGATGATGGGCATATCGAGTCTCATCTCATAGGCTTGGCCCACAAGCGGAATCCCGGGATCGAACGCGAGCACGAGCATCATAGCGTCCGCGTCGGTGTCGCCCACTTGCTGCAGGATCGAGGCGAAGTCCGGGTTTTGCAGGGAGAAATTGAAGACTTTGACGAGCTGGAGCCCCGCTTGAGCGAGCTGCCCTTGGAGAATACGCGAAAGATTCTGTCCGAAGGCGCTGCTCTCCGCGACGAGCGCGACTTTTTCAATGCCCATATCTTTGAGCATCAGCCCGGCGGCCATGTTCCCCATGTCTTGCCCCATCACGTTGTCATTGATCATCAGTCTGAAATAATATTTGTACTGGTCATACTTCTCCTTGACGAGCTTGTTGAATTCTGGGCTGCTGGAGCCGGTATCGAGATAGGGTTTGCGCAGCCGCGCCATAGACGGGAGCATGGCCGCGACGGTCTCGTCTATGAAGCCCCCGACGATAGCGACTGCTCCCAGTGCTGAAAGCTCCTCAAACGCGGCTTTAGCGACATCGCCCCGTAGGACTTCGTCATCGCGGATCAGCCCGTCCATGGTGAGCTTGGGCGGTGGCAATTTCCCTTCGCTCACGAGCTCATTGATCTCGTCAAGGGCGAGCTGCGCTCCGCGCACCATCGCCTTGCCGACGTCCAAGAGATTGATCGGCCCGATCAGCCCGACTTTGACAGGAGCTGGCTGCCCCCAATGCAGTGCCCCGCTGAAAGTGACAAGACTTGCTCCGATCCCCAACGCCTTTAAGAAAGCGCGCCGACTCATCTGTCCCTGCATAGACCGCACCTCCTCAGCTGAGAGAGTCATCGCACTGAAACGCGTCCTTATACAGGCGCAGCTGCCCTCCAGAGAGCGCTACGACGTCAAAGCGAACATCTAAGTTCGTAGGATGCCTTGCCAGGTAGTGCTGCGCGGTGAGCAAGATCTTGCGGCGCTTGGTGTGATTGACTGTCTCTTCGGGCAGACCAAAGAGCTCCTTGGAGCGCGAGCGGACTTCAATAAAGACCAAAGAATTTCCGTCGCGAGCAATTAAATCTATCTCGCCGCCGCGCCAGCGGTAGCGCTCAGCAATAATCTCATAGCCATGCTGGCGCAGGAAGTCGCGGGCCAACTTTTCAGCGTCCTCCCCACGCATAGTTCCCTCGCAAGCTGATCATAACTTTCTGTTTTGAACTTGTCAAATCTTGACCAAGGTAGCTATCTTCGCTATAGTAAGCTATGCCTTACTGAGGTGGATCCATGAGCGAGCTGACAACGATCAAGGTCTCAAGCAAGGGCCAAATCGTCATTCCCCAATCTCTTCGCAAGAAGATGGGATTGCGCCCAGGAGATACACTCGTCTTGGCCTGCTACAACAATGTTCTCATCTTAAAGAAGCTCACTCTCGACTCTCTGTTAGAAGAGTCCGAGCGCAACTTCTTAGAAGGAAAGACTCTCTCCCATGAGGAGACTTTCAAAGGGCTAACGTGAGCGCTGCTAAACCCTGGGAGCTCCGCTACGATCCTCGTGTGCGTTCTTTCTTGGAGAAGCTCCAGGATCGAGCGATCATCCGACGCCTTGAAACAGCAGCACGACGACTACAAGAGAGACCTGAGCGAGGAAAGCTTCTCCAAGGGTATGAGCGCAGAGGGCTTCGCTCGTATCGCGTTGGGACGCCAGGTGGAGAGTATCGGATTCTTTACCAGATACGTCTTCGTGAGCGTGTGATATTGGTGATACTGATTGGACCGAGGGAAGAGGTCTACAAACTCCTCAAGCAGCGCCATAGCTGAAAGATATCCCAGGAAGCTCAAGGTATTATTGGCGCGGTTCTCTTCTAACACATCGTGATC
>FMJZ01036527.1_pt1 | contig 12859 bp, 17 predicted proteins | sample 1987881 | NCBI WGS metagenome assembly FMJZ01 (sample SAMEA4378227, study PRJEB15110) | soil metagenome | biome: soil; feature: Field; material: Soil | place: India | collected 2015-03-11 | depth 0 m | reverse complement strand
TCCCTTCTTCTCAATAATAAAGGGCTGTTGAGTCTCAATATGGCCAAAATATTTTTCCCTCTTTAACTTTATCTTTATTCCTTCTTTTTCTATTTGCAACTCTGTTATATCAGAATCCTTAAGCAGACCGATCAGTTCCTTTAAATCATCTATATCCATCACAACCTCCAAGCATTATAGTGTATCGCCAAGTTAATATGCTGATAAAATAGATTATTTTATTTTTTCAATATATTCACCGGTCCTTGTATCAATCTTAAGGACATCCCCTGGCTGTATATGAAAGGGAACCTTTACTACTGCCCCTGTCTCAAGCTTAGCAGGCTTGCTTCCGCCTGATGCTGTATCTCCCTTAAAGGCAGGTTCTGTTTCTATTACCTCAAGCTCAACAAACATTGGAGGCTCTATAGTAATAGGCATCCCCTTATAATATAAGATTTTTACAATCATATTTTCCTTTATATATTTTTTTGCCTCTCCTAGTTGTTCAGTAGATATAGACACCTGATCGTATGTCTCCATATCCATAAAATAATGTTCATCTTCCTGAGCATAAAGATACTGCATATCCTTTTCCTCTAATTGAGGCGACTCAAATTTCTCTCCAGCCTGAAAGGTCTCTTCAAGAACCCTACCTGTCTTTAAGCTCTTTATCTTTGTCCTAACAATAGGAGCTCTCTGCTGCATCTTGACATGCTGGAATTCAATAACCTCATAGGGTTCTCCTTTATACTCAATCTTTGTTCCCCTTCTAAAATCCCCAGTTGTAATCAATCTTCACCTCCAAAATAATTAATTAAAACCTAATTAAGGTTGCCTATTATTTCCAGATCCCGATTGAGACTTGTTAATAATTCAGCAACTCCATTTTTTACAAGTATAATATCCTCTATCCTAACACCACCAACCCCGGGTATGTATATACCAGGCTCAACAGTAAAAACCTGTCCATTTAAAACCTTCTCACCCTTTGTCCATGAAATGCGAGGGGACTCATGGACATCCATCCCTATACCATGTCCTAAGCCATGACCAAAGAATTCCCCATAACCAGCTTCTTTTATGAAATCTCTAGCAGCCTTGTCTATTAATTTTGTGTTTATTCCAGCTCTTACCGCCTCTATAGCCTTCTTTCTTGCATTATTAACAATATTATATATCTTAGCCTTTTCTGAAAATGAACCGCCCTTTATGATAAAGGTCCTTGTAATATCTGAATAATATCCCATTGCCTCTGCCCCAAAGTCAATTATAACAAAATCTCCCTTTTCTATCTTCTTTTCTGTTGGCTTAGCATGAGGCATAGAAGAGTTTTTACCAGAGGCTACTATTATATCAAATGGGATATGTCTGCTTCCTTCCTTTTTTAATTGTTCCTCAAGCCTTAATGCTATCTCTAATTCCTTTACACCAGCCTTTATCCTCGGTTTAATCTTCAAAAAAGCCTTTTCAGCCCTTTGAACAGCCAGCTTAATATTTGATATCTCTACTTCATCTTTAATTTTCCTTAAATTTTCTATAATATCCCTTTGAGGAGATAAAGTCACAGGTAGTTTTTTTAATTGCTCATAAAATTCATAGGGAATTGATGTCTCAAAGCCGAGACTCGTTATTCCTAGTTTATTTATGAGACTTGTTAAAACTTTTATTCTTCTATCTTTTTCAACCCTTATTTCGCATCCTAAAACCTCTTTCTCAGCCTGTTCTTTATACCTGAAATCAGTAAAAAAAAGGCTTTTGTCCTTTGTTAAAACTACAAATCCCGATGAACCAGTAAATCCTGTTAAATAACTGATATTTTTAATGTTATTAATTAAAAACATATCTATTTTTTTAAATTGCATAATGCGCCTAACAGCGCTTATTCTATGATTTACCATAATATATCCAGTGGATTACTGATTAGAAAATCTTTTATTTAGAGCATCAAGAAATCTATTAAGGAAATTAACAGAGTTTAATATTCTTTCTATCCTTTCAATCTTATTATTGGAACTATCTGTAAACCTCTCTTTTATCTCCTTGAATTCTCTTTCTGCCTCAGAAAACATGCCCCTTTTAATATACCACTTTACAAGGGTAAGCCTTGCTGTAAGAAAATCAGGATTTCTCTCAATCCCACTTAAAAGAATCTTAATTGCCTCATCACCTCTATCTCTTTTCCAGAGTTCCTCAGCGAGTGATAAAAACAGTTTAGAAGCAGGATTCTCAGAAATCTTCTCCCTTAATCTTTTAATATAAATATTGTCTTCCATAATTTCAAAGAGCTTTTTTTCTTAACTCTACAATCTTATCAAACATTGCACTTGCAACTTCCTCCTTTGACATTAAAGGAAGAGGAAATTCATTAATATTTCCTTTATCGTCTTTGTATAATATAACTACTTCATTAGTTTCAACATCAAATCCAGAACCTTCTTTCAGCACATTATTAAATACTATCATATCAATATTTTTGTCAGAAAGCTTTTTTCTTGCCCTGTCAAGTCTATTTCCCGTCTCTGCCGAAAAGCCAACAATATACTGTGTTTCCTTTAAACTGCCTATTTCTTTTAGAATGTCCTTTGTCTTAATGAGTTCAATATCTATTTTTTCTCTTTTTTCAATCTTAAAATCTTCAATTCTTGAAAACATATAATCTGAGACAGCAGCAGACATAATAAAAAGTGATGCATCTTTTATGTGCTCCTTTACTGCCCTATACATATCTTCTGTTGTTTCTGTCTTGATTAAATCGACTCCATAAGGTGGCATTAGTGATACAGGTCCACTTATAAGGGTAACATCAGCACCTCTCATCTTTGCTATCCTCGCAATAGCATATCCCATTCTGCCCGAGGATCTATTAGAAATATATCTGACAGGGTCTAAATATTCCCTTGTCGGCCCCGCAGTAACAACAATCCTTTGACCTGATAAATCCTGCTTCATAAATACGGTTTTGATAGCTTCCATGATTATATCTGCATCAGCCATTCTTCCAGTGCCTTCCTCACCGCATGCAAGACACCCTTTTTCAGGACCAATAAAAATCACTCCTTTAGATAAAAGGTAATCTACATTTTTCTGGACCATTGGGTTTTCCCACATCCTATAGTTCATTGCTGGAACAAAAATAACCTTGCCTCTATAAGCAAGCAAGGCGGTGCTAAGCATATCATCAGCTATACCATTTGCATATTTACCTATTATATTTGCTGTTGCAGGGGCAATAATAAAAAGATCAGCATTTGCTGTAAGGCTTATATGAGAAAGAGGAGATCTAAACATATCTGAATAGACATTATTGCAAGATGCAATCTCAACCGAAAGGGGTGTTATAAAATGCCTTGAGGCATCTGTCATGATTACATTGACAGATGCCCCTTCTTTTTTTAACAGCCTTATAACCTCAATTGCTTTATAGGCAGCTATACTCCCGGATATTCCAAAAAGTATGGACTTGCCATTTAATAAATTAACCATCTACTCTTCTTCAATTTCTGAAGACTCTCCCTTTCCTTCAACCTCTGTAAAAAGGTCCTCAAGTTCCCTTTCCACTGTTTCTCTTTCGTGCAAATAAACCTTAAGGTCCTTTTCCAGTGAAGATAAATCAACTATAGGTCTTCTCTTTTCTTCTATTAATTTCCTATAATCAATCTTTTCTGCCTTCTCAATAGCTAAAGCAGCTTCATGTCCTGTAATAAATTCTATTTTATTAGTGATTGACTCTAAAATAGCAGTAGTTGTAACCTTTTTCGTTTTTTCGGATATCCTTGGTTTAGCTCCAAGATACAGTTCCCGACCGCGCTGCGAAGCAATTATTACAAGTCTATATCTACTATCTATCTTTTTTTTATCATATTCAATTGGTAAAGATATTATATCCATATCAAACTCCTTACTTTAAATTTTAAATTTATAAACTTTACAAACCAAAGGTTTGTAAAATCCAATTAGTGTCTATTTTTTGTATCTTTGATCTTTCAGCAATAACTATCGACTTAAGCTCTTCAAGGGCATTTTCAAATATATCATTTACTATAACATAATCATAATTTTTATACTCAATAATCTCATCCTTAGCCTTTTTCATTCTCTCCCTTATCACCTCTTTAGAATCAGTCATTCTTCCTTTCAATCTCTTCAATAATTCATCCATAGATGGAGGCAAAATAAAAATCAATTTGCTATCAGGATATTTCTCTTTTATCTGCCTAGCTCCCTGAACATCTATATCAAGCACTACATCTATTCCGCTCTCAATTGATTCAATTATTTTACTCCTTGGCGTCCCATAAAAATTACCATGAACAGTTGCCCATTCTAGAAATTCTCCTGCGTTTATCATAGAACGAAACTCTTCTTCATCTATGAATACATAATGAACACCATCTATCTCTCCTGGCCTTATCTTTCTTGTTGTAAAAGAGACTGAATGCCTAATATCAGGAAGAACCTCACATAACCGCCTGCAAAGAGTAGTCTTGCCTGCACCTGAAGGCGCAGATACAACAAAGAGATTGCCCATTTTAATTCTAAATTGTCTACACATAAATTATTCTTTCCCCTCTTTTTCAGCAATTCTCTGCATTAAGGTCTCAGACTGAAGGGCTGACAAAATAATATGGCTACTATCTGTAACTATTATTGACCTTGTCTTTTTCCCCTCAGTTGCATCAATAAGCTTGCCCCTTTCCCGAGCATCCTCCCTCAATTTCCTCATTGGCAAAGACCCCGGATTTACAATAGCCACTATCCTTTGCACAGCTACAACATTTCCAAATCCTATGTTAATAAAAAAATTATTCATTATTGAATATTCTGGATCTGTTCCCTTATTTTCTCTATCTCTGTCTTCAATTCTATGGTCAGATCTATTATCCTAATATCATCTGCTTTAGAAGCTATGGTATTAGCCTCTCTATTCATCTCCTGAAGAAAAAAATCCAGCCTTCTTCCAATAATATTTCCATCTGATAAAATATTCAAAAATTGGTGAGCATGGCTATTAAGCCTTGCCAACTCCTCTGTAATGTCTACCTTTTGTGCTATAAATGCGACTTCCTGTGCAAGCCTGGACTCGTCAATGGATAAATCATAAATCAAATCTGCAATTTTTTTAGTTAGAGTATCTCTACATCTTAAAGTTATATCAATAGATAGGTTTTTTATTTTTTCATTAATATCTATAATCCTTTTCATGCTACTCTTTATGTAATTTGCGAGTATTTCTCCCTCTTTCTTGCGCATATCCTCAAGCTGAGATATGGCATCTCTTAATGCCTCTTTCAGGCTATCTAAACTATATTCTGGATTATCAGAAATAATCATATCTCCGTATCTTGAAAGCAAATCAATGCCTACTATACCAGGTATAGATAGTTCCCTTTGTATCTCTAAATAGGCATTATATATACCTCTTGCCATCTCTTTATTAACCCTGAAGTTATATTGTCTTTTGTCTGTAAATGATATGAATACATCAAACTTCCCTCTAGCAAACCTTTCTTTAATCATATTTCTGATTAATATTTCATTTTCAAGCAGAGCAGGGGGCATTTTAACAGAGATATCTAAATAACGATGGTTAAGAGACCTTACATCAACTTTAAATCCATCCCTTTCCCCTGAGCCAAATCCTGTCATGCTTTGTATTGACATATTATCTTTAAGAATAAGTTTATTATAAAGCTTACATTTCTGTTTATTTAAAATATATAATATATATTACATATAATAAATTTGACAAATTATAATTTAGCTATTGCCCTTTTTAAAGCCCTTTCCTTTTTTGATAATTGGCGTGGATTTCCTCTTTGGCTTTTTATGTTATTGTTTTCATCACTTATATCTTTTATATCTTTATGCATAAACACCTCTGAAATTTCTTTACCTTCAATATTCGGGTCATTATTTTTAACCCTTCTTAATACAATCTCATAAAACCTTTCAGAAGGAATTGGGATAGAGTTTAAAGAAAATGCATGCCTTGCAATATCCCTATCAGAACTTATTACAAGCCATTCCCTCCTATTTGTTGTCAAAATCCTCTTAATAACATCGTCTGCTCTATCATTAAGCCTTGAGTAAATAATCTTGATTCCACCACGAACTATTTTTTCCTCATTTGCTGAACCACTTTTATGTCCATCAAAGACAACAACAATCTCATGGCCTTTGATTTTTTTATATTTTATAAGAAGATCAATAAAATCTTCCCTTGCCTTTTGTATATCCCTATGAAGGATACCAATAACATTATATCCGTCTATTATTATATTGCAATTGCCCATTTATATAGGTTACGCCCTATTGCATGGTCTCATAGAGATTATACGCCATGTATCCTCATCAATCTCTTCTAAATATTCGGATATCTTAAATATATTACCGCAATACATGCAGCGAAAGAATATATTCTTTCAGCCAACAATTAACCTTAATTCGCCTTCGCAATTTCTACATTTCATGTTCTTGAATCCTATTTTTTGAATTTTAAATATATTTTAATATACCATACAATTATGCTGCTTCATAATCTGCTGAATAATAAATCCCTGTTGCAATATGAAGGATGTCGTGATTACTTAAATAAACAATTAGAGGATTTTTTTATACTCAATAAAAAGGAATTATCAGAAGTTATAAAAAAGGCACATCTTGTTAAAGAAAAGATTGACACAATAGATACCTTCATACAAAAATGCACAGAAATAACCTGCCCTAATTGCAAAGATGTATGCTGTATAAATAAACATGGGCAACATGATCTCAATGACTTAATATTTATTTACTCATTAGGATTAAAACCGCCTAATTATAAAATTAGAATAAATGACCATGAACCTTGTCAATTTCTTTCTCCTCAAGGATGCAGAGTAGATAGGTATCTTAGGCCATTTAGGTGCATATGGTATTTCTGCAATGCATTACTTGAAAGTGCAGAAACTATGCCTTCAAAAAAATACAGGGAATTTATATGTTTATTCCATGAGATAATTAATATAAGAAGGGAGTTTATTTATGAATTTTCATGCCTTTTAGAAAGGCACATCCCTTCCCATCCTTAGCGCCAAAATTCCTACTTTGCCTTGTCTTTTGTTATTATAAAAATATGTATTCTAAATCACTTGGTTCTGTATCATTATTGTTAATATCTTTAATAATCCTTTCCTTCTCTGCAATTACCTATACAAGAAATACTATCTGGATTGATGGGGTGAGTCTTTGGAGCGATACAGTGAAAAAGTCTCCTAATAAATCAAGACCTTATGGTCATTTAGGTGGAGCCTATCTTATTAAGGGTTTTACTGAGGAGGCTGTACATTACCTTAATATCTCAAAGTCCTTAAACCCTTTTGAATTGTTAAATTATCTTAACCTTGGTAATATTTATCTTGAAAGAGGAGAGATAGACAGGGCAATAGAACATTATAAGGCAATTGTGACAACTCTGCCAAGAAGTTATAAAGGACATTATCTATTAGGCTCTGCCTTGTTTATAAAAGGCCAAATAGAGGAGGCAATAGTCCATTTTGAAAAATCAATAAGACTTAAGCCAAATTTCATTGAACCTTTTTTAGATTTAGGCAACATTTATCTGGATAAAGGTTTAGATGATAAAGCCAAGGAATTATATTTAAGGGTATTAGAAATAGAGCCTGATAATATAGATGCCAATTACAAATTAGGTACAATATATGCAAAAAAGAATAACCCTGATGAGGCAATAAAAAGATTGAGCAGGGTATTAGACTTAAATCCCTATCATGCAGAGGCACATAATCATTTAGGTATAAGCTTTTATATAAAAGGAATGCATAATGAGGCAACCAAACATTATAAAGAGGCTATTAGGTTAAAACCAGACTACGCCGAGGCTTATCATAATTTAGGCATTGTTTACAAGAAAAATGGATTTATTGATAAAGCAATAGAGCAATTTCAGAAGGGGCTAAAAATAAGACCAGATTTTACAATAACTCAGGTGATGCTTGATGCACTTACAAAACAAAAAAAATAATTTTAAAGGTAAGAAGGATATATTTAAAAAATATGAAAGGCTTATAGATATCCTTAAGGATATGGAATCAGTTGTCCTTGCCTATTCTGGTGGTGTTGACAGCACCCTTGTTCTTAAGGCTATAAAAGATTCTGGGATAAGACATCTTGCTGTTACTGCATCCTCAGAGACAATTTCTGAAAGTGAATTAAAATTTGCTAAAAATATGGCAAAAGATTTAGATGCGAATTTAAGAATTATCTACACAGAGGAACTGAATAATTTATATTTTACAGAAAATCCGAAAAACAGATGTTTTTATTGTAAGGATGAACTCTTCTCAAAATTAACAGAGATAGCCAATTCTGAGGGATACAGGTTTGTTATTGATGGAAACAATTTTGATGATATCTCAGACTGGAGACCTGGTAGAAAGGCAGCAGAAAAATATGGAGTGAGGAGTCCTCTTATAGAGGTTGGACTGACGAAAGCTGAAATAAGGGAGTTATCAAAAAATAAAGGGCTTGCTACATGGGCTAAGCCAGCATCGCCTTGCCTTTCATCAAGATTTCCCTATGGTGTTAAGATAACCCGAGAGGCCTTGAAAAAAATTGAACTTTCTGAGGAATTTCTAAAACAACTCGGATTTGATGAGTTAAGGGTGAGATATCATAATGACCTTGCAAAAATTGAATTAACTGAGCGGGATATTAATAGACTATTAAATAAGACATTAAGGAATTCTGTTGTGGAATATCTTAAGAAACTTGGTTTTAAATATATAACTATTGATCTTGAAGGATTTAGAAGTGGAAGGCTTAATGAGCCTTGATATATTTATAAAAATATTCCAATTAGTTCACATAGCCTATTTAATGATATTTTAAAAAGGTGTGATTTTTGCACGAACTTTTTATTAACCCATAAAAATTATATGGATTATAACCTTAACTTTTGTGTTAAATGTGGAAGCTGTAAGGCTATCTGTCCTACCTATGAAGAAGGCCAAATAGAGGGGATGAGCGCCCGAGGTAGATTAATGCTTTTAAAGAAATATTTTTCAGGAGATATAGGTTACTCGGACATTCTTAAACAAAGGATATTTAGCTGTATCCTTTGTGGAGCCTGCAACACCCTATGCCCTCTTGGGATCAATATTACGGAGGCTATTTACAATGGCAGAAAGGAGTATAGAAGAATCAAAAAAAATAAGGACCTATTAGAATTCTTTATTAGATTCAGCTTTAATAGAACAGAAAAAACAATGAGGGCTTTAAGGATATTACAAAATATGAATCATGTAATTCCTATATATAAAATAAAACCCTTAAACACACTAAGGGATCTAAAAATCTCCTTGCCTAATTCATTCCTACGTGAAAAAATATCTCTGTTTAAGGCATCTACTCCAAAAGGAAGGGTTGCACTTTTTGCAGGCTGTACTGTGAATTTTCTTTATCCAGGGATAGGAATGTCATTAATCAAAAGTCTCAATGCATTGAGTTATGATGTTATCCTTCCAAGAGGTGAGGTATGCTGTGGTGCGCCCTTAATGGGACTCGGCATAGAAGAAGATACAATAAAAATTGCTGAAAAAAATATCAAATTATATAAAGACCTGAATGTAGATGCTGTTATAGGCCTCTGTCCAACGTGTATTTATTTCATTAAAGACCAATATAAAAAGATTTATGGAGAAGGAATAGACAATGCCTTAGAAATATCTCAGTTTGTAGTTGATAAGCTAAAAGAGAAAAAAGAGATGCCTCTGACCTCTGTAATTTATCACCATCCCTGTCACTCCCTCTATAACCTTAATATAAAATCTGAGCCTAAAAAAATATTGAATATAATGGGAATAAACCTGATAGAACCAAAAGATACTGGTTGCTGTGGATTTGGTGGCACCTTTAGGTTATCATATAAAGGTCTTTCAGAAGATATCCTTAAAAAAAGGATAGAAGATTATAAGGAAGCCGACATGATATTAACATCATGTCCAAACTGTATATTACAATTTAAAAGCAGACTAAAGGATAAACCAGTTAAACATATAGCAGAATTATTACTGGAATATTTAAAGGGAGATAAAGATGAATCATAAAATGGAAGATGGGGGCTTTGAGATTATAACCCCAAAGGGATTTCATGGGATTAATAGGCCATCTAAAAGGGGTTTCAGTAAAAAAACTAACTGTGATAGGTGTGGTGATTGTTGCAGAAAGGGTAGCCCATCCTTAATGAAAGAAGACCTTAATCTTTTTGTCTTAGGTATTCTCTCATATGAAAATACATACACAATTAGGCCTAATGAACCTGTAATATCAATAGAAGATAATAGCACCTATGAATCATATGTTGAGCTTATAAAAATTAACGATAAAGGTTTAAGTACTGCCTGTTTCTTCTATGATAATGAAGAAGGATGCACTATATATGAAAAAAGACCTATTCAGTGTAGGAAATATATATGCTGGGATCATTCAGATGTAATTATCGGTTTACAACAAAATGCCCTTAATAGGGCAGATATATTTGGTTCAGTTGAAGTTGTTATGGAGATTATAAAAAAACATGAAGAAAAGTGCTCCTATGAAAAACTATCAAGGGCCTTTGAAAGGCTTTCATCCAATAAGGAGGAAGCAATTGAAGATATTATAGATATGCTCCAGTATGATACATATATAAGGCCCTTTATTGAAGAAAGGCTTAATATACCAAAAGAGGCGACTAATTTAATACTCGGAAGGCCTTTGATTGAAACCATTAATGTCTTTGGATTTAAGGTAGTAAAAGAGGGAGAAGACTATATTTTATTGCCTATGTAATATTAACTGCAGGGAGGATAAAATGAAATTTTTTATTGACACTGCAAATGTTGAAGAAATTAAAAAGGCTTGGGATCTTGGTGTAATTGATGGGGTTACTACAAATCCCTCTCTTATATCAAAGGAAAATAGAGAGCCTATAAGTCTGCTAAAAGAGATATGTAGTATAGTAGATGGACCTGTCAGCGCAGAGGTCATCAGCCTAAGTGTTGATGAAATGGTTAAAGAGGCAGAGGAGCTATCAAAGATAGCTGATAACATCGTTGTAAAAATACCCATGACTGAGAATGGATTAATAGCTGTAAAAAGGCTTTCCTCAATCGGAATTAAGACAAATGTCACCCTCATATTTTCTCCAAGTCAGGCCCTCTTAGCAGCAAAGGCAGGAGCTACTTATGTAAGCCCCTTTGTAGGTAGACTTGATGATATAAGCCATGTAGGCATGGATTTAGTAAGAGATATTCTTGAGATCTATGATAATTATCTTTTTGATACAGAGGTAATTGTAGCAAGCATAAGAAATCCGCTACATGTTGTGGAGGCTTCTAAGATGGGTGCTGATGTTGCGACAATTCCCTATAGTGTAATAATTCAGCTACTTAAGCATCCATTAACTGACATAGGCATAGAGAGATTTTTAAAGGATTGGGAAAAAGTAAAAATGAGATGAGTGAAAGGTGGGTTGAGATATTTATTACCTATGATTCACTTGAGGCAGAAATAATAAAGGACTTACTTGAAAGCGGAGGGATACCAGTTGTTTTAAGGTCTTCAAAAGTAAGCCCCTATCCGGTAAACATAGGCAAAATGGGCGAAATAAAAATACTCGTAAGGGACATAGATAAGGAGATAGCCGAAAAGGTTATTTCTCCAATATCCTAATCTTCATCTCTATCCTCTCTTCAGGATTATCCCTGCTGTCCCTCGGTTGGCTAACGATCTTATCTACTACATCCATGCCAGAAACAACCTCACCAAAAACTGTATATTGCTTATCTAAAAAGAAGGAATCTGCTACACATATAAAAAACTGAGAGCCTGCACTGTCTGGATGAGCAGCCCTTGCCATAGATAGTGTGCCTCTCTTGTGGGGCCTATCATTAAATTCTGCCTTTATAGTATATCCTGGTCCTCCCATGCCGTGTTTTGACTTGTCAGGATTTTTGGAATTAGGGTCACCACCCTGTATCATAAATCCTGGTATAACCCTGTGGAATGTAGTGCCATCATAAAAACCCTTTTTTGCAAGATCTATAAAGTTTTTCACATGATTTGGCGCTACCTCAGGAAAAAACCTAAGCTCAATATTCCCAAATTTCGTTTCAATAATTGCCCTCATATCTGACATCTTCTTAATCTCCTCTTTTGTGAACTTTTTTTCTTTTGTATCTGCCAATGCAGATATACTGAAATGTAGTGAAAAGATAATTGCCATAATTATCTTTAACAGATATATCATAATTAACCCCCTTTAAAAAAAATAGTTAAAATTAACAATAACGAATTATATCATAAATTTTCATATTGTCTTTATATTCCTTGGAAATAGCATTGATACAAATAAAATACATGAAAGTATAGACAAAAATGCGCCATAATAGAAAAGGGCATGGGAGCCTATATTTTGCCACAAAAGGCCACCTATAAGGCCAGATGGAAGAGCAGAAAGCCCTACAACAGTATGGTAGACACCATATCCAGTTGCCTTAAATTCTGGCTTTATAATAGTTCCCACATAAGCCCTTTGAACACCCTCATTCATAGCAACAAAAAGACCATAAGATAAAAAAAGCAGCCATGCATGAATTTGACTCGTAGCCATAGCAAAACCAAGGAATATAAGTGAAAAGAGAACATAGCTTGCTATTATAGTCTTTCTCTTTCCAATCCTATCAGCTATAATACCAGATGGAGTAGAAAGAAGTGCAGAGACAATATTAAAAGAAAGGTACAATAATGGAATTGATGTCACAGGAACGCCAAGTTCCTGTGATCTAAGAACAAGAAATACCTCTGATGTCTTGCCAAGTGTAAATAGTGCAACTAT
>FMJZ01061247.1_pt1 | contig 12860 bp, 12 predicted proteins | sample 1987881 | NCBI WGS metagenome assembly FMJZ01 (sample SAMEA4378227, study PRJEB15110) | soil metagenome | biome: soil; feature: Field; material: Soil | place: India | collected 2015-03-11 | depth 0 m | reverse complement strand
CTGCTATGTGCCCTTGAAAAGCTACAAAAAGGTGGCAGGTTTGCTCCAAAATAAGTGGTAGCCACCTCAAGAACGGGTTGCAGGTTTACACTGCAATCAGTGGCAGGTTGTGAGCGGAATTTCTGCTTTTGCAACTCACAAAAAGGTAAAATATATCTGAATAATATCTTTTCCAAATAAAAGCGCTATGATAAATCCTAGCGTTAAAAATGGGCCAAACGGTATATGTGCTTTGAGCGTCTTACTTTTGAACACTGCGAACCCTATCCCATACAATGCACCGGTTATAAGAGCTATCTCCAATGCTACTATCGATTCCTGCCACCCAAGAAAAAATCCTATTGTGCCGGCAAATTTTACATCACCACCGCCAAAACCGCTTTTCACTATCAATAGTGGCATGGTGAACACAGCTATCATGAGCACTGCACCTTGAACGTGCAAAAACCACTGATCTTCCATAGCGCACACTAAAATACCTGTTAAAAAAAGTATAGCTATTAAAAAATTGGGTATTTCCATTGTGATGTAATCGATGATGGCGATGCTCAGGCTTGTGGTAATGGCAATAAAGTATGCAAGAGCTATCGCCCAATCAAAAAAGTAAAAGGTGGCGATAGCTATGGCCCCGCAGGCGATTTCAGCTGCAGGATATAAAAAAGATATTGGCTGTTTGCACACACTGCAGTGACCCTTAGCAAAAAAATATCCGGCAATAGGTATAAGATACAAAAGTTTTATCTTTTCACTACAATGGGGACAGTGTGATGGATAGGTGAGTGCATATAGCGGATTTTTGGTGTATGTGCCATCAAGGTATCGAAGAATAAATGTATACAGGAAACTCCCCCAGCTTGCGCCAAAAAGGAAGGCAAACACAATGACAATAAGCTTCATGTCCATAGATTACATTGCGATGTAGTAATTGACACCAAAGAGAAGGAAATCGCCTTTTACGGAAATGGTTTGTTTTGTAACTCCGCCAATATCATCTGTAATAGGGATAGAGCGACCTTCCTGATGCATCCATTCTACTGAAAGAGTAATTTTTGATGTTACTGGCGCTTCAGCTCCCATCATGTAGTGAAATCCGGGGATAGAATCAGCAAATCGATATTTGCCAGCTGGTGATGTTTGTTTCCATTCTAAATATGCATAGTTATATGTAATTCCGGCGCCTAAGAAAAAGTATGTGCGCTGCTTTAATGGCATAATGAGACCAATAGATGCAGGCAATCCAAATTGGTACGTTGAAATAGTAACTTTATTAGCATCAGCTTTTCCTTTTACCTGATATGGACTTGTGAAGTGTGTACCTATTCGTAAAAGAAAATAATTAAACTGATAGCGAAGGTTTATCCCCCATGTAAATGAGTAGGGGATTGTTATCTGATCAACGGATGAAGCTGACGTTTTTGCTTTAGTGTTCCATTGTGTAATAGCCGGTTCTAAATGATTGGGGTCATACGTTATACCGGCATTAACACCCAGTGAAAATTCACCAATAGCGTAGGCATGTGATGCTATTAAGATTATACATAGTATAATGAGATAGGGTATTATTAATGTCTTTTGTATTAGTCTTCTCATGGTGTTATTTATATCGGTTTAAAATAATATGATATGCCAAACATGAAACGATATCCTGAAAAATCCACTGGAGCAAAATCGGTATTGCCATCACCTTTACTGGAGTCCTTAATTACTTCTGTTGTTCCCCTGTAGTAGACAAGTGAAGTAGTTAAGGCATACTTTTCATTAATAAAATATTCGCCTTCAGTGTTGATTACCAGTGGATAGGCACTCCCTTTGAATTGCCCTTTATATGATAAAGGGGCATCCGATTCAAATTTATTCTTGTACCGTCCCCAGGCGTATGCTATACCGCATGAAAACGTGATTTTCATGTCTTTATAAAAGGGAATAACTATGCCTAATGTTAATGGAATATCAAAGCCATCAAAGCTGTAATTGCATTCAAGCAATGTATCTGTACCACTATTGTATACGGTTTTGCCTTTGCCGCCCCATACGCTTTTAAAGTAGTGTGCACCTATTCGTGCGGTAAAAAAATCGTACATGACTACTTTAAATGTTGCACCTGCTGTTGCGCCAATCAATCTGTGTATAGTTGCAGTTGTAAATCCGGTCTGTGATTTATTTATTCCATCAATTCCTGTTGCGGAGCCAAAGGTGTTTTCCTGTTCATAGGAATAAAGGTTACCTCCCAGTGATGGGATGTACCCAGCATACAGGCTTATGGCTTGATTAAATGGCGAAGCCTGTGCAAAAGCTATTCCTGGAGCTATCGCACACAATAATAATAGAATTATTATAAATTTATAATACATAGTACATGACACCTAACATGATTCTGTGGCCACTATAATCAATAAAAAGATCTTTGTAATTATTGGGATTATAGGTACCGGTTGTTGCAATAACTGGTTTGGAACGTGCATCAACATACATCCATTCCATATATAGTGAAAAAGAACTGGTAACGTGTAGTTGCATACCAGCTAAAAAACCTGCACCAAACGCAGTTGCGTCAATATCTTCTGCAGTACCGCTGGATAGTGTAACTGAGCCTGTTCCGTAAAAGTACGATACACCACCACCTATATAAAATGCACCCCTATCGCGCAGTGGGAATTGCAGGCCTGCGTAAAGAGGAAGCATGGTATATTTAACATTATATTCATTAACCCCGAGAGTTGCCTGGTTTTCTAACACTTTGCCTTTGTTAATTGTAAAGGATGCATCACCGCCTGTGCGGATAAAAAATAAGGGGATGGAAAGGCGTATTGCAACACCAAAAACAGCGCTATTCTGTGGTTCAGTTTGTGCAGAAGGATAAAAGGTAGTCAGGTCACCTACATCGTGCTGAGCACCAACGTGAATACCCACACCAAAATATCGCTGTGCAAATACAGCTGTACATGCTATGTGAAGGAATAGAAATAGTAAAATACTAATAATAGCTTTTTTGGGCATTTATAAACCTTTTAATTATTTATAATACCATCGACATAAAATACTACAATCAAAAGAAAAAATGTCAAGATAGATTTTTTGAACATTACATATTCTTAAATAAATCCGCAGCTTTATTTTTGCTGGACAGCCGTTCGTAGTCGTCATAATCCACAAATGTTAAATGGGGAAGCTTTTTCTTAAAACGCATCACCACTTCAGCGCTTTTTCCGCCCCGTGCATCTTTGCTGGTTACGTATTTAAATTCCCTGCTACATGTTGGGCATTTGTGTAAATCCTGAAGCTTTAAACCCGGTGTTTTGCAACCCGGGCAAAACCCAAAAAGGTCGTCAGCCATTAATAAATGTTCCTGTACGTCTTTTATATCAACTTCCTGCCATATTCTGAGTAGATCCATATCACCTGCCTCTCGCATTTTTTACAATTGTGCGATAGTTATCGGTAAAAAGCAATTGTTTTTTGGTTGCAATAATAGTAATAATTAAAGGAATGTGTTATTTTAACAGGCAAATTTATTTTATAAGGGTTACTTATGGATACTATCTCACAGAAACAAGAAAGGATGATGATACTATTACTATTGGTGTTTATTGTTATATATAAGTTTTTTACATTCAGGATGTTTGACATTGGCGGGGATGCCATTAATTACTGGTTTGCAGCAAAACATCTTTATTTTAATATTCCTTACATTGAACTTGACCACCAGACTGCTCGATTTGGGCTCATTATACCTATATGGATAAGCCAATTCTTTTTTGGTGTTCACCCGGCGGTATCCCTTATAATACCAAATTTATTTTTTATCATTCATATAATTCTTATATACAAAATAGGGACATATATCAAAAATCAAAATGTAGGTTTCTTAGCAGCTGTTTTTTATATGCTGTGCCCGTATATTATACGGTTTGGCACACAGGTAGTTCCTGAAGCTGTTGGAGGCCCATTAGTAACTGCATCGTTTTACTTGTTATTAAAATATAAAGATGACGATAAAAAAGAACTTCTATACCTAGTCTTATCAGCCTTCCTGCTATTCTGGGCATATTGCGCGCATGAATTGGATATTTTCTTCATGCCGGGCTTTTTACTGGTTATATTGCTTTTTAAACGTAATATGAAACATGCGATTTTCTACAGTGCAGTTTTGTTTATATTATTCCTTTTTGAAACAGCAATATTTTATTACTATACTGGCGATATTATGGCGCGGTACCATTCCATAACCGGTCACCATTTTACGCTTGAAAAATTTGTGCCGATATCATTTTGGCAACTTTTTGAACGGTATACTAAAGCACAATTGTGGTGGCGTATACCATTTTATTTTTATCTTATTTTGTTATTCCCAATCTGGAAGAAAGCAGATGTGAATATAAAATCTGTAATTATTCCTGGTGTCATTTTCTTTCTACTCATGCTTTTTGCAGTAAAAAGTATTAATCCTATAGTCCCAGCTCTTGCAAATAAAGAGGTACATCTTCTTTTTGCATTGCCATTCATGTTATTTGTAATTGCAATCTTCATTGATAGTAGTGTTCAATTGATAAGTAATAAATTTAAGGCCATGCAGAAATTTGTTCAACCTAATGGTTCTGTAAAAACATGGGGTGGGATTATTGCAGCATTGACAGTAATAGCGTTGATTATTTGTTCAATCGATGTATTGCCAGAGAAAGCATCGCCATACTATAATAATCCTTTAAAATTAAAAGAACACAACTTCTTACAATTCTTTACAAATTATGCAATATTTAACAATGCATATGAAAATGGAATTCCAATAGTTTCAGATTATGAGTATTATGTAAAGGATAAAGAAATATATGATAATGTACAAAAACTTAGATTGCAGGGCAAAAATCTTACTGAAGCTTTACAATTAGTTGGAGTTGAATTTAAGTATTATACATCCATTCGCCCCAATATGCCAGTTAAAAGTTTAAATGCGGTAAGAAAGATATTCCTTAATGTCAGCCCTTTACAAATCCCTAAAATTAGGACAATACAGATTAAAGATAGAATTCTTTATTACTTAATAAAAGATGATGTATCAATGGAGAAAAAGAATTTGTTTACTACTAGTTATCCAGTGGTTTATGCAACTTCCAGACATTTAAAAGCAGTTAAAGGTATATTTCAAGAATAATTAGGAAAACTTTTGAAAACTAATTTTTAGTATGTTCCCTTACGGTAAATAGAGAGGGTAAAACGTTTACGTTTGAATGCATTTTTTGTTAATGAAAGCGGTTTTTAGAGTTGTTAAGGATATTTTTATAAATAAATACTATACTAACGTAATAAAATAAAAAACTGGCTGCGCTGTATAATTAAATAGTATGGTGTTAACTCAGTTATGTTTAGTTGACACTGTAGAAAATATGCTTAATGAATTATCTACGACTTCACTTTGTATTGATGCTGCATCAAGTATGCTGTGGAATAGTATATAAATGGGTAGATGTTTGTTTTTATTTTTTAATAGATTAGAATATTTTTCAGGATTTCTCTTTTTATACTCATCTGACATCCATACAAACATTGCAGGGTTGGTTATTTCCTTTCTTTGTATTCCGGGAATATGGCCATAGTACCCATCTTCGCCCAGAAATTCCCCATGGTCAGAACAATAAATTACAATTGCATATTTATTCATCAATCGTTGTATCACCTGTGATATGAAATAATCTGCATAGAGTATTGAATTGTCATAATTGTTTACCAATTCATCACGATCACACCGTGATACGTTGCTTGTTGTGCATATTGGGGTAAACTTTATGAATGTTACAGGATAGTGTTTGTGAAACTCCCAGTGGCTACCCATGCAATGTAATACAATTAACTTTCTGTTCTTAATTTTTAGAAGTTCATCAAGTTCAGGCAACATGTTTTCGTCTAAGATAGCTGCATTTGTTACGCTGAAATCTTTATTGTCTTTTTTACTCCAGATAATTTGCTTTTTAATTGATGCTTCGTTGGCAAAGGATGCTATATTGGAATAGCTGTTGTCAATAAGGTCTTGATTGGATATCCATGCGGTTGTAAATTTATGCTTATTAAACAGCGATATAAAAGAGTTCTCTTTATACGTAACATCTTCATTGTCTTTGGTTGCACGTGTCATCATTAAGGGAACTGCTCTATTAGTAACACCGTAGATGGAGTCAATGTTTGGTAAGCTTATAACCTGTAGTTTTTTAAGGTTTGGAGAGGTCTCTCTGGCGTATCCGTTTATAGAAAAGTGATCTGAACGAGCAGCTTCGCCTATAATAAAGACAATAGTCAAGTCTTTGTTTTTTATTTCGTCAAATGAAGAAGGTAATTGAGAAATATCGGTTCTTGGATGATTAATAATTGTCTGGAATTTATTATACATATTTATCGCATACAAAAATGCATAGGGTATAACAGGTCTTGAAAAGTACAACAATAAGAGAATAGGACTTAACAGTATTATTGATATAACTTTTGTACGGGTAAACATAACTTTGCTGTAAATTCTATTATATTTATAAAGAAATACAGCTGTAAAGAGTGTAATGCTGATAGTCATTATTATAAGTTCAATACTGATAACACCTCTGGCTTCATGAGGGTTTGTTTGTAGAAGCAAAATGAATGTATCTAAAAGATAAATACGGATTTTATAAAGTATAATAAAATAAAGCGTTATTGAACTAAAAAAAACTGTAATTAATGTAATAACGGTAAAAATAGTTTTATTAATAGATGCTACAAGGAAATAATAAAAAACAAGTGGAATAGTTAGTATAAATAGCAATACAGTATTTATCCATATATTTCCGTATTTTACCGGGTAGCGTATAAAATCAATAGCATTGAAGACTAACGAGTAAATGACTGAAAAGAGGAAAATAACAATGATGGGGGCATATTGTGAATTTTGAAGTGATTTGAATGTATTGAATAATTTTTTTAGAGTTGTTGCTAACATTTTTCTGCCATAATACGCTGTTTAAATTCAATAAGTAGTAAATAGTGTACACTTTTAAGATATGCAATTCAAATTGTAATTATAGCGCGTAATTATTTCATGCTCATTTTATTTTTGCTTATTACATTATTTTAAAAATACATTAACTATATTTATATTTGACCACATAGAGTAACATATATATAAGGCTGACATTTTAAAAAAATAGGCAAGAACTTTTCTTTGAAGAGCAATTATTAAAAATATTTATCTCACCTCTTTAAAAATTGCAAGGTATTCATCCTGGATAAAATCATCATAATATAAAACTTTTTACATGCCAGCATTATTCATCCATAAATTTAGTTCTTCAATTCCAAACTTATTTGACATTGGAGGCCGGCTCTGGAGAAAACTTACTACTGCTATCCTGCTCCAGGCTTTACATGGTGTGCTAAAGTTTTAACATACTGCTCCTGGTCGTCAATGTAATGCAATGTGTCGCATATAAACAGCTGCCTGCATCTACTTCAGCGATATAACTTCCATTTTTAATATTCAGTTTTTCAATTATTTTTTCAATATTCATGCGACTGGTTCGTTCATCTCGTTCCATATGGGTAATATAAAATGCTGATTTTATTTTATGATTAAGAAATGTTACAGATAGTATAATGACAATAATAATGCATATTCCAATAGTAATACTGATTATTTATACCTTGGGAGCCACCTTTCTGATATTATGTGTATTTTTAAAAACTGCAATTCATAAATGGAGGTTTTTAAAAAAACAATATGATTTTCCTTTATTTATTAATCATTTTTATTATCTCATCATATTCCTTTTTATAATCAACAACGTTAAATTCTGAGTTCTTACGGTAAGTTTTAATCAGATAACCTTTACATCCAATTTTTCTGGTATATTCGATCTCTGTCGGATCATCATCTATAAGAATTTGCCCACCAATTTTACGAATGTCTTTATGGATTCCTCTGTTAAGCGGATCATAATCTTCACGATAGGTATATGTATCAAAATAATGATGCAGATTATGGTGTAACAAAATTTCTTTAGCCCGCAGCTTTGTTGAGTTTGTCCACAGATGAAGATGGAGTTTTTTATTCTTTAGTGTTTCCAGGAATTCTACCATACCTGGCCGTACAGTTGAACCAAATTCATCAACCAGTGTGTTGTCCATATCAAAAACGATATGTGTGATCATTGTAGCAGTTACCGTATAACAAGTATTAACGGCCTGTATCGTATGTAGGAAAGTGTATTATAAATTTTTAAAAATTACATGGCATATTAAGTAGTATCAGTGTTGTGCAAAAAAAAGCAAACATAATTTTTTGGCGATAACTCTAAAAATTGTTGCACTTATTAAAATATAAAAAATAAATACTATAATCCATAATTAGTCTGATTGTAAAAAGATAACCATTGCAAATATATAAGCCCGCCATATTTTGCAAACAGGCTGAAGTATGGTGATATGTGTATCGAAAGAGGCCTGTTTCCAATGAATGCCAATAACGTCACTGCGAGTAGAGATTGCTTCGGGGCTTTGCCCCTCGCAATGACTGTGGGATTGCGTCGCCCCTGCGGGGTTCGCAATGACTGTGGGGTGCAGCATCATTGTGGTATCCGTATGTGTAAATGTTTATTTTATCCCTGGGTACAATATTGTATGTGATATAAGAAAGGGAATTTTAAAAATTGTAAGATGACGCCTGACTGTATTTTTATATTAATTGTGTTCTTATTTGAATTGGTCTTGAAGAAAACATTCTTAGCCAACTAATCTAACCATCGCAAAGCTGGTGTATCAATATTTGAATCATGTATATATTTTTTAAAATCATTTTCTAGTGCAATCATCTCATCTTTAGCAACAATAGTATGCTTGGCCATTGCAAAATCTGCAATTTTGGTATTCATGATTATCATATAAATTGGGACTATGATAAAAGTTGGCAGGTAGTAGAAATTCAGTTTAAACGGTGTTATGTGTTTTTGCAGTGCTTTTAGTACTTTAAAACATTCACGGGTTGCCAGTATCATCATTTTAATTGTTTTATATGATTGTGCCAGTTTATAATTATCAGAATCAAATTTATATAAGGCTTTGGCAATTGGTGTGACCACTGCAATATGAGTTTTTTGCCAGGCATCCATGTTGCTGCATATTTCTGGTGCAAAACCGGCCTTTTTAAAAATTTTTATCAAGGTGAGTAATCGTTGTGATTTTTTGCCGTTGAGTTCGCCAAACGTTGTTGATTGAAACAATTTGGAAACTCCAGTCCCTATGAAATAATTAACCATACCGTTTATTCTTTCTCCACCTGCGGATGGAAAACCAATCAAAATCCTTTCATAGCCGACAGCATCTATATATTTTTTATAACCAGAAGGATTATTGACCACAAAAACAATATTTTTTGATTTGTTTTTTGAAAGGGCAGGCAATAGTGAATCAATTTGGGTATATTGCACTGTTACAATAATATAATCATAAATGTCATTGGGCGCAAGGTCGTTTATTAATTTGGGATAATATGTTTCAAGTGTGCCAGTAATAGCATTTCTCAGAATCAATCCTCTGGATGAAAGTTCTTTAAATCGTTCATTTCGTGCTAATACTGTGATATCAAAACATGCTTTAATAAGTTTTCCTGCAAAAATGCTGCCGATAGCACCGGCTCCATATACTAATATTCTCATAGATTTGCCTTTATAGGTAACTAGTATGATAATTAATGCACCTGTGTATAGTAAATTTATTATAGCCATTTAGATGATAATATGTCAATACTTTTAGTAGATTTAAAATTTAATTAAAATCTGTATTAATGTTATTATCTTACCTTTTTTACCGATCGTTTATATAAAAAAGAATTGACATTATGTCAGATTCTAATAATATAACCATAAAGATTATCAAAATCTTTATGGTTATCAAAATATGAAACCAGAGATTTTAAAACGCATACTCATATCCCAAAAAGAAGAAATTGAAGAAAAATTTCAGAAAGCAAATATTATTCAAAGAGCTATCGATTTCTCAAAATTGCAGTCATATTTAAAAGTGCCAAATATATTAGCTATTACCGGCGTCAGACGCTGTGGCAAGTCTGTGTTAAGCTGGCTGATTGCCACAGAAAACATGCCCTTTGCATATATTAATTTTGATGATGAAAGGCTTTTGCGTTTTACAGCGGATGATTTTGACTTGCTTATTGAAGCATTCTATGAATTAAATGGTGAAATTGAATATATTGTACTTGATGAATTGCAGAATATTCAAGGCTGGCAACTTTTTGCAAATAGGCTCAGGAGAACGAAAAAAGTTATAATAACCGGTTCAAATTCAAATTTGTTATCGGGAGAGCTTTCTACGCATCTTACGGGCAGGTATATTGATTTTAAACTTATGCCTTTTAATTTTCAAGAATATTTACAGTATCGTGGAATTTCAGTTAAACCTGATGATGCGTATTCCACGCAAAAAATTGGAATTTTAAAAAAACATCTAGAAGAATATTTAAAAGAAGGTGGGTTCCCTGAAGCATATCAGCTTGGAAGGGAAATGCTTTTACGAAATTATTCTGACATTATTGAAAAAGATATATTGAAACGCAGTAAGATAAAAAAGAGTGTATTATTTAAAGAATTTAGCCAGTACCTTATATCAAATTCATCCGGGGAATTTAGTTTTAATCGTCTTAAAAATATTTGTGCTATTAAAGATATCAATACTGTGCGCACTTGGACATCACTTCTTGAAAGTTCATTTTTAGTATTTATTCTTGAGCGTTTTTCGTATAAATTAAAAGAGAGGATGTTAGCACCAAGAAAAATATACTGTATTGATACCGGTATGGAACAGATTGTTGGTTTTGGTGTAAGTGATAATAAAGGTGCAATCCTTGAAAATGCAGTTGCTGTTGAATTAAAGCGTAGAAAATATTATTTTGACTCTGCGATGGAAATTTACTATTGGAAGGATTACACTAATAAGGAAGTGGACTTTGTGATAAAAAAAGAAAACACCGTGCAACAGTTGATACAGGTGTGTTATGATCTTATGAATATAAATACCCGTGAACGGGAGTTTAAATCTTTATATTCTGCTGCCAATGATTTGTATTGTGATAATCTGTTAATTATTACCTTGGATACAGAAGGCAAAGAAGAGTTTAAAGGTAAAACCATTACAATGGTTCCTTTGTGGAAATGGTTGTTGGGATGGTAATTTTTATTTGACACAATTTACACCTAATTCACCATACTGTAGAACTAACACATTTTATTATTATGAAATTATACTAAAACATGATACACAAGTGAATATGATAAAAATTGGAACACGGGGAAGTGCACTGGCGCTGTGGCAGGCAAATTTTGTTGCGTCGCAATTGCGTCAGCAGCATACAATCGTCACCATTAAAACAAAGGGTGATCGCATACAGAATGTGTCCTTTGACAAAATTGAAGGCAAAGGTTTTTTTACAAAGGAGTTAGAGGATGCACTGCTAAAAGGAACTATCGACATAGCCGTGCATTCAATGAAGGACCTGCCAACTGATATGGTGGAGGGTCTGACCGTAGCAGCTGTCACAAAACGTGAGGATCCCTCAGATGTCATTATAGTGCGCCCTGAAGCATACAGGGCAAATCACTGGTTTCCGTTAAAGGAAAATACTAAAGTTGGCACAAGCTCACTCAGGAGAGTTGCGCAGCTTAAAAGAATCATTAATTCAGTTGAAGCGTTGCCACTGCGAGGCAACGTGCCCACACGTGTAAAGCGTTGTAAAGAAGGTAGGTTTGATGCAATCATACTGGCAAAAGCAGGGCTTACGCGTTTAGCTATTAACCTGAAAGGCTTTTATACTATGACGTTGCCTTTCAGTTATTTTCTGCCATCACCGGGTCAGGGTGCGCTTGCAATACAGGTACGGTCAGATGATAAAAATGCAATTGAAGCTGTACAACACCTTCATGATGCATCTACAGCAAAAGCAGTAATTGCGGAGCGACAGTTTTTAAAAGCATTTGGCGCAGGCTGTCACGTACCGTTAGGAGCATTTGCACATTGCGTTGATGACAGAGTTATACTTACTGGCGCTATTCTTTCTGTTGACGGGATGCGGTGTTTGCGATATACCGTTGAGGATACCGATCCGCTGCGTGCAGGTGACAGGCTGGCACACTATATGTTTCAGCAGGGAGCAGAAAAACTTATATGAAAAAAAATGGATTTGTATATTTAGTAGGAGCAGGTCCTGGTGATCCCGATCTTATATCCGTTAAGGGCATGGAGTGCATTACACGGGCGGATTGCATTATCTATGACTATCTTGCAAATCCGGTGTTGCTTGGCAATACCCGCGCTGAACTCATCTATGTGGGCAAGCAGGGCAGTCAGCACACACTGTCGCAGGAAGAAATCAATGCGCTTATTGTACAAAAGGCTAAAGAGGGCAAGGTGGTGGTGCGCCTTAAAGGTGGCGACCCGTTTATCTTTGGCCGCGGCGGTGAGGAGGCTGAAGAACTTGTAGCGGCAGGGATAGCGTATGCGATAGTTCCTGGTATATCGTCCTTTTATTCAGCATTGGCCTATGCCGGCATTCCCATAACCCACCGTGATTATGCAGCCAGTTTTGAGGTAATCACCGGTCACAGGAGAGCTGATGGCACTGAAGACATCACGCTGCCTGACTACAGTCCACAGAAGACCTATGCCTTCCTTATGGGGATGAAAAATCTGGATACTATATGCATGCGTTTAATTAAGGAAAAAAATTTCCCACCAAATGCGCCTATCGCGGTGGTTACCTGGGGTACAATGCCACAACAAAAAGTGGCAACCGGTACGCTGGAAACGATAGCAGATGAAGTTAAACAGGCAGGATT
>FMJZ01002851.1_pt1 | contig 12877 bp, 13 predicted proteins | sample 1987881 | NCBI WGS metagenome assembly FMJZ01 (sample SAMEA4378227, study PRJEB15110) | soil metagenome | biome: soil; feature: Field; material: Soil | place: India | collected 2015-03-11 | depth 0 m | reverse complement strand
AGTTTTCATTGATATATCTTGAAACTCTCAAAAAATATGCTTTAAGTTTTTTAAAAGTCCTTGTGTGGGTTCTATTGTTTTCTCTCATATATTTTTTTTATCTACTTGCTTATTTTAAGGTAACAGGAGAAAAAAATTTTTTGCTTTTAAGCATTGGTAATTATTTTGCTTTTATTGTTAACTCTCTGCCTTTTGTCATTATATTTTCAACAATGCTATTTTTCTCTTTTGGAAGTCAGGATAAATTTTACATTATAAAATTTCTTCCAGTAGTAAATGTTTTAAATACAATTTTACTCACAATTTTCTTTGCATTAAACTTCAAATTTTTAATATTATATGAAAATAAAGAAGTAAAATACAATCCTGTAGTAAGAGAAAACTATCTTAACGTTTTCGGGCCATATCGTTTTTATTACGAAAAGAATGAAAAAGGTGCTTTAACAAAAGGGATAATGTTCTATAAAGATCCATATTTACTTGGATCTGTAAGCATAAAAGATGATTATATTTATCTTAACACTTCTCATTTAGTGGGAAAGACAACTTTATATGCCAACAATTCTTCTTTCAGAGTTAGAATAAAAGAAGATTTGATTTCTTTAAAAAGCTCTCCTGTTTCCTCTTTTTTACTAAAAATGTATGAAAATTACAACATAAAACTCAAGAATTTTTTTGAATATACTTTTAAAACAGGTGGAATTATAATATCCATTATAGCAATTTATATTTTATTTCTTGGCTTCAGTGGTTTTATTGTAAGCATTGGTGGTTTCTTTGGAAAAAAAGAAATTTACTCTCTTTCTTTCTCTACAATACTTATTTTATCAGTTATCTTCTTTGCTGGTTTGCCAATATTTCTCAATCTCACTCATTTAATAAAACTTGGAATAAAAAATAAACTATTTGAAGTTATAATTCCATCTATAATAGTTGGTGTTTTCTCTGGAATGATAGGATATGGATTAATTGAGCTTAAAACACTTATGAATAAGATGTACGGAAATAAGTAGAGGAATCTATGAAAAAGTTTTTTAGATTTTTATCTTTTTTTCTATTATTCTCAATAATAATCATCTTAATTATTTCATTCACAAACATTGGTAAAGAAAAAGATTATTTCAAAATAGCTACTATAATTTTAGAAAATTATCTTGTTTTTATACCTGTAATCTCTTCAATATCTTTACTTTGGGGACTCGTGATAAAAACAAAAAAGGATTTTGAACACCCTGTTTCAAGTATTGGAGTATCTTTCTCTGTATTTCTATACATTTTCTTTACCCTTACATTTGCCTTTTTTATTCAAGAAATTGTTTTGCCAAAACTATTAGTAAAACAGACAGACTTTATAAATTTAGATTTCTTAAACAAAAACAAAAAAACAAACGAAAAAGTAAGTTATTCTATTTCAGAAAAAGAGTTGAAAAGTTTATCAAAACTTCCAAAGAAAGAAAACATTGCATTTATGATGGGAGAAAATATCTTTGTTTATTTTAAAAAGATGTACAAAGGCGATTACTATTATATCGAAGATATGACAATAGTTGGTTATTCAAAGAAAAAAGAAGTGAACCTCATAATAAGTGCAAAATATGGAAAAATTGTAGATGAAAATATCTATCCACTTTCTGCTACTATTGTAGACTTTTCAAAGAACACAGCAAAAGAAAAAAATATGAGTGCAAAAAAAATCCCGATAAACTATAATCCAGAAGCAATTTATCTATTTGCCTCAGATGAGGAAATTGGGAAAGTAAGTCTTGTAGATGTCTTCAGATTCAGTGATTTTCTCTTTGCATCAAAAATTCACTATTTAAGGCTTGGAAATATTGTTTTCAATCAGCTTGTTTACTACATAATAATCTTCATCTTACTTTTATTTTCATCAATATTTGGTGGAAAGTATGGAATGATAAAACCATTGCAAAAGGAATTTTTTGAATTTGGGTGTTTTTTAGTGGTTTCAATAATTTGTAGTATACTTGCTTACGATATTATGGTTGCTTTTGCAAGAATGATATATGAACTTATAATTTAAGAGAAATGAATGGCTGATTTTTACGATGTTCACACACATTTTTTTAATCTAAGCCACCCAGACTTTTTTTCTTTTGTCAATAGACTCAATATTGCAGAATATCTTTTCATAATGAGTATTCCTTTAATCGGACCTATAATAACAACTATACTCTATGCTTCAAAAAAGAAAAATATAATAAACACTCTATCTTTTATGGATAGTGATATAAGTGATTCTCTTAAAATCATTGAGGAGAAAGATATTCTCCCATTATTTGAAAAGGGTTTTAATATTGAAGCAACAAATTATGATAGAAATATAATAATCCCACTTGTCCTTGACTTCGGACAGAAATATACCCAGATAGATAATGAAATATGGTATAACACTACACCTCATAAGTCTGTGAAATATCAGGTTATAGATTTATTTCAAGGAATTGCAGAATTTTATAAAGAAAAAATCGAAAAAAGAATCTTAATTTTCCCTTTTCTTGGAATAAATCCAAAAAATTACAATCTCGAAAACGAATATGATGAAAACGGAAATATAAAAACAATTGGTATTAAAAGTCTTCTCGATAAATATTTCAAGAATTTTGCAAAAGAAAAAAGAAAAGAATTACTTATCAAAAAAATGGGTAAATTTAAAGATATTGAATCTCTTGGAAGCTATGCTTTTTGTGGCATAAAGCTTTATCCACCCTTAGGTTTTGACCCATGGCCAGAAGATGATAAAGAGAGAGAAAAAGTAGAATATATCTATACCTATTGCCAGAAAAAATCTATCCCGATAACCACGCACATTGGTATAGGTGGCTTTCAAACTGTAGATAACAAGACTTGTGAAAAATTGGCTTCACCAGAAAGATGGACAAATGTTGTCAAGAAATTTCCAGAACTCAAAATAAACCTTGCTCATCTTAAACAAAAAGATTTAAATTTTATGAAAGGAATTCTTAAGCTTATAGTAGAACAAAAAAATATTTATACTGACTTAGCTTACTCTGGTTTTAACAAAAAAGAATACGAAGAAATAGACAAAAAAATAAAAAAATTTTCTACTTCAGATTCTTATAAAATATATGAAAGAATACTTTACGGAAGTGATTTTTCTATATCGTTATTAAAAAGCCCGTCATATTCCTCACAACTTAAGATTTTTGCTAATTCAAAGGCATTTCTTAACAAAAAATATCTGCTTGTAAACCAAAATCCAGAAAAATTCTTGTTCGATTAATCATTATAATAACAATAGCTTCTTTTTTGACAAAAAATTCATCTTATTATAAAATTTTTTTCTTAATAACTATATTTTGAGGGCTATATATGAAAAAGTTTATACTATTCTTTTTTCTGATTTTGATAAACACAGAGTTGTTTGCAGCAAAACAGCAAACCGAAGCAAAAACAAAGCAAAATGGACCTTTTGGAATAGGTATAATAATAGGTGAACCAAGTGGAATCACCTTAAAATACTGGCTTGACAAAACCTCTGCAATTGATCTTGCATTAGCATGGTCTTTTGAAAAAGAGGCTTCTTTCAGAATTCACGGTGACTATCTCTGGCATTTCAGGGATGTTCTTAACGTACCTCATGGAGATTTAATGCCATATATCGGTGGAGGACTTTTAGTAAACATCTCCGATAAAGCAAAAGTGGGTATTCGTGTGCCACTTGGGCTTGAATATTTTCTTAACTCTGTGCCTCTAGAAATATTTCTTGAACTTGTTCCAGTACTCAACATAGTCCCGGCAACAACAATGGGAGCAAATGTCGGAATCGGTATAAGATTTTATTTTTAGTCTGGAGATGGTATTTTCTTAGTAAAATCGACCACCTTCTCATGAATTAAGCCATTTGAGGCAACTATAGTCTTTTGATAAATGTCGTAATCTTCTCCATAATAATTTGTTATTTTCCCACCAGCCTCTTTTACAATCAATACTCCCGCTGCTGTATCCCATGGCTTTAAATTTTCTTCATAAAAGGCTTCAAAACTTCCTCTTGCAACATATACAAGATCGATTGAAGCAGAACCAAGTCTTCTGAAACCAGTGAAATTCCTATTAATGACTTTTATAGGCTCTGTAAGGTATTCTATTCTTCCTTCCCTCTCATAAGGAAAACCAGTAACTATCAAAGATTTTGAAGGATCGCTTTCACCTGAAACAACAAGCCTTTTATTCTTAAACTTTGATGAGCTCAAAAATGCACCTTTACCTTTTATTGCAGTATAAAGCTCACAAAGAATTGGATTATAAACTACTCCAACCTTAACCTCTCCTTCTATTTCAAGAGCTATTGAAACAGCAACAAATGGAATTTGATGTGTAAAATTAACCGTTCCATCTATTGGGTCAATTATCCAGACATAACTATCCTTTTTTTTCTCGTTATAATTCTCTTCAGCCAGAAAAGAATGTCCTTTAAAATGTTTAGTTATATTTGAAATTATAAGATTTTCTGAAGCTACATCAAACTCAGTAACAGGATTAGCAAAACTTTTATACTTCACATCTTTTATAGAGTAAAAGCCCTTCTCTATTATTTTGCCAGCTTTTATTGCTGATTCAATTGCAACTTTAAGAAACTTTTCCATTTTTTCTCCTATTTTGAAAAAAGTAAATCCATTAGCTCTCTTCCCTTAAGATCCGTATATTTTCCTTTTAAACAATTTGCCTCTGTGTACTTCTTTATGTTTTCGTCCACATCTACGCCACTACCCCACAACATAAATGGAACTTTATCCCTCGTATGCTTTCTCAACTTAACAGGGACGGGATGATCAGGGAGTACTAAAACCCTTAGAGGTTCATTCAAATTTTTCTCATATTCTTCAAAAAAAGTTTTTATAAGCCTTCTATCGGCAAGTTCTATAGCCTCAATTTTGAGTTTTAAATCTCCAAGATGACCGCATTCATCTATAGCCTCAAGATGAATATAAACAAAATCATTTCTTTTCAAAAGTTCCACTGCAGTTTTAGCTTTATTTTCATAATTTGTATCAATAAATCCAGTAGCCCCTTCTGGCTTTATAGCCTCCATTCCTCCAAGTTTACCTATACCCAGTATAACATCAACGGCAGAAATGACAGCACCCTTTTTGCCATAAAGACCTTCAAAAGATGACATATCAGGCTTTTTGCCACCAGACCATGGCCATATTAAGTTAGCTGGATACTTGTTTTCTTCTATTCTTTTTCTGTTAATAAAATGTGAGCCAAGAATTTCAGAAGATTTATATATCATTTCCCTTAAAATCTCTTCAGTTAATTTTGCATCATTATCAATTGCATAAGGAAGTATTTCTTTCCACTTTTCTCCGTGAGAAGAATCAGGTTTTTCATAATGAATATTAGCTGAAAATTCTTTTCCCTTAAGGTGCAAAATATGTCTATAGCTGACCCCATTATAAAAAATTATTTTATCACTACCCAGTTTTTCATTTAAAGTCTCTATGAGAATTTTTGCTTCCTCATTTGAAATATGGCCAGCTGAATAATCAAGAAGTATTCCATCTTTTTCGGTTATCAAATTAACTCTATAAGCGACAGTGTCATCATCCATAGAAAGCCCAGCACCATAAGTCTCTATAGCTCCTCTGCCAGTATAAGCAGTCGATAGATCCCAGCCAAGCACAGAAAGATTTGCAACGTCTGAAGAAGTTGGAAACCCATCTGGAAGAGTCAAAAATGTTCCAAATGATGCGTTCTGTGCAAGTTTATCAAGTGTATCTGTTCTTGCATATTCAAGAGGTGTTTTACCTCCAAGCTCCTCAAGTGGATAATCTGCCATTCCATCAAGTAAAAATGTAACATATTTCACCTTATTTCTCCATTTTTCTTGTTATTAAAAAGTTTTTAAAATAATATACAGCATACATAAGACCAGAGGTTAACAACAATATTGAAGATAGAATTGTCCCATAATGAATAAGAAAATCAAGCAATTTTATAAAACCTTCCTCTTTTATAACCCCTGAATAAAAAAGCGGATACAATGACAAAACAATCCCAAGCACAGCAGTAGTTAGTTTCCCCGCAAAAATAGGAAGTAATATTTTACCTTTTACATTTATTGCATACATTGCACCAAGAGAGATTATTAAATCTCTCGAAAGAATTAAAACAAAAAAATAAAAAGGAGCCTTTTTGTTAATATAAAGCACTGTAGAAATAGTTATCGCAAGGAGTTTATCACCAATCGGATCTAAAATTTTACCAAGACTACTTATCATATTAAACTTTCTTGCAATAAGCCCATCAAAAAAATCTGTAAGATAAGCCACCAATATAAGCCAGAATGCTATAAAGTTTGAAGAAGGAGTATCAACTTTAAGCTGATTCAATATAGGAATAATAAGGACTATTCTTGATATAGAAAGTATATTTGGTATTGTCCAGAATTTTTCCATAATCACTCCTTCTGATCAGACTTAGATGATGGACCTACAGTCAAATTAAGTCTTACATTACCAAATACAGTTGCATCAAGTCTAACAAAATTCTGAAAAATCTCTGGAAACAAAGTTTTCTCCGTTGATAACTGAAAAAAACCACTATATATTTCAGGGAAATTATCAAGCTTCTTATCATTAAAAATTGTTCCCCTTTTTGGCACCAACAATGCACATACCAATTTATTGTCATCTGTTTTATAATTTCCCCAGTAAATCAAATCTTCAATATTATTTATGCTATAATAATAAGGAAAAGCACTCCTCAATTGAGAAATAAGGCTACCTTCACTTGCTATAATTATATTGTATTGACCATTTTTTATATTATCTGGAATTTTCAGTATTATATTTCTGTTAATATAGTCTCCCTTATACCTTTTAAGCCTTACTCTTACATTCAAATTTTCTCCGGGAGAATAATTTTTCTGCTTTATTTCAGCATTATCAATATAATAATAATCAATTTCTGGAATTATACTTATCTCAAAATTGCATTTTTCTATCTTCAAATCAGAAATATCATTATAATAAAATATAGAAAAGAATGAATTCAAATCATTTGCAAGGGAATAAAAGTTATACAAAGAAGGATAATAAGAATAAAATATTTCATTAGATATTGTATAACTTTTTTTATCTTTTGAAAATTGAATTGAAAAATTGATTTTAACTCTCTTGTCATCAGAAAAACCTGTCTGATTTAAAATAGTTGCAATTATAGAGGAAGTTGATAGATAAGGAAAATAATCTCTATTGTCTGCCACTCTGAAGTTATATGTTTTTGTAAAATTATTTGCATTTACTTTTACGCTAAATGGGATCATTTCTGCCTTTTCACCTAATTTGCAATACACAGCATTTTGACCATCATATACCGTTCTACCAATAGGTTCAGAAGATGCTCCAATTTTAAATGAAAGATAGCTTGAAGGAATAACCGTAAAAATATAAGCTCTCGAAATTGGAAGTGAAACTTTGCCGGCCTCATCCATTGGATGCCCAAAAATAAAAACCTCATTACCCCTCACATAGGTAACTGTCCCTACTCCCTGAACGTTTAAATCACCTTCTATAAGATTTATAGCAACCGCATCCCCCGGTTTTAAATTAGAAGAAATTATAGCTTCTTTACCAGAAATCTTTGTGCTTTCAATCATAACACTTGAAGAAAAAAGACTTTTTGACTTTAAAAAGTCTTCAAGATAATTTTTAGCAAAACCAGAAAAACCATTCACAAAAACAGGTGTGGAAATTTTTTTGAAAATTTTATCTTCTTTGTCTTTTGATGATGAATTAATAAGTCTATCTTCTTCAAGCATATTCTCTAGAGGTGTTATACCACATATTGGATCCTTTGAAAAACTCCACGTATAAGCCACTGCTCCAACCATCTTGCCATCAATATATACGGGACTTCCACTCATTCCTGCAATAACCCCGCTATGTTCAAGATTCTGCCCTTTAAGTCTAGCAAGAATATATGACCTCCCGGGCGAAGTATTCTTAATCACATCTATAATTTCAACATCAAACTTTTCTGGCTCCCAGCCATTAAATACCGAAAGCCCATAACCTTTCATTCCCGGTTTGATCTCATCAATAGTCAGGTAATCCCTGGAATAAGAAACATTAACTAAAATCAAAACAAAAAATAGAAACTTCTTCATTTTTTCTCCGTTTATAACAGAATATTTTATAATATTTTTATCTCTTTTGCAAAAATAATAGCAAAGAATTTCCCCAAGTCTTCAATATTTTGATTTTAATCCAAAAAATTATTAAAATAAATAGGGAGGCTATATGATTTTGAGAATATTAAAAAATTCAATCACAAAATGGTGGAAAAATATAAATTTATCTATTGTTGCAGCTCTTATAGCTTCTATAAATCCAGTATTTATCTTTATGTTTATTTACTCAAACAATATAATATTCGACAATTATAAACTATTAAAGGAAAATTTCTACCCTGTCATATTTTTCTATTTATTCTTGATGTCTATAGTAAATTTCTTTCCAACGACATTTACGATTACCTTATTTCAAAAAAGAATAATTGAAAAAGATAACTTAAGTCTCAAAGATTTTCTTTCTGGTTTCTGGAAAAAGATAGTTCAAACAATTTTACCGTGGCTTGGACTTACTCTATTTTTTGGTATAACATCTATTCTTATTATTTTTACAGGTTCTTTTTATGAACAGATGTTCCCAAATTCATTTGTGAAAATCTTAATACTTATTTTTATATTTTTTATTTTTTCAATCTTTATATCAACTCAATACGTATTTTTCCCTCTTTATGTATATGAAGAGGAAAAAATAAAAATATCAAATGCAATGAAATTTGCAATGGAAATAACATTAAGAAACCCGCATATAGTAATACCTGTATTCTTAATTGACGCAATAATCCTTTTGGGTTTTATGTTTTCTCCTTATTTAAACATTCTTCTCATAACTGCCATCTACTACGGTATATCAAATATTTTCAAGCTATATCTATACCATGAATTGATAAAAAAATACACCGCCCCCACAAAAGTTAAAAATCAACTAACAAAAGTAGGAAATTCACCCTCCCCATGGCTTGAATTATTACAAAGCAAAAAAGAAATAATTAAAAACAAAAGTGAGAAATAAGACTTTCACCTTAATATAAATAGTTAATACATGCTGCAACCCTCCATCTTTCAACATTATTTAATAATTCTGAATTCTTTAAATTATAAAGAAAATTAAATTCAATTTTCCAGTTTTGATTCAAAAAATAATCAGTAGCAAAAATAATCTTATAATCATTTTCATTAATTTGATGATAGAGTAATTTTGAAAAAGAAAACTCTGTTGAAAGTGATGTTTTAATCTTAGGACTCCACTCATAATCTATGGAAGCAATAATCCTGTATTGATTTGCAGAATTGAATAGATAAATTTCGTTTGTGTCATAAAATACCAGAAGATTGGTATTAAAAGCATCATGATAAGCATATCCACCACCAAGTTCAATATTATAATTATAAGAAGGTTTAAAAACCAAAACACCTTCACCCGAGATAGTATTATGTTGTAAATTATTTCCTTCAATTTTTATCATTGAATAAGAATTATATACTTCATCAAAAGTTAACTCCATGCCCAAAAATTCATTCACATCAAAGTCAAAAGATAGAGAAACATTATGAAGTGTGTAATATTGATTTGTCACACCATTTAATCCCATAGAATTTTCAAAATTATAAGATAAACCTGTTGTAAGAAATCCAAGAATATCCTGTTTAAGTTCAGCTTTCCCTGAGAAGGATTGGTTGATATCAGAGGTATAGTTGTAATAAGTTGATAGTTTTATTAATGTTTCATCTGTCGGCAATAACAAAATACCAGCCCCAACACCTCCTGTAAAATTATAATATACATTGTAAACCTCAACATCCGAATTCATATTAACAAAAAACTTAAAATTCTCTTTCCCCCATTTACCAAGCCCCTCTATTTTAAACAAATATAATTCAGTTGGATAATAAGGAACTGAAAATAAAAGATTAGAATCATACCCAAGCCCAACTCCACTTTTCAAAAATATATTTTTTTCAAGACAAAATAAAGAATTAGCCAATATTATTAAAATAAAAATAAACTTTTTTAACATAAAATTCCTCCCTAATTTTCTTCTCTTGCTCTTTTTTCTATATTTTCAATAGTCTTTCTTAATGAAATTCCCCTTGACAATTGTTTTGAAATATCAACTATTATCTGCTGTGGGGTTAATTTCAAGTCTTTACTTCTTATTATAATTCTCTGTATTGCATCAAAAGCAGCTGGATCAATCTCTTTATTTTTCACAATCAAATAAATAAGAGAAAATGAATCATTAGAGTTTATTCCAACCGAATTAATAAAAAGAATCAATTTAAACAGATTTTCAATATCTTTTTTTCTTAACTTTTTCTCATTGATTTCCCTTGATAACTCCATAAATTGTCGCGATGTATATAATTCTGCAAGATAAAAAGCTACTTTTCTTATATTACTATCAGTCCAGTAAGGGAAATTGCTCTCTTTAACAGAAGAAAGAACCTTTATTTTTTTCAGTATTTCTGTTGAGACTTCATAATACGAACTGTCCTTCAATCTTTGTTCTTTCAAAATAACTATTAAATCTTCAAAGGGTATTCCTTTTTCTTTTGCATCTTCAAATATAGAAAATATTACCTTTTGTTCAGACAAGGTAAAACCCCCATCCTTAAGGATGGAGGTAACCTCATCATTCTGCTGTGCAAGAACAAACCTGAAAACTATCATCATTATGAGTATATTAATTAACCTTTTCATAAATAATTCCCCTTTTATCTTCTACCTTTTGCACTTTTCTGTCTCATCATCTCTGCATTTTCTTGATTTTGAGAAAGGTTTCTGTTTTGGACTCTGTTCTGGTATTTATTCATATTCTGTTCTCTTTCTTTTGTCTGGACAACTTCTGTGCTATTTCTATTCCTTATTCTGTTTTCAACCATCTGCATAAGTGTATTTCTTTTCTGTCTAAGAGTTCCTTCTACATTATCCTTATTTTTCTGGTAGAATTCACCTACTTCGTAAAGGTCTTCTGGATTAAAGTTTCTGTTTCTTTCCATATATGTTTTCATAAATCTCAAAGTGTTTTCGTATTCTTTTTCTTCCCTTGATTCTTTACCAATCTGATTAAAAAGCCTATCACAGATCTTTTGAGATTCTTCTTCAGAAACCTTTTCTTTCAATTTCAATCTTATTTGTTCCTCAAGCCTTGTTCTCTCTCTTTCCCGAGTTTGAATCCTATTGGTGCTTATGACTGTATCATTTGTAGCACCCCAGAAAAATCCTGCTATCATAATCAAGCTTAACATACTTAATACTTTAAATTTCATATAGACCTCCTTCAGTCCGAAATTCTATATTCACCAGATGCATCCGGTAACTTCAAATAGAAATTATAGCTTTTTCAATTCCATTTTTATCTTTTATTTTGTAAATTGTATCTCCAGTAGTATAAATTATTCTATCAACTACAAACTGATATTCAACTATGCTTTTCTTTTTTATTACTATTTCTGCTTTCCATACTTTTCTTTCTTCATCAAGCTGCATTGGAATTTTACTTTCCCAGTTATTAAAACTTCCAACAAGCTCTACACTTTCTTCTCCATTATATGGATAAGTTATAACTACCTTATGACTCCCTTCACCCTTAAAAAATACAATTCCAAAAATTACAAGCAAAACAAACGAAGCAGCTATTGCTATTCTTTTGTAGAGATTTAACAATACAAGTTTTTTATAACTTTCTATTCCTTCTATTTTTGAAATTATTTTATCAGTTATTGAATCTGTAAGCCTTATTTCTCCCAGCTTTTCTTCATTTTTTATAATTTCTATAATTCTCTTACTCATAATCAAAACCTCCTTTTTCCAAAATATTCAGAAGTTTTTCTTTTGCTCTGAAAAATTTTGTTCTAACATTTTCAACAGATATCCCAAGAACTTCTGCGATCTCTGTATCATTCATATTCTGGAAATATCTCAAAAAAATTATATCCTTTTCTTCATCTTTTAAACTTTCAATTGCATTCCAGAGGATCATTTTATCCTCCACTGATAAATAATTATTTTCCCAGAATGAAAAATCTTCATTCTTTTCGTCATAACTCATTTGCTTATTATTTTTTTTTCGCCGAAAATAATTTTTTATCATATTCATCTCTATTTTATAAAACCAGCTAAAAAAATTTTTCTTCAAATCAAACTTTTTTAAATTAAAATATATAGTAATGAATAAATCCTGCACCAGATCCATCGCATCTTCTCTATTTCTCAAACGAACATAAGCAAATGCAAAAGCTCTATCTTTGTAAAGTTCAATGAGCCTTTCAAAAGCCTTTTTATTTCCAGTTAAAGTATCTCTTATAAGCTCTTTTTCATCCATTCACTTCCTCATATATAAATACACATTTGAAAGATAATATATTACAAAAAATGAAAAAATTATTTTTTTATATTGTAAAATAGATGAGTAAAAAAATTAAATAATTTGTTTTTATAAATATAGAAAGGAATTGTTAACTGAGGATCGCCCAGAAAGCATTAATTCTGGACGACCCTTGTTCAATTTAAGGAACTTTTGTCCACATCTTATATTCTACGTTCGGATTAACGCCCTTTCTTTCAAAAAGTTTACTTAATGTGACAAATTCATAACCTCTTCTCTTCAATTCTGGAATAATTATATCAAGGGCTTCTGGAGTTGGATGAGGTAAAGGTTGAACATCATGAAGTAATATAATAACCCCATCCTGCATCTGAGAAATCACATTTTGAGCAATCTTACTTGCGGTCCTATCAGAAACCCCTGCCCAATCATAACC
>FMJZ01005264.1_pt1 | contig 12895 bp, 14 predicted proteins | sample 1987881 | NCBI WGS metagenome assembly FMJZ01 (sample SAMEA4378227, study PRJEB15110) | soil metagenome | biome: soil; feature: Field; material: Soil | place: India | collected 2015-03-11 | depth 0 m | reverse complement strand
GCTATGAGTACGGGCGCGTGCTATCGGTGGACTATCACGAAGACGCCATCCAATTGCGGGCGCAGGTGATACCGTCAGTGGCGGCGCGACTGCGCGAGAACCAGAAGTAACCCCATCTTTTAGGTAATCGTGTGGGATTGATCAGGTGGAGGCGATAGCGCAACATCCAAGCGCAGCCAGCAGACGCTCGCCAGCATGGAGCCAACAGATAGCTCCTGCGGCAGGTCGACGCTGTATAGCGAACCCAGCCATGCCGCTTAACGCCACCGTACCTCCGCAGCCCCTGCCCTTGCAGGAGGGGCAGGGGACTCACTCCTCGCTTAGCGGGCGCAGGTAGGCGATTGTTTGACCGTACTGCACGGGCTGCCCCGATTCCACCGCCCAACCCTCTATTACAGCAGGCAGCGGCGCGACGACTTCGTTGGGTATACCTAGCACCTCGATGCTTGCCAGTGTTTGTCCGCGTTCGACGGCGTCGCCGATGTTCAGAGGCGCAAGCGTGCAGTAGCCCACCACTTCCGAGCGCACCTCCAGCAGCGCGGGGGGCTGCCACAGGCTTTCGGTTGGTTCCCCAGACTCGGCTTCTGGTTCGGCATAGCCACTGAGGAACAGCGGGGGCATCGTCTCATCAGGAACAACGGGCGCAGGCACGCCTGCCGCGCGGGCAATCCGAATTTGGGTCGCGCCGTCGCTCAGTTCCACGCGCGTTGCGCCGTGCTGCGCCATCAGTTGCGCCAATCGCTCCGCTTGCTCTAACGCTTCGTTCACCATTTCCATTTGAAAATCACCGTCTCCACTGTGCGCAGAGCGTAGCTCAGCACTACAATCACCAGTGCGATGTATAGGATTAGCGAGGCGACCTCGCTGGTTTGGGCGGCGGCTTTCAGAACGCCCTCGCGCGCCTCGCTGGGCATCAGCGTAAAGCGCGCGAGCAGACTGTCCAACAGCCCTAGCAAGTTCAGCACTTGCGCCTGCAGTGGCTCGCGGAAGAAGTACGCAATCCCAATCACCGTGCCTACTGTCAGCGGCGCGAACAGCTGGTACTTCTGACGCTGATGCTCGTTGTAAATCACGCACTCGTTACAACGCTGCTTCAGCTCCCACTTAGTCAGCGTCGTGTTGTGCGGAATATATTTTACATTCTTTTCAGGGTCGTCGCTTACGCGCACATCTTTGAGCGCCATCGCGATGGTTTTCTCTTCGCACATGCAGCCAACGCCCTCGCGCCAGCAGGTGCGTCGTGCGTGATAAATCGGGCAGCGCTCGCGCACATACTCCCGACAATACGGTAGCTGCCAGCACTTGCCCAGAAACCGCCGCTGCACCTGCTGCTGGCTCACCTCCGAGCCGAGCTTGAGCGTCTGGTCTAAACTGGAGCCGTAGCGCAGGCGTTTAATCGCGTGCGACAGGCTCACGAACACGGTTAGCACCAGCCCTGGCGGGAACAGCACCCACGCGGCGTTGCGGATGCGCGAGAGCGCGAAGTCGCGTAGCGTGTCGGGCGCAGGGAGCGAGCTAAACTGCCCTATCAAGAAGGGTAGTCCCCAGTAGAACACCACCGACAGCAGCAGCAACACCACGCCCACCATCGGCTCTTCCAGGTAGTTCCACGCCAGCCCAATCACGACGAAGCCCGCACCTAACAGCACGGCGTTGCCTGCCAGCCCCAAGTTATCGCGAATCCGCGCCTGATCCTGCGCCGAGAAACTTTGCGAGTCTAATCCTGCAAACAGCACGGCATACAGCAAGTACACCAGCCCCAGCACGAACAGAATCGCGCCTATGCTCATCAGCCACTGGGTGATGGTCGTTATCCAGCGCAACATCAGCTGACGCTGGTACTCCTGCTGTACCGACGGTCGCCTCGACATGGTATCTCCCCGCCTCTGAGTCTACCCGACGGCGTAGGATGGAAAAAGTGTCGGCTACCGCGCCGGCGCACGGTCGAAGAACGCGAAGGCGTCGGGCATTGCCTCGCGCACAATCATCAGGTGGTCGCAGGCGTCGTACTTCTTGTAGTCCAGCGTTTTCAGGTTCAGTCCCTGCAAGCGGCGGTGGGCGTTCTCGATGTTGTTTTTGAGCATCGCCAGCTCCTGCTCGCCGACGGTCATAAAGATTGGCAGGTCGGTGGGCACTTGGCTTGGTTGTCCCGCCCCTGCGAAAATCGCCACAGCGCAGAATCGGTCGGGGAACTGTGCAATCGCGGCGAAGCTATGCGCGCCGCCCATTGAATGTCCCATCAGGTAGATGCGCTTGGGGTCGACAGGCAGTAGTTTTTGCACGGCTTCCAACGCGCCGCCGATATGGGCAAGGCTCATCTCGGCGCGTGGGGCAATCACCGCCCAGCCGCGCTTTTCGGCTTCTTTCAGCACGATGCCCAGCCCGTAGCCCTCGAAAAAGAGATGCTCGTTGCCGCCCGCCCCGTGAAGCGCAATCACCACAGGTATGGGCTGATGGGGCTTGAACTGCTTCGGAATGAACAGGCGGAACGCCACCTTGCGCTCGCGGTGAAGTGTAGCCATCCAGTAGTCGCCAGGCGCGGGTTGCCATGCCGATTTGCCCTCTTCCCAGCCCGCCGCGATGCGCTCCGCAAGCCGCAGCAGGCGCAAGAGGGGATAGAAGGTTTCGGGGCTGTCTCCCTTCTGTGCACTTTGCAGCACGCCTCGTGCGTTCAGCACGGTCATGCGCTCAATCGTGTCGGCGTCGTCGTGCGACTCGGCGGCGCGCTCTAAGGCTTCCAGCCGTGCGCTGAGTTGCGAAATGACGCTGAAGGTTTGCTTCCACTGGCGCAGGGTCTGCTCACCCTGTCGAATCTCAAAATGGACTTCGTAATCGCCTTCCGCCGCCTGTGTGAACAGGGTGGCGGCTGCGCCGGGTTCGGGGTTATCCAGCGCGCCTTCGCGGACCAAGCGCGTCTCGCCACGGTGAAACACCTTCCAGCGTAGCTGCAGAGGTGCTTGGGGCTTCTCAGCGTTGTAAAACTCGAATAGCTGGAGGCGCAATACCCGCTCGCCTCTGTCCAGTGTCTCTTTCTCGACTGCGTGGGGCATCCGCACGCCCAGCGAGCCAGCATAGAGCATTTCGGGCGTTGGGGATGCGTCAGAGCGCAGCGCAGCGCAGGTCAGTGTTAGGTTCCGCGCGAGCGCGTCGAACCGCCCCGAAAAGAATGCTGTTAACCCCTCCGAGAGCGGGCGTGTAGCACGCAGGCGCGCTTCTTGCAAATCGCGATGCGTTTCCCAGCAGGCTTCCATCTCAATCAAGCGTACCGCCAAATCCGCTCGTGTAATCGGCGATTGGTTCCACGCCGACGCCCACAATAACAGCCCCAACAGCCCTAAAATACGCATAAGCACCAGTTCGTGCGAGCAATCATTTCTCCTGCTTAGAAGCAAGTCCGTGTAGGACAGAGAGCACGATTCAAGGTATACTTTACATATATACCCATCATCAACACGGTTGAGGAATTGGCGCAGTTTCTGGAGCAGAACGACGAATGGCGGCGCAGGCTGTTCGCGATACTTGTGCCACGCTCGCTCCAGCAAATGCCTGACGATTTGGACGAGTTTCGCAAAGAGGCTCGCGCCGAGTTCAAAGCCATACGCACAGAGATGCGTGAGGGCTTTGGGCGCGTGGATCGCGAGTTCGATAACTTGCGCACCGAAATGAACGAGCGATTCGAGCGCGTGGAAGCAAAAGTTCAGCAAAATACGGACGATATTGCGGAACTGAAAGAAATCTCTAAAAAGAACACGAACGACATCGCTGACCTGAAAGGTCTCTCTTTGGAGCAGAAGTATCGTGATCAGGCGCGTTCGTGGCTCAGCAAGCACTTCAAAAATGTTCGCCTTATCGACTTACCTGACTTAGAAGATAGGATGCCTGAACAGCAACCGCTGAGCGAGTCCGAGCGTGATGAGTTAGCCGTAGCAGACTTGCTGGCTCTGGGTATACGCAAAACCGATGGTCAAGAGTGTGTGCTGGTCGTAGAGGTTTCCCGGGTGGTCGACTCGTCTGATGTGGAGCGAGCGGTGCGTCGGGCGCAGATGGTTGCTGCGCGGGGGCTATGCGCAGTGGCGCTTGCCGCAGGACGCGAGTTAGCCGAGGGCGCACGCGAGCAGGCAGCGCAACTGGGGTGTGGGGTGCTCATCGGCGGGCGGTTTGAACTCGATCCTGCTAACCTTCCCTAAGCGGTTCACCAAGTTCCGTGCCGTCGGGCAGAATGCGTAAGTAGCCCAGCTGCACCCAGCGCACAGGCTGAACCGAGCGTACGGGTGTCAGCACCGAAAGCGTGTGCGCTTTGTAGTCGAGTGCCTCAATCAACCCCAAGCCGTAGCAGCGCCCTGTGTAATCAATTAGCCCCACCAGCAGGTTGTGATACGCCGATTGGGGCAGCATCACCAGTTTATTTACATTTGCAAGGGTCATTAGTGTCTCTATTTGCGTGTCGCTGAGCGGTTGACGCACGATTAGGTGAAGCGAGTCGCCGACCATCTCGGCGTGGAGCAGCTCGGCGCGCACCTGGTCGCTGAAGTAGCGGCGTCGCGATTCCGAAAGCGGCTGCCCTGAACCGAGCCGTCTCCCGATAAAGCGAATCTGTTCAAGGGGCATCGTGTGCGATTGCGCATTTTCGAAGTAGCGGGCGAAGGCTGCGCGGCGATGTTGCACCCGGTGCGGGGGCGACTTGCGCAGGATGCTTTTGGGCACGCCCAGCTCGTACAGTTTCCAGTCGGCGCGCAGGCGCAGCGGGCTAAGAATCGGCTCCAGCTCATCGGTGCGTTGCAGGGCGACGATCGCCTGCGGGCGCAGCAGGTCGATTAGCATCAGTTTGTAGGCGCGCCCGTGCCAGCCGCCGATATAACCGTCGGAGTCGATAACGATGCTGTCAGGCTGTAGGGGTGCTAAGTCGTCCAGCACGCGCCGCGCCCCCGACAGCGCGAGCGATACATGGCGCACAGGCGACACATCACCCAGAAACGCCATACTGTGCGGCGCAAGGTCGCTAAGCAGTTCGTAGGGCTTATTAATCAGCACGCTACTGAACGCGGCGGGCGGTCCCACAGTGGTCTGTCCCACATCTAAGTCCACAAAGCCCACGCCTCGCCCTGCCTGCTGCTGAAACTTGAGCAACAACGAGCAGAAGGTGGACTTGCCCACATCGGTCGCGCCCAGCACAAGGGTCGTTCCACCCACCTGCAGCAGCTCATCGACCGCCTCTTGCCATTCGGGGTACAGTTCGCGCCAGCGCATGGTTAGAACTCCAGATGCATCGGCAGGATGGGCGCAGAGTGGGTCAGCGCACCAACGGAGATGTAGTCCACGCCCGTCTCGGCGATTGCGCGCACGGTATCCAAGTTCACACCGCCCGACGCCTCAATAAAGCGCACACGTCCACGCGCCATTTGCACCGCTTCACGCATAGTCTCAAGCGACATATTGTCCAGCAGGATACCGTCCGCACCCGCCGTGATTGCCTGCTCCACTTGCGCAAGGGTCGTGCATTCCACCTCGATAGCGAGTAGGTGTTGGGCGTTCTGTCGGGCGCGGCGCACAGCTTCACGAATGTCGCCCCCCAATGCCATCAGGTGATTGTCCTTGATGAGGATACCATCGTACAGCCCCATGCGGTGGTTGCGCCCGCCTCCGACGCGCACGGCGTACTTTTCCAGCAGGCGCAGTCCAGGCGTGGTTTTGCGGGTGTCCACAATCTGTGCCGTTGTGCCCGCCACGGCGTCCACGAACCGCCTCGTCAGTGTAGCAATGCCCGACAGATGCTGCAAGAAGTTCAGCGCCGTGCGTTCCGCTTTCAGAATCGCGCGGGTATAGCCTTGAATCTGCAAGACTGCCGTATCGGGGGCAAGCGGTGCGCCGTCCGTCAGGGCGTGGGGGAACTCTATCGCTCCGTCCAGCTGCTGGAACACACGCTGCGCAATCGATACACCGCACAACACGCCCTCCGCCTGCGCCAGAATCGCGCACATCGCGGTGTGTTCAGGTGGAATCAGGCTGTCGGTGGTCGAATCGCCCGCGCCGAGGTCTTCTTGGAGGGCGTAAGCGACGAGGGCATCTACAACTGCGCCGAAACTTGCTTGCATCAAGGGATAGTGTACCTGTTTTTAGAGGAGAGGATTCGACTGAGGGGCTATGCCGCAAGTTCACCAGCAAGTCGGTGTCGTCGTCGAGGCGGAAATCGTGCGCAAGGCGGAGCCGAACACTTCGAGTTTGACGATACGCCACTTCCGATAGAGTTCCGCAACCGACACGGGCGTTGTGCCCCGACGCCTTGCAGGTATACTCGCTTTTGGTATGGCAATCAACGACTTAGACCTCACGCGCTGGCGCGAGTATGACGACATTCTCACGGATAGCCTGTGGCTGCTGGGCAAGCGCGCGAATCATGGGGTGCACACGCCCGACTACTGGGGCAACTTTGCACCGCAGATACCGTATCAGGCGATGCGGCGGTTCACACGGCAGGGAGAGCTGGCGCTGGATGTATTTGCTGGGCTGGGCACCACGTTGATTGAGGCGCGAAGGCTGGGCAGGCACGCGATTGGCGTGGAGTTGAGTCCCCCAGTTGCAGAAGCGGCGGCGGCGCGTGTGGCGGCGCAGGAAAACCCAAATCAGGTGCAAACGGCGATTCTACAGGGCGACAGCGCGTGCCTCCAAACCGCCAAGCGCGTGCGCTGCCAGATGCGCGAGTGGGGCTTCGAGGCGGCGCAACTGCTGATTCTGCACCCGCCTTATCACAACATCATTTCATTCAGCGACGATCCGCGCGATTTATCCAACACGCCCACGCTGGAAGCGTTTTTGGGACAGTTCGCGCAGGTAGTGTCCAACTTCGCACCGTTGCTGGAAATGGGGCGGTTTCTAACGCTGGTGATTGGAGACAAGTATGCAGAGGGCGAGTGGATACCGCTTGGGTTCCACACGATGGAAGTAGTGCGTGGACAGGGCTTTCGACTGAAAAGCATCTGCGTGAAGGACTTCCACGAGACTCGGGGCAAGCGCGGGCAGCGCAGCCTGTGGCGCTACCGCGCTTTGAAAGGCAACTTCTACCTGTTCGGGCACGAGTACGTGATGTTTTTCGAGAAGCGGGGCTAATCATGCGCCTGATGTCGCCGTGCGCACTCCAAATGCACCCAGCCGTAGCCGGATAGGTTCGTAATCACCTGACCCGCGGGAAACGGCTGTCGGCACAGGCGGCAGTAGCCATCGTAGCGGGCAACAAGGCTTCGGAACGGCGTAAGCGACTGGTTGTAGCGACAGCCTACATGCACCCAGGCATCCATGTTGGCGTGGCGCGTGATGCGATCGCCCACACGAGTCGGGTTGCCGCAGACGGGGCAAGTGCCCGAGTAACGCGCCGCGATGATGGGAGCGTCGTCCTCCTGCTCGGTGTATGCTTCGTGGCGTTGCTCAGGGTGGAAGTCTCCCTCTTTGTCCGCCCACTGCGAAGCGTCAAGCTCCTCTTCTTCGTCCCACATTCCGAGCGTTTCGAGTTCGAGGTCTAACTCCTCGTCCTCGAACTCCGACTCGTCCTCGTCGTCCCAGTCGAGGTCTTCGCCCTGCGAAGGCGCAGACACAGGTGGCGTGGGCACTGCCCCCTGATGATTTTCCAAAAATCGCCTATTCACAGGTATCGGCTTCGCCATCTTAGCTTCCTCGCGGCGCGGGAATCGGTTTCCTGCGTTTCTTTCGTTTTCCTACAGGCTGCAGATAGCCCGCTAAGCCCACCAACCCTTGCCCGAGCAGGCTATCGTGATGCTCCGCGCATAGCAGGCACTCCGGGTTGCGCTCAGCGCGGGCGGGGAACGCCTGCTGGCTGAGCAAGTCATAATACACGTAAGGCTGCACGGGCGCGCATGCAGTAACTAATTTTACCAGTTCCCACACTAATAGGTTTCCCACCACGCCATTCAGGAACACGACCTGCGGGTTCGGAATTAGCTCGCCCTGAATGTAGCCCCCGCGTATGGAGAGCGCGCGCTGATGGGGTGTAAGCTGCTCTTCCACACTTTGGCGCACGCCGCGCTCCACGCACGCGAGGCAGGCAGTCTCGCCGGGAATGACTACTTGCACTTGCCCGCCTCCCTGTGTGAGTTTGCCGTTCTCGCTGCGGATGCCCACACCCGCGTCCAAATATGGTATCAAGGCGCACATCGCGACAGTATTCAAGTACTGCCGCACGGTTGCGCTGTCCACCGCGCCAATCAGCAGGTCGCAACTAAGCAGGTACGCGAGGGCTTTGGGCGAGCGGGCGTCGTAGGGCAGGGGTGTAACCGAACGGGTTTCAGGTGGACGAGCGCGGTTGAGCCGCTGCGCGAGGGCGAGGACCTTGCGCCAGCCGCGCTGTGCCTGCGCGAAGCTTGCGCCCACTACGCGGTTCAGGTTGGTCAGTTCCAGTCGGTCGGGGTCAATCAGCAGGAGTTGCCCTACGCCCAGCAGCACGAGCGCGTTGGCGATTTGTGAGCCTAAGCCGCCCGCGCCCACCAGCGCAACGCGCAGAGTGCTCAGCACCGCCTGTCCCTCCGCTCCGAACGCCCGAATCTGGCGGTCGTATACGGCTTGCTCAGCGGCTTGCAGCCACAGGGGTTGCAGCCCTGTGCCGTAGTGGGTCTCCAGCGGCGTGCTCAGGACGCGAATCTGCACAATCGGCGCCATTTGCCCGCGCCGATAGTCCCACAGACGCCCCTCAAAACTCATGTCGTTGCCGAACACAAGGCTACCGTGCCGAAACGGGGGCGACATGCTCTGCGTAGTCTGGAACTTCAGCCAGTCGCTGCGGTCGTCGATTTTGGAAAAGTGCGCGTTGCCCGCCCACGGATGCGAGTGCGCTTCCAACAGGCTGTAGCCCTCGCGGGCGCAACGCACCAGCAGGTTATGCACGAACTCTGGGCGCATCTCCACCAGGCTGTGCGTGCGCTGCGCGTAGGCTTCGTCGGGCACAACCACCAGCTCACGCGCCAGAAACGCCACACGCGATTCACTCTCCAGCGTCCGACACAGCAGAAAACACTTGGTCTCTACCTGTTGGTCGGCAAGCAAGGTCTCGCGCAGGCGCGTCCACAGCAGGTGCGAGATACGTACTTCGCCAGTCATTGCTTCGGAGCCTTTCGGTTGGTTACATCCAGCGTTCGAACGCCAATCGAATCAGCTCACACACGCTCATCAGTGAGTGCCCGTTTAGGGGGTTTGCGGCGGGCTTCCACGCATGGATATGCAGGCAGCACGCCGTCCAGCCCTTCATTTGGGGTGGCGCATCGCCGTACAGTTCATCGTTCGGGTCGTACAGCGTATCGTTGTAGAACACATGGTCAGGCTCGTCGCCGTCGGCAAGGCGCAGGTCATCATCCACATAGAACCAGTCAGGTGGCGTCTGCGGGTAGTTGGGCGGCAGCAGTATCAGCACGTCTGTGCGGGTGTAGTTGTAGCCCGGCGGCAGCGGGAAGTCTTTGATGACCACCCAGCTGCCGTCTTCGTCGTCGTAGTCTGCGCTTTTGGTGTGCGAGTAGCGTGCGGCAGCAAGTGCGACCTCGTAGGCAATTCGCTGAATCCGCGTGTTCATCGGCTTAGTTCGCTCCGTCTTCCCAGCGCGGCAACTGCTCGATGGACGGCACGCGCTCCAGAATCTCGTCAGGCGTGGGTAGTGGCTGATCCAGCACCATCGGGTCGTTCTCCGTGTTGGGCAGCACGGGTTTCAGCGTAATCTCGAACTCGGTGTCGTTGATGCGCACCTTCTCCTTGACTGTGCTTGCGTTCGCCATGTTAGTGATACCCCCATCTTTCTGGAATACTGCAATTATACCCCATTCTGACTGAAAAAGTTTCCGGGGAGCGATTGGCAGGAACTTCACCCCCTCCATCGAACCCTGCGCAGGGCGAAAACGCCCCTTCTGGAGGCTAAAACATGAGCAAGATACGCTTAGGGCTGATTGGCAGCGGTGGCATGGCGCGTCACCATATCAATGTGTTGCAGGGCGTTAGCGAAGCGGAACTGGTCGCAATTACGGAACCAAGCCAGGACCAGCGTAGCGCCACTGTAGGGCGGTTCCCCCACTTGCAGAGCGCGCCCTTTTTCGACGATTATCGCGAAATGCTGGAAAAGGTAGAGCTAGACGGCGTGATTATCGTGACGCCCCACACGCTGCACTTCGAGCAGGCGATGGCAGCGCTGGACAAGGGGCTGCATGTGATGATTGAGAAGCCGATGGTCTGCACGGTGGAGCACGCGCAGATTCTGGTAAAGCGCATCCGCGAGACGGGCAAGGTAGGGCTAATTGCCTACCAGCGGCACTACATCCCCGTGTATCGGTATGTGTACGAGGGTATCCGCAAGGGCGAGATTGGCGAACCCCACTTCGTGCAGGCGATTAACCTGCAAAACTGGATGCGCGCCACGACCAACACATGGCGTCAAGACCCCGAGCTGTCGGGTGGCGGGCAGATTAACGACACCGGCTCGCATCTGGTGGACTTTCTGATGTGGATTATCGACGCACCTGCGATTAAGGTGAGCGCGTATATGCAATATTTCGACCGTAAGGTGGATATCAACTCCGCGCTGGCGTTTGAATATGCGAATGGCACCATCGGCAATCTATCGATTATCGGCAGCACGACAGTTGGCTGGCATGAGGAGATTACTGTGGTGGGCAGCGAGGCGAGCTACCTGATTCGCCACGACCAACTGGAGATTTGTGACGCGCACGGCAACCGATATAAGCAGGAGCAGCTGCCGCCAGGCTCGCAGCCTGTGATTAACTTCGTGAACGCGATTCTGGGGCACGAGGACGTGCAGTCCAAGCCGGAGAACGCGCTGCGCATCACGGCGTTCACAGAGGCGGCGTGGCAATCGGCGGCGGAAGGCGGCGTGCCCAAACCCATCGCGCAACTCCAAGAATAGGGTACACTCTACCGTGCGGTCGCGCTAAGCGGGGAGCTGGCGGTTCCCTGTACCTGCAACCCGCCACAGCAGGGCTGAACTCCGACTCGAGGCGGGTCGGTGGACGCGAACCGCGCGCACGCGCCCGTGTGGATTATCGGGACCTACGCAACGGAGGGACGGTGAACCCCGCCAGGTCCGGAAGGAAGCAACGGTAAGTCGTTTCCCCGTGTGCCGTAGGACTCCCGGTAGGAGCGGGTAGCGACGCGACGACGCGCACCACGCTGTCGACAGTCGGTGCGCGACCGCATCATTTTGTGAGCAATGCCCGCAACGCCGTTTCCAGGGTGGGATAGCGAAACTCGTAGCCCGCCTCCAGTAAGCGTTTCGGCAGCACACGTGAGCCTTCCAGTACCAGCTCCGCCATTTCGCCCATCATCAGGCGCAACGCGAACGCGGGGGCGCGAAACACAGCAGGGCGCAGCAACACCTTGCCCAGCGTCTTGGCGAACTCGTTCATCGTCACAGGGTTCGGCGCAGTGAAGTTGAACGCGCCCGACAGGTCGTCCCGCGTCATCAGGAACGCCGCTGCGCCGACAATATCGTCCAGGTGAATCCACGAGAGCCACTGTTTGCCGGAGCCTACAGGACCGCCCACGCCAAGTTTGAAGGGTGTGAGCATCCGTTCCAGTGCGCCGCCTCCCTCACCCAGCACAATCCCGATGCGCATAAAGCACAAGCGTACACCGCGCTCGGATACACTCCGTGCCGCTGCCTCCCACGCCTTGCCTAAGTCCGCCAGAAAACCTGTGGCAGGCGGGCTGTCCTCGTCGCAGGTCGTTTCGGGGTTTTGGTCGTAAATGCCGATTGCGGAAGCTTGCAGCATCACGCGCGGGGGCGATTGCGCGCCCTGAACCGCCTGCACCAGCAACTCGGTAGTCTTCACGCGGCTGTCCCATAGGCGTTGTTTGACCTCGGGACTCCAGCGTTGGGCAATCGTCTCCCCAGCGAGGTTAATCAGTACATCCGCGCCTTCTACGTGTTGCGTCCACGCACCGAGCGTTTTGCCGTCCCAGCCGACAGCGCGGGCATTCGGGGGCAGTTGCGCCTTACTGGGGTCGCGCGTCAACACTTCTATCGTGTGATGCGCCGCCCACTCGCGCAGCATCGCCTTGCCGATAAAGCCTGTGCCGCCTGCTATCAGGATTCGCATTTCAAGGCTCCACGACGAATGTGTGCACGGCAAGTATACCTGAACGGGTATCATTTAGCCTACTGACTCAAGGAGGAGACGATGCGGACAGGCATAGTTCTCATTATAACAGGCTTATTGACAGCGTGTGCATGGACTCAGATGCGCGATGTACCGCCCGGACACTGGGCATACCAGTCTATACGTGAGTTAGTGCGCTTGCGCATTCTGGAAGGTTTCCCCGACGGCGAGTTCAAACCGAACCGCCAGATGACCCGCGCGGAGTTCGCCCAGGCAATCGCCCGCGCCTATCGTGTGCTGGACGAGCGCTTGCGCGAGGTGGAGAATAAACTGAACCGAATCGCGCCGCCCGACCAGACCCCCCAACCTACCCCGCAGGAGCGCGAGGTGCAACAGCTTCAGCAAGCCGTGCGCGAGTTGCAACAGATGCGTCAAGCGATTGAGAACCTGCAACGGCTTATGCAGGAGTTCGAGACTGAGCTGAGTGGATTAAGTGTAAGCATGCGCGACCTGCGCCGCGACTTGGCAAGCCTTGAGGAGCGCATTCGCGCCGAAGAGCGTCGCAAGAACCGTCTCAGGGGCGATATGACCCTTGCCGTGTTCGGCACACACAGCTACGACAAGCGCAGCGCATACACCCTGAACGGACAGGAGATTAGTCCCTCAGGCAAGTTTCTGCAGAGCGTGAGCGTGTTGCACGAATTGGGGTTGCATGTGGATGTGCCCGTGAACGAGCAAGTCGATGCGAAAGCGACTTTTATCATCGGCAACTACTTGCCTTTCACGCGCGGGGCAAC
>FMJZ01043780.1_pt1 | contig 12919 bp, 11 predicted proteins | sample 1987881 | NCBI WGS metagenome assembly FMJZ01 (sample SAMEA4378227, study PRJEB15110) | soil metagenome | biome: soil; feature: Field; material: Soil | place: India | collected 2015-03-11 | depth 0 m | reverse complement strand
TTTTGAAAAAAAGCCCCGGCTTTGAGCCGGGGCTTTTTGTTTTCATGAGCTTGCTCTTTCTTCCTGGATTATGTGGTTGAGAAAGAGAGGCTGGTGAAAGTAGGCCTCGGTAACATAACGGCGCATCATCCGGTGAGCGTTGAAGTAGGGGGCAATTTTCCCAATGGTGTTTTTCATAAGTTGCCTCCACTGGTCCTTCTGGATATAGTAGAGGGGGACAATGAGGTACTCGAGTTTATTGTAGAAGTCGTCTACTTCTTCCTCAAAAAGTTCCTGTGGTGTTTTCCCACCCTCGCTTTCCGGTCCTATGGACCATCCGGTGACTCCCTCCACGTGCCCTTCAATCCACCACCCGTCGAGGACGCTGAAGTGCAATACCCCGTTGTGGGCGGCTTTCATGCCGCTTGTTCCTGAAGCCTCAAGGGGTCTCATAGGAGTGTTAAGCCATACATCTACCCCGGCTACCATTTTTTTGGCGATGTCGAGGTCATAGTTTTCGAGAAAAGCGATCTTGATATCTCCGCTGAGCTCCCGGGAGAGACGGACGATCTCCTGGATGCACTTTTTCCCTTCCCAATCCTGAGGATGAGCCTTCCCGGCGAAGATGAGCTGGAACGGTCCCTTCCGCTTAATCTTTTTCAGTCGGGTGAGGTCAGAAAAGATGAAGAGGGGTCTTTTGTACGCCGTCATGCGACGGGCGAAACCGATGGTGAGGACATCTTCGTCCATCTCCATTCCAGTCTTCTCTTTGACGAATTGCAAAAGTTTTCGCTTCTCCTCTTGATGTGCCCTCCAGATTTCTTCATCAGGGATGATATCTGCCCGGGAAAGGAAACTCGGCTCGTAGGCCCAGCCGGGAATATACCGGTCAAAGAGTGCCCGGAAGTTCTCACTCGTCCAGGCGAAGCTGTGGACGCCGTTTGTGATGGAATGGATGACGTATCCCGGGAACATGTGGCGGGAAACCTCGGTGTGGCGACGGGCTACACCATTCACATAGCCACTCAGGTTGAGGGCAAGAAAGGTCATGTTGAGGTGGTCTTCGCCCCCAAACTTCTGAAGCACGGGGAAGGGAACAAGTTCCTCGAGAACCTCCTGCACGAGGTCGTAGGCAAACTTGTCATGGCCTGCTTCAATCGGAGTATGGGTGGTGAAGACGCAACGAGCTCGCACTATCTCAGGGTCGAGTTGAGGGCTTTGGTGAAGAAGCTCAAGGGTAATGAGGGCAGCGTGTCCCTCGTTAATGTGGTATTTTCGCACCTCGAGGCCCAAGGCCTTAAGCATTCGGGCTCCTCCCACACCGAGGACGATTTCCTGTTTTAGACGGTAACGCCTGTCACCCCCATAAAGGAAGTCGGTGATGTTGCGATCTTCTGGGGCATTCTCCTCGAGATCCGTGTCAAGAAAGATGACTGGGACCACGCTGCCGATGAAGCTCCGCCAAAAGTATACCCATGCCCCGACGGTAACCCTTCTTCCCTCTATGGCTACCGTAACTTTTTGGGGAAGGGGGGTGAGGAGCTTCTCCACTTCCCATTCCATGGGATGCTCGATTTGCCATCCATCGGCATTTATTTCCTGTCGGAAGTAGCCCTTCCGACTGATAAGAGTCACCGTCACAAAAGGTAGAGATAGGTCTGCTGCCGAGCGCACTGTGTCCCCGGCAAGCACTCCCAAGCCACCGCTATAGGTAGGAATGTCGTTGAGGAGGGCGATCTCCATAGAGAGATAGGCAATGACCGGCTCCTTCTTCAGCTTTTCAAGAATTTCCATCAATGGTCCTCCCTTCTTACTTCCCTGTGGACCCCAACCCCCGCTCTCCTCGGGGTGTAGAAGAGAGTACGGAAGCCTCTACTATCCGTACCTTTGGTACTCTTCGAAGTGCTCCCTGGGCGATACGATCTCCTGGGTGGATGTGATACGTTTGGTCTCCAAAGTTGAAGAGGCGTATGATCCAACTCCCCCGATATCCGGCATCAATGGTTCCCGGATGAATCATGACGCCGTACTTTATTCCCATACCACTTCGAGGACGAATGACTACTTCGTAACCCTTAGGGAATTCCGAGGCGATTTCAAGGTCCACCACGGTGCTTCCCCCTGGGGGGATGGTGGCATCGCAAGGGCTGAAAAGGTCAAAGCAGGCGTCGTCCTCGTAAGCAAACTGAGGCAGGCGTGCTCGTTCTGAGAACCGTTTGAAGCGTATCACGACCTCTTTCATAGAGCCTCCGCCTTTTTGGTAATATTATAGCGGAAGGAGGGTGGAGGATGGAGGAAAAGAGGATTGCTCTTTCTCTCTTTCTCGTTTCTTTCGTTTCTCTTGCCCTGGAGGCGGTCCTTTTCCGCCTATTCTCCTTTCTTTTTGGACATCACTTTGTGTCCCTCATCGTGGCTTTGGCTATCCTTGGATATGGAGCTTCGGGGAGCCTTTCCGGTTTTGTGGGGAAGAAACTCAAAGAACGTATTCCTTTCTTCTTCTGTCTTTCTCTCGCTTTCTGCCTTTTGGCTTTTGCTCTCTTCCCCCTTGACGTTTATGAGTTTTTTGTGAGACCCGTGCAGTGGATCTATCTTGTTGTGCTTCTTTTCCTATCCTTCTTACCCTTTTTCTTCCATGGGCTTTTACAGGTTTTTGTCTTTGAGCTCTTTCCGGGGCTTTTCTCCTCCTTTTACGCCCTGAACTTCCTTGGCTCGGCTCTGGGGGTAGGAGGAGCTGTTCTCCTTCTTTTTGTCTTCGATGAGCTTAAGGTCATTCTCTTCCTTTTAGCCTTTCTTTTGTTCTGGAGCGTCAAAAAGTACGCAAAGTTCTGGATTTTGGCGATAGCCCCCCTTTTCTTTTTGCCGATACAGCCTTTTCTCTCGCCGTATCTTCCTTCTCGGGCGCTTCTTACCATTCCCGATACCGAGCTCCTTCGAGTCTACCGAAGCCCGGCGGAAATTGTTGAAGTCTTTTCTGCGCCCCATGAGCGCCTTGGCTTGGGATTAAGCCCTCGATTTCGAGGCATTCCTCCCCAGTCCTTCATTTTGGTTTTCGATCACACCAGTCCCTTCTCCTTTCCTAAGGATGTGGACTCTGGTTTTTTAGAACATCTCCTCGTGCGCCTTCCCTTCGAGGTCGTACGCCCGGAGAAAGTGCTCTGCATTGAAGAAAGGGAGGGGCTTGCAGTGTATGCTGCTGCCTTTTGCCATGTGCGAGACATCGATTTTGTGACCAAGTCTTCGCTTTTTGCCGCCTTTCTCAGAGATTTTGTCCCTCTTTTCCCTGCTCGGGTGCACGTGGCTCTTCCCCGGAAGTTCCTTTCTGCCCGAGATTCCTTTTGGGACGCGATTTTTGTCCGTGTACCCGTGGGAAGAGCGACGGTCTTCCCTGGGAGTTTTTCCTTTGAAGAGGATTTCCTCTTCACTCGGGAAGGGCTTGAGGCTCTTTTGGAGTCCCTTTCTCCTCGCGGTATGGTGGTATTCTCCCTTTTTCTGCAAAATCCCCCCTCAGTACTTCCCAAGATGGTTCTTCTTCTACGGGAAGTTTTGGGGAAAAGAGCCTTGCAAGAGAGAATGGTTGTCCTGAAATGCCTTGATTTTGCCCTTCTTCTCTTGAAAAAGACACCGTGGAGTGACGGAGAAAAGAACCAACTTTCTCAGCTTGTGAGGGGGTTCTCCTTCGATTTTGTCTATGCTCCATGGGATGAGGAGATAGAGCGGGTTTTTACTACCGAGAAACGTTACCATAACTCGGTACTTTTAGCCCTTGAGGGCAAGACGGGGGGTCTTTTTGATCTTCGACCATCCCGGGACAGTCGACCCTACTTTTTGAACTTTTTTTCCCTCAGGGCAATCAGGATTACTTGGGAGGAGTTGGGAAAACGCTGGCTTCCTTTTGGAGGAGCAGGTTTCCTCCTCGTACTCTTGGTTCTTGTAATCGTGGGAGGTTTTTCTACGGGCTTTATTCTTTTGCCTTCCCTCTGGCAGAGGCCTGGAGTTTCCAGGAATCGCCTTCTCTGTATTCTTGGGGGAATTTGTACTGGAGTAGGGTTCATGTTTGTAGAGATTCCACTATTTGTGTACTTGGTGATACTTTGGGGATTTCCTCTGTACACTTTCTCCCTCCTTCTTATGGTTCTCCTTTTCTTCTCCGGTCTGGGAAGCCTTCACGTTTTCCGGAGGAAGGCTTCCCTTTCCCTCCCTTTCTTTCGAGCATATCCCTTTTTCCTTCTGGCCTGCTTTTTTTGGTTACCCTTTTTAGGGAGGTATGTTCTTTCGCTTCCCCCGTTGTGTAGTTTTCTCTTCGTTCTTCCTTTTTGCGCTCTTTTGGGATATCTTCTTGGCTTCCCCTTTCCTCTTCTCTCAGAGAGGGTACGTCGCCTTGCTCCAGCCCTTTTTGGAGAGGTCTTTGCCTGGAACGGTTTCTTTTCGGTTCTTTCTTCCCTCTCTGCTCATCTTATGCTTCTTTTTTTCGGCCTCTGGATTGCCTTTTTGGTGGCTTTTCTGGCCTATTTATTCTTTTCCTTTTCACTCTGCTCTCTTTTCTCTCGTGAGAGGAACGAAGCGTACCGCTCCTAAATCTCTTACGACGATGCCTTCTCTGTGTTTTTCCACAAGAAGTAAACTCTGGATGCTCCAGGGAGGACCAACCGGTATTACCATTCTGCCTCCTTCTTTGAGTTGCTCAAGGAGAGGAGGGGGGATGTGGTCCACCGCACAGGTCACGATGATGTTATCAAAAGGAGCATGTTCTTCCCATCCAAAATACCCGTCTCCCCAGAGAACAGAAACATTCTCGAAGCCCAAGGATTTCAAGCGTTTTTCTGCTTCATCGGCAAGACTCTTTATGATCTCCACGGAGTACACCTCGCAACCCATGGTGCTTAAGATTGCCGCCTGGTAGCCAGAGCCTGTACCGACTTCGAGGACTTTGTCACCCGGCTGAGTCTGTAGGTTTTCGGTCATCAGGGCCACGATGTAAGGCTGAGAGATGGTTTGGCCATGTCCGATGGGTAGAGGAATATCCTCATAGGCGAGTTGCTTGAGGTCCTTGGGGACAAAGAGATGACGGGGGACACAACGTAGGGCCTCAAGAAGACGAGGGTCCTTAATTCCTCGGTTTACGATCCACTCTTCCACCATCTTCTCCCGCAAGAGAGCAAAGGAGTCTTCCTGAGCGAGAGCCGCGGGGAGGAAGAGGAAAATAAGAAGGATACAACAAATTTTTTGCACCTCTTTCACCTCCCTAAAAAGGGCATGGTAGAATAAGAACATGATGCAGAGTTTTGTTTTTCACAGCCCTACTTATGGGGCACTCGAGTTTGAGGCAGTGGTCACCTCTCTTTTCGATTTCATCCGGGAGGACCCAGAATACCATTATCGTCTTATCATTGGAACAGATTCAAAGGACATCCAGGAGGATCCTCCGGTCAGAGCCTTTGTGACAGCCATCATCATCCACCGGGTTGGGTTTGGAGGACGATATTTCTGGCGGCGGACATACCTCAAGGGTGTTCGTAGCATAAGAGACGTCATTTACCATGAAGCCTTTTTGTCCCTCCAGGTTTCTCAGAGGCTTGTAGAATTTCTCCACCGCTTTCCAGGAAATCATCTCTCAAACTACAACGTGGAAATCCATATCGATGTAGGACAGAACGGGCCTACCCGGAGCCTCATCCGAGAAGTGGTAGGCATGGTGGAGAGTATGGGATTTGTGGCCAAGGTGAAGCCAGATTCCTTCGGTGCCTCTCACATTGCCCACCGTCATACTTGATTCAAGTTTTTGGTATCTTCCTCTGTGCCTCCTCTACCAGGGGTTGTACGTTTTCCCCGATGCTTTCATCGGTGTCCTCGAGGGAAATCCCCTGGTATACAAACCAGTCTTCCTGATGCTCTACGCTCTCTTGAGGGGAGAGCAGAGTCAGGGGCCCCAGAGTCTCAAGCTCGAGGAATCTTGCGTCTGTATAAACTTCGAAGGAAGAGCCTATATCGGGGTAGGTAACCCCTGATAGGTGTTGGGCGAATTTGAGAAACAGGTATCCCTCGAGGAAGTAAGCTCCCCAGCTGAGGCCGTTCCCAAATCCGGCCTTGTTGGGCAAGGAAGTCCGAGGGTCTTGTTTTAAGGTGACGTATCGCTTACCCCATCGCCAGCGAAGGTCAGACATGTTGGTGTATCCCCAGAGAACGAGGGGACATACCGGCGAAAGGTTTTCCGCCCAGCTCTGGTAAGGTTCCTGGGGGATGATGGCTATTCCCCCTTGGTCCATAACCGACAAAGCCCAAGGAGCGAGTTCTACCGGCCACACTCCGCGGTTGGTGAGACGATGCAAGACGGTGAGGTGGTTATCTTCCTCATCCATAACAACTTCGATTTCCTTTTCAATGCCTGTGAGGATTTCTACTTCCTGAGTGAAAATACCCCCTTTTTCGGTGGGTGTGTAACGGACGGAATCGTTGTCTGGGCAGTAAGAACGGGGATTGGCTTCCGGAGCGTGCCAGAGGCGATGTCCCCCAAAGATATACCATCTACTACCTCCTTTAATACCGCATTCCTCTTCAAGGACCCGAAAGAGATTTCGTTCCCCCACAAGCCCAAGATGGATGATTCGGGGTCCCACCTGAAGAGTCACGATGACCTCCACAGTACCGTTTGTGATACGGATGTTGTTCTCCCATCCTTTATAGGGAATTCGCTCTATGGTGATCATGGATTCCTCCTTTTTAAGGATACTATAACACGGGGATGCCGCAAGAACAACTCGTTGGTCCTGTCAGTGGTCTCTGCAGGGGGTGCAATTTCTATATTTTGGGCTTCCTTCTCTCCTTGGATGGAATAGAAAGACACAACCTCCATGGGAAGCGGAGCCTGTTAGGGAAGGTCCGAATATATTGGCCGATAAATATGGTACAATCCTTCCAGAGTTTTGGTGTTCTCCTCTTTCCGAGAGTGGTATACGGATGTGCTCAAAATCCGCCTCCCTGGGACCGAGCACATCAAAAAGGCGGAGCACAAATACCCAGGGTCAGGCCCCAAAAGCCTGAAGAACAAGGAGTAGGTATGGAGTATTTCCTGGGGATTGACGTGGGAACAACAGGATGCAAGGTGGTACTCGTTGACGAGAGGGGAGAACTTAGAGGGAAGGCCGTTGCCGAGTATCCTCTCTACACTCCCCGTCCGAACTGGGCAGAGCAGAATCCAGAGGACTGGTGGCAGGGGACGCTTTCGGCACTTCGCAAGATTCTTGAGACCTCAGGCATAAACCCCAAGGATGTCTCGGGGGTTGGTCTTACCGGACAGATGCACGGTTCGGTTTTTCTTGACGAGCGAGGAGAGGTTCTCCGTCCGGCCATTCTCTGGTGCGATCAGCGTACCGCCCGGGAGTGTCAAGAAATAACCGAAATGGTGGGCTTTGAACGCATCATGCGCATCAATTGCAACCCTGTCCTTCCCGGTTTTACTGCTCCAAAAATCCTCTGGGTGAAAAATAACGAGCCGGAGGTTTACAAGAAGATTTACAAGGTTCTCCTTCCCAAAGATTACGTTCGGTTCCGTCTCACGGGAGAATTCGCCACCGATGTTTCTGACGCTTCAGGAACCTCTCTTTTTGACGTTCCCAAGCGAACCTGGTCCTTGGAACTTATTGAAGCTTTGAACTTTCAACCATTTTGGTTTCCTCCCTCCTTTGAATCTCCAGAAGCTACGGGCTTTGTCCAGAAGGAGGTAGTGGCATCCTTAGGTCTGCGGGAGAAGGTTTTAGTGGTGGCAGGAGGCGGAGACAATGCTGCCGGAGCGGTGGGTACGGGAATAGTCCGTCCGGGACTTGTCTCGGCGAGCTTAGGAACCTCGGGGGTTGTTTTCGCCTTTAGTGATAAAGTCCATGTCGATTCTAAGGGGCGAGTCCATACGTTTTGCCACGCCGTCCCAGGAAAGTGGCACGTCATGGGGGTCATGCTCTCTGCTGGTGGGTCACTGCGTTGGTTTCGAGACGTTTTGGGGCTTGAGGAAAAGAACGTGGCTTCCCTTCTTGGGAAAGACACTTACGAGCTTTTGAGTGAAGAAGCAGAGAAAGCCCTTCCTGGAGCTGAAGGACTTCTTTTTCTTCCGTATCTCACAGGGGAGCGGACGCCTCATGCCGATCCCTTTGCCCGAGGAGTATTCTTCGGGTTGACCCTGAAGCATCGCAAGAATGAAATGGTCCGGGCAGTTATAGAGGGTGTGACTTTTGGAATGCGAGATTCCTTCGAAATCATTCGGGAAATGGGTATTCCTATTGTAGAGGTGCGAGCTATCGGTGGGGGAGCAAGGAGCCCGCTCTGGAGGAAAATCCAAGCAGCGGTGTACCAAGTACCCCTTTTTGGAGTAAAGGTGGATGAGGGACCGGCATTCGGGGCAGCACTCCTTGCAGCAGTGGGAAGAGGAGTCTTCAAGAAAGTGGAGGAAGCGTGCGATCAAGCCGTGGTGGTAACCGAAAAGGTCCTCCCCGATGGAGAACTTGTGACTTTGTATGAGCGTCTTTATCGCATCTGGCGTGACCTCTATCCAGTTTTGGCTCCCTTCTACAGGAGAATTGCCGAGTGAGGTGAATGCTGTGGTTTCGCTGGGAAAGAAGGCCGTATGCTTAGGAGAACTCCTCATCGATTTTGTTTCTACCGTGAATGGTGTGGCTTTGAAGGATGCTCCAGGCTTTGAAAAAGCCCCCGGAGGGGCTCCGGCAAATGTTGCGGTGGGCCTGGCGAAGTTGGGAATAAAGACCTATTTTATCGGGAAAGTTGGCAAAGACGCCTTTGGGGAATTCTTGCGGGGAACGCTCAACCAAAACGGTGTTGACACTCGTTTTCTCACCACCACCGACCGAGCAAAAACAACCCTGGCTTTTGTCTCACTCACCAAGGAAGGGGAGCGAGATTTTGTATTCTATCGCGACCCAGGGGCGGATACTCTCCTCGACCAAGGAGATATTGAGGAAGCCTGTTTTGAGGAAAGCGGGGTGTTCCACTTTGGGTCCATCACCATGACCCATGAACCATCCTGCAGTGCCACTTTAAAAGCCCTGTCTTTAGCGGAAAAGTACGGTCACCTCATATCTTTTGACCCTAACCTCAGGCCACAGCTCTGGAAAGACATTGAAGAAGCACGCCTCAGGATGCACCAGGGTTTGGAAAAGGCCCACATTCTTAAGGTCAACGAAGAGGAAGCAGAGTTCATCGCTGGAAGTCCCAGTCTTGAGGAAGCCCTTGCTTTTCTTGGGGAACACTACCGTGTTCCTCTCGTCGCTGTAACTTTGGGTAAAAGGGGGTGTTTAATCCTCAACGGGAAGCAGAGGATAGAGGTTCCTGGTTTTTCTGTTTCTACGGTGGATACGACTGGGGCAGGGGATGGTTTTGTGGCCGGTCTTTTGAGCTCACTGTACATGTTTTGGAAGGACCTCCGGGACGGAAAGGAAATCCCCAAGGATGCTCTCTACCACGCGGCCAGAAGGGCAAACGCCGTTGGAGCTCTCACCACCACGAAAAAAGGTGCTATCCCCGCTTTGCCGACCCAAGAAGAAGTGGAGGTTTTTCTGGAGGGACACCCCCTGTGATATTCGTGGTGTGTGCTAACCCGGCTTTGGATCGGATGCTTGTGCTTGAGGAAGTCGCTCTCAATGAGGTCAATCGGGCAAAGGACGTCTCGGTCACTGTCGGGGGTAAAGGGGTGAACGTGGCTCGAGCTATCCGCACTGTGGGTGGAGAGGCGAAACTTCTTCTTTTTTTAGGCGGAAAGACGGGAGAGAGTATTAAGGAGAGTCTAGAAAGAGAATGTTTTTCTTTTTCAGCATGGTTTCTTCAAGACGAGACTCGCATAACGACCGTTCTGCACGAGACCCGTATCAAGCGCCACACAGTCATCAATGAGTCCGGTCCCTTGGTCCCCCTTGTTGCTTCTGGGAAACTCCTCCGATATCTTGAGGAGGCGCTTCAAGAGGGGGACTATCTCGTTCTCTCCGGTTCTCTCCCTCGGGGAATGCGCCTTGATTTTTATGCCTTGAGTGTGGAGGTGGCCAGAAAGAAGAGAGCTTGGGCGGTGGTCGATGCCTCGGGAGAAAGTTTGAGAAGGGCTTTGCAAAACCACCCTTTTATGGTAAAACCAAATGTGAGAGAGGCAGAAGAAGTCACAGGTTTTCCCATCTTGTCTTTGGCGGATAAACTCAGGGCGGTTGAATTCTTCGAGGCCCAGGGGGTGGAGTGTGTGGTGCTCTCCGATGGTCCTCGGGGTGTGGTGGCGGGATGGAGGGGTAAACGATGGTATATAGGTCTAAGGGAGCCCTTTTACGGAGAATATTTCATAGGTTCAGGAGACACCCTGGTGGGGGCGATGGTGGCTCGTCTCACGCAGGGTGCTTCTTTTCTTGAGGCTCTGCGGTTTGGAGCAAGTTGCGGTTTAGCCAATACCTTCTCTCCGGGAGCAGGGGTCTTTGACCCCGGGATGATCCCAGAGTGCGAAAGGGTAATATTTGTAGAACCGATATCGTAATGCGAGGAGGTTGAGGAAGTGGAAGTCGTCGTGCGGGGAAAAAACGTTGAAATTACCGAACTCATAAGAAATCATGTCACCAAAAAACTCACCAAGCTGGAGCGTTTTTTCAGGCACATCTTTGATGCTACGGTACACTTTTACTCCGAACGAGGCCGGATAAAGGTCGAAGTGACCATGACGGCGAGTGGCGTGGTACTTCGGGGAGAAGGCGAAGGTCCCGACTGGAGGACGGCTTTTGACGAGGTACTGGAGAAACTCGAACGACAGATTAAGCGTTATAAGGAGAAACTTGAGCGCAAGGGGCTCCTCAAAAAGGAAGAACTTGTGACTCTTGAGGGAGGAGAGGAAAGGGAAGAGGAGCCGACCATTGCCAACCGGGTAGTGAAGACGAAGGAATTCGTCCTTCGTCCCATGAGCCTTGAGGATGCCATATTGCAGATGGAACTTCTCGGTCACACCTTTTTTGTCTATAAAGACCTTGATAAGGACAAGGTCCAAGTAGTATATAAGAGAAAGGATGGAAATTATGGCCTCATCGACCTTCTGTACTGAGGGCGTATGACCAAGGGCTTTGATACGAGGACGCTTGAGAAGGCCATTGGGTCCCTTGAGGGTGTTCTCAACGCCAAGGTGGTGGGGGAGACGGGTGTTGAGGAAATCCATGTTCTTGCCCGCCCGACAAAATCCCCCAAGCTCATCGTCCGTGATATTGAAACGCTCCTTAAGGCCCGCTTTGACCTTGATGTGGACCACAAGAAAATCAGTGTCGTCGTCTTCGATATCGGAGAAGAAGCAAGGTGGTCTGCTCCTCGGCTCGTTTTTTGGGGAATGGGGTGGAAAAAGACCCCCGACGCTGTTCAGGTAGAAGTGGAGGTGAAGCTTGGGGAACGAATCTACAGGGGTGTGGCCTCGGAGAGTACCTCGAGGGTACGAAGCCACGGTTTGCTTGTGGCGAGGGCTACGCTCAATTGTTTAAATCAGGTTGTGGGGAATACGCTCTTTGTGCTCTACAATGTTTCCACTCACCATTTGGGAGAAATCGAGGTTGTGCTTACTTTTGTGGACTATGCCCGCGTGGGGGCGGGAAAAGACGAGGATCTCCTCGTGGGGACTGCTCTTGTGCGGGAAGATATCTACGAAGCAGTTGCTCGGGCCACGCTTGACGCGGTGAATCGAAAGCTCGTCTTTCATGTAGGGCGATTTGAGGAGGAGCAGGGTGGGCCAACGGTTGTACAATGAGCGGAGCGGCAGCCATCCCCAAGAAGCGGAAGGGGATGAGAAACACGCGAGGGAGGGTTTGAGATGGCAAAGGTCCTGAGTGTGCTTCTCGGGCTGCTGGCGGTTATTTTGGCCAGTGGGGCTGGTTTCACCTGGAGGCCTTAGGTAGTTTCCCGTTGGCCCACCCCTGTTTTGGAGTAGGATGAAAAAAGGCCTCTTTGTTCCTCTCTATGTGGGGCTGGTTATAATCGTGGGGATTGTTAGTAGTGTCCTTGCTCTCTTTTCCCTTTGGCGTTCGATTGATCAGCTTTTTGTTCTTATTACTTTTTCTCCTCTTGCCCTTGCGGCAGAGCTTTTGCCGGTATACCTCCAGTCGCAGACAGCTATTTCGATGAGTTTTGTCCCCATTTATGCGGTTATACTTCTCTCTTCCCCTCTCCTTGCGACCCTTGTAGCCTTTCTGGCAGCTTTCCTCGGTACCTTGAAGTCGAAATGGTATGCCTCTCTCTTCAACGGCGCCCAGTATGCTATTTCTGTTCTCCTCTCAGGACTGGTGTTTGAGCGCCTGGGGGGGTATGATTTCCACTGGAACGAGCCTCTTTTTTACCTTGCTGTTGGGATATCCATTGTTGCTTTTTTTCTTTGCAATTTTCTCCTTGTTCTGAGCGTTGTTTCTCTCACGAGTGGTGTTTCTCTTGTAACCCTCTGGAAGAGGGACATCAGCGGCATTCTCTTTCAATACTTTGCTCTCTTCCCCTTTTCTCTCCTTTTGTACCTTATGTACGACTACGTAGGATATGTAGGCATTGCCCTCTTTTTTCTTCCCCTTCTTGTAGCTCGTTACTCCTTCAAGCTCTTTGTGGAAACAAAGAGGATGCACCTTGAGCTTTTGCAAGCGCTCACCGAAGCGGTGGATGCCAAGGACCCTTATACTCGGGGACACTCCTCCCGGGTGGCGCAGCTTGCTTTGAAGATTGCGGATTGTCTGCACCTTTCAGGTAAGCAGAAAGAAATCATCGAGTATGCTGCTATCCTTCACGATGTAGGGAAAATCGGTATTGCCGATTCTATCATTACGAAACCCGGGAGGTTGAGTCCTGAGGAATATCGGGTTGTTCAGGAACATCCCCTCATTGGGTATCGAATCGTAAAGGACATAGACTTTTTGAAAAACGTGGCTGAGGTCATTCTTGCTCATCATGAGCGATG
>FMJZ01008466.1_pt1 | contig 12925 bp, 19 predicted proteins | sample 1987881 | NCBI WGS metagenome assembly FMJZ01 (sample SAMEA4378227, study PRJEB15110) | soil metagenome | biome: soil; feature: Field; material: Soil | place: India | collected 2015-03-11 | depth 0 m | reverse complement strand
TTTTACACAAAATATCAGACACTACCTAACTAATGTTTTTATGTTTATTTTTGCTTAAGAGATGGTGGAAAGTCTTAGAAAGTAGCGCACAGCGGGGTCTATTGCAAAAAGAAGTTGGCGTAAGAATAGGAGTAGTTAGGCTCAAAGTTTTATTATTCGGTAGGGATCGAGTCTGATTAAAAATGGTTTTTGACAAAAGTCTCTAAGTGGACAAATGTCATATTAAACAATTCCGCGTCTAATAAAAGATAATCGGAGATGATGTAGCGAGGAATTTTGGATAATAAAGGAAAACTTTTGCAGAACTTACTAAAAATTGCTTGCTTAACCCGATTTTTGATTATCTTAGTCTTGGTAGTGCTGATAAAATATCGACCTATCAGAACACTATTTTATCTATCGCGCTTAAGGCGAGCTTAACAAAAGACTGATGAGCCAAATTCGTTTCAGTGTCGAATGCAGGACCCTGACATAGTTTTACCTTGAAAGACATGGAGTATACCAGCGAGTTTCTTGGTTTTCTTTTGAGTTTAGACTTCATTCTGAACTTTTTTCAGCCAAAGTCAATGATTGCAAGACTATAAATCAAGTTCAGGTTGCCGAAAAAGAACTTTGGCCTAACTTTCTCTCTGATTATTGATGGTGTGGTGAAAACAATAAAATGGTGGGAAAATCTACAATTAGTATGTGGGAGTAACTTTAGCTTACAACTTACAAAATTCCTTCATCATAAAAAATTAATAGTTCTTGGTTTTACATTAGGATGAACCGAATAAGCTTTGAATGCGTTCAGGATTAATTTTTGCTATTTGACTATTAAAGGCACAATATTCAACGCGTGTCGACGTTACTTCACCCAGTATAAAAAGCGACCGCAATTAGGACAATTAACAATTTCGGTACGACATCGATAAACATATTCCGAAGGTAATTTCATAAAGCAACCACCGCAGAATTCATTAATCACCTGCACTACAACCCGTCCTCCATAGCGCCTCATAATTCTTTTATAGGCAGTAAGTAAATTCGACTCAATTTTTTGAGCAATTTCTTCGCGTTTTGTCTCGATAGCTTTAATAACATCCAAAGTTGGTTTCGGAGTCTTGAATCCAATCTTTTTATAATCCGGTGAAGTGAGGTCTTTTAAGAGCAAATCGTTTTCTTCTAATGCACGCAAAAGGTTTAATTGTTTTTTTATTGATGACATTTTCTTATGCCTATAATTAATTACGCTGTTTTATCTCAACCAATTTTTTGTTAATCATCAGAATTAGGATTTTAATAAATTCATTTTATTTTTTCTTCTAAAGATTTTATCAGGGCGATAAATTCTTCTGGAGTCTGTGGTTCGAAAATACGCTTTTTGGATGTCAATTCTTGACAAATCATTGCTACTCTGCCTAAGGTAATAAGATACTGATTGCCTGGGTCCTGCGGTGGGGCAACAATAAGAAATAGTAAATAAACCGGCTTTTTATCAATTGCATTGAAGTCAATACCCTTTTGCGAACGACCAACAGCAATTTCTAATTTGTCGATTAATAAAGAACGGCAATGAGGGATTCCTATGCCCTTGCCAATGCCGGTGGAACCTAATTCTTCGCGCGTCAATAAGGTTTCTAATAACGATTCGGCATCACTGCCGGTCTTTAGTAAACTGACCATTTCTTTTAGGGCATCGGTTTTCTTTTTGGCTTTTAAGTTCAAATTAATGCGTTCCGGTCTTAATAACGATGATAAAGTCAAGATTACCTCCTATAGTTACTGAGAGAAAAGACTGAATTATTTCTTTTCATCGTCAGTATTTTACATCTTTTCCGGTGCTGAGACACCGATTATTGTTAAGATATCTTTTAAGATTTTTTGAGTTGCGCGACAAAGATAAATCCGAGCCGAAGTTGTTGAGATGTTATCGGTTACTACTCTGACATTCTCATAGAATTTATGAAAGGTAGTCGCAAGCTCTAAAGCATAGTAGACGAGATGATGTGGTTCAAAATTAGTTGCTGCGGTCACAGTTACCTCGGGATAATGTAATAACATTCGAATTAACTCGCGTTCGGCAGAGCTGTGTAAATAGTGTAGTTTGGGTTGCGATAACTCTTCCGATATTTTTTCTTGAGCGAATTTAATAATACTATTGATGCGCGCATGGGCATACTGTACATAATAGACAGGATTCTCTTGAGAGGTCTTTTGGGCAAGGGCCAAATCAAAAGACAGATGTTGTGATGCTTTGCGCATCAGCAGAAAAAACTTTAAAGCGTCAGCGCCAATTTCGGATAAAACTTCATCTAAAGTTACAAACTCTCCGTGCCGTTTGGACATCGCGATTTTCTGCTGGTTGCGAGACAAAGAAACTTGTTGGGCAATAATAATTCTTAATTGGTCAGGTTCGAATCCCAAACATGCAATACCACCTTTCATCCGCGCAATATAACCATGATGGTCAGGACCCCAAATATTTATCAAATAATCAAAATGCCGTTCAAATTTATACCAATGATATGCTAAATCGGAAAGAAAATAAGTTGGTCGATTGTCGGCGGTTAATAGTACGCGGTCTTCGGTGTCACCAAATTGTGAAGATTTAAACCACAGAGCATTGTCTTTTTTATAAGTCCAATCGGCTAACTTTTCTAAGATTAGTTTCTGATATTGGGCTACGGAACTCTCTCGCACAAAATTATCAAAAAAAATGCCAAATCTCGTCAAGGATTCTTTTTGCATCTGGATGATCTGATTCAAAAGAAAAGATCGCCATTCAGCACGGGAAAGATTGCTTTTTAATATATTCTGTCCGATTTCTACTAAATAACTTCCGGGATAACCATTTTCCGGTAGTTTTGCAGGGTTTCCTTGAATTTGGTCAATACGTGCCAACAAAGACTTATAGAGCAAGTCTATTTGACTGCCCATATCATTAATGTAGTATTCCGAAGTTACATCATAATTAACATATCGCAATAAATTTACCAAGGCGTTACCAAATGCGCCGGCTCGGGCTTGAACAACATTTAAAGGACCAGTAGGATTAGCTGAAATATATTCGACTAAAACCCTTTTCTGTTTACCTAAGTCGACTCTGCCAAAATCAGGATTTGCTACTTTTGCTAATTCATCAAGTAATAACTTATTATTAATAACAAAATTAATAAAACCCTGACCAGCTACTTTTACATCCGCAAAAACATCTTGATGTCGGGTTAATTGTTTTTGAAGTTCATCAGCAATTTCTAATGCCGGCCGATTTTGAATTTTACTTAAAAGAAATGCGATATTCGACGCATAATCGCCCATTGTAGAATCTTTGAGAAAAACAATTTCGTGTTGGGGAGGAATTGAAAAAACATATTGATTGATTAAATGATTTATGATACTGCTAATCAGGCGAATCTCCTTTGAGGTGCATCACCCCAGAGTCTTTCCAAACCGTAGAATTCTCGCACATCAGCTAAAAAAATATGAACGACAAAATCCCAACAGTCTAAAAGAATCCATTGGCCAACCTGATACCCCTCAATATGATGAGGAGAAAGATCAAGCTGCTTTAGTTTTACATCTAAATCACAACAAATCGCTTGAGCGTGAAGCGCAGATTGTGCTGTACAGATTATGAAAAAATCCGTTATCGGAGAAATTTTGCGTAAATCTAATAATAATACATTCTCGGCTTTTTTATCTAATATAATATTTATGACCTTCTCTAACTTTTTGGGGGAAAGAGCCATTAATATTCAGATATAATTAATTTATGTCAATTGCTAAATTGTCTTTAGTTTTGAAACACAAGATAGTTCGCTTAGCTGTTTAAATTAGCTGCTACAAGATAAGTTCTGTTCATTTGCAGCTATCAAATTTGATAAATTTTTCTGCATCTCGACCCAAGACTACGGTAACCTCTAAATACAATAAGGAATCGATGTCTTTTTGGATTTCTGGCAAGATTTTTCGGCTCAGGGGCAAAAAGCCCAATTTTTTTTGATAAGACATCACTGTAGCAACCGCCTCGGCATTGGTCATCCGGGGATTAATTCTTTCGATAATTGTAGTTCGGTCAACAATTTTCTTGCCCGTTCGTAATTCATAAACATCAAAACCATAATTGCGTAAAAATTCCTGAGTCTTCTGAGCTTGTTTGTCCATACCCGAGCAGTTGATGATTTCGATTCGAATTTTACTGAAATCTATATTGTTAAATTTTTTCGGTTGACTAAATCGATAAATAATAGAGAATAAGGCTATGCCTAAAGCGATACATAAAAGAATTATAAGCACTATTAAACACTTCTTCATCTTTAATTCTTGCGATCGTTAAATAATTTTTTAACCCGTTCCCATTCTTGTGGCGTATTGATACCCAGACTTTCTTCTGGCGTCTTAGTTCTTACGGAGTTGATTTTTCCGCCTTGTTTAATAATTTCGGTTAGTGCGGCTGTCAGATAATATTCGCCATCCTTGGGACTGGGATATAAAGTATCTAATATTGGTTTTAATTTTGCATAACGAAAGGCATATACCCCGGTATTAATTTCCTTAATTTTTTGAATTTCAGGATCGGCATCTTTATGTTCAACAATCGCAATAATTTTTTGCTCTTCATTTCGAACAATTCTTCCGTAGCCAGTTGGGTCGTCTAGGACCGCAGTTAATATTGTCGCATCCGCCTTTTCTTGATAAAAGACCTTAATTAATTCCTTTATCGTTGACAATTTTAATAAAGGAACATCGCCGTATAACACAAAGATGTCGTCTTTAGGTGATAGCAAAGGTGTACAAACTTTAACTGCGTCGGCAGTGCCTTTGGCTTCAGGTTGAATGACAAAGTATACATTGTGATTACTAAACATTTCTTTTAATTCGATGTGGTTAGGTGAGATAACAACGATAATTGGATTTAAATGTGCTTTTTGGGCAAGTTCGATAATCCAAGCCAATACGGGGCGACCGTTTAAGGGTAATAGCACTTTGGAATGGGGAAGACCCATCCGTTTACTTTTACCGGCTGCGAGAATTATTCCGGTCATTAATTATGCAATTATTGCTGTCAACAGTGACTTTTTTGGGTTCAAATCCCCGAGCGGCAACGGTTTCCATTGCCGCATACGACAAAATCGTAAGTTCATCACCAATTTCTCCGCAGCAAGCTATTTTACCATTAAGACAAACGATACCGCTACCCTTTTCACCCTTCGTAACATAAGTCTGAAATTGCTTTCCATTACTTATATTGATAACTTGAACTAGTTCTCCTTCTAAAATATCAGCACGTTGGATTAATTCTTCATCAATAGTAATACTGCCTTCAGAAAGAAAATTTGTATTTGTTACTTTTAAATGCTGGTTTTTAGATTTCAAAAGAAACCTTAACATTTAAAATTAAGTTTTTTTAGTTTCTTCCTTTCCTTTGGTCTTTTTGATAGTTAGTTCTAACAATGCCATTTCGGCATTATCCCCTACTCGATGGTCTAATTTAAAAATTCGAGTATATCCTCCGTGCTGATTTTGAAATCTTGGGGCGATTTCATCCACTAAATGTTTAACTAACTGTTTGTTTTGTAAAAACCTAAACACATAACGTTGATGGGCGACTGATTTATCTTGTGCGTAGCGGATTAAACGTTCAGCATGTCTTTGCGCTAATTTGGCTTTGGCTAAAGTGGTTTTAATACGCTCGTGGATAAAAAGCGAACGCAATAGATTCTTTATTAATGCTTTACGATGAGAAGCGGTTCGCCCTAATTTTTTTATCTTTCGGCCGTGACGCACAAGTTACTCCTTTTTCATTATTTCAGCAACATCCATACCAAAACTTAAACCATGCGCTTCTAAGATTTTTCGCACTTCTTCTAAGGATTTCCGACCGAAATTTTCAATATCAAGCATTTCGCGCTCGGTACGACTAACCAAATCGGCAACCGTTACAATATTTACTTTTTCTTTAGTTTTTTTGGAACGCCCTTTTCGTAAGCAATTGAGCGCACGATTGGAGAGTTCCAATTCCTCAATATCCATTTTGAGAAGGTCAATTAATCGCTGACGTTCTTTATCGTAGCGTTCTGCTGTAATAAACTCGGGTTCTTTTTCCGTCGGGATAAGATTTACAAGATGATTTTTTAAGATCGTGGCACTTTGAATAAAACATTCTTCAGGGAAAACTGTTCCATCAGTCCAAATTTCTAAAATTATTTTTTCATAATCAGCACGGTCAGCAACGCGTGTATTCTCTACCCAAAAATTTACTTTCTTTACAGGCGAGAAAAAGGCATCGAGAAAAATTGTGCCTTCAGGATAATTGCTAAGTTTTTTTAACCGTTCGGCTGGGACGTAACCGCGGCCATTTTCAACACGTAATTCGATATGGACGCTTTGGTTGGGATCGGTAATATTAAGAATGGGCTGTTCGGGATTAGCAATAATAATTTCAGGTGGAACGGTTAAATGTTTGGCTTTATATTCGTTTATTCCTTTGGCGTGAAGATAACAAAGTTTTGGGGTTTCGGAATTTAAGCGTAGATGGATCTTTTTTATATTTAAAATGATTTGCGCTACATCCTCAACTACGCCAGGGATAGTAGAAAATTCGTGAAGCACATTGTCAATTCGAACTTGAGTTACAGCCGCGCCCTGAATTGAAGAAAGAAGCGCGCGTCGTAGTGCATTGCCAATAGTATGTCCCCAGCCCTTTTCTAACGGAGTTATGGTAAATTTACCATAAGTATTGGACGCGGTTTCTTTGTCCAGGATTGCTGATTCCGGCAATAAAATTGGTGTTAGTTTCATAGATTTGTTTATCGACTAAATTTTTGCGGGTTAATATTTATCTTCATATTATTTCGAATAGAGCTCAACGATCAATTGAGTATTTACTGATATGTCCTTAATGTCTTCGCGAGTTGGAAGTCGCATGACTTTACCGATAAGATTAGCCTTATCCAATTGCAACCAATCAACTGTGGTTGGTTCTTTATCAGCTAGGATTCTCTGAGCGATTTCCACTCCTCTTTTATCTTTTATTGAGATTATATCATCAGGATTTATTTCATAAGAAGGGATATTGACCTTTTTCCCATTTACCAAAATGTGTCCATGACGCACAAATTGTCTTGCTTGCGCTCGAGAATCGCAAAAACCTAAACGGTAAACGGTGTTATCTAATCGTCGTTCCAAAGATATTAAAAGTTGTTCCCCGGGATTCTTTTTCTTTTGTGCGCGTAAAAAGAGGAGACGAAATTGCTTTTCTAATAAACCATATATTGCTTTAAGTTTTTGTTTTTCTTTTAACTGGATAGAATATTGAGAAAGTTTTTTGCCGCGATCAGACTGCTTTTCTAACCGCTTAGGTAATACACACTTATCAGTGTAGCATTTTTCGCCCTTGAGAAAAAGTTTTTCTCCGGCGCTGCGACACCGTTTACAAGTCGGTCCTATGTATCTTGCCATATAAGTTTCAATTGTAATATAAAAAATCTCTTTTGTCAACTATTAAAAGCGACTTTTTAATAATCGATAAATCTTTTGGCCACAAATAGTACATATCTTTAGGGAGATGTGAATTCTATCAGAATAAATCAAAAAGAAAGATACTTCGGTTTCTTTCAATCATTTTGGAGTTGTTACACTCTTCTGGGTTTTGGGGGACGGCAACCATTGTGAGGAATTGGTGTGACATCACGAATCGCAGTAATTTTTAAACCGGCATTTTGTAATGAGCGAATTGCCGCTTCCCGACCTGGGCCTGGTCCTTTTATTTCCACAATGACTTTTTGAACGCCCATAGCAACTGCTTCGCGGCCAGCAGCTTCAGAACACTGTTGCGCAGCGAAGGGCGTTCCTTTTTTAGCGCCTTTAAAACCAATTCTTCCAGCCGAAGACCAACATAGTACATTACCATTCGGGTCGGTAATAGTAACTATTGTATTGTTAAAAGTAGATAATATGTGAGCGATGCAGGTTTGAGGGATTTTGTGTTTTACTGATTTTTTCATACTGCGTTCCTTTCTTAATTTATTTAGGTTTAGTAGATTCGCGGACCTTTATAACGCCTGCAGTTTTTCTTGGTCCTTTTCTAGTTCGGGCATTAGTTCGAGTTCGTTGGCCACGAACTGGTAAACCAGCGCGATGTCGAAGGCCGCGATAAGAACCGATTTCAATATATCGTTTAATATTAGCCGCAATTTCTGCTCGTAAAGCACCTTCAACTTTATAATTTGTCTCGATTTCTTTACGAATCTTGGCAATTTCGTCGTCCTTTAGTTCCATAACTTTTTTATTAGGGTCAATACCTGTGGTTTCAAGTATTTTTCGCGCATTGCTTAAGCCAATCCCATAAATGTGGGGTAGCGCATATAGGATTTTTTTATTATCTGGTAAATCAACACCAGCAATTCGTGCCATTAAATTCTCCTATTATTTTATTATAAAAACATTTTAAGATATTTCTTAAGATGTTTAGTATTAATAAAAACAATCACATTAATATATACATAAAAATCCTGATTTGTCAAGAATAAAATTAATGCTCTGATAAAATTAAAATTTTAGTGAAAATATATTTTTAGAATTAGCAACACACTGTCTTTTACCCTGAAACAGCAAAAAGATAAAGGTTTTCTTTTAATGGTTCGTTGAATTATTGTTAATAATAAAATGTTTATTACTCTTGGTAATGTTAAATAAGCGTTTTGTAAAATTATATTTTTAATTTCTAAGTACCCTTTTGAAACTATATAATATAATGCTTTTGAAATTTTAGTAACAGATTTATGCGACGTGTTAATGAGAGGAAAACGACATCATTGCAGGAAAATTTGCAGATAGAAAAGTTTGATTTCAGCGTTTTCTCAGTTAAATACGGTTGCATATCAACTATTAAACTATAGTCTTAGATTTTTTTTTTTCTACTTGACAGAAGGGAAAAATTTAAGTATGCTATAAATAATGATTAGAAAACGAAAACATTGTTATTTCTGTGAACGTAAAGAGCAAGTTATTAGTTATAATAATCCGGTGCTCAGAAACTTTATTAGCGAACGTGGCAAAATTCTTCCGGCACAATATACTGGTACTTGCCCGTGGCACCAACGCCGATTAAAAAAGGCTATCAAGTTAGCACGCAATCTCGCAATTTTATCGTATGTGAAAAGATGAAGATTATTTTAACTCAGGATGTTGAGCGTATAGGTAAAAAAGGAGATGTGGTTGAAGTTCGTAATGGCTATGCGCGAAATTACCTTTTACCTAAAGGTTGGGCAATTCAGGCAACTAAAGCACGTTTAAATCAAATAGAGGCAATAAAAGCAGAATTACAAAAACGAGAAGAACGACGCCTAAAAAAACTTAAAGTCTTGGCTCAGAAACTAGAGGCGCTTGCACTTAAAATTGATTTAAAAATGGGTGAGGCCGGTGCATTCGGAGCGATAACCAATGCGGATATTGCGCAGTTATTGAAAGAAAATGGTTTTGAGATAGACCGTCATAAAATTGAATTAGCCTCACCAATAAAAGAACCCGGGATATATGATGTTTTAGTTAATTTGGGTGCAGTTACCGCAAATATTAAACTTTGGGTTACGCCGGTCCACGTTTAATTCAGGATTGATAACTCATTTCCTTTATAAAGTAAATAAGGAAGTAATAATTACAAACCTTTAAATGTAATGAAAATTTATTAATTTATGATTGAAGTAAAAGTGGCTGGTGTTCTGTTTGATTCGCAAAACAATTCACCGGTGATGTTGTTGAAAGAAGTAGAGGGCAATAAAATTTTACCAATTTTTATTGGTCCAATCGAAGCCACAGCAATTGCCTATGTTTTAGAAAATGTAAAGTTATCAAGACCGATGACTTTAGATTTAATGAAACTGATAATTGAAGGATTAAAGATTAAGGTAAGACGCGTAATTATTACTGCATTAAAAGATGATACTTTTTTTGCGGAAATAATTCTGGAAAATGGTGACAAAGTACTTTCGGTCGATGCCCGACCATCCGATTCAGTAGGATTAGCCCTACGAGTCAAAGCCCCAATTTATGTTGCGGAAGAAGTTATGGCTGAGGCAGGAATTACTATGACCGAGAAAGAAGAGGCGCGGTTGACTGAACTTCGTCAACATCTTCGTAATATCCCTCCAGAAGAATTTGGTAATTATGAGATGTAGGAATACAAGGATTAGAATAATAAATTCTAAATGGACCTAAAGCAGATTTTTGCCGAATTAATTAAAGGAACAGAAAAGATAATTAGTGAAGAGGAATTATTAGAAAAACTAACCCAAAGCACTAAAGTTAATAAGCCATTAAGGGTAAAATTAGGTATTGATGCTTCTGGACCAGATATCCATTTAGGTTTTGCGGTGGTATTAAGAAAACTGCGTCAATTTCAAGATATGGGGCATACTGCGGTACTGATTATTGGTGATTTTACGGGTAGTATTGGTGATCCCACTGGCCGCTCTAAAACGAGACCCCAATTGACCGATGAAGAGATCAATAAAAACATGACAAGATATCAGCAACAAGTTTTTAAGATTTTGATACCAGAAAGGACTGAGTTTCGCTATAACTCAGAATGGTCAAATCGTTTAACCAGCAAAGATATTATCAGTTTAGCATCAAAGTATACCGTAGCGAGAATCTTAGAACGAGAAGATTTTAGCCAAAGGTTAAACCAAGGGATACCAGTTTTTATCCATGAGATTTTGTATCCTTTATTCCAAGGGTACGATTCGGTTGCAGTTAAGGCAGATATTGAATTAGGAGGAGCTGACCAGTATTGGAACCTTTTGGTCGGCAGAGAATTGCAACGGGAATTTGGGCAAGAACCTCAGGTTGTGATGACAATGCCCCTTTTAGAAGGAATTGACGGTAAGCTGAAAATGAGCAAATCTTACAATAACTATATTGGAATTGCGGAACCACCAAAAGAAATCTTTGGCAAAATAATGTCTATACCTGATGAGATGATTATAAGATATTTCCGTTTATGTACAAATCTTTCGGATGAAGAAATTAAAAAGATTGAAAATGATATTAAAGCCGGACAAAACCCTAAAATTTACAAAGAAAAATTAGGTAAAGAAATCGTGACCTTATATTACTCAAAAGAAATTGCTGAAGAGGTAAGTAAAGAGTTCGAGATGGTATTCAAACATAAGAAAATACCACAAGAAATAGAAGAATTTATTTCACCAATTCAGCGAATCAATATTGTGGAACTACTTGTGATGGCAAAACTATTGCCTTCTAAAAGTGAGGCTCGAAGAAAAATTAGTGAAGGGGCAATTGAAATTGATGGCTGGAAAATTAAAGATGTAAATTTTGAACTATATCTTGAAAAACCAGTAGTCTTAAAAGTCGGCAAAAGAAAATTTTGCCGTATTGTTTCACCCGCAAAAGATAAAGGGTAAAATTAAATTTGGTCCCACAAAATAATAAGGGGACAGAGTTAAGTCATGTTCCCTTGGATTGTGCTTCGGAAAAGCTTTTTATAATTTATGACTTAGAAATACCACATAAAATAGAGTGTAAATAGTGAATTGCCCAAATTAAACAATGAGATATCGTAGTTAGCTAAAATCTCATCCGCGGTCCTTAATTCACCTGACGATATAGCATAACCAAATTTAGCATTGATGTTAACTGATAAATATTCATTAATTAAGAAGTGTTCTCCACCAATACCTAATGGAATTACAAGATATGTAATAGGACTAGTGAGAGTATATTGGTCAATATCGTACTTGGTTTCAGATTTTAATTTAATTGTGCCAAAGGTAACTCCACCAATTCCATAAAGGTTTGATTTTTCTCCACTCCTAAAAGCATACAGCGTCTGTAACCCAAATCCCGTGTTTTGGAATGAGAGTTTCGATTCAAACTCATCAAACTCACCAGGATATGATACCTTAAATGATACTTTAGATATGTCTAACCAGGGTTCAATCAAAATCTTTTCGCTTATCCCATAGCGTGTTGCAAAGAGTGAAGGTTCAAGCAAATTGCCAAAACGGGTTGTGCCGCAACCGAGGCCGATTTTACCTTTAATACTCACAGCAGATAAACCCTGTATACAAGCTTGTGATAATACAATCAACAATAAAACTTTTTTCATATAAGCCTCCCGTTTATTTGATTTATTTTCGTGCTGTTCAGTAAGTTTTCCAAAGCACAATCAACTATTTAACTTTAATTAGCAGTAACTTTTAGTCACATTTTGGGGAACAGTGAGTACTGTCCCCCAAATTCTAACTTACTTTATCGTCGGTTTAGTTTTGAGTTCGATTAGAAACTTTATCGTTTCACCTTGTGCTGTAGCTTCCGCAAACACCTTAACCATACCTGTACCATCCGCTAACCAGATATTAAATGGAACATTATCGATTGTTGTTTTCTTCTCGATTTTCCAACATTTCTTATAGGTTCCAGCCGGGACTGTAATTTCTTCTTGGTCTTTTACTGTGTAAATGACGGTATCAGTTGGTAATTTTGTTGTCCAGGTTTTGTTTTTCTTCAAAGGCAATTTTAGAGTGGTCTCAGGCGTTGCGGTCTTAGTTTCATAAGTTAAAATTAGATCTTTAGTTTCTCTAATATATGCAGTATCTATACGCTTTATTATTGTGTCTGTTGGGTCAAAGTGGCGAAGTGAATCTTTGGTTATAATAACAAAGACATCTTCATTGCCGATTTTGTCTTTTCCTGTAATCTCTCTTTGGAATGTTCCAATTATCATAGTGTCAGTGGTTCCTGCTGATGTCGCTGTCTGTAATAATGAATATTCCCACTTATTATTCACCGCAAGCGGGAAGTAGTCTTCTTCTTGTTTAAACCAGGGACAGCCGATAATAATAATAATCAACGGCATCAGTAATAAGTGTCGTTTCATTTTTTTTTCACCTCCTCTCTTAAAAGTTTGTAATTTTTAATA
>FMJZ01047383.1_pt1 | contig 12967 bp, 12 predicted proteins | sample 1987881 | NCBI WGS metagenome assembly FMJZ01 (sample SAMEA4378227, study PRJEB15110) | soil metagenome | biome: soil; feature: Field; material: Soil | place: India | collected 2015-03-11 | depth 0 m | reverse complement strand
ACACAAGTGATTATCTTTGTGGCTTTATTAGTATTTTTCTTTTTCGTCTGTTTCCGATATTTTATTCCTTGGGGAACCGCGCAGTTTGTTGTACCTTTGTTTAAACCAAGCGGTGACAAATTGGAAAAAATTGGTTTTGTAAAATTCCAAGACCTTGTTTGGGCATCTACCACTAAAGAAAAAGCCGAAGAAATTATAAAACATGGTTCGGTTGAAATCAGCAAGGATTTGATTAATAAGGAATTTATTTTTGATTTTACTTTTGAACCAAGAAACGAACGCGAGCACGGATATGTTAAAGAATCACTTCAATTCTTTGTGAAATCCGAGGTAATAGGGGAAAATGCCATTATTTTGGACCCTGAGCTTGCCTTTTCAATTCTTGCATTGGACCTTGCTTTTCTTGTTACTATCTTTCTTACAATGGTTTTTCCAACCAATTTTGGCTTTATGGCTTTGCTTTTCGACCGTCAAATAGATAATACTAAAACAAAGATTCGACTTCAAACTGGCTTTCCAGAAGAGGTTGTTGAACTTCTTGTTATGCCCGATGATATTTTGATTCAAAAAGATAGGGATGAAGTCGAAAAGGCATTTAGAATAGTGTGGGAAAGAACCATTGGCGAAGAAATGTCCTCTCCTCGTCAATCACTGCGTTTTGAAGATATTTTTGATGACACCACGGATGTAGTCAAGTTTAGAAATATCAATCTTTATAGTAGAATAAAGGACTATTTCTCTGATTTCGTTTTGAAGGAAATTGAAGATACCAAAGACGGTTTGCTCTGGCGACGAAATCATTTCCTTGTTTTCAAAGGGTTGAGATTGTACATGGCACACCATTTTACCGAGAAATATTCCAACAATGTTACAGGTCTTGCCTATGGCGGTGCTGCATTTCTAATTGTTGCAGTTGGTATTCGAGGGTTGAAATTTATCCCCGCAACCAAACCCTCCTTTATTTTGCTTGCCATCTTTCTTGAATTTACCATGTTGGCTTTGCTGTCAATTACTTTGATTTATACAGAAGAAGAAGAACGAATGGACCGTATGTTGAAAAAAATGGAAGATGCAAACAAAAGCCAGTTGGAAGCTCTTCGCACCCAACAATACGATATCCATCAATTAACCACAGTCTTAATTGGACAATCTGCCGAAATTATCAAGTCCCGTGTTGAACGTGCTATTTCTGATTATCTTACAAGCGACGATCATGTCAAAAAGATGATAGCAGAAGAAATTAGCGAAAAAATTCTTATTGGGTTGAAAGAATCATTCTTAAGCGAAAAAGGAAAGTAAAATTTTGAATTTTTTCTAAATGCCCACGTTTTCGTGGGCATTTTTTTTTTGCCTAATTCCTTATTGAATGAATAATGATAAAATATCTTCAGGTTTAATATTGGCTTGTGCTTTAATGCCTTCTTCTTTGAATTTAGCCTTTTTTGTTTCTTCCAATTCTTTTAAAGCTTCCTCCAATGTTTGAATTTGCCTAAATCTACCTTGGCTAAGCGGATGATTATTGTCCAATTGGTTCTTATTCTCCAGATATTTTAGAGCAATATCGACAACACTTTTTTGCCAGTCGCTTAAATCCAAAATGTCCTTTTGCTCTTTGTATACAATTGCAACAGACTCTTCTTTTCTAAATTGCTTAGATTTAATGTCTTCTACTTTGTTTAGCATGTTTTTGATTGAACGAATTTCCATTTTTGCCCTCTTGTTTTTTCAAAATATTATTTGTATTTTGTTTTTGGTTTTTTTAATTTTTTTGAAAAATGAAATTCTTCAATTTTTATACCATAATTAAGAATTCAATTTGTCAAATTGTTCGGGAGGGTTTATGAAATTTTTATTACCAGTTCTTTTATTAGTCTTCTTGCTATCTTGTTCTACTTCAAATGACCAGTTATCGACGGAAGAAGAAGTTAGGGAAAAAGAGAAAGTTGTCGAAGTTTTGAAAGCCTACAATAAAGCCTATGAAAAGAAAAACTTCTCGGAAATGGTACGCTATCTTGCTAATGATTTAACTTTTTTTGGTAGCGATTCAGGGGAAACCGTTAAATCTTTATCCGAATTTAAGGTAGCTATAGAAAAGCAGTGGGAAGATATGGATTCCTTGAAATTTGGTAATATGCAAGATATTTACATTTTAATGGATTCAAGAGGAAGAATCGCCTCGGCAATTTATGGAATTCCTTTGAATATTTGGACTAACGGACAATATGTTAACTTTTTCCTTCGTGTAGCAAGAACATTAAAGAAAGAAGGTGGAAACTGGGTGATTGCAAGCGGTATTACTGGAATTACTCGCCCATCGAAATCGGTAAAAGAATTGGTTGAATAAATTACCTTGCTAAACTTCTTAAATTTTAAGCTATTTTACAAAAACTAAAGATTGAGGATTTAAGAGGTTTTCTTTTAAATATCTCTAAATGTTGTACTTTTATTTTTTTAAACCAGTTTTCATTTAAGTAAAACTGGATTGATTATTAATATTTCTAGATTTGTTTTTGGGTATGCTAATAAAAAAGGTAAAAGAAAACAAACCTTGTAGTTATTGAAGGAGCAAAACTTCTTTCTTTGGTTTTTTCATAAGTTTCGATTAAAAGCGAGGGAGTAAGATAAATCTTTTCAATTGGTTTATAATTAAGGCAAAAAAGGAATAAATTCCTTTTGTCATTTTGGAAATCTCTAGAAATATTAGGATCAATTTGGTCGAACCTAAAAACAAAATTTACTTTTTTTGATAAATAAAATATCCCAAACAGGGAAATACCTAACATGTTTCTATTTAAATATTTCTTTTGAAGTGTATCGTAAAACGAATTACGCACATAATTGTAAAAGTTTTCAACTCCAACTTTGAAAAGGTCTTTTTGGTGGAATGTAAAGAAAATTGAAACTAAGTCTTCATCCTTACTCAATATTTGATTTGCTACAAATTTATCGGATATGGGTTTTTGATATTTATGGTAATAATTAATAAAAGCGTTGATGCTTTCGCTGGGTTTAAAAAAGAAATTCGAATACAAAGTTTTATGTCTATCTGTTTCGGGAGTATTGCCAGAACCATTTCCAAAAAGGAACCAGTAGTTAACAATTCCTTCTTTGTCTATCTTACCTTTTAAAGAAATTCCGAAATCTCTTGAGCTCGAAAAACCATATAAATCAATAATTGTTTTTTCAACATGTCGATTTTCCCATGAAAATTCCGAAATGTCGAATGTTGGGGTTGGTTGTATTCCAATTGTCAAGTTCGAGCCTTGAAAAATATTTTTCCATTGAAGGTAGGCATCCTTTACAAAAACACCTATTTTTGAATTACTTGTTAGGGTGAATTGGTCGGCTTCAAGCCTAAACCTGGATGAAAATTGATCAGAAATTTGGTAATCATATGTAAAGTAAATCCTTCTGAACTCGAATCCGTTAAGGTCTTTAGCATCTTTATAATTTACGAATGGGAGTTGTGCGACGCTACTGTCTCGCATAATATTGTAGTAATAATCTCCAAACATATAACCCGAAAACCGACCTTTCTCAAGTATTTCTTGGGATTGTACTGAGTAAAATGAAAGAAAATTTACTATTAAAAGGATCTTCAAATTAAATAATCTGAATAGCTTGCCTTGCTTCATTCTAAATATTTTAAAAAACTCAAAATTAATCAAAAGTTAACAATTCTACTTATTATAATAGTGATTGATAGGGTATACACTTTTTGTGATACTGTAAACTTTTCAACAATTTAAACAATTTGATTATTAACAGTTTGGGAAAATAGGATCGAATTTTCATCTTAGTGACAAAGTAACTCCTAAGTTTTAAAATTTCGATAAATAGTTTTAAAATAATTTGGGGTGCAAATAATGATTTAAGTAACGAAAAGGAATGTTTTTATTTAATAAAGAAATAATGATTTTTAGAATTGATTTTCTTCTATTTCAATTATTTGCATTTCCTAAGATTACGTGCTACAAAATTCTCAATTTTACTTACCAAATCTATAGTAAGCTTATCCGCAATGAAATAACCTTCTGGGGTCAGTTTTATCAAATTATTATTTATTATGGCTTTGCCCATAGACTCCCAAGCCTCAAATATTTGACCGCAGATTTGGAACAAATCAATTCCAAATTCTTGTTTGAACTCGAGTAGGGGAATCCCCTCAGATCTCAAGCCAAGCATAATTTTCTCAAGAATTCTTTTATTTGTATCAATGTGTTCGAAATTTTCTATTGGTAAGCGATTTGACTTAAGTAGGTTAAAATAATTGTTAAGGTTTCTTACATTCCAACTTCTTTTGTGGTTAAAGAAACTATGAGCGGATGGTCCAAAACCAAAATAATCTCCATATCTCCAGTAATTTAAATTGTGAAGTGATTTAAATCCAGATTTAGCAAAATTGGATACTTCATATTGAATGAAATTGTGTTCGCTAAGTGTTGAAGTTATAAACTTATATATTTCAAAATCTTGCTCTTCTGTTTTGGGGCAAATATTGCCTTTTAGGAGTTCATTATACAATGGGGTTTTTTCTTCATAAATTAATGAATATGCAGAAATATGTTTGATGTCGTGTTTCAATAGTTCTTCTAAGGTTTTACTGATCGAAGCAATGGTCTGATTAGGTATCGAGAAAATGATATCCACACTTACTTTTTCAAAAAAGTCTAATGCCATAGTGATGGCATCCATTGCTTCTTTTGCTGTGTGAATTCTATCTAAAAATGTTAGTTCTTCGGGGACTAATGATTGGACTCCTATGCTGATTCGGTTTATCCCGAGTGATTTGTAATCTGCCAATTTGTTGGTGAAGTTTGTTCCAGGATTGCATTCCACCGTAAATTCACTAATTTCATCAACATCGAAAAAATTTGAAATTGTGGAAATTATTTTATCAATTTGCTCTGGTTCCAAAAGGGAAGGAGTGCCTCCTCCAAAATAAAGAGTATGGACTTTTACTCTTCTCCCCAATTCATGATTAAAGTAAAGTTCAATTTCTCTTTGTAACCAAAATACAAATTCTTCAATCTTGCGTTTATTTGTAATGGAGTAAAAGTCACAATATGAGCATTTTTTTTCGCAAAATGGGATGTGAAGGTAGATTCCTATCATTTTACGAAAGTTTGTATTGATTAATCTTTCGGTACAAGGTTCGCTCGCTTATTCCAAGGGCTTTTGCAGTTCTACGGCGATTTCCTTTAAATTTTCTTAGGGTATATGAAATAATTTCTTTCTCGATATTGGTTAAATTCAAATTATCTGGTAAAATATTTGGGAAACCATCATTATCGACAATATGATATGTTCCCGGCCTTAGTTCTGTAATATTCGAATTTACCGAATCCATCTTACTATTCAATTCGTTTAAAGCTTCTTTTACCAGGTCCACATCCTTTTTAATTTCAAGTAAAGTTCTAAAAATGATTTCTAAGCCTAGTTGGGTTTCTTTTCCGGAAGGAACATAAAGTAAAGATGTTTCCTTAGGTTGTTCAATTCTTACATGGGGTGGTAGTGCTGGTGGAAGGTACCTTTTTAAAACCTCAAGGGTTATATACCCAGTTTTTTCAAGTTTTAATATAGTTTCTATGAGATTTTTTAATTCCCTAATATTTCCAGGCCATTGCAATCCACGAAGGATATTCAAAGCTTCCAACGATACCCCTTGAAAAGAGATCCCAAGTTGCGAACAAGTTTTTTGGGCAAAAAAATCGACCAGAATTGGAATATCCTCTGGACGTTCACGTAATGGAGGAAGAATAATATGCAAATTTTTTAGTCTGTAAAACAAGTCTTGTCTGAAAGTCCCTTTGTATATTTCCTCTTCAAGCTTTTTATTTGTAGCAGCAATCACTCGTACTTCAACCTTCCTGACTTCAGTTGAACCTAGTCGATTGAATTCCCCTGATTCAAGTACACGAAGTAATTTAACCTGCGTTCCGACGGGCATTTCTCCAATTTCGTCCAAGAAAATTGTTCCGCGATTTGCTACTTCGAAATATCCTTTTCTTTGTTCGTAAGCTCCGGTAAAGGCACCCTTTTCGTGTCCAAAAAGTTCGGACTCTAGCAATGTTTCAGGTATTGCGCCACAATTAACACTTATGAAAGGAAATTTTCTTCTTTTGCTAAGTTGATGAATGGCGTTGGCGACTACTTCTTTTCCAGTTCCAGTTTCACCCGTGATTAAAACATTAAGGTCCGTGGGGGCAACTTTAAGAATGGTACGGAAGATGTCAAGAATTTTTTCAGATACACCAACAAGTCCATATTTGTTTTCTAGTAATTCAAGAGTGGCTTTATTAATTATTATTTCTTCATTCATTGGCATTCTTTCTTAACTTTGTCCATTCATCCCAACCACCGGGATAAATAAAAACATTTTTGTAACCGAGGTGAATTAAATCGTACGAAACTTTGTGGCTTGCGTCGCAAGAACCTCCTTCGCAATAGACAATAATTACTTTTTGTGGGTCTATTGGCAAAGTTGCTATCTTTTGGAAATACAAGTTTAGGTCCTGCTCGTAGGCAAAGATATTTATAGCTTTGCCAATATGGGCTTTATTGTACTCATCTGGTGAACGTGCATCAATTAGTATGAGATTTGGAGACTCAAGGTATTTAATTAATTGATTGTAGGTAACAATGGGAATTTCATCTGAACGTTTTTGAGGATTGATTTTATCAACTTGCTTTTGTTCTATTTGGGTTGCTTTCTTTGCTTTCGTTGTATCCTTTAAAGTAAAAGTAGCTGTGTCTAATTTTTTTATATCTTCTTTGCTTGCAGTTTCTTTTGGGGGTACATTCGAAATTGTATCAGAAAGAAGTTTTTCTAATATTGTGTCCGAAACTATTGCTGGTTTCTTAAATAAAATAATTCCAGACGGGTTTAAATAGTTGTAAATTACAGCAACGAAAGAAGTTAAGCCTAAAATAAAAAGAGCTTCTCTGGAAATTTGTTTCCAATCTATTTTGCGCATATTAAAATCCTCTTTCTTTTTTAATTAATTCAAAAGCAAAGTTAATTTCTTGAATTTTATGCGTTGCAAAATTGCGAATTTCTTGCCCAAGATTTTGGACAAAGTCCGGGTGATACTCTTTAACTTTTCTTTTATAAGCCATTTTAATTTCATCTATTGTAGAATTTCGGTCTATACCAAGAATTTGATAAGCTTCGTTAAGGGAAATGTTATTTATGTTCTTTTCAAAGTTCCGATAAAATGAACTTGTTTTCTTCCATTCATTCTCAATTTCTTGTTTTAAAGCATCATCTTCTTCAAGAGGAAGTTCATAATGTCGATATTCAAATTCTTTATCGGTTAAATTCGACTTGATAATCTTCCAAATTCTTCCAAAAATTTGCGACATTTCAAATTTTTTAAAAAAAATTAAACGAACAAGAAATAGATTTATGACAAGGAATATAAAGGTTAAGACAAATTGACATATTGAATAAATTACTAGTAAGATTCTGATTCGTTGGGAAAGTTTTGGTTTCTAACATCTTCAGCATACTTTTTACAAGCTTCTAAAATTGTTTCGAACAAACTTGCATATCTACGTACAAACCGAGGATTAAAATCTATAGTTAAGCCAACAAGGTCGGTATACACAAGGATTTGCCCATCGCAGTGCGGCCCTGCGCCAATACCTATTGTGGGTATTTTAATTGCTTGAGAAATTTTTTTGGACAGTTCTGCGGGTATTTTTTCAAGGACTACGGCAAAAACACCAGCTTGTTCTAAGTTTACAGCGTCGCGGAAAATTGCTTCCGCTTCTTGTGGATCTTTGCCTCTTGCCCTATAAGAACCAAATTTGTGGATACTTTGTGGCGTAAGACCAACGTGACCCATCACCGGAATACCACTTTCTGTCATTCTTCTAATTGCTTGTAAAGTAATTTCTGTAGCACCTTCCAATTTAACTCCTCCACAACCTGTCTCTTTCATAATTCTTCCTGCATTTGTAAATGCTTCGTCCGCAGATACTTGGTAGCTCATAAACGGCATGTCTGCAATAATTAAGGGTCTTTTTGCTCCTCTTACAACTGCTTTTGTATGGTAGATAATTTCATCCAATGTAACTGGTATAGTTGTTTCTAACCCTTGGACAACATTACCAAGCGAATCTCCAACTAAAATTACATCTACACCACTTTCATCTAATATTCTTCCTATTAAAGCATCATAAGCGGTTAGACAAACTATCTTCTGCCCAGAATTTTTCATTTCTTGAAGTCTAAAAGTTGTGACTTTGCGTGGGTCCACGCTTGTGCTTCCAATATAATCCATTTTTCCCTTTTCGATTAAAAGCAAAATTAAAAAATATGTAACTGGTTAAATAAAATTTTTTTCCGTAATGTATTATTGGATTAAGAAATTTGCTTTGATTTATGTCATTACGGCAGAACCGAGCTACTTGATTTTATTCATTTTTAATTCGTAGAAATAATGAACACCGAAACTAGATTTTTTTTAATTTTACTGTTTGGTAATATTTAAATATTAGATTGATACGATTATAAAAAAGGTACATTAATTTTATATTTATTATAAAACAATAGGGTGCAAATTTTAATAAAAAATATTGAAGAGGTAAATTGGTGCTGCTTAGCAGCTGATAATTATTGTAGCTTAGTTTTTCAAGTTTTAGAATTTTACTGTTTGTATTGCTATGAGAACCCTTCAAAGTAGTAACAATTTAATTTTTTGCACTAATTTTCTAAGCAAAACTACAAAAGTTTATCAGCCATGATACTTTGTTCTTGGTGTTATTATTTTATGAAAATAGTGGATTCACTTCAGAAATTGCCTCTTAATTTCCTTTTAAAATTCGATAATTTCTTATTTATGTTAAATAAAAGAAAGCTTGAAAGATATGAGATGGATTGTAATTTCTCTTGCCATTTTAAGCGGCGTCGCTGTTGTTGTCCTCAACCTTATTAGTCCTAAAGAAATATTACCTACAAAGTTAATGCAATTGAGGGAAAAGTATTCCTCTAAAAAGTTCGAAGCTGGGTACAAACGTGTCGACCACTCAAAATTTGCTATTCTCCAACAAAATTTCGAAACACCACAAGAGGTTACCAAAGCCTGCATTTCGTGCCACAATAATACTGCAAAAGATATTATGAATGGTAACCATTGGAATTGGGAAAGAGTTGATTACATTAAAGGCAAAGGAATTGTGTATCTTGGGAAAAGAAATGCAATCAATAATTATTGCTTGAGTGTTGTAAATAGCGAAAAGCTTTGTGCAAAATGCCACATTGGATTCGGAATTGACCATACTGGTCGTGGTTTTACCGATTCAACGAATATTGATTGCCTAATATGCCATGATAATACTGGATCATATGCAAAAGCTTCAGGGGAAGCTGGTGCACCGTCTCCAAATGTCAATTTCAATTTTGTTGCTCAAAATGTAGGCAAACCACAGAATGTAAATTGTGGTTCATGTCATTTCTTTGGTGGGGGTGGGAACAACGTAAAGCACGGCGACTTAGAAGTGTCATTGTTGGAGGCTACAAATGAAGTTGATGTACATATGGGTATCGATGGATTTAATTTGCAATGTATTGATTGCCATACTACTCATAGGCATAATATATCGGGGAAATTGTATTCATTGTCTTCAATGAATACAAATAGAGTTGAATGTGAACAATGCCATACCGCTACACCTCACACAAAAGGGATTTTAAACGAGCATACATTGAAAGTAGCTTGCCAGACTTGTCACATACCTAAATATGCAACAATGAAACCAACTAAATTATCTTGGGATTGGAGCGAAGCTGGAAAACTTGTAGATGGTAAACCGATAAAACTTAAAGATTCCCTTGGTAATGAAATTTATACATCCCAGAAAGGTAGGTTTACTTGGGGCAACAATGTACGACCCGATTACATTTGGTTCAACGGAACTAGTAGCCATTACCTTGCTGGAGACAAGATTCAAGATACTTCGAAACCATTGGTGCTCAATCAATTATTTGGTACATTCGACGACCCAAGTTCAAAAATTTATCCAGTGAAAATTCATTATGGCAAGCAGCCATTCGACCCGATTAACAAAATACTAATTCAGCCAAAACTTTATGGTGAGAAGTCCGGCGAAGGTGCCTTTTGGGTTGATTTCGATTGGAAAACTTCTTCAAAAATTGGTATGCAAACTCTCGATTTACCTTTCAGTGGTGAAATTTCTTTCATTCCAACTATTATGTATTGGCCCTTAAATCATTTGGTTGTTAAAAAAGAAAAATCTGTGCAGTGTATAGAATGCCATACCAAAAACAGCTCTCGCCTTGCTGGACTTCAAGGTCTTTACTTGCCCGGGAGGGATAATAGCGATTTGGTTGACTACGGTGGTTTAATATTAATAATTTTAGTGATTCTTTTGGTTGTGATCCACTCTTCATTTAGGATTTATTTTTATTTTAAAAATAAAAAAGAGGTTCAAAATGGGTAGGAAAGTTTATATCTATTCTGCATACGAGAGATTTTGGCATTGGACTCAAGCAATTTTGATTTTCTTTTTAGCCTTCACTGGCTTCGAGGTACATGGTGTTTATATTTTCTTTGGGTACGAAAATGCTGTAATTTACCATAGAATTGCTGCCTATCTTTACATCATATTGGTTATTTTCACTATTTTTTGGCATTTTGCTACAGGACTATGGAAACAGTATATTCCTACGCGAAAATTCATTAAGGAACAAATTGAGTTTTATATTACCGGTATTTTTCGTAATGCTCCTCATCCTATTAAAAAGACTGTTTTAAGCAAACTTAATCCATTACAAAAGCTTACTTACTTTGCATTAAAAGTTTTGGTAATTCCAATAGTGGGTACATCTGGTTTATTCTATCTTTTTTATCGGTACCAAACCGACTTAGGGGTACAAGCAATTAATATTGCTTCATTGAAATACATTGCAATAATTCACACCGCCGGTGCAATTTTGCTGGTTGCTTTTATTATTGTGCATATTTATTTAACTACAACTGGAACTACTATTTTTTCAAATCTAAATGCTATGTTGACTGGGTACGAAGAAATAGAAACAAAGGAAGAATCGGATAAAAATTTCGTCCAGAAATCAGAGTTGCCGGTTCAAAATTTAGAAGAAAATTAATTTAAGTCATAAATTTGGAGAGTGAATATGGAAACACAAAAGTATATGAATCCTTACTTGGCGGGCTTGTTGTTAGGTTTGTTGTTACTTTTTACTTTTTTTATCACTGGTCGTGGTTTGGGTGCAAGTGGTGCATTCAAAAGCCTTACAGTTGCTACAGTCCAAAGCATTGCCCCTGGACATTCAAATAATTCTAAATTCTACAAGGAATATTCCGAAGAGCATTCTGGAAATCCCTTGATGAACTGGCTTGTCTTTGAAATTTCGGGTGTCATTATTGGGGCTTTTCTTTCTGGACTTGCATCCAATAGATTGAAACTTCAATTGGAAAAAGGACCGAGGTTGTCTTCGAACACAAGAATAATCGCAGCATTTCTTGGTGGGGTACTTTGGGGAGTTGGTTCACAACTTGGTCGAGGTTGCACAAGCGGTGCAGCTTTGAGCGGCCTTGCAATTATGTCCACTGGGGGTATCCTTACCATGATATCAATTTTCGCTGGGGCCTATTTGTTTGCATTTTTCTTTAGAAAGTTTTGGATTTAATTGGGAGGATTTATGGGACCACTTGTGCCAGATGTAATTAGTCAAGGGTTAAATTTTGTTATTGCATTTTTTATTGGAATTTTCTTTGGTGCGATATTGGAACAGGCAGGTTTTTCTTCTTCGCGAAAACTTGTTGGTTTGTTCTACGGTTATGATTTTACGGTTTTAAGAGTATTCTTTACTGCTGGTGCCGTTGCAATGGCTGGAATTTTTCTTTTCCAAACATTTGGAATCATCGATATTACTGCCTTTTATATAAATCCAACTTACTTCTGGTCTGCAATAGTTGGTGGTTTAATTATGGGACTGGGATTTGTTGTTGGTGGATATTGCCCAGGAACAAGTGTTTGTGCTGCTTCCATAGGTAAGCTCGACGCAATGGTTTTCGTTTTTGGCATTATTGTTGGCGTTTTTATTTTTGCCGAAGGGTACAGTATCTTTGAACCATTATATAAAAGTTCGTTTCTGGGTTATCCAAGAATTTTCCAAACCTTAAATATTTCTCAGCAGTTTTTTGCTTTTCTTTTGGTTATAATTGCTTTATCTGCTTTTTATTTTACAAATATTATTGAAAACAAAGTAAATAGTAAAAAGCTAAGTGCCATCAAAACTACACCTTATTTTGCAATAGTGTTAGTGATTGGAGTTGTTATTGCTTTTTCTTCCTTTACTTTTTACGATAAAAAGGAGATGATATTAAGTTTAACGGAAAATCCAGAATATGTTGTCTCTGCAACTGGTATTTCTTGCTCCGATACTAATCCAAATCCAAATTCAATTTGCCCTGACGAATTTGCTCTTATCTTAATTAGAATCCTTGAGTTTAAAAACATTAAAATTTATGATTTCAGACCCACAGAAGATAGACAAAAACTACCATTTCCAAAATCTATACCCTCAACAATTGATGATTTGTTTTCTAAAGAATTCAATAGACTACTTCGGGTGAGGGGCACCGAAAATATTTTTATTGCTAATGATGAATTTACAGAAAGAAAGATGGTCTTTATTGCTAAAAGTTTGGGCTACAAAAAAGTTAAGTTTTTGAAAGGTGGGGTGAACTACTTTGTCGATGAAATTTTGAATTACAAAGAAAACCCCGATCCTAGAACCCAACAAGAAATTAACCGGAACAAATTTAGGCTTTATGCTAAACAAGTATTACCGGAAATCTTTGCAAAGTCTAAGACAAATGAAGTTTCCCAAACAAAGAAGAAAAAACCTACTATGGGAGGGTGTTAGTATCTCTTTTTTGAATTTTTAATTAGGATTAGATTTTGTTTAGTTGCA
>FMJZ01002325.1_pt1 | contig 12971 bp, 11 predicted proteins | sample 1987881 | NCBI WGS metagenome assembly FMJZ01 (sample SAMEA4378227, study PRJEB15110) | soil metagenome | biome: soil; feature: Field; material: Soil | place: India | collected 2015-03-11 | depth 0 m | reverse complement strand
AGATGGTAGAGAAGTATGAGGCTTTGAGGCAGGAGATGGCGGAGAAGAACGAGAGTCTGAGACAAGAGATGATTGGGCGGATAGAAGCGGTAAGGAAAGAGTTGATGCAGGAAATTAACTTGGTAAGGCAGGATCTCAACTCGCTTCGTGATGAGTTCAGGAGGCTTGAGCGTTGGTTCCTTGCTTTCTCCATCCCTATGCTGCTTATGCTTGCGGGTGTCATCGTTCAAAACTTGCTCAAATGATGGGGGGTTAAATCGTGCCGCAGGGACATAAAGACTACTATGAAATACTTGGCGTTCCGAGGAACGCAACTCAGGATGAGATCAAACAGGCATATCGGCGTTTGGTCAAGCAGTGGCATCCTGATTTGCACCCTGAGAACAGAAAAGAGGCTGAGGAGCGGTTCAAGGAAATTCAGGAAGCCTATGAGGTTTTGTCTGACCCGGAAAAGCGCCGTCAATACGACCTCTATGGAACTATCGGAGAAGTTCCCATCCCAAGCGGTTTCGGTTTTGACCCGTTTGAAGATTTGATGCGGATGGTGGATGAGTTCTTTGGCGTGGGAGGAACAACGACCCGCTACCGAACGAGAACCGAACGGGGTGAAGATGTTGAAGCCGTTTTGGAAATCACCCTTGAGGAAGCATTTCAAGGTGTTGAAAAAGAAGTTAAAGTGGAAGTTTTGGTCACCTGTCCAGAATGTAAAGGTTTTGGCGCACTCGGTGGTTTCAAGCGATGTCCAGACTGTCATGGCAGCGGTCGCATAACTTACTCCCGACAAGCAAGCGGGGTTTTCATGCGCACAGTGACAACTTGCCCAACTTGTCAAGGCGCTGGACAAGTGGCAGCACAAATTTGCGATACGTGCCAAGGCATTGGACGAATTGAAAGGACGAGGAAGGTTAAAGTTGAGTTGCCAGCAGGTATTGAAGATGGGATGACTATCCGCATCCCCGGACAAGGTAACTCAGGCAAAGCAGGAGGACCTCCGGGTGACCTTTATGTCACCGTCCATATTAAGCCTCACGCAGTTTTCAGGCGCGAAGGCATCAACTTGCACATGGACTTAAAATTGACTTTTCCCCAACTCGCTTTAGGCGATGTCGTTCAAGTCCCAACTCTGGATGGGACGGCAGAGTTGACAGTTCCACCGGGGACTCAACCTGGCACGGTCCTGAAAATCCCTCGCAAAGGTTTCGTGAGTATGAGAAGCGGGCGAAGAGGAGATTTGTTCGCCCACATTCAAGTGACCGTGCCAACCGAGTTGACGGAGGAGCAACGAAAGTTGCTTCGCCAACTGGCAAAAACAATGGGTGTTGAACCCAAAGGTTCTGAACCTTCATGGTGGGAACGGATTAAAGACCGAATCAAACGGAATTGAAAGGGCTTTCAACCCAAACCCACTTCAAAACGCTCGGATAGGGGGTTTTGCGTCCGATGGAGCAAAAGAAAATCAAAGTGGCAATCGTCGGTGCTACAGGTTACACTGGCGGCGAATTGGTGAGGTTGCTACTCCCAAATCCCTATGCCGAACTTGTTACCCTTTTGAGGCTATCATCTGAAGAGTCTCTCCCCCTTCACATAGCACACCCCCATTTGCGAGGCTTGACAAAACTCGAATGTGTCCCTTACGACGAATTGTTGTTAGACGGTGTTGATGCAACCTTCCTCGCTGTGCCGAACGGCGTCGCAATGGAGTTGGCGCCGAAATTGCTGGAAAAAGGTATCAAGGTTATTGACCTTTCCGCCGATTTTCGGTTCCGTGACGCTGAAACTTACGAAAGATGGTATCGCAAAACCCATACCGCAAAGGAACTGCTTTCAGAGGCTGTTTACGGCATCCCTGAACTTTACCGTAAACAAATCCGAAATGCACGCTTAGTTGCCAACCCGGGTTGCTACCCTGTTTCTGCTTCAATTGCCTTAGCGCCTATTTTGCGACGGCGCTTGGTTCAACTTGACAGTATCGTGATTGACAGCAAATCGGGCGTGTCAGGCGCTGGACGCTCACGACTTGAAGTTAGCTACTTGTTCACTGAACTTGACGAAGATTTCAGGGCATACGGTGTCGCCGGTCACAGGCATACTCCTGAGATGGAGCAAGAGTTCGCCGCTTTAGTAGGAGAACCTCTTCACATAACTTTCACTCCACACCTTGTCCCAATGGTGCGGGGCATTTTTACTACTGCTTACGCAAAACTTGTGGAGCCGTTAAGCACATCCGATGTCCATGCCTTTTATGCCGAAGACTATGCCGATGAGCCTTTTGTTCGGGTCATGGATGTTGGCGAACTGCCACGAGTTAAAGCCGTCGTGGGAAGCAACTTTTGCGATGTTGCTGTCATCGTTGACGAACGCACCCAAAGGGTCATAGCCCTGTCGGTTATTGACAATCTTGTCAAGGGAGCGTCAGGCAACGCTGTCCAATGCTTCAATTTGATGTTCGGTTTGGATGAAAGGACGGGCTTGTGGCAAGCAGGACTTGCGCCGTGAATTTAAGTCCCCAAATAATGAGAAATTGTCAAGGTTCTTCGGTTGAATGGAACTTGCGAGGTGAACTCAGCCATGCGTCACTACCTTGGTGGTAAGCCATTGACAAAATTTGAGGAAGCCCTTGAGAGGTTGTTGAACGCAACAAAACCTGTAGCTCATACAGAAGTGGTGACTCTAACTGAAGCAGTTAATCGCGTTTTGGCAGAAACCGTAAATGCACCCTTCGATGTCCCGCCCTTCAACAGAGCAGCAATGGATGGTTATGCCGTAAGAGCAATTGACATCGCTGAAGCATGCCCAGAAAACCCAGTCAGTTTGAAACTCATCGGCTCAGTCCTTGCTGGAGAAATGCCAATGTGCCCTGTGGTGGAAGGAAGTTGTGTTCAAATTGCAACCGGAGCGCCAGTGCCAGAAGGAGCCGATTGTGTCGTGCCCATTGAAGATACAGAGCGAGATAACGGGACAGTGCGAGTGTTCAAAGCCTTTTCCACTCTTTCCAACATCACCGAAAAGGGCGCAGATGTCAAGGAAGGATGCATTGTGCTAACGGAAGGCACTTTTTTAACACCCGCAAAAGTTGGGGTGATAGCAGCATTGGGTATTGACAAAGTTAGAGTTTACTCTAAACCGAAAGTGGCGATTTTACCTACAGGGAACGAAATCGTTAAACCGGGGGCACCGCTGCGCACCGGGCAAATTTACGACATCAACTCTTACACCATTGCTGCATTGGTTGCCCAACACGGATGTGAGCCGGTTTTAGGCGAAATCATCCCTGAAGATCCAGAAGCTTTTAAATCCGAGTTGGACAAATCCCTCAAGGTTGCCGATTGCGTTGTTTTCTTAGCAGGAAGTTCTGTGGGCGAACGAGACTATCTGCCTAAATTGGCAAGTGAACGAGGGATTTTGCTCTTTCATGGGATTGCGACTAGACCTGGCAGACCAACCCTTGCTGCATTTGTGGACGAAAAGTTGGTGATTAACTTACCCGGATTCCCAGCATCTTGCTTGACAATGGCTTATGTGCTTTTAGTGCCAGTTCTTCGCAAAATGGCGAGATTACCTGAGTGGCAACCCCAAACGGTCAAAGCAATATTGGCTCACGATGTCCATTCGCCTGAAGGGTTGCGTCAATTTCTTACTGTGAAGCTGAAAAGACAGGCTGAAGATAGGGAAATTGTTGCCGAAAGCGCCTACAAAGAGTCAGGCACTATTACCAGTCTGTCCGAAGCCGACGGATTCATCGTTATCCCCGAAGAAGTCACTTGCCTTGAACCGAACACGACAGTGACGGTGACTTTGTTCTAAGAAACGACGATGCTTTTGCGATTAGCCTGTCAACTCCGAAAGCCATATCTTAAGCCAGCAACCCATTTAATGCCCCGTTCAAGAGAATGGATTGGAATTGCGCTATGCTTATAGATAACGGGCAAAGGACGCTCAAGGATCTATATCGCTATTCAAAGAGGTGACCTTCATGTTGGAAAAGGAATTAGCAACTGTCAAACAACGACCCTCCGTCGCTTACACTGAAGCGACGAAAGCAGTTGAGCAGGATGAAGAGATACAGGGAATGACCGAAGAGCAACTCATTGACTCCATCAACCGTTTGCGAAAGGAACGAAATGCTGTCATCTTGGCTCACAACTACCAAATCCCCGTTATCCAAGACCTCGCTGATTTCGTTGGTGATTCGCTGGAGTTATCTCGTCAAGCGGCTCAAACGGATGCCGATGTTATTGTGTTTTGCGGCGTTCACTTTATGGCGGAAACAGCAGCAATTCTGTGCCCCGACAAAAGAGTTCTCATCCCTGACCTTGAAGCAGGTTGCTCATTAGCAGCAACTGTTACCGCTGACCAAGTCCGTCGTTGGAAAGAAAAACACCCTGATGCCATAGTCGTCGCTTACATCAACACGACAGCGGAAGTCAAAGCAGAGGTTGACTACTGTTGCACTTCCGCCAATGCTGTCAAGGTCGTTCAAGCACTTCCACCTGACCGAGAAATCCTGTTTCTTCCTGACATGTTCTTAGGCGCTTATGTTCAACGGGTTACGGGTCGGAGGATGTATCTTTGGCCAGGCGAATGCCACGTTCACGTTGGAATTCGCCCTGAGCACATTCATGATTTGTTTGACCGCTATCCTGATGCCGATTTATTGTTGCATCCAGAATGCGGTTGCATCAGCCAATGCATGTATGCTTTGGCAGAAGGAGAATTGCCTGCAGACCGAACCTTCATTTACAGCACGAGCGGGATGATCAGACATGTGCGAAACTCGTCAGCACCTACCCACTTGATTGCAACCGAGATTGGAATTTTGCACAGGATGCGAAAGGAAGCACCTAACAAGCAATTTGTTCCTGTCAAGGAAGACGCTATCTGCGAATACATGAAAACCATTACGCTGCCCAAGGTCTATCGCAGCCTAAGGGACATGGTTTACGAAGTCACGGTCCCGCCAGATATCGCTGAAAAAGCACGAAAAGCAATTGAACGGATGTTGGAAATTGTGTGACGATGAGAGCGAATTGAGGTGGCAATTGTGTGGAATGAGCGGGTCGTTAAGGCAATTGCCAGTATCTCAAAGGAGGATTTGCGAACTCAAAGGTGAATAAGGGATTTCGCTGATAAAATTCACGACCGCAGAATTGGCGTTGAGACAATTCAAGCAGTTGTAGAGCGACCCGACATTTTAGTGCTCTACTGGCATGACAAATTGCGAGCTAATCGGGTTCTGATCACATCGTTACCGATTAATTGCTATCTGGTCACCGTTATCGCCATCACGCTGGATCACGGTGTTTCGCAGAAATAGAGGGCGCTGCTACTTGCTGCAACAAGAGAACGCTGAAGTGCTTTGGGAAAGGAGTTGAGAAAAATTGTGGGCTAAGTCATTGGCGGAGTTGGAAGACTTGGTAACCCCTACAGAGTTGCTTGACGAATATACTGAACATTTGCTTTGGTGAGTAAATTGGATGCGAAAGCGGAGACGATGCGAACCGATAGAAGCCCATTTCATTTTAGCAACCCGTGAAGATTTGCACGAAGCACTGAAACGTCAACCTGACGGTTTGACGAAAGAACAGAGGAAGCGATTGCGTGGGTTGGAAAGTTTGCTGAAATCGCATGCAAATTGGATGGTGAAGGTTTTGGGAGATGAATTGCTAAAGTGGCGAAAGCGGTTCAAACCGCCAAGAAACCATTGGTGGTGGTTTCTGGACAAGTTTGCAGCAAGACAAAAGCAACCCGTGAGGCAAACTTAATGTGAAACAAATGTGATGGAGAGAGGGAAGAAACGGATGGTGGCATTGAGTCACCGTCGCGCGAACTAAGCATTCACGAAGGGGGATGAGGAAAATGTTGGGTAAGCCAAAAATTGTTGTCGTAGGTGCGGGAATGGTCGGTTCTTCAGCAGCACTAAAAATGGCTCAAAAAGAACTGGGTGACATCGTGCTCGTTGATGTCGTGGAATTCGTTGCCGACGGAAAAGCGTTAGACATGGCTGAATCTTCACCCCTTGACGGTTTTGATGTCGCTCTCATCGGCAAAACGAACGATTACAGCGTCATTGAAGACAGTGATGTCGTGGTCATCACCGCAGGAGTCCCTCGCAAACCAGGGATGACTCGCATGGATTTGCTCATGACCAACGCGGGTATTGTTGAGACCATTGCCAACAATGTCCGAGAATTAGCCCCAAATTCCATCGTCATCGTCGTCACCAACCCCCTTGATGTCATGACCTATGTTGCTTGGAAGGTCACAGGTTTCCCACGAGAGCGGGTTATCGGTCAGGCAGGTGTTCTTGACTCAATCAGAATGCGCTATTTCGTTGCTCTTGAACTTGGAGTTTCTGTCAAGGATGTTCAAGCGATGGTTTTGGGTTCCCACGGAGACCAAATGGTTCCACTACCGCGCTACACGACTGTCTCTGGCGTTCCAATCACTGAACTTTTGCCACCCGATACAGTTGAACGCATAAATGACCGAACACGAAAAGCGGGGACAGAAATTGTCAACTTGCTCAAAACGGGCAGCGCCTACTACGCTCCAGGTGCAGCAGTTGCTGAGATGGTTGAGGCTATCGTTCGCGATAAAAAGCGACTGATGCCGTGTAGTGTTTTATTGCAAGGCGAATACGGTTTGCGTGATGTATTCATTGGTGTCCCCATCATTTTGGGCAAGAATGGGATGGAGAAGATTGTGGAGTTGAAACTGACAGAGGATGAGTTGAAAGCACTTCACCAAAGCGCTGAAGAAGTTCGCAAAGGCATCGCCGACTACGAAGCAGAAAAGGCAAAAGCAGCATCGTCTTAAGTGTAATGTCCGCCACAGGTTTTCTATCCGTTCATTTGGGGATGGCTCAAATTGAGCCATCCCCATTTCTGTAAATGCGAGGTGAGTGTGATGAGAATTTTGATTGTTGGGATTCTGTGGTTCTTTTGCCTCTTCAATTTAGCAGAAGCGGCGGTGCGTTGGGATTTTGACGTCACTGGCTCGCTTCGCAACGCAAAGATTGACAATGCTGTGCTCGCTCAAAATTTTGGGGCAGTTCTTGTCAAGCCGGGTTGGCAAGGCAGTTACGCTGACCAACTTAACCCATCAACTGTCAAGATTGCTCATCACTTTCGCCTTCCCCACAACGGCTACTCGATTTGGAAAGGCACATTCTATGGCGATAATGTCTCGGTCACTTTTACTCAAACAGCAGCAATTAAGGACAGCGAACTTTCGTTGTCTTACGAGTTTCACCCGAAAGCCGAACTTGCTTTAGAGACCCTGATGCTCCGATGTTTTTTGCCGACGAACGGTAACGCCGGTAAGGCAAAGTGGATCGCCGTTGATGGATTTTCCCACGAAATTTTGACCGACACTTTCCCCGAAAAACTGCCTGAACGCTACCATTTGTTGACACGAAGCAATTTATCTTGGTTCATGTGGGTTCTGCCGTCAGGACATGCGTTGCTTTTTGACCTTCAGGAGAGCAATCTCGTCGGCGTTAACCTGCAGGACGACCGCCGTTTTGGTGTCAACGCTTTTGAACTGCAGATCTACTTGCTTGGTGGCAAGTGGCGTGCTGATGAGAAAGTGGTTTCGAAGTTGAAGTTGCAGGTTTTGACAGAAAGTGAAGCAAATCGGTGGGAGAGACAAATGAAGGAAACGATTGAGCGTCAGCGAACTTTTGCACTTCAAAAGAACAAACCGCTAAGGCTAAACAGTGTAAAGCCGAGTGCGAAATCGCTTCGCCGCTATGAGACCCTTGAAGTGAAAATTGACCTTGACGCAATTTACGATAATCCGTTCGACCCACAGCAAATCAACGTTGAGGCGGAAATTATTTCGCCCTCGGGAAAGACTCTGAAAGTGCCCGGATTTTTCACGCAGGACTTTGAAAGGATAGCAAGCCGAGGAGCAAGAGAGATTTTGAGAAAGGTCGGAGAACCTTATTTCGCCATCCGGTTCACGCCAACAGAAGTCGGGACTTACCGATACCGAATTGTGGTAACGGGACATGAAGCAAATGACGCGGAAAAGGAAAAGCGACAAATTTCGTCCCAATGGTTTACGCTCAGGGTTTCGTCTAACCCACAAGCGAAAGGTTTCGTCCGGCGAGGCAAGTTCTGGCACTTGCAATTTGATGATGGAACTCCTTTCGTGCCTGTGGGATTGAATGTTTGCTGGTCAGGGAATAACTTGAGCGCTTACGAAAAGTGGTTTTCAGCAATGAGCCAAAACGGTGCAAACTTTGCCAGAATTTGGTTCGTCCGTTGGAACATGGGGTTGGAATGGACACCCGGAGACGGAAATGGCATGTATTTGGGGCTGGGCAAATATGCCCTTGACAATGCTTGGAGAATTGACGAACTAATTCGCATAGCGGAACGCAACGGCATTTACTTGATGCTTTGCTTAGGCTATCACGGCGAATTGGCTGACAGGCAACTTTACTTTGGCGAACAAGCATGGGACAAAAACCCATACAACCGCAAAAACGGTGGTCCGTGCGACAAGCCATCGGATTTTTGGACGAACCCTGAGGCTCGCCGATTTTACAAACAACGCCTGCGTTACATTGTTGCCCGTTACGCTCACAGCCCCAATGTGCTTGCCTTTGAATTCTGGAACGAAGTTCATGCACCAGCAGACTGGATTCGCGAGATGGCTCAATTTCTTCGCAGCATTGACATTTACAGTCACTTGCTCACAACCACTTACGGCGATGGTGCCGTTTGGCAACTGCCTGAAATGGACTTCTCGCAAACCCATTGGTATGGCGATGGAAGTCAAAGAGATTGTGTGACAACAATTGTCAATATTCACCGTTCCCACTTGCAACGCTACAGAAAGCCGTTTTTGCTTGGCGAGTTCGGGATTGATTGGCGAACGAGCGATCTTACTTACGACCCCAAAGGAAATGCTTTGCACTGGCACAACGGCATGTGGGCATCACTGATGAGTGGTGGGATGGGAACTGCTTGCGTTTGGTGGTGGGACAGTTACATTGACCGACTGAACCTTTGGCATCGCCTTCGCCCAATCGCAGATTTTGTCAAGTTAGTTGGTAGGGCTTGGTTGCAAGGTTGGAGACCATTGGAGCACACCGTCCTGATGCTTGAAACGCTGCCAGAACCACTTTTTGGCGACTTAATCTTCACGCCCACCTTGGGTTGGCAGCGACCGACAGGTGAAACCTTCTCCGTGCTTAGAAGCGGAGAAGTTAAGGGAAACGGTGAAGCAAGCGTTTTCCTGTTCTCCCCCAGCAAACCAGATATGTATCGCCCACCAAAGTTCATCGTTGACTTCCCTCAAGATGGCATAATGGCTCTGACGGTCGGAACTGTTTCTTCAAATGCGGTGTTGATCGTCCGAGTTGATGGCAAGGAAGTTTGGAAGCAATTTCTGCCTGAAGGGGAGGAGGGAAAGGACGAACAGGGACGATTGTATCGCAAGGGCAGTTACAAACAGCGCCGTTGGGACGAAACTTGGAAGAAGTGGGATTACATTTACGAACGCGAATTCGCTGTACCGATTCCCAAGGGCAAGCACATAATTGAACTTGACAATCAAGGTGCGGACTGGTGCACCATCCTGCAAATCCGATTTTCACCTTACCGAGACCGAAGACACGCTGAAGTTGACATCGTCGGTATCCAAACCGACACGACAGCGCTCATTTGGGTTCACAACCAGCATAGCAATTTCAAAGAAGGGTGGGATGAGTTGAAAACAATTCACGAGTTGAAATTTGAGGTTACGGGCTTGAAAGAGGGACTATATAGGATTATCGTGTGGGACACATGGAAAGGCAAAATTGTCGCTGAATGGCAAGCAAATTGTCGACAAGAGAAATTGCCGATAAAGTTGCAGGAATTGAAGCGCGACCTTGCCCTTTGGATTCAGAGATTGTGAATTTATGCGGATGTTGATGTGGCACTTATTTTCTGCTTTCCCAACTCAAAAGCGTCACACAAACTGCTGCAACTTGACAGCCCATCTCATCAGGAGTTGGAATATTCCTTCACGCCCTGCTTGGCAAGATGCATTAACCCAAACCGAGGCTAAAGATCTGCGCCTCCTGAAACTTTTACAACTCTACCAACTTAACTTCCATCGTTTCTGTATCCAAAATCGCAACTGTCGGCTTACCTGTTAGCCAGCCGCAAACTTCGCCGGGGTTGACAATTATACAGCCATTGTTTGCTTTTCTGATATCAGCGTTGTGGGTGTGACCGTAAACGACGATGTCAAACTTCCCGCTTTCTGCCAATGCATCCGCCAAATCGTGCTCGTGGATGATGAGGAGCTTTTTCCCATCCAATTCAATGAAAGCGGGTTGAACCTTGATTTCCGCTCCGAAGCCTTTAAAGCGGTTTTGCAGCCCTATGCGCTCACCGTCGTTGTTTCCGAAAACGCCGAGCAGCGGACATTTGAGTTTTTGGAGTTCGTTTGCAACAAACGGTGCGACGAAATCGCCAGCATGTAAAACGTAACTAACGCCAGAGTCATTGAAAGTCTCAACTGTCTTTTGGATGTTGAGCATGTGGTCGTGGCTATCAGACATAATTCCGACCTTCATCTCCTCCGTCCTCCTTTCCGTTTCTTTTGCCAGATAGTTCGGATCAAACCGAAAAGGACAAAAGCGACCAAAATTTTTTCTCCAACCATACGGACTCTTGCCTTCCACGACCAATCCAAATCGTGCGACGCCAGCAACTTGGTTTTATGCAATGAACCGCCTGGAACTTCCCACACGATTTCCCCGACGACTTCATTCTTTCGGATAGGTGGCTTTGAGTTTTTTTGAATCACTTGACCATGTATGCGACCTATCCTCGCTTTTGGAACAATGACCTTCACGGATTCCGCTGCAACTGCTTTTAACCACTCGGGGTTGCCATCGGGAAAGTGGAACAGAGAGATTTGTTCACCCTTCTCCGCTAATGTGAGCCTGACAAAGTTGTTGAAACCGCAATCAAGCAAGGTAGCACAATCTGCAAAGTGATCTTGACTTCCGAGAACGATCGCAATGAGTTGCCAGCCGTTGCGAGTTGCACTTGCCACAAGGCACTTGCCAGCGGGCACAGTGTATCCAGTTTTGACACCATCGCAACCAGGGTAGAACTCCAGGAGTTTGTTGCGGTTGCGATAACGCCTGAGGGCAGATTTATTGGTCGGAGCAATGGTGATCTCTCGTTGTGAAACGATGTTCCGAAAAGAAGAATTCTGTAAAGCGTAGCGAGAGAGGGTCAGTAAGTCCCTCGCAGTAGTGTAATGCTTCGGGTCATGCAAGCCGTGAGGGTTGGTGAAGTTTGTGTTGTTCATTCCCAGTTCTCGTGCTTTCTCATTCATCCATTCCACAAACTTGTCGACCGAACCTGCGATGTGGATTGCAGCAGCGACGCAAGCATCATTTGCCGAGCGAACTAAAACTGCATTGAGCAAATCCTTCACTTGCACTCTTTCGCCTTCTTTGAGCGCCATTGAGGATTCACCTGTAAAAGCGGCATCCTTAGGGACGGTCACCCAATCTTCAAGGTTCCCTCGTTCCAAAATCAAAATGGCGGTCATGATTTTTGTCAAGCTCGCCGGATAGCATTTTAAGTCTGGGTTGAGAGACCACAAAATTTCGCCAGTCTCAGCGTCTGCCAAAATTGCTGATTTGGATGTGATTGGTAGGGACTGCGACAGCCCCATTTGACCACAAGCGATGATTAAAAGTGCCATCGCAAAACTGCAGGGCATAACTACCTCCGACCTCCGCGCAGTGGATTTCATCGTTGCAAAAAGTTTGCCTTCAAAAAACGCTGTCAAGCATCTTCAAGTCAGTTAAAGAGTTTGATGCAGGGCTTCCGATATTAGCAATAGGAAGGATTTGTGACCGTAGGTATTTTGACGACAAAAGACAAACGCGCTACGAGGTAGCGGACGCAGTAACGAAAGCGTAAAGGTGACTGTCATGCCGAAAGTGTTAATCGCCGATGACGCTTTGTTCACGCGAAAGGTGTTGAGGGAAATTTTGGAGGCTGAGGGATGTGAGGTCATTGAGGCTACTAACGGTCAAGAGGCTATTGACAAGTTCCAAACAGAGCGACCAGATTTAGTCCTCTTGGATATTTCCATGCCTGAAATGGATGGGTTGGTGACCCTTCACACTATCAAAGAGATAGACCCAAAAGCCAGAGTTATCATGGTAAGTGCTATGGGGCAATCAAGCACTGTTCGGGAAGCACTGAAATCTGGCGCATGCGATTTTGTCGTCAAACCCTTCCGACCACACCAGATCCGCGAACTTATCACCCGATGCCTCTTGAACCTTCGCTAATCAAAAGAGTAAATGTCAATTTGCGGAAAATTCGCTTACCCTTTATCCTGCGCTGAGCATTCTCAGTTGAATGCTAAAGTTTGTCCTCTGGGATCTTTGATTTGTTGACTTGTAACTCACTCGCTCTGGCAGGATGCAGCATTGAACTCGGGACAATGCACGGCAGGCAAGGGCTCCATTCACACTCCAATCAGTTTGAGATACCTTCGTTCTTTCTGCCTCATCCTCTTCCGTTGTTGCGAAGTGGCGTCATCATAGCCGAGGAGGTGCAAAGTGCCGTGAATGGCAAGTCTTAGAAGTTCCTGCTCCAAAGTTTGCCGAAATCTTTTTGCGTTTCGTTCCGCAGTTTCTACACTGATAATGATCTCGCCGACTAACAGTTCACCCTCGCTCAGCGGGAAACTCAGGACATCCGTTGGGTAATCGTGACCGAGGTAGCGAATGTTGAGTTCATGGATAGTCCTGTCATCACAAAGGACGAGGCTTACATTGGCTGATGTTTCCAGTTTCTCGCATTTTAAAACTGTCTCAACTGTTCGCTTCAATTTTCCTTTCAACCCCTTGGGCATTGGTCGGTTGATGATTTTTAACACCGATACGGAGACGCTGTGCGTCATTGGATTCTTGCTCCTTCTTCGGATATTCAATG
>FMJZ01010820.1_pt1 | contig 13023 bp, 9 predicted proteins | sample 1987881 | NCBI WGS metagenome assembly FMJZ01 (sample SAMEA4378227, study PRJEB15110) | soil metagenome | biome: soil; feature: Field; material: Soil | place: India | collected 2015-03-11 | depth 0 m | reverse complement strand
TGTTTGAGTGAGTAAGCAATAGCTTGAGCCAACGGCAACTCGTCTTCAACGATGAGAATTTTTTCGTTCATCGCAAACTCACCCCCGTAATTGCAAGGCAAGTTGAGCGACCAATTGCTCTATCTCGTTGCGAACATTTCTGAACGCTTGCAGCTGTTCGTCTTCACTGCTTTCCGCTTTCGCTGGGTCTGGCAACTTCCAGTGGATTTTGGGGACGGGTAAAGGCAGATGAGCACATTCTTCATCCGCTTCACCGCAAACCGTCACAATCAAGTCAACGGTTTTAGCGAATTCCAAGTCAAGGTTCTTCGGTTGGTGTTGGGAAATGTCAATACCCTTTTCCGCCATGACAGCGATCGCCAACGGATGGACTGAGTCTTTAGGGTGCGTGCCTGCACTGAACGCTTCTATTCCCATCGCTTTCGCAAGGCCTTCAGCCATTTGACTTCTGGCGGAATTTCCCGTGCACACGAACAAAACCCGCTTCGGCATTTAGATTCACCTCTCAGTTGATTGAACTGCGTTTGCCACTTTTAATTTTGCGGCTCAGTGAAGGGACTGAATTTGCCCTTAACTTTGCCTTAACTAAGCCTTGACTTTCAGTTGAAGTTCAACTAGCAAAATGTAACTGGCAGAAGAAAAAGCTCACTCCAGTGGGCGAAAAATCCGAAAAGGAGGCTGGTGCTCAATGCAAAAGCGATGGCGCAATTTGGTCAGTGGGGCGTTGCTGGCTACTATCTCGGCGTTGACAATTTTCACCGTCTCGGTCGTCAGCCAAACTCAACTTTCTGGTAGCATCAAAGTAGACGGTTCGTCTACTGTCTATCCCATCACGGAAGCCGTTGCCGAAGAGTTTACTAAACGGCATCCACATGTTAAGGTGACGGTCGGTATTTCAGGGACTGGTGGAGGCTTCAAAAAATTCGCGCGCGGAGAAACGGACATCTCCAACGCATCGCGTCCCGTCAAAAGGGAAGAGGATGAGGAGTGTCGCAAAAACAATATTGCCTACATTGAACTGCCAGTTGCCTACGACGCTTTGGCAGTCGTCGTTAATTCTCGCAACAATTGGTGCGATTACTTGACGGTAGACGAACTCAAGCGGATGTGGGAACCTGACGCACAGGGTAAAATCGTCAACTGGTCGCAGATTCGTAAAGGTTTTCCCGACCGTCCCTTGCGCCTGTTTGGTCCCGGCCCCGATAGCGGAACTTTTGACTACTTCACAGAATTCGTGTGCGGCAAGTCAGGTGCCAGTCGGGGCGACTACACTGCCAGCGAGGACGACAATGTGCTGGTGCAGGGTGTTGCCAGTGACCCTAATGCCTTGGGCTATTTTGGTTTCGCTTATTACGAAGAAAACAAAAATCGTTTGAAGGCTGTCGCCATTCAGCATCCTAACTACAACAATGGTAAGCCTTGCTTGCCATCGGTGAAAGCCGTGATAGAAGACCGATATCCTCTCGCCCGTCCCTTGTTCATCTATGTCAATCGCAAATCGGCAGATAGACCTGAAGTGATGGCCTTCGTTGAGTTCTACTTGCAAAATGCTGCCAAGTTGGTTCGCGAAGTCGGTTATGTTCCTTTACCAAAGCGCGCTTACGGACTGGCTATGGAAAGGTTCCGAAAACGAATCGTCGGGTCAATGTTCGAGGCGAAAGGTTCTCAAGTTGGTGTGAGCATTGAAAAGTTGTTGGCTATTGAAGCGAAGGGAACGAAGTGAGCCTCTGAAGGTGCCACCGTGCCGCCTCCTGCCCTGCCGCTTTGTGGGCTGCCAGTAAAGTCACTGGCAGCCTTTGTTTTTTGCAATTTGGAAACAGAATTCCCTTGACGATTTGTGCTGCAACCATGCTGAACCTTTGGAACACGAAAGTGTCAAAATTGTGTCCAGCGCGTTAGCGAACCTGGAGTGAAATGGGGGGCAAGAGAAATGTCAACGGAACTTTTGGTGTGGTTGAACGGAGAGTTGGTTCCGAAGTCGCAAGCGAAGGTGTCGGTTTTTGATCACGGGTTTTTGTATGGCGACGGGGTGTTTGAGGGTATCCGCTGCTACAACGGCAGGGTTTTCATGCTGGACGAACACTTAGACCGCCTTTACGAAAGCTCAAAATCAATTTGGTTGACTATCCCAATGACCAAAGAGCAAATGAAAGAAGCGATCCTGCAAACTTTGCGCGTCAACAAGTTGAGGGACGCTTACATCCGAGTTGTCGTCAGTCGCGGTGAGGGCGATTTGGGTTTGGACCCAAGAAAGTGCCCCAAACCGAATGTCGTCATCATCACCGACAGAATAGAACTTTTCCCCAATGAACTTTATGAACGCGGGGTTGAGATGGTAACGGTTTCGGTTCGCCGCAACTCACCTCAAGCCCTCAACCCCAACATCAAGTCCCTCAACTACTTGAACAACATTCTCGCCAAAATTGAGGCTATCAACGCGGGCAAGCCTGAAGGTTTGATGCTCACCCTTGACGGTTATGTTGCTGAAGGGACTGGGGAAAACATCTTCATTGTCAAGAACGGCAAGTTGTTCACGCCCCCCGCTTATATGGGCATCCTGAAAGGCATCACGAGACAAGTTGTGATGAAACTGGCTCAAGAGATGGAGATCCCTGTCAAGGAAGAGGTCTTGACTTTGCATGATGTTTACACTGCTGATGAATGCTTCATAACTGGCACGGCAGCGGAAATCGTCCCAGTCGTGAAGTTGGACGGTCGTGTCATTGGCGAAGGAGTTCCAGGTCCGATCACAAAAGCCTTGATGCAGAAGTTCAGAGCATATACTCAACAGGTTGGTGTGCCGATTGATTAGATGGATGGCTTGTTTGAGCCGGCTAAACTTTGGTTTGAAACTTGTTCCGCTTCCAATGCGTCTATTCTTGTGCAAGGGAATTTGTGCCCTTTCCTTACGGTGAAAGGCGTGGCAAACTTTTAGGCGAAGGTGGTGGCAGTGAGGTTGCCATCATCTCAGATGCTCGGCCCACCGAGCATCAGAAAAAGGAGAGAACGAAGATGTTATGGGAACGTTATACTGAACGGGCGCGCAAGGTTATGCTTCACGCCGAAGATTGGGCGATAAAATTGCGCTCGCCCTATATCTCGTCCGAACACATTTTGCTCGGGTTGCTTGAAGAGGAAGACACTCTTGCTGTCCAAATATTGGAGCGACTTGGTGTTGACATTCATAGATTGAGGGCGGAATTGGAAAGTCAACTGAGAGCACAGGCTCCAGCACACCACCCCGTTGGCTCACCAACTCTAACTTCACCAGCGAAGCAAGTGCTCATTCGTGCTGCTGATGAAGCAAGGTCCATGAACGACACCCACATTGACACCGCTCACCTGCTCCTCGGACTGTTAAAGGAGAAGCAAGGACTGGCTGCAAAGATTCTCGCCAAATACAATGTCCGATATGAGGATGTCCGAAGGCGCCTTTACGACATGAAAGCAGACCAAATGGAAGGGACCTCCCCTCACTTTCGCAAACGGACCAACACCCCTGCCCTTGACGCTTTTAGCCGTGACTTGACCCAACTGGCAATTGAAGGCAAGTTGGACCCAGTGATTGGTAGGGAGACGGAGATAGAGCGGGTCATTCAAATCCTTTGTCGCCGAACTAAGAACAATCCCGTTCTGGTGGGAGACGCAGGGGTTGGAAAAACCGCCATCGTTGAAGGATTGGCGCAAAAAATTGTTAACCGAGAAACCCCTGAAATCCTTCAAGACAAGAGACTTGTAGCGCTGGATTTGGCTGCTATAGTCGCCGGCACTAAATATCGCGGCGAATTTGAGGAAAGAATGAAGCGGATTATGAACGAAATCCGTCAATCCCAAGGTCAAATTATCGTCTTCATTGATGAGTTGCATACAATCGTCGGTGCAGGTGCCGCCGAAGGCGCCATAGACGCATCAAACATCCTCAAACCCGCTTTGGCTCGTGGAGAACTTCGCTGCATCGGCGCAACGACATTGGAAGAATATCGCCGCTACATTGAAAAACACTCCGCTTTGGAGCGTCGTTTCCAACCTGTCTATGTTTCCGAACCAACCTTGGAACAGACGATTGAAATCTTGCAGGGCTTGAGAACCACTTACGAGACATTCCACCGAGTTCAAATTGATGACCGCGCTTTAATCGCTGCTTCTCGGTTGGCTCAGCGCTACATTACAGACCGACGATTGCCAGATAAGGCGATAGATGTCCTTGATGAGGCATGCGCTCGTGTCAAGTTGATGCATTCCTCACCCCCTCGGGAGATTCGCGCCCTGAGCCAAGAGATAGAAAGGCTGAAGGCGGAAAGGGATCGCGCTATACGGGAAGGTGATTTTGAACGAGCCAACATACTGAGGCAACGGATGCAACAGTTACACGAACAGTTAGAGGGACTCAACCAAGAATGGCGGGATAGGTCACTTGAAGATGTCCCCTCTGTCACTGAAGAGGATGTGGCAAAGGTCGTTTCCGAATGGACGGGTGTTCCTGTCTCCCGATTGACTGAAGACGAAACTCGCAGGCTGCTTCGCATGGAAGAGTTCCTCAAGCAGCGGGTCGTTGGTCAAGACGAAGCCATCAATGTCATCGCCCGAGCCATTCGCCGCGCCCGTGCGGGCTTGAAAGACCCGCGCCGACCAACAGGCGTTTTTGTGTTCCTCGGACCGACAGGTGTCGGTAAAACTTTGCTGGCGCGAGCGCTGGCTGAATTCCTCTTTGGGACAGAAGATGCTCTCATCCGCATTGACATGAGCGAATACACCGAGCCTCACACCGTTTCCCGGCTTGTCGGTGCACCGCCAGGCTATGTCGGTTACGAAGAGGGAGGTCAGTTGACAGAAGCAGTTCGGCGCCGCCCCTTCTGTGTCGTCTTGCTTGACGAATTTGACCGTGCTCACCCGCAAGTCACAAACATACTGCTTCAAATCATGGATGAAGGTCGCTTGACAGATGCTCAAGGGCGAACTGTTGACTTCCGAAACGCAATCCTCATCATGACAAGCAATATTGGTTATCGCGGGTTCCAGCATGAATTGAGCGAATCTCGCTTGGGCTTTAAGCCAGAAGCCGATGAAGCTTTGGAGCGAAAAGTTTTCATTGAGATGGACAAGCGAATGCGTAAACTCTACGAGGAACGCTTCAGCGCTGAGTTCCGCAACCGAGTTGACGAAGTGATCGTTTTCCGACCGCTTCAAAGAGAACATGTGTTGCAAATTGTGGACATTGAGTTGCGTCCTGTGAGGGAAGAATTGGCTCAAAAGAGCATCAGTTTGATCCTCACAGATGCAGCCAGGGAGCGACTTGCCGATTTGGGTTACGACAAGTATTACGGAGCGCGACCCCTTAGGCGAACAATCCAAAACCATGTTACCGACCCTCTGTCCGAAAAAATCCTCGCCGGTGAAGTTCGCGAAGGTGACACTGTTATCGTTGACTGCGACCAAACAACAGGTGAAATCCTCCTCAAAGTTGGAGCAATGGAATTGGCTGGAGTGGGAAGCGCAGAAGAAGTGAGCGAAAATTGAGGCGAATTTAGTGATGGGGCTTTTGAGATGGGGAATACTGATGGGGTTGGCTTTCATGACTTTTGCTTTCGCATTTGCTGTTGATTTCGCCTCGCTCTTCTCATCAAGTTTAAAGGCGATGAACCGCACAGGTCCGAGAGTTCTGCTCGTTGGCGTTGGAGGAGGAGAGTTAGCAAGGTTGGCGATGGCACTTGAGGGGGTTGGGTTTGTAGTTGACATTTGTAGCACTGTCCTCGTCCCCTTTCTCCCAGAAGATGCCAGTTCTTACAACCGTTGGAATGCAATCGTTTTAGGACCGCTCCCGAAAGGCGCTCGTGCTTTCACCCACAGACAAATGCAGTCAATCTCAGAATATGTTCGTTCTGGTGGCGGAATCATTTTCGTCGGCGGAATGGATTCTTTCAGCGGCAAGGATGGAAGGGCAGGCTACTTCAATACGCCTTTAGCTGAAATTATGCCCGTAGAGTTGAAACCTGGGAACGATTTTTTGTTTCGCGAAGAAGTTCCCTTCCCTGTTGCGGAGCACCCGATTCTTGAAGGGCTTCCTAAGAGTTGGTCCATCATCGGCGAACGCAACCGGCAACAGCTGCGAAGGGGCGCATCAGTTTTGGTTCGTTTCTCTGATGACCCACTACTTGTGGTATCAGAGATGGGTAAAGGTCGTTCAGTTGCCCTCTTGACAACTTGGGGTTGGTGGTCGCAAAGGCATTTTGTGCTTTGGGAAGGTTTTCCAAAACTTTGGGTGAACTTGGTCTCTTGGGTCGGAAAAGTTAAGCCAACGCTCTCCAAACCGAATTTTGAAGTCGCTCTTAAGGACAAACCTGGTTGCAAAGTCACTAAAGTCAACAATAGACCGATGATGGTAACATCCGATGGCAAACCCTTTTACGCTTTTGGAACTTCCGTTGAAGGTTCTACCCTCGACTTCATTACAAGGGGAGCAAGGTGGGGTTTCAATTTGTTCCATGTCTGGAGCAATGATCTGGTTGATTGCTCAAGGGCCTGTGCCCTTGCTGAAATGTTCGGGGTGAGGGTTGCACTCTTCGTCCCGCAAGTTCCACCTTTCGCCAAATTCCACGATGGTAGCACCTCTGGTGACAATATCCCATATCCTGTCCCTTGGCACAGAATCCCCGATTTTTACAACCCTGAATGGGAGAAGTCGTTCCGTCAAGCAGTGCAAAAGTTCAAGGAAGCCATTAAACCTTACCTTGATACCGTGCTGATTTTATGGGTGACAAACGAACCGGAAATTTACAAAGGTTGGGGAGATTGGCTTGGTCCAGATTTCTGCGTTGACACCCTTTCAACCCGCAAAAGGATGAGACAGGTTGCTCAAGAACAATTCGGCGACATCGCAAAACTCAACGAAATTTGGTCCAAAGGTGAGTACCGTTACAACTTTTCATCTTGGGACGATTTTGAACGACGAGTTATTGACGAACTTTTTCGCGATTACAGTGCCGATAATAGGCTCAACCGCAATGCTAACTTTTGGCTCCTCAACTTTGTCCGCAATGTTTGGCTTAAAGAGTGGCACTTGACTGTGCGGAAAATTTTGGATGAAGAGGGCTTAGGTGCACCGTTTTTGAGTGCCCGTCATAATTACAACTCTGTCCCAGACCTTTCGCTCATACCTTGGGAGACCCTTGACATTTGTGGCAAAAACCTTTACACCCATGAATTTTCAGATGCATATGTGGTTGAGACTTGGGATGCTTTCCGAGCAAGTGGGCTCGCTGTTTTAATGAGCGAGTGGGGTGTCCAATCTCACAAACCACCGTTAGGCTACCTCCATAATTCAGACGAAATCAACCAAGCAGAACAAGCGGTTTTGGGACGAGTTCTGGCAAGCAGATGTCCTTGGGTCGTCGGCGACATTTGGTCAAATGTCCGTGACATTGACTTTCCTTGGGGATTTCTGGACGAATTCGGCAAACCGAAACCATTTGTTGAGTTGCTCGGACAAGCAAGCCGGGTGAAACCTTTTGAAAGTTGGAGCCCAATTGAACCTGGTTGGTATATCCTCACACCTGAAACTTTTGAAACCCCAGATGTGCAAGTTCATCACACAAGGGGCAACCCAACAAGGAAGCCAGGGGTGACTTTCAAGTTAACCCGTTAAATCCTCAATTAGCCAATTCTTCGCCCGCCGAACTCATCTCAATTCACTATGAACCTCGTCTTCCACTAATCCACACTCCGACCCTACTCAATAACTTGCTGAGCCAATCAGGCGCTTTCACTAAAGGCATCTCGTAGCCGCAATTGGGGCATTTAATCAGCAGGCGGCAACTGCCTTTAAGCGGACATTGTTGACAAACTGTTGACCTCGCCTCTTCTATCGGAAACTGAAACCCGCAAAGCGGGCAAGTTATTCTCTCGTTCTCTTTAGCCATCGCTTCCACTTCCTGTCGATGTCTCAAATTGAGCCAAAAACCGAACAATTGCGTCGCTATCTCAACATGCTATGCGATTTTTCGTTTCACTTGACGAACTGTTATCCATCACGACTTTGCGGATTTTATCGCACTCCCCTTCGTTTTTCCTTTACGCTCGTCAAGTAACTCGCAAGCCAATCGGCGATGGGTTCAAGGTCAAAAGACCACCAACCTTGCGGGTCACCGATTTGGAAAAGTGTTACGCCGGTGACCTCTTTATCTTTTCTCAACTCGGCGTCAAACCACCTTAGCCACGCTTGAAACTTGCCCTCGTCGCCTCTTGCCCGCCAACCGTCGGTTTTCGGGTTACCTGCCTTGTCAATCCCACCTTCTGTCAATATGATGGGCAAATCTGCAAGGTCAGGATGGCGCTTTCTCAGAAACTCGTAAAACAGCCTGTATCGCAGCGAATACCAAATTTCAACTTTCAAGTCAGTCGTGTATTCAAGGGAGTAGGCGTGATAGCTCCACGCACCGCTGTATCTCTTGGCGGCTCTCAATGCTTTAATGAAGGCATTAAGTTTCGCATGAATTTCGTCAAGGCTTCCATGCGGGTTGCCAACAGCGATGCTGCCCACGCATGGACGCAATCCTGCCTTCGCAATCAACATCGCTAATCGTTCCCAAAATCTTCCAAACCACCTTGCAGCCTCAACGCTTTCCCATGTCGGTGTGTTTTCGCCCTCGTTTGGTCCTTCAAGGAAGTCAACCAACTTGCGGTCCGAAGGCGAAAGGGCATTGACAGCAGGTTCTAAAACTTCGTGCCAAAAATCTTCAGCGCAAGTGACTGGGTCGTCTGCAATTTGGTAGCGAACTTGTGGTGTCCGTTCCCAAACCCTCATGACGACAATCCCGTTGGGATAGCGTCGTTTGTAATCGCGCATCGCCTCAACTATCTCGCTATTAGCCTGCGGGTCAAGAACTTTGATGACTCGTGGACCTGCAGTGACAATTTTCCTTGCCCCTTCCGTGTAGCGCCCGATGAGGTGTATGCCCAACTTACTTTGCGAAAGTGGTTCAAAAATCAAGAGGGCAACCAACAACATCATCTGTCAATCACCTCGTTCTTGTTCGCTTAAAACAATGTCCCTTGCCTTTCTGAAGGCTTAGTTGGTTCAGTTGTTCTTTGGCGGGCGTAAATGTGGGCTAATCTCAACGGTTCGGGCAAACGCTGCCCTTCCTTCGTGCACTTCAACACGAAATCAACAGCTGTCTCAAGGGAAATTTTGTGTCCAACGGAGACATAGACTGGCGGGCTACTGCCTTTTGTCCGAACCACCATCCCCAAAACGCGACCGTCAACAGGGTCATAAAGCGGTCTCATCGCCCCGTCTTCGTTTGGAACTTCTTCTGCCTGACCATAAAGTCTACTTTTTGCGCAACCAACTGAAGGCAAGTCAAGTAAAACACCTATGTGACAAGCCAAACCGAAATGGCGCGGATGAGCACGACCTTGCGCATCAAAAAGAGCGATTTCAGGGTCGTTCCTCAATTGCTCAAAGGCTTTCAAGACCGCTGGGCTCTCACGAAAGGCTAACAAGCCAGGCACATAGGGGAAGTTGACAGGAACAATTGAGCGGGTGACCTCAACGAGTTCAAGTTCAGGGAAAGTCAATACGCAAACCACCGCTTGCATTTCATTGTTTCCAACCTGATGGACATCAGCGCCAGCGATGTATCGCACTTCATCGGGCAGTTGGTCGGATTCAATTACTTTCGCCGACAACTCCCACTGAAGTTTCTTTGCCTCATCAACTGTCAAGTCCCATCGGTGAGTGAATTTTGCCCTCATAAGCCCAAAGCCTCCTCAAACCTGACATTGTCTTCCAAATTGGGTGGCGGTCAAGTGATAATGCACTGTCTCTCAGAGGGCGCATCACCAGATGCACCGAATTTTCCCGGTGGCTCGGGAAGCCACTTTCCGATCCAAGCCTTATAATGCCATCACCTTTTACCTCTGTCACAAAATTTCCATCCCAAAATGTAGCACTGGCCTGCCCAATCACTCAAGTTCTCAACCTCTGCGACAAAATAGCGGACGAGCGAGAGTGAAACGAAAGATGAAGGGGGTTTGAGGATGAAAATCCGCGATGTTCAAACTGCAGTAATTGAAGCCAACTACGATTGGACGATTGTCAAGGTGATCACTGACGAAGACATCTTCGGCTACGGCGAATGCTTTTTTGCTCCAGGGCTAACCCGCACAATCCACGAACTTAAACCTATCTTGATTGGTCAGGACGGTCGCGATATTGACAGGCTTTGTCGCTTACTAAGGGAAGCAGGTGTTACTGCTGGTTCCGGAACTGGCGGAATTATATTCCACGCAGTCGCAGGAATAGAAAGCGCTTTGTGGGATGCCTATGCCAAACGGCTTAATGTTCCTCTCTTCAGGCTTTTCGGGGGAACATTTAGAACACGCATCCGAATTTACGCCGATTGCCATGCAGGAGAAGGATTGTCAAGCCTGTCTTCAATCTGCACGCCACGCATCCCTTGGTGGATGAGTGAGACGGGAGAAACAGTCCATTTCCACGAAATTCACATGCGAGCCCATGGAGGGAAAAGTGAAGAAGCTAAGGAACCCCCTGACCCGCAAGCATACGCTTTGAGGGCGAAGCGGGTCAAAGAGATGGGTTATACAGCGCTCAAGTTTGATGTTGACATACCTAACCCCTACATGCGGGATGAGTTCAACCGATGCCTTGACAATCGTGAAATTGAATTGATTGCGAATTTGGTTGAATCGGTTCGCAACGCTGTCGGCGATGATGTTGACATCGCCATTGACTGCCATTGGCGTTTCTCCGCAGAAAGCGCAATCAGGTTAGCGGAAGCAGTTGCTCTTTATAAACTGCTTTGGCTTGAAGACCCAGTCCCGCCCGATAGTCTTGAAGCGTTGGAACGGGTGACCAAGTATTCGCCAGTTCCGATCTCTACAGGTGAAAACCGCTACACTCGCCAACAGTTTCACGAATTAATCTTTCGCTGCGGTGTCCACATTGTTTCGCCCGATTTTCAAAAAACGGGTTTGCTTGAAGGCAAAAGGATTGCCGACCTCGCTGAGACTTTCGCTGTCCCTGTCGCTCCCCACAATATTTCAAGCCCAATTGGAACAATGGCATCAGCGCATTTGTGCGCAACAATTCCCAACTTCCTTGTGCTTGAGCATCACGGGGTTGATGTCCCGTTTTGGGAAGATTTGGCCCTCGGCTGGGATGGACGAATTATCCGCAACGGTTACATTGAGCTCCGCGAAGACAAGCCGGGCATCGGGATTGAATTGAACGAGGAAGTCGCTTACCAATATCGTCGCAAAGATGAGCCTTTCTTTGACCGAAGGTGAATTGGGGCACGGGTTTTTCTTCCCGCAAAACAATCGGTGCAGCAAGGTGATGAAAAATGTCAATCCTCGTGACAGGCGCTTGCGGGTTCATTGGTGCTTGGGTCGTCAAAAATTTGCGTGAGAAGAAACTGCCTGTAATCTTGACAGATTTGAAGCGGGATGAGACGAGGCTTTCCGTGCTCGTCCCTGACTGGCACTCCCTGCCTTTTGCCGAAGGCGACATAACTGATCCGGAGTTTTTGATTGAGGTTGCGAAACAGTTTCAAATTGAGCGAATCATTCACCTCGCTGCATGGCAAATCCCTTTATGCCGTCAAGACCCCATTAAAGGTGCGATGGTCAATGTCATTGGGACATTGCGAGTTTTTGAAACGGCAAAGCAACTTCGTGAGCAAATCAAACGGGTGGTTTACGCAAGTTCAGTCGCTGTTTTCGGACCGCCAGAGATGTATGACCAAGTGCCGGTCCCAGAGGATGTTTCCCTCAAGCCTGTCACCCACTATGGCGCTTTCAAAGTTTGCAACGAACTTTGCGCTAACGCTTACTGGCACGAAAATGGAGTCCCGAGCGCCGGTTTGCGTCCTCATACTGTTTACGGCTTCGGACGAGATGTGGGCGTGACTGCAGACATAACGACCGCCTTGAAAGCACTCGTGCTCAAGCAACCATTCCGAATAAGGTTTGGCGGTTCTGTTGATTTGCAGTATGCTGCCGATGTTGCAGAAGCCTTTGTCAAGTGTGCGCTGGTGGACCTTGATGGTGCTCGGGTCTACAACTTGAGAGGAACGCCTATGTCCGTCTCGGAGATCATCGGGGTGATGGCAGAAATTGAACCTGAAGCAAAGGAACTCATAACCTTTGAACCTACACCTCTGCCGCTCGTTTGGGAACTTGACGATAGTGCAATTCAACGCGATGTCGGACCTTTGAAGGTCACCCCTGTAAAATCGGGGTTATCTGAAACTTTGGAGATTTTCAAGCGCCTTTGTGATTTGGGGCAATTGTCCCTCAGTGGATGAGAAAGGGGTGTAAAGATGGACGGAAATGATGAACGAAAGGCTTTCCTCAATGCTTCTGAAGAGCCTTCCCTCTTTCGCGGTCCTTTCAGAGCACTTCGCCATCGTTTCTTCCGCTGGTTCTGGTTTGGGCAGTGCATCTCCTTGACAGGAAGTTGGATGCAAGGGGTCGCTCAAAGGTGGCTCGTTTACGAATTGACACGCTCAGAAGCGTTGCTCGGGATCGTTGATGCCTTGACATCTTTGCCTGTCGCTTTGCTCGGTCCTTTTAGCGGTGCTTTCGCTGATAGGTTTGAGAAGAGGCGGATTTTGATTGGTGTGCAGATCACCGCTGCATCAATTGCTGTTTCGCTTTGGCTTTTGACATCAACGAATTTGATAGCGATTTGGCACATCTTGTTTTTGGCTTTGGGGCTTGGCATCACTCGCGCCTTTGATGTCCCAACCAGGCATTCTTTTTGGGTTGAGTTGGTTGGCAAGGAAGATCTAATGAGCGCAATAACGCTCAATTCAGCAGTTGTAAACCTCTCCCGTATTCTCGGTCCGTCAGTTGCAGGAATCGTCATCGCGAAAGTCGGAATCGCAACTTGCTTCCTCATCAACGCAATCAGTTTCATCCCTCCCCTTCTTGTTCTGCTCCAAATGCCACCGACACCCGTCATGGCTCAACAGAGAGAACCTTTATTGTCAAGTTTGCGTGAGG
>FMJZ01001034.1_pt1 | contig 13038 bp, 14 predicted proteins | sample 1987881 | NCBI WGS metagenome assembly FMJZ01 (sample SAMEA4378227, study PRJEB15110) | soil metagenome | biome: soil; feature: Field; material: Soil | place: India | collected 2015-03-11 | depth 0 m | reverse complement strand
TGGTAGCGTCGGGCTTTATGCCCGACGGCAGTTTTACTGTCAAGGACAAAATTTTCCCCTCAGATTTCTTTGTCGTCTTTCGGAGGGCGCTTCTGAAGGGCCGATTTTTATTTTCGGCTGCTCAGGAGAGCAGCCCTCCGAAACCTGTTGTTCAACACAGCAGTTGCTTTGAAAAATCAATTTACTTCAACCCACTTTTTCACCTGTGGGGACAAACTCTATCAAAGCCTCAATGAGCATGTTCATGAGATTCGGGCAGTGAGGGCAGTGGTGGTGCTGGTATTTTGATCACGATTCCTGTCAATCTCCACAAACGAACTTTGCCATCTTCCATCGATGCTATTAGAGTTTTCCCATCGGGTGTGAAAGCGACTCCGCGAACATCTCCCCAAATGTCAGTGCCTGATTGCCTTCCTACATTTGTTCGGATTGTGCGCAACCTGCGAGCAATTTTGTGCTCGTCAACTTGTGAGATGTCGTAAATCCACACAGCGTTATCACCGGCACCTGCAGCGACGACTTTCCCGTTCGGGCTGAAAGTGACATCCCAAACACTTCCCTCTATTCCGATACCCCATGCAACTTGAGTCCCTTTTCTCCAATCAATCACCATAACGCCTTTGCTTGCATAAGCGCCGATCGCCAACAATTTGCCATCGGGAGAGAATTCCATGTCATAGGGGTCGTAAGCGTTAAAGGTGGGATACCTGTATTTGGGTTTGCCCGTCTCCACATCCCAAATCACGAGCGATCCGTCGGTGCTCCCTGAAGCAAGCAGGTTCTTTTCAGTTGGATGGAAGGCTAAAGCGGTGACCGCATCAATGTGTCCCCAAAGGGTTTTCAAAAACTCACCTGTTGTCAAGTCCCAAATTTTGATGGTTGTATCGCGGCTGCCTGTAGCGAGGAGTTTACCGTCGGAAGATATTGCGATCGCCTGAATCCAACCGGTGTGCCAATCGGTTGTGCGCTCACTATCCCATTGACGCACCAATTTGCCAGTTTTCACTGACCACATCCTGACACTCATGTCAGCTGATGCTGAAACAAGGTTTTCTCCATCAGGTGTAAATTGAAGCCTGAGGATTTTTCTGGTGTGCCCAGTTAGGGTTCGCAGATGTTTACCTTCAGGCAACTCCCACAACTTGATGGTGTAATCCTTAGCTGCTGTCGCCAAAATTTTACCGTCTGGCGATAACGCTATAGTCGTGATGGGCGAATCGTGAGCGTCAATAGTCTTAATGGGCATCACAACCAAGTCACCGATGCCTTCTCTGTAAGGCTGGACAAAAGCCCAGAGTAAAACTGCGCTGATTGTGACTGCAAGGACCAAAATTACAAGGCGTTCACGAGGTGTCGTCATATCACATCGCCCTCCTTGCGTTTTTGCCATATCAAGTTTAACGCCTTCTCAACCGACAGTGACTTGAATGCATTGGGGGGAATGTCGCCTCAAAATTGACAAGCGGATTTTCTCCGACTTCAGTTCAATCGCTTTGAAGGAGGTGTGAACAGTGGGAAAGGCAAACCACAAGATTGCAGTTATTCCGGGCGACGGGATCGGTCCTGAGGTGGTGCGGGAAGGTTTAAAAGTTTTGGAAGTTGCATGCAAGGCAGAAGGGGTGAGTTACGAGATCGCAACTTTTGACATTGGTGGTGAACGGTTCTTACGAACTGGTGAAACTTTGCCAGATAGCGTCTTGGAAGAAATCAAAAAGTTTGATGCAATTTACTTTGGAGCCATCGGTCACCCTGATGTCCCGCCAGGTGTGTTGGAACGAGGGATTTTGCTCAAACTTCGCTTTGCCCTTGACTTATTTGTCAACCTCAGACCTGTCAAACTTTATCTAGGCGTTGATTGTCCCCTCAAGGGCAAAACCCCCGATGACATAGACTTTGTTGTCGTCCGCGAAAACACTGAGGATGTCTACGCTCTTGACGGAACGGCATTTCAGCCAAACACTGAAAACGAGGTCGCAATCCAGCCAGCAATTTACACCCGCAGAGGCACGGAACGCATAATCCGATACGCTTTTGAACTTGCCCTGAAACGGTCGCGCGAGAGGGGTAAACCAGCAAAAGTCACCCTCGTTGACAAAGCGAATGTGATGACGGTCGGTCATGGATTGTGGCGTCGGGTTTTCGCCGAAGTTGCGAAGAAGTTCAAAGATGTTGAAACCGAGGAACTCTATGTTGACGCTGCCGCAATGGAGTTCGTTTTACATCCAGAGAGGTTTCAAGTCGTCGTGACCACCAACCTTTTCGGAGACATCTTGACAGATTTGGGAGCAGCGATTCAAGGTGGGATTGGGATTGCGCCCTCAGGCAACATTCATCCCGGAAAAGTCTCAATGTTTGAACCGGTTCACGGTTCAGCACCCACAATCGCTGGCAAAGGGCTTGCTTGCCCGCTTGCTGCGATATTGACAGTTGCTTTGATGATGGAGCATTTGGGTGAAGCAAAAGTGGCACAAAGGATTGAAAGTGCTGTCGCTGAAGCGTTGCAAACAGGTAAAATTCAGTCCCTTGAAGCGGGTAAGATGGGGCTGAGCACGCAGGAAGTTGGAGATCTGGTCGCATCTTTTGTTTAATCTTCAAAATTGATGCGGCGTCGCTGCTTGTAGGCGACGGCAGTTTGAAACAGCCATTGGAGATAATCCCCGACGCTACCGGAATTATTGCAACGGCAATTTTAACGACCGTCGGGGACAAGCCCCGACGCTACCAGAAATTGACCATTCACACTATCACAACAACTGTCAACCTGATGATTTGCTGACTTGGCGAAACCCGTCCATCGTCTCCCATTTCACCTCACTGCTTTTTCCAATTTGGTGGAGATTTTCACGGCAAGACTTTGACCCGAATGTTTCTGAACCAAAGGGGCGTCCCGTGATGCTGAAGTGCGATCGGGCCTTCCTCAGCAACACCTGGTAGCTCCGCATCTTCAATAACCCATTCGCCGTTAAGCCACACGCTCACTTTGTTACCGACCATTCGGATTTCCATGTGGTTCCATTCCCCTGTCGGTGCATCCATCCTTTTCTTTGGTGAAATGTTGTAACCCCAAATTTGACCCGAACCCATCTGATGCTCCCAAATGTTGACTTGAGCCCGTCCGGCAGTATCGCCACGCAAGTAAATCCCGCTATCTCCACCTTTTTCAATCCGCCACTCTAATCGCAAAACGAAGTTGCGGAAACTTTCGCGAGTCCAAAGGTGAGTGCCTTTGCCAGTGTAATGCAAAACACCGTCAAGTTGAATTACCCACTCACCAGCACTCTCTGTCTTCCAAGCCGACAAATCTTTGCCATTAAAAAGCCATTTGAACCCGATTTCTCTGACACGTGGGTTTCGGAACTCAACATAGTCGCCGTGATTTTGCAAACCGATGTAACCTCGCTTTGGTCGTTTAGCCATTTCGGGGTTAGCATCCAAGTCAGCATCGTGAACCAAAATCCCGTTGAAGTAAACCTGAACCCTGTTGCCAATCGCACGAATTTCGTAACTGTTCCATTCACCTGACTTGACAGGATTTGATTTGGGTGCAGCGAGTCCGTAAATTGCTCCACAATTTGTGGGACCGATTTGACCGCCATCATCAAGGATTTGGATTTCAAAACCGTTGACCCAGGGATCAAAGACAGGCAATGCACGGAAGAAAACGCCGCTGTTACCACCTTTCTTGATTCGCCATTCAACTCGGAAGATGAAATCGTCAAATTCCCACCTCGTTTTCAGCCATCCGCCTCCCTTGCCGGTGCAAACGATTAGACCATCTTTAACCTGCCATGCATCTTTGTCACCGATGATGTCCCATCCCTCAAAGTTCTTGCCATTGAAGAGAGGCATAAAACCTTCACGTTCTTCCTCGGGGGAAAGATTTTGTGCAGCAAGCGACAGGGTTAACAGCATCATCAAACTTGCAATCATCAGCCAACGCATCTTAACTGACCTCCTTTCGCCGAATTTATTAGCCTGCACCCATCATTTTTACGCTTAGTCAAGCCTTGACAACATTGGACTTACTCTCCTGACACTGCTACCCGTAAATTGCCGATGCGATTAAATTGGCAACGGATTTGCGTAAGAAAGCGATATTGCGCTTGTCGTCGGGATGAACTCGGTTGGTGAGCAAGACGATGAAAACTTTTTCGAACGGATCAATTGCAATGGAAGTTCCTGTGTAGCCTGTGTGACCGAAAACCTCGACAGGAAACTTTTCTCCCTTCATCTGCGGGGAATATGGCGATTGGATGTCAAAGCCCAGTCCCCTCTGGATACCCTCAACGGGGCAGTGGTTTGTTCTCATCGTTTGAACCACTTTGGGTTCAAAAACCCTAACTCCGTCAAGTTCACCTTCGCGCAAAAGCATTTGACAAAACCGAGCCAAATCTTGAGCAGTTGAGAACAAACCTGCATGTCCAGCAATTCCTCCGAGGGCGTAAGCGTTTGGGTCATGAACGATGCCTTGACTCATTCGCCCATCTCGCCACTCCGTCGCAGCACAAAAGTTGTGCCAACTTTTCGAGGGGTTGAAGCGAGTCCATCTCATTTTCAGTGGCACATAGATTTGGCGGCGACAAAACTCGTTCAAGTCCATACCACTGACCCTCTTGACAATTTCACCGAGCAGTATGAAACCCAGATCGCTGTAGATGAAAACCTTACCTGGTGGCCCTTTCAATCGCGTGCGACAAATGTCAGCGATTATCGCATCATTTTTCCCTTTCAAGCCCATTTGCAGGTAGTTTTTGAAGGCTGGCAAGCCAGAAGTGTGGGTTAAAAGGTGAAGCAAAGTCACCTTGTCTTTGTGCCCACCGGAGAACTCAGGCAAGTGTCGCTTGACAGGTGCGAAAATGTCCAACTTGTTTTGCTGCCAAAGCAAACAAATTGCTGGCGCTGCCGCCACAACTTTGGTGAGGGAAGCAAGGTCAAAAATTGTGTCAACAAGCATCGGCTGAGGTGAAGGGACTTCGCGGCGTTTGCCGAATGCAGAGAGATAAAGAACTTTCTCGTCGGTGCCGACGCAAATGACAGCGCCAGGAGTTTGACCCTCTACAATTGCGGTTTGAATGATTCGTTCCAATTCCTGTTGCAACCTCTCCGTCCACCAGCGCATTTAGATTCAGCCCTTTCGTGTTAATGGCGGAACTTAAACAGACTCTCGGCTACCTTCACTTTCGACCGACCACTATCGCCTGCTGGATGGGTTTTTCCGGCGAGTTGACAATACAATCGTCAGTGACGATACTATCGAGGAGCACGGTTTTAGGTGCTACCGTTACATTTGACCACAAAATTGACCCCTCAATAGTCGTATTGTTGCTGATAACGCAATTATCGCCGATGATTGCTCCGTTGCGAATGCAGGCATTGGCTTCCACGAAGGTGTTGGTGCCAATAGCGCAAGGTGGTTGTAAGCGAGCATCTTCGGCAATTTGCGCTGTGGGATGAACGAAGATGCCAGGACGAATTTCTTCCAGTGGACAGTTATGGATAGGGGCACGCTTTTCAAGGGCTGCTTTGTTAGCATCCCAATAGTTACCGATGTGACCGATATCGTTCCAGTAACCATCACTCGCAAAGCCGTAGATTGGAGCACCTTCCGCGACAAGTTCAGGGAAAAGTTGTTTGCCGAAGTCGTAAACGCTGCCGTGGGGAATTCTGTCAAGGACCTCAGGTTCAAGTAGGTAAACCCCTGAATTGACAAGTGCCCGACCCTCAGTCCAATCTTTCGGCTTCTCAATGAAGCCTACAATCCGACCATCATCGTCAAGTTGAGCGACACCAAACTCCCTTGGATCATCAACCCAAGCAAGGGAAATAGTGACGAGCGCGTTTCGGTCTTTGTGGAAGCGAACCATTTCTCTCAAGTCTAAATCAATTAACTCGTCACACCCGACGACCAAAATCGTGTCGTTGGGTTCCTTGAGGAAGTCAGCCATAAGTCGGACTGCACCAGCAGTTCCATGCGGTTTGTCTTCGCGCAAGTAGGTGATGGAAACACCCAAGTGCGAACCATCGCCAAAGTAACCTTCAATGTCTCTACCTTTGTAATGAAGGTTAACGGCAAGTTCAGTGATACCCACTTTTTTTAGCCAAAGAACGATGTTTTCCATAATCGGAACGGTTAAAACTGGAACGAGCGCCTTGGGGCGAGAGTAAGTTAGTGGGCGCAAACGAGTCCCTTCTCCTGCAGCCATAATCATCCCACGCATCCCTCTGTCCTCCTATCACCGTTTGGTTGATTTGGGTTTAGTCCTCTCGGATTCGTGCGTAGTTGACAACATCCCTTACGCCAGGCATCCGCTTGATGCGGTCAATAAGTCGGTTCACCTTTGCTTCTACACTCTCGCCAGAGACATCCCCTTTGGCGCGACGAATCCAACCGTAGATTGAAATGTTTCCGCTGACACTGACGACCTCCATCCTTGAAATGTCAAGACCAGCTCGGTTGAATTCGCGCCGAACTTGCATTGCCAATTGCTTTTCAGCAGCGATGTCGCGAGGCATAACACTTCACCTCCATAAAGCCATTGCTATTAGTGCCAATCCTTTCGGTCTCTTTTGTGTAGGTATTTGCTTGACAACTTTCACTTTTGTTTGCCACTCAGCCCGATTTTCAGGGGTTGTCATGACGATTGCTCTCATTGCGTATTCACCGACGCGAGTGCATTTGAACTTGACAGTGACTGGTTGAGGGTCAACGGAGACAGGTAGGACAAATTCGTAAAATTGCCCTTGCTGTTTGACCTGGCTTGGGAGTGGTGTTATGCCAACCACTTGAAAGCCGGAAAGTAAGCGTCTATCCAATCGCAACTTGACAGGTTGGTTTGTGGTCGCTTTCACTAACATGCGAACTTCCAACAAATCTCCGACTACAACTTGTGACGGAGCAGTTGCTGCTACTAAAACCCTTGATGGAACAGGTCTCGAAAGGAAAGCGACCAGCAACACGCTAAGGGTGAACATCAATGAAGCAGCCATTTGCCAACGGGTTGAGGACGAGAGAACGGGGTGAAGGCGCCTTGCAACTAACTTGGGGACAAAATGTGGACAGTTCAAATCTGTGGACGCATAGACTATAGGATGTCCTTTCGCTCGCGGGCAAGGGTTTCCGTTGCCCGGGAAAGCACGACAGTAGCCACACTGGGTCAATTTTTCGCCACAAAAGACGCATCGCGGGAAATCAGGATGGTTTTCATCCATCCATTCTCCACAGCGCGGACAAATTATCGTCCGCACATTTATCCCTCCTTCTTCAATCTTGCGCATTTTCAATTATGTCGCTTCCGCACTAAACTTGCGTAATGAAGAAAGGGGGTAGATAAGACGATGTCGGAAGTTTCTCAAAACCTTACAGGACAAGGATCAAGCGAGACAGAGGCTGAGCAGTTGAAAGAGACAGGAGTGGTGATTTACCACTCTCAGACAAAGTCTCGCTACCCAGTAATGGCGAAAGTTTGTCAAGGAGATGGTAAAGTTTCTGTCAATGGGATTTCAATTGATGAGCTGATGAGGGAGGGACACATCAGGCGGATTGAAGGGTTGTTGCAAGCTTTGAGTCGTGAGCGGTTGAAGGTTTTAGATATTGACATTCGGATAGGTGACTCATTACCAACTGAGACCCTGTCACCATCTGTGCTCGCTTACGCTATCGCTGAAGCATTGACCAACTTGTTGGGGCGATTGTGATTTCTGTGTGACAATATTGCTTAAGTCGCGATCAATTTTGTGGCATAATTTTTACCTGAAAATTGACTTGAAGGAGCGTGTTGGATTTATGGCAAGAAAACGCACAATCCGAGAAATTTCCGATGAAAGGGACAGGTTGATGGATGTGGAAGAAGTGGCGGAGTATCTCAGTTTGCACCTTATGACTGTCTACCGAATGCTACAATCGGGTGTTTTACCTGCTCGCAAAGTTGGTGGGAGATGGAGAATCAAAAAGCAGGAGTTAGATGCGTGGCTGGAGAGCCACACAGGTGGGACAAGAAAACAAGTTTTAGTGGTTGATGATGACCCTGAGGTTGGACGATTTTTCAAACGAGTTTTGCAGCCTGAAAGATGCACGGTTGATTTTGTAATGAGCGGCAAAGAAGCAATCCAAAAAGTCGAGGACAAAACTTACGATCTCATCTTCTTAGACTTGCTTCTCCCCGATATAGACGGGGCACGAACCTTCGCTCAAATACGAAAAATTGACCCTGACGTTACAGTTGTTCTGGTCACTGCCTACCCAGACAGTGAACTAGTTAGTAGAGCAATGAAATATGGTGCTGTTTCCTTGCTCAGTAAACCGCTCCAAGCCACTGAAATCAAAAAGTTGGCAAGGTCAGTTCACAAGAGAGTCCCTCGCGTGAACCACCATATGAACCACCATAGACATTAAGACTTAGCCGGGTGGCCAGCGGAATGCACGACCTCCTAGGAGGTGCAGGTGAATGTGAAAAACTGACTGACCTGCGCCCCTGTTGGTGTTCAAAACCAACCTATAACCGTCTTCAGCAACTCCAAGTTCCTTTGCCAACTTTTGTGCTATCAACATCAACTTCCCAAGCAATGCTTGGTCTTCCTTGGTCGCTTCATTTAGGCTTGGGATGTGCTTTCTCGGGACAATCAAGACATGGACAGGTGCTTGTGGATTGATGTCGTGGAAGGCAACGGCTTCCTCATCTTCGTAAGCGATTTTGCTTTGAATTTCTTTTGAGGCGATTTTGCAGAAAATGCAATCCACCATCTTTCTCACCCCCACAACACCCTTTGCACTCGTTAGTTGACATCGGCTTTGCTTTACCTCCACTGTTGCATTATGAAGCGGAAGAAATCATCGTTAGTCCTCGTTTTTCGGATGTGGTCTATAAGTCTTTCAGTAGCTGTTGTCATATCCACTTGCGACAATGTTCGCCTTAACCTCCAAACTGCTTCTCGCTCTTGTTCAGTGTATAGTAACTCTTCCCTGCGAGTCCCTGTTCGTTGGATGTCAATTGCTGGGAAGATTCGTCGTTCCTGCAAACGACGGTCAAGGTGAATTTCCATGTTGCCTGTTCCTTTGAACTCTTCGTAAATGTGGTCGTCCATGCGAGAGCCAGTGTCAATCAAAGCGGTTGCAATAATTGTCAAGGAGCCACCTTCCCTGAGTTTCCTTGCGGCTCCGAAGAACCTCTTTGGAAACCTCAAGGCTGCTGGGTCAAGACCACCTGTCAAGGTTCTTCCTGACGGCTCAACGACCAGGTTGGACTGTCTCGTCAATCGTGTCAAACTGTCAAGTAGTATGACCACATCTTTACCAGTCTCAACCAACCGTTTCGCTTTTTCTAAGACCATGCGAGCAACCTGTATCTGATGTTCAGGTGGTTGGTCAAAAGTTGATGCTGCGACTTCAGAGTTGACAGCCTCACGGAAATCAGTCACTTCCTCAGGACGCTCGTCAATGAGCAAGACTATGACGGTACATTCAGGGTGATTGCGTTCAATGCTTCGGGCAATTGTTTTCAGCAAAGTGGTTTTTCCCGCTTTAGGTGGCGAGACAATCAAACCTCTCTGCCCTTTACCTATGGGGGCAACTATGTCTATCATCCTCGCGGTTACATTCTCCGATGAATTCTCCCCAGTGCGTTCCATCCTCAACCTTTCAAAGGGGAAAACAGGGGTCAATTTTTCAAAGTCTGGTCGCAGTCTCGCTTTTTCTGGATTTTCTCCATTAACGGCGACTATGCGCAGCAGGCTGTAAAACCTCTCTCCTTCCTTAGGGGGTCGGACATAGCCCATCACGACATCTCCGTTCCTAAGACCGAACCTTCGGATTTGTGTTTGGCTGACATAGACATCTTCAGGGGAAGGCATATAACCGTCAACCCTCAAGTAACCCTTTATCTCCTTGTCTTCAACAATTTCAAGCACTCCTTCCCTAAGGGCGAAACCGTGGCGGGCAGCAAAAGTTTCCAAAATTCGTCGCACCAATTCCTGCTTTTTCAGTTTCGTCGCCCCTGGGATCTCAAGGGAGCGAGCGATGTCCTGCAATTCGGATAATGTCTTCCCTTCCAGTTCTGCGAGGTCAAATTCCGTTGCGGTGATGATCTCTTGTTCTGTCATGTTCTTCAGCGCCCTCCTTTACAAGGTTACGGCGGATTTTTCTCTCCCCTGGAGGTGATTGGATTTGTGCCCTTTACTCACAAGGGCAGGATTTGTCAAAAGTGGCGAAGCGGCGTTTATATATTGCCACATTTCCTGCTAATTCGCTATACCTCTCGTCACATCCCTCCATATATCTCTGGACGCAAAACACCGATGTAGGGCAAATTGCGATATTTTTGTGCGTAGTCCAAACCATAGCCAACCACGAAGCGGTTGGGTATGGTGAAACCCAAGTAATGAATCTCCACTGGGACTATGCGCCGTTCAGGTTTATCCAACAAAGCGCAAACCCTAACGCTTGCTGGGTTACGAGAGCGAATCAAGTTCAGGATGTAATTGAGTGTCAAGCCAGTGTCCACTATGTCTTCAACGATAAGCACATGCTTTCCTTGTATGCTGTCGTCTAAGTCTTTCAAAATCCTCACGACCCCTGAAGATTTTGTGTCCATACCGTAACTGGCTATGGCGATGAAATCGCAAGAGCAAGGAACTGTCAAGTGACGCATTAAATCCGCCATGAACATAACTGCTCCCCTTAGAACTCCTATCAAGTGAAGTTCCTTTCCCGAATAATCTGCCGAGATTTGAGCGCCCAGTTCAGCGATTCGCCTTTGAATTTGTTCTTCGGTCAAGAGCACAGCCTCAATGTCTCGGTGCAAATCGTTGCTCACCACAGTCCATCACTCCCATTCTATCGTCGCTGGTGGTTTAGAAGTGACATCATAGACAACTCGGTTAACCCCTTCAACTTCATTGCAAATTCTGTTAGCGATGCGTTCCAAAACTTCAGAGGGCAATCTCGCCCAATCTGCTGTCATTCCGTCCTCGCTCGTTACCGCTCTAACCGCAATTGTATAGCCATAAGTTCGCCGGTCACCTTTCACCCCAGTGCTGCGAATGGGTAGTAAGACTGCGAATGCTTGCCAGACTTGACGATACAATCCTGCTCTTCGTATCTCTTCCATTACAACTGCATCTGCTTCCCTTAGGATTTTCAACCTCTCTGGAGTGACTTCGCCCAAGATGCGGATTGCCAGTCCTGGACCAGGGAAAGGATGTCTCCACGCTATTTCCGGTGGCAAACCTAATTCTTCAGCAACTTCGCGAACCTCATCTTTGAAAAGGAAGCGCAAAGGCTCAATCAACTCAAATTTCATGTCTGGCGGCAACCCGCCAACATTATGATGCGTTTTGATGCGAGCGGCGTGACGAGTTCCACTTTCTATGACATCTGGGTAAAGAGTTCCTTGAGCGAGGAAACGGATTTGCCCCAACTTGCGTGCTTCCTCTTCAAAAACCCTGACAAATTCTTCCCCGATGATTTTCCGCTTTTCTTCAGGGTCGGTTACACTTTTCAACCGTTTCAAAAACCTTTCGCTCGCATCTACATAGACAAGGTTAACGCTCAAAATTTCCCTAAAGGTGTGGATGACCCTTTCGGGTTCGCCCTTTCTCAAAAAGCCATGATTGACAAAAATACAGGTTAATTGATCGCCGACTGCTCGGTGGACTAACGCTGCGGTCGTCGTTGAATCAACTCCTCCACTCAAAGCACACAAGACCCTTTCCTTGTTAACCTTTTCCCGAATCGCCTCAACGGTCGCCCCAATGAAGTTTCGCGGTGTCCATGTAGGTTTGCAGCCACACCAGTGATAGACGAAGTTGCGGATGATTTCAATTCCCCAAGGTGTGTGGGAAACTTCGGGGTGAAAGAGGACACCAAACAACTTCCTTTGTGGGTCAGACATGGCAGCGACGGGTGCGTTGTTGGTTCTCGCCGTTACCTTGAAACCTTTTGGAGGCTCCAACACAATATCGCTATGACTCATCCAGCAAATCAATTGAGGGTTCAAACCCACAAACAAATCGCTGTCATCTAAAACTCTCAATTCGGTTCGTCCATACTCCGCTTTCTCTGCCGGCACAACTTTCCCTTTAAGCAGATGAGCCATAAGTTGCATCCCATAACAGATGCCCAAAATCGGGATACCCACTTCAAACAATCTGGGGTCGTAAGTTGGTGCATTTGGGTCGTATACACTTGCTTGTCCGCCGGACAAAATGATGCCTTTGGGTCGCAACGCCAACAATTTTTCCAAAGGTGTGTCACAAGGGAGAAGTTCAGAATAAACGCGACACTCACGAACCCTCCGGGCAATCAGTTGTCCATACTGAGCACCAAAATCCAAGACCACAATTATGTCTTCGGGACGCTGGTGCATGGCAAGGGACACCTCTCAATTGAAGTTAGTTGAGTGTTGCTTGAAACCAGCGTTTGCAATTTGCTTCCGTTTACTTGACAGTTTGTCTTCAAAAGGCTCTGCCAAAAAGCCCAAAGATTTTGACTTCAAGTTCTGTCTTCCTCGTCAAGGAACCACCACCAATGGCTCTTAGGGACATTTAGGCTTCGCCGCATTTCTGATAGGTCAGGGATAGCGGCTTTAATGGCAGGAGCGAGTTTCCTCAATTCGTCATCCAGCCTCTCCAATCTTCGTCTTTCCGCAGGTGTCAAGGCTCTCGGCGATACTTGTAAAGTTCGCTCCAAATCGCTTCTGTCAAAAAGAAGCAGTTCTATATCTTCCTGCTCCAATTTCCTTCGCTTCGCCCATGCGTTTAGGACTTGACGGAGGTGTTGCTCATACCAACGCAACCAAACCGAAGGAGGCACCCTCAACTCACTTTCGTCAGGTAAATCGCTCCGCTTCTGCTTTGGCATCGTTAAGCACCTCTGCTTTCTTGTTTTCCAGTTTGTCCCTTAAATCAACTGCCGTCAAGCCCTTTTGAGACAGCGAAGAGAAAATTGCCTTATCACCCCATCACCAAACTCCTGTGCTTTGTTGAATTTTTCCTTTCGGCAGTTTTTAGGAGGGCACATCTCCCGATGCGCCGATCTGGTTTTTT
>FMJZ01005176.1_pt1 | contig 13042 bp, 13 predicted proteins | sample 1987881 | NCBI WGS metagenome assembly FMJZ01 (sample SAMEA4378227, study PRJEB15110) | soil metagenome | biome: soil; feature: Field; material: Soil | place: India | collected 2015-03-11 | depth 0 m | reverse complement strand
TCAGCCGTCGCTTGAGCTGGTAGCATGACCACGATTGTTTGTGGTGCTACCCCTTCACTGAAATTTTAGCGAATTATTGTCAAAGATCGCTTTTGTTTCGTCCGAAAGCCAGTATCCTGTTCATTTCCGAACTGTTGCAACGAGCAAAAATGAAGCACAAAGCGCCAATGCTGCTCCAAAAAGGAAAGCGGTTTGAAACCCGAACAACTGCCACAACAAACCGAACAAAACACTTGCTGGCATCATCCCAATCCCGACGATGAAGTGAAACGCTCCATAACCTGTCCCTCGTTTCTCGTCAGGGAGTAAATCGGCGACGAGGGCTCTTTCCGCCCCTTCAGTCAAGCCGAAATAAAGCCCGTAAACGGTGAACGCTAACCAAACTTGCCATGCGCTTTGCAAGAAGGCAAATGAAGTGTAAACCCCTCCATAGACAAGCCAGCCGAGAACGATAGCCTTCACCCTTCCAATTCGGTCGGACAAAATCCCGCCGTGGGTTCCCGTTGCGCTCTTGACAATATGCAGCCATGTCCAAAGTATCGGAATCGCCTTTTCGGGAACGCCAACGTCTTTTGCCCTCAAAAGCAAGAAAGCGTCACTTGAGTTGCTCAATGTGAAAAGCAGGACCGAAGCGAGATACCAGCGAAACGACATCGGAAATTCGGTCCAGACCTTGAGAAGTCCAAGTTGACCGCTTGATTTCGACCTTTGTGGGGCGCTCCCTTGAGCAACTGGCAAATTGGGTTTTCGTTCTGCCTCCGAAACTCCGAACCAGAGGACGAGAAGGGAAAACAACGCTGGAATTGAAGCCAAAGCGAAAACGAGCCGATAGTTGCTCGGCGAGAAAAACAAAACCGTAGCGGCAAGTAACGGACCAACCGCGGCACCGAGATGGTCCATAGCACGGTGAAAGCCAAAAGCCATCCCAAGAACGCTTTCGTCGCAAGAGTTTGCCAACAAAGCATCTCGCGGTGATGTCCTCACTCCTTTGCCCACTCGGTCAAAGAACCGAAGCCCCAAAACTTGCAAAGGAGCAGTTGAAATAGCAAGTAACGGTCGCATCGTACTTGACAAAGCGTAACCTGTAAAGGTCAGCAATTTGTGCTTACCGATTCGGTCCGAGAGCCAACCCGAAGCCAATTTGAGCAAACTCGCCGTCGTCTCCGCAATTCCCTCAACCAAACCAACGAATGCCACTGACGCTCTCAATTGTTCTCGCAAGAAGAAAGGCAAAAGCGGGTAAATCATTTCGCTGCTCGCATCGTTAAGCAAACTGACGATACCAAGGGTAACGACAGTTTTGGGTAAACGGGGTTTCCTTGTCCCTTTCACATTTCAGCACCCCTCAAGTTGTGTATTCGGCGTTGAAGCGAACATATTCCTCGCTCAAATCGCAAGTCCAAACCGTCCACGACGCAGTTCCCAATCCCAAATCAATGCCGATGACGATTTCTTTGTTTGATTTGAGCCATTCGTGGGCGGCGTCTTTGTCAAATGGGGTGGGTTCGCCATTGCGGAAGCACTCAAAATTGCCAATGCGAATTGTTAACCTTTCTTGCTTGACACGAGCAGGGGAACGACCAACCGCAGCAGCAATTCTCCCCCAATTGGGGTCACTTCCGAAAAGAGCTGTCTTTACAAGTGCTGAATTGGCGACAGTCATCGCAACCCCTTTCGCCTCACTTTCGCTCATGGTACCTGTAACCTGAATTTCAATCAACTTCGTCGCTCCCTCACCATCAGCAGCGATCATCTTTGCAAGTTTTTGGCACAACATCGTCATGGCTTCACGAAACTCGTTAAAAACATCTGAACCTTCGGCAATCTCTTCGCTGCCAGAAAGCCAATTCGCTAACGCAAAGACTGTATCGTTCGTTGAGGTGTCGCCGTCAACGGTGATGCTGTTGAAACTACGTTCAACCGCGTATCTCAAAGCCGTTTGCAAAGCCCTACGCTCGATGCGGGCGTCGGTGCCGATGAAACAAAGCATCGTCGCCATGTTGGGTGCAATCATCCCAGCACCTTTGGCTATGCCGCCGATGTGAATGATTTTGCCGTTCAGTTCCAAACGGACAGCAGCGAATTTCGGTTTCGTGTCCGTTGTCATAATCGCCTCTGCTGCTTCTTTTCCGCCCTCTCTTGACAACTTTTCAACTGACGATTTTATGCCTTGCTCAACTTTGTCCATTGGCAGCGGGACTCCAATCACTCCCGTTGATGCCACCAAGACCTCATGGGGTTGGACATTAACTTGTCTTTGAGCGCTCAATTCCGAGGCAGTAATTTCGCACATTCGCCTTGCATCTTCAATCCCTTGCTGCCCAGTGCAACAGTTTGCGTTTCCGCTGTTTGCCACAATTGCTTTCACCATCGCCTTTTGGGGTCGCAAGTTTTCCTTGCTGACGGAAATGTGAGAAGCCTTGACCTTGTTCGCTGTGAAAGTTGCCGCCGCAACACAAGGCAGTTCGCTGAAAACAACTGCCAAATCTTTTCTGCCTGTGGCTTTGATGCCGCAAGCAACGCCTGCTGCCCAAAAGCCTTCGGGGGTTGTGATTGAACCTTCAGCCACCCATTCCATTACAAAGCCACCTCCTTGACAATGCGTGAAGTTTAGAACACTGACCGAATTAAATTTCGGGTTCGCTTCAAACAAGTATGTTGCGGAAGTGGCACGATTGTTTTGTGGCTGAAGGAGGGAGTTTCAATGCGGGTTGCCGTCATTGACATTGGGACAAACGCTGTTCGCTACCTTCTCGCCGAACAAAAGGGCAATGAATGGGTTGATGTTGAAGTTGGTGGCTCAGTTACTGGGCTCGGCCGTGGGCTCGCGGAACGAGGCGAACTCGCCCCTATTGCCATTGAAGCGACAATTGGTGCTGTCACCGCTTTCATGCGGCGTTTGAAAGCCTTTGATGCTCGCAAGTTCATTCTGCTTGCAACGGAGGCGGTCAGAGCAGCAAACAACAGTGCGATGTTCATTGAGCGACTGGAGAAAGCAACGGGATTTCCTTTGCAAATTCTTTCCGCCAACGATGAAGCGAGGTTGGCTTTCATCGGCGCAACTTCTGGCTTGAAACTTCGCTTTCACAGCGATGCCCTTTTTACAGTTGCGGATGTCGGTGGTGGTAGCACAGAAGTGTCAATAGGTAGGTTACAGCAACCTGAGCGTTGGTTGAGCGTTCCCGTCGGTTCGCGCCGGTTGACGGAACAGTTTCTCACCGAAGACCCACCAACTTCAAAGCAACTGGAAAGTTGTAAGCAATTTGCTTTGGAACAACTTCAACCTGCAGCGTTTCTTTTACGAGAAGGGACGGTTTTGGTGTTGACTGGCGGGACCGCTGCTCAATTAGGAGTTTTTCGCTTGAACCTCCGCCAATTTGATGCATCTCGCATTCATGGCTTGCCTATTCGCCCCGAAACCATTCGCGAGTGGCTTGAACGATTGGCTTTGTTGCCAGCAAACGAACGAAGACAAGTTCCCGGAATGGAGTGGGGTCGTGAAACGGTTATCATTGCCGGTTTGATTTTGCTCATCATCATCATGGAACTTTCAGGCAAAGAAATGGCGCTTTTGAGTGCCCGCTCGGTTATGCACGGGGCATTGTTTATGATGGTGAGCCAATGAACCTGTCTGACGAGAAAATGCAGTTTGCTCAAGTGAAGAGGCTCGTGCTTCGCCGATTTCTTTCGGTTGGTGCGAAGCTATTTTGCCAACATGCTACAATTATCAAGCCGAAACGGATTTTTGCTCTCTGAGAACGCTTTGTTGAATGATGGGGGTTTGGTCGGAGGTTTGCTCTCCTGAGCAGCCGAAAAAAGAAAAATCGGCGCATCAGGAAATGTTCCCTCCGAGAACCGATGAAAAGAAAATTCAGCAAAGCATTATGCGAAACCTTTGGTCACAAATTTTCAGAGCGAAAGGAGCATGGTGGTAATGGATTTGTCAAGTCGTGTTAGGAAGGCAGTTCATCGGCTCAAACCTTATGTGCCTGGGAAGCCAATTGAGGAAGTTCAGCGGGAGATGGGGTTGACAGAAGTTATCAAACTCGCATCAAACGAGAACCCCCTTGGACCGTCACCTAAGGCAGTTGAGGCGGCGATGAAGGTTCTGCCCGAAGCTCACCGATACCCCGATGACTCCTACTACCGACTCCGCCACAAAATCGCTGCCTTTTACGATGTCCCACCAGATTGGGTTTTGCTCGGTCGCGGCTCAGACGAGATTTTGCTGCACATCGTCCAGACTTTCGTTGAACCTGGAGATGAAGTGGTTTTCAGCACGCCGTCGTTCGTCATGTACGACATTCTTAGCACCTTAATGGATGCAGTTTGTGTCAAGGTGCCATTGCGGGACTTCGTCCACGATGTCGCAGGGTTGCTTGATGCGATTACGGGGCGGACGAAAATCCTTTTCGTAGACAACCCCAACAACCCGGCGGGGACAATTCTGCGGGACCGAGCAGTAAAATCGTTGTTAAAGGAAGTTCCCGATGGGGTCATAGTTGTGCTTGACGAAGCATATGCTGAATTCGTGGAATCCACAGATTATCCCAAGTCGTTGGATTATGTGAAAGACGGTTACCCCGTGATTGTCCTCCGCACTTTTTCAAAAGCCTACGGGCTTGCGGGATTGCGTGTCGGGTATGGTTTCGCTCGTCCAGAGATTTCTCATCACCTTTTTAAAGTCAGAGAGCCCTTTAATGTCAGCAGCATCGCAGCAGCAGCGGCGGAAGCTGCCCTTGACGATACCAAATTCCTTGACAGGGTGAGGAAAACTGTATGGACGAGCAAAAGGTTGATGTATCGCGGTTTGGAGCAGTTGGGTTTGAAGTATGTCCCAACTGAAGCTAACTTTGTGCTGATTGATTTTAACCGTTCGGCGAAAGAAGTTGCTGATGCTTTGCTGCGCAAAGGCATTATTGTCCGTCCGTGCGAGCCCTTTGGATTGCCGACGCATTTGCGAGTTGACCTTGGAACTCCTGAAACCATTGAACGGTTCATCACTGCACTGAGGGAAGTTTTGGCAGAGGTCTCAGTTGCATAAGTAAGGGCCAATTTCACTCCCAGGCCGCACCTTGAGGATGCAATCCCCTTTTTTCACTCGCCTTTAGGGCACTGTATTGCGCTTTCTATGATAGCGAATGCAAAATTGTAGCGGGCTTAATTTCCCACAAGGTGAGGGATCTTTCATGGGTGTCATTACCATTAGCAGGCTCTTCGGATGTGCCGCAAACGAAATCGCAGCGAAAATTGCTGAGGCGTTAGGTTATGAGGTTTTTGATAAAGAACTTCTCGCCCATGTTGCTGCTGAGGCACAAGCCAGTGAAGAAGAAGTTGCCCGATACGATGAAAAAGCCCTTTCACCCATTGAAAGGTTCTTGAGAGCGTTGGTCAAATTCGCTACCCCAGAGGAAGGGATAACTTGGTCGCCGGGACCGTTGCGTGAAACCCCTTTTTGGCTACCCACGAAAGAGCAATGGCAGCGTGAGGGCGCTCGCGTTTTGGACCATAAAGAATGCTTGAAGTTAACTCAAGTGGCTTTAAAGAAACTGGCTCAGAAAGGGCGCGTCATCATCATCGGGCGCGGTGGTATGGTAGTCCTGAAAGATTTCCCAAAAGCGTTACATGTCCGCCTCTTTGCTCCCTTAGAGTGGCGCGTCAAAAGGCTCACGGAAATTGAGAACATACCGCCAGAAAAAGCGAAGCAGAAGATTATTGCCGAAGACAAACGCCGAGCCGAATACCTGCGCCACTTTTACGGTGTGGATTGGAATGACCCATCACTGTATCACATGGTGCTCAATGTGGCAGCGTTAGGTGTTGACGCTGCCGCTCAATTAATCATCTACGCTGCAAGGGAATTGCAGGTCGAGGCTGTGGGTGAGGGAGGATGAGCAAACTTATAGTTCGTTGTGCCGCGAAGGTGAACTTGTGCTTGGAAATTGTCAACAGGCGTCCTGACGGATACCACAACCTTCGTTCCCTGATGACTGCTGTCAGTGTTTGGGACGAAATTGTGTTTGAGCCTTCAGAAAAATTTGCTTTGACCGATTTTCATGGGACACCTCTTGACGAACTAAACACTGTGTATCGCGCAGCGATTTTGCTGGCGAAGGCAGCCGAAAAAGACTTGACATTTGCGTTCAGATTGAAAAAGGTCATCCCATCACAAGCAGGTTTGGGTGGGGGAAGCAGCGATGGGGCAGCAACGCTTCTGGCACTCAGGAGACTGTGGAATTTGCGTTGGTCATGGAAAAAGTTAATCCCTTTGGCTGCTAAAATTGGTGCTGATGTCCCTTTTTTCCTTGTCCCAACAGGTGCCGCTATCGTTGAAGGGATCGGCGAAGTCTTGACACCTGTTAAATTGCCTACCATTTGGTTTGTGCTTGCGAAACCCGATGCCAGCATGCCAACTCAAGAAGCCTTTTCCCTCTGGGATGCTCAACCCGTTCACGCTGAAACTGATCCTGCAGCATTAGCCGCTGCACTGTGGCATGAGGATACCTCAACGGTGTGCCGTCTTGCTGTTAACGCTTTTGAAGAAATCATAGCCGCTAAGGTTCCTGCTGTGACAGAATTGAAGCAAAGATTGATGGCGGCAGGTGCAGTGACAGCGCTTATGTCAGGTAGCGGCACAACGGTTTTCGGCTTGTTCTTTGACAAGGAAACTGCAGAAGGAGCATTGAAAGTTATTCAACCCGCCGCTACCTGGTGTCAGTTAGCGCACACCGTCCGCCAAAGCGTGATTATCCAAAGTGGTGAGAAGCGATGACGGGTTTCACTTGGGATTGGGGTGAACCACCAGACCCGAAGTTTTGGCAGTTATTGTCAACGGTTGCAAAGCAAGAAAAATGGTCAGTTGAACACGGCTTACTTGCCGCAAAAACTGCAGGGCTAATAGCAAGGGCATTGACTTTTCCTGACGACCAAGTAGAACAGGTTAGCGTTGCGGGTTTGCTTCACGATGTCGGCAAACTTACGCTGCCCGCTTCCTTGCTTCAAAAACCTAAGCCCTTGACGAAAGACGAATACGATCAAATTCAACGCCACCCTTCAACGGGGGCTCGGATAACAGTTGCAATGCATCTCACTCAAGGGGTAATTGAAGCCGTTCGTCATCATCATGAGCGCGTGGATGGTAAGGGTTACCCTTTTGGCAAGGTAGGGGAGGAAATTCCCATTGAAGGTCGGATCGTTGCGATAGCCGAGATTGTGAGTGCTATGTTGACTCCTCGTTGGTATCGCCCGCCCCTTAGCCCTGCCTCTGCTATTGAGCGATTGCGAAGTTTGGCAGGAAATGTTCTTGACCCTGAATTAGTCAAAGCCGCTTGCTTTCAGTTGCCGAAATTGTTTGGGGTTTCGTCCCTTTCGTCCCTTACCCTTTACACCAAGGCCATTCCCCTTGAACGATTAGTTCGTGATGAGGAAGCATTGCTTTGGCGCACAGTTCGTGTTTTCGTGCGCGAACTTTTGTTAGAGATGGAACAGTTGATGGGACGGCAATTTTGTCAAGCGTTCGTCGGATGGCTCAACCAATGGTTGAGCCGTCAGAACATCCCAATCCAATTCCGAGATTTGAACTTGGTAAGTCTACATCGTTGGTGGCAAACACTCGGAGACCTAACCTTGTTTGCGAAAACCCTCGTCGGTGTTACCCATGCAGTCCTGAGTCACCTCGTAGGGGCAACCTTCATCGCTGATTGGTTGGACTCTGTTCGTTCACAATTGCCAGAACAAGCCGATAAGGTCGGACTGCGCTACGGGCTATGGGTGTGGAGAAACGACACTGCTGATGCTGGTACGGCGGTGAGCAGTTAGGATGAACATTTTCGTCATCATCGATTTGCTCTTGTTGACTCTAACTTTGTTGGCGCTGTGGTTTGGAGTTCGCTTGCACGCTCTATTGAGAACAGGTGAACTTGGGAGAGCATGGCGGTTCATCGTCTTTGGAGTAGTTTTGTTGGCGCTGAGAGAGTTGCTCAGACTCGGTGACGAATTTGTGTCCTTTCCCAGCACGATTTTCATGGAAAGGGTCGCCGAAGCAGGGTTCATGGTTCTTCTCTGCTATGCTCTCTGGCGTCAATGGTCAGCCTTTGAGTTCCTGCACGGACGGCAGAGAAAGCGAACTCGTTGGGATAGAGTTGCTAAAAGCCTTGAAGCCTTCAACGAGCGTGAAAACGAGCAAATTCAAGAAAGTCAAGAAACATCCGAAAGGGAGTGGCGTGAGCAGTGGTATCGCAAAGCGTAAAGGCTGTTGTGTTAGCAGGAGGTACAGCGGCTTGGAGCGGTGAACCTAAGGCTTTGCTTGCAATTAACGGCATCTCCCTTATCCTTCGCATAGTCAACGGATTGCAAGCGCTGCCCTCAATAACCCAAATTGCAGTTGTGGGTCCAGACTCTGTGTTGTCAACTTTGCATGATTTGCCGAGACCGTGCATTAAAGTCCACGCAGCATCAGATTTATGGACCAACACCCAACTTGGCATCAAAGCAGTTCAGCCAAACCCTGAAGATTACTTGCTCCTTTGCGCTGCCGATATGCCTTTCGTTACGGCAGAAAGTTTGGACAAATTCTTGAGAGCAGCGTTAGAAACCGGTGCCGACCTGACCTATTTGGCTGTTCCTTTGGCAGGGTTCAAGCGTTTTCTCGCTTTAGAAAAATTTCACCGAACGAGTGCGAAACTGAGGGAGGGAATTCTAACTGGCGGCAACTTGCTCCTACTGCGGGCGAAAGCACTTCCGAACATCACTGCCTTCGCCGACCAAGCAATTCGTTCCAGAAAATCGCTTTGGCGATTGGGGAAAATTGCGGGTTGGAAGTTATTACTTAAATGGCTTTTGAGCAATTTGCCAATTATCGGTGACGCTTTCACTATTTCCGTCGGCGAGCTTGAGAGGCGGGCAGAAGAACTGCTTGGTTGCCGCTGCAAAGCTATCATTGCAGATTTACCCGAACTGGCTTTTGACATTGACAAACTTGAAGACTACGAACTGGCGAAATCTGCTTCTCTCAAATCTTGACAAAGGCTCAGCGGTTGAACTTTTGCATAGCGGCTTCAATTCCTTCTTTCGCCCAAACTTTCACTGCTTCCACAGCCGCCTTAACGGCTTCAACGATGACTTTCTCCTCTTCAGGTTCAAAAGGCGAAAGGACGAAAGTTGCCATATCCACGCCTTCCGGCGGCGAGCCAATTCCAATTCTCAAACGGGGGATGTTCTCCGTTTGTAGCGTTTCAATGATTGATTGCAAACCTTTATGTCCCCCGCTACTTCCTTTTGCCTTCAACCTCAACTTACCCAACGGAAGTTGAGCGTCATCCAACACCACCAAAATTTGCTCGGTTGTCAAGCCCAAACGGTCAGTTGCCTCACGAACTGACCGACCGCTCAGGTTGACATAAGTTAGCGGCTTGAGCAAACCGATGTTTAACTCGTCCAACTTAGCCACAGTGAAAATCCCCTTAAACCTCGCTTCCTCTCTCTTGACAACAAGTTGCTTTGCCAGCAGGTTGACAACACGAAACCCGACATTGTGGCGGGTTTGAGCGTATTCAGGACCTGGGTTACCAATTCCGACAATGAGCCGCTCAACGGGTTCATGACGGCGAAGCCAAAAGAGCAATCATTTTCACCTCGTCTGGAAGTTTTCAGCGGGATAGCATTGTAACTGCTACCCCACCACCGTCTTGCTATGCCGACGGTGCCAATTCTGCAGCTTGCCCTTTCCCCTCAGCGGAGACAAAAAAGTCAAGGTGTCTCACAGTCAACTGCATGTAATCCCACTGAACTTCTTGCAGCACTGTTTCAAATTCAATCACTTCGTTACCGACATGCACCTTCAACTTCACAGCAGTTCCAACTTCAGGGATACCCTCGCTCATAACCCTTCGGACTTCGGCGGCTGACAGTTTTATCGGCAGGTTCCCATTTGGAACTGCCTTCCCGTAGATGACAGCGGGGATGAAACCCTGACGGCGCAGCCGCCGCGATGGGCGAGTTCCTATCTCTTGACAGGAACGAACCCAAGCGTTCAGCACCTGTTTCGTCATAAAGTCTCACCTCCGCCATCTATGGGATTGTAAAGGTTGCAGAGCCGAAGGGAAAATTTTGCGACAATTTTTCGGCGATGAAAAGTTCTGGGGCGAAGGATTACTTAGACATTCACTGACAGGGATGGATGTGACCCTTCACCTTGCGGCTTGTCCAAAATATTGATGCAAAAAAGTTTGGCGATGTTTGGCTCATAAATGAAACCGAAATTCGGAATGGCAGGGCTTTTACCGAAAACACTTTTGGCTTGCCTGAAGGTCAGCCCTTCCCTAAAACGGAGAACGATGGGGGAATGAGGAATGGAACCGCTGATAGTGGAAGTTGTTCGCAAAAACATCGTTGAAGCAACTCACCTTGTCCACGCCGTCGCCCTTGACGAAAGTGGGAAACAAGTCGCTGCTTTTGGTGACCCCAACCTTGTGACTTATTGGCGCAGCACAGCCAAACCGTTTCAGGCAATGGCTGTGGTTTTAAGTGGTGCTGCCGATGCTTTCAAACTCAGTGCCAAAGAGTTGGCAATCGCTTGCGGCTCCCACGCCGGCAGCCCTGAGCACACAGCAACTGTGCTTGAGATGTTGTTGAAAGGGGACTTGATAGAATCTCACCTGCAGTGCGGCGTTCATGAACCTTACGATACAGAAGAGCGAAACCGCTTAATTCGTGAAGGGCTCAAACCTTCTCGGTTGCACAGCAATTGCTCGGGTAAACATGCGGCGATGCTTTTGACCGCGAAACATCTCAACGCATCTTTGGAAACCTACCGTCAACCAGACCATCCAGTCCAGCAAATCATTACACAAGTTTTAGTCGCAGCGACTGGAGAACTTAATTTGCCTGAAACTGTGATTCCCGACGGTTGTGGTGCTCCCATTTGGGCGTCTTCGTTGAGGTCAATAGCACTGGCTTTTCACAGGTTCGTCACGAAAACTTTACCTGACCTTGACACATCTTTGCCGATTGCATTGCAAATGAAAGAAGCAGCGGAACGGTTGGTTGAAGCGATGGCTCAACATCCCGAAATGGTTTCAGGCAAGGGCACATGGAACACAAGGCTCATTGAAGCAACAAATGGACGCTTCATCGGAAAAGGTGGAGCCGAAGGTTTGTTTGCTGGCGCTTTCAGGGATGGACGAGCCATAGCAGTGAAAGTGCAAGATGGCAATCACAGGGCAACCCCAGTTGCTGTCATAGCACTTCTGTTACGACTTGGATGGCTGAACGAGAGCGAATTTAAAGCCCTATCTGTCCTTGCCAAGCCAATTCTCAAAAACTTGCATGGTGAAGTAGTAGGGCATATCCGAATACTTTAAACGGATGAGACGGGGGACGAAGTTTGGCAGGTCAGCAAATCGGCAGATGGGAAAATTGGTAGCGTCGAGGTCCTGTCTCCGATGGTCATTGAATTGCCGTTGTCCATAAAAGGCGACACTACAACGATTTTGATGATTTAGTGACCGTTGCCTACAAGTGGCAACGCTACCATTTTTTCATCTCCCGGTAGCGTCAGGGCTTGTCCCATTACACGGGCGAGACAAGGGACGCAGGGCGAGGAAGTTAGGTAGGTCTGTAAGTCGTCAGTTCGGCAAATTAGAGGGCAGTTCTCCTGAACCGCTGAAATAAAAATTGTCGTAAAAAACGGTGTCATGGTCTCATCGGAGAGATTAATTCCCTTCGTTTTCTGTCAAGTTAATTGAAGTTTGGGCTTTTTGGCGTATTTCCTCAGCGAACTGCTTTATGATTGCGAATTCGTTTGATGTGGCGAGTTTACGGGCGTAAAAGCAAACATCAAAAATTTTCGTGACTTCTTGGAAACGACGGGCGAAATCTGAAGGTGTTTTCTTTCTCACTTCAGCGAGATATTCCCAGTTTGTTCGCTGTTCTCGGAAGCGAATTAACCCAACTCTGTCAAGGATCAGGAGAACAGCCCGGTAGGCTTTTCGGAGTGCTGTCAAGTAATCACCAGAACGAGCAGCGATTTCGGATTCACGGAGCAACTGTTCGGGCATCACCAATGCTTCAGCGACAGCGATTTGGGTAAGTGTTTCTTGTTTCTTTTGCCGCCATCTCAAAATTGCGAAAGCGAGCGATGTCAATCCGATCGCTCCTAAAATCCCGACAATTGACCAAGCCAAAAGGGGCGAGGTTGACATGAGTAATTGAAACCAATACATGAACCATGCTCCCATTGCCTCAACAAGTTTTGACAGCCACTCAAGAACTGGTCGCAAAATTCTCCCGATTCGGCTGAGTAGCCAATCCAATTGTCTTGAAATCCATATCAACGGTCTTTCCAGCCAATTTGAAATTCGCTGCAACAAGCGACGGACAAAAGCCCAGCGGTTGCGGAACTCTGGACTGTTGAGGACACGAAGCAAGGTTGCTTTAGCAGTTTCTGGGTCAACGGATGGAGGTGGTTGACGAAGAACCCTATCGGCTGCCTTCGTAATTTCAATGGCTTCCCCAATGGCTTCATCCGCCTCTTCTGTCAAGATTCCTACACGGAACGCCTTCTCTATTTTGCTTCTCAACTGCTTGGTTACTGGCGATTGGGGAATTTGCTCAACCGATTTTTGAGCCTTGAGAAGAAAGTCCCGCCTGACAATGTGAGATTTTGCCTCTTTCGCTCTTTGGAGTTGTTCGGCAACGACCGCAAAGGGTGTTTGAGGGGCAATAAACTCTCCCCTCTGCTTCATTTGCCCCAATGTTGGCATGGCAAAGAGAAAGACAAAAGCGAAAGGCAAGTAACCCATTCCTCCATTCCCTCACTTAACTCCTAATGCGCCGTGAATTGCGAAGTAGGAATAAGATAGGGCTTTTATGCCCCATTGACAAATTATTTGCTGGCGCAAGGGAGTGTTAACTTACTTGCCAGCACAGGGTAGAACCTGTGCCTTACATCTGTGCCAAGTTGTTTGTTGTTCATTAGCAGCGTCGGTGGCTTGTCCCCGACGGATGTTAAATTTCAAACGACCGTCGCCTACAAGTGGCGACG
>FMJZ01018125.1_pt1 | contig 13051 bp, 12 predicted proteins | sample 1987881 | NCBI WGS metagenome assembly FMJZ01 (sample SAMEA4378227, study PRJEB15110) | soil metagenome | biome: soil; feature: Field; material: Soil | place: India | collected 2015-03-11 | depth 0 m | reverse complement strand
TCCGGCCCGCCGCGCCGGCAACCGGCGGGTGTTCAATCCCGAATCGTTCCAGCCGCCGCTCAGTCACGTGCTGGGTTGGCAGCAACAGACTGCGGCGCTAGCGGTGAAACTGGCGCCGGGGATTGATCTGGCTCACCTGCCCGTTGATGCCGAGGTGGAGTTTGTTTCGCTTGATGGCGAACTGAAAGAAGCCGTGCTTTGGTGCGGGCCGTTGGCGACGACCGACCGGCGAGCGACAGTGCTGCGCAGCGATGGCGCAACAGCAACCATGGCTGACGCCGCCGTATCGCCGCCGCCGTTGAGCGCGCCGCTGGCCATCCTCTACGAACCGGACCCGGCGGTGATTCGCGCCGGCTTGGTGGCCGCCTTGGCCGCCGAACTCGGTGCGGCCCAACTCGCGCCCGATATTGCTTACCTCACCGCCCCGGTCTATCGCCCGACGCCATTCGCCCGCGTATGGCCAGTGATCACGTGGCTTCCGTTCCAACTCAAACGGCTACGCGCATTGCTGCGCGACCTCGACGCCGGCCCGGTGACGGTCAAAAAGCGCGGTTCGCCGCTCGATACCGATGCGCTGGCGCGCCAACTGAGCGGGAAGGGCTGGCGGGCGTTGGTGGTGGTGTTGACGCAGATGCCGAGCGGGCCGGTAGCGGTGGTGTGTGCAGAGGGAGTGGGAAGTAGGGAGTAGGGAGGTGTGGATGGTTGTTTTACCGCCGAGGACGCAGAGGGAGAGGCATTCTTTCCGCTGAAGGGGGGATTGCTTCGGTCGGGCGACACCTCGCTAGCGGGTGTCGCCACTCCCTCGCAATGACAAGCGGGCACGCCCCGCCCCCGCTTTCCGCTTGTCATTGCGAGCGTAGCGCAGCGGAGCGAAGCAATCCCCTGCGAGCACGGGAGCGGCACCCTTTCCACCAAAGGAGGAGATTGCTTCGGGGGCTACGCACCCCCTCGCAATGACATGAGTGTGCGTCACCTCCGCGTTGAAGGGATTACACCCACCTCTACTCCTGCCTGCACAGGGGAGGCGCGATGACAAAAACCCCTTTGCGCCCTCTGCGGAGCTAGGCAGCCGTCCGGCGCTACTGCGCCTTTTCGTTAAAAGCCGCGGCGTCTTTAAGTTACTCACCTCTGTTCCCGCGCCCGATGCGGCAATGATACTGCCGCACTCCATACTCAGCCAAACGCAAGAAACGCCACAATCCAACTAACGATTGATCGCAAACCGCAACCGGCTATGGTACTGTAGACCGAGATTCGTTGACGGATCAGAAAGTTAGACGCCATGACCCTCTCGCGCGCCGCCCGTTACCGGGGCTTGATTCTCTTGATCGTCATCAACTTCATGATGTACGCCGGCTTCTTCATGGTCATCCCGCTGGTGTCAGTGTATTACGTGCAAACGCTCGGCTTTGCTGCGGTAACGGTCGGCATAGCACTGGCGTTACGCCAATTGGTGCAGCAGGGGGTCAGCGTTGGCGGCGGCGTGCTCTCGGATCGGTTTGGCGGGCGCGGCTTGATCACTGCCGGCGTCTTGGTGCGCGCCGCCGGTTTTGCCAGCCTTGCATTTGCCACCACGCCACCGCTGCTGTTTTTCGCTATGCTGCTCTCGGCGTTGGGCGGCGCGCTGTTTGAAGCGCCGAGCCGGGCCGGGATCGCTGCCCTCACCACCGAAGATGAGCGGGCGCGGGCCTTTTCGATTAACGGAGTTGGCGGCGGGTTGGGGATGGTGATCGGCCCTTTTGTGGGATCGCTGCTGCTCGATTTCGGCTTCAGCACTGTGGCGCTAGCCGCGGCAGCCTGTTTCGCCCTGATCGGCGCGATTAGTTTGCTCTTGCCCCCGATTGAGACGGCCACCGACCGCAGCCGCCTCGGCTTCGGCTTGGGGCTGGCGTTGTGCGACCGGCCCTTCCTCATTTTCACGGCCCTGCTGATGGGTTTTTGGTTTATGTGGGTGCAACTGACCATCAGCTTGCCACTGGCTGGCGAACGGCTGGCCAACGCCGGCGATGCGGTGCGCTGGATCTACGGCGTCAACGCCGGTATGACGGTGGCGTTGCAACTGCCGGTGATTGGATTTATGGAACGATGGCTACGCCCGCTCAGCATTCTCATCCTTGGCATCGCACTGATGGCGTTGGGGCTGGGCATGGTGGCGCTAGCTGATTCGTTCCCGTTCTTGATCGGCTGCGTTGTGGTCTTTACCATCGGTACGCTGCTCGCAACCCCAGCGCAGCAGAGCGTTACGGCGGCGCTGGCTGACCCGCGTGCGCTCGGTTCATACTTTGGCGTCAACGCGCTGGCCTTGGCCGTCGGCGGCGGTTTGGGCAATTTCAGCGGCGGCTTGCTGGTAGACCTCGCCAATACCCTCCAAGCGCCGGCTCTGCCGTGGATCGCCTTCGCCTACATCGGGTTGGCTAGCGCCATTGGCCTGATGATCCTCGGCAACTACTTGCAACAGCGCCGCGCCACTGCCCATCTGGTTGGGGCGCAACAGCGGTAACAGGGTAGATCCATCCTGCCGCACGGTGCCGTGTAGCGGCGTCGATGTTTTACAATAGCACCACACCTTGCCGGCCTAGAAAGGACAACTATCGTGCCCAATAACCGTTTCGCTTTTTTTAACGGAGAAATCGTGCCAATCGAGCAAGCGCAGGTCAGCGTGATGACTAACGCGCTCAATTATGGCACCGGCTGTTTTGAAGGCATTCGCGGCTACTGGAACCCCGACCGCCAGCAGCTCTACGTCTTTTGCTTGCGCGAACACATGGAGCGGCTGCACCGCTCGGCCCGCATTTTGTTGATGAAATTGCCGTACAGTGTTGATGAACTGTGCCAAATTACCATTGATCTGTTGCGGCGCGAAGAGTTCCGCGAAGATGTCTACATCCGGCCCTTGCTCTACAAGAGCGATCCGGCGATTGCGGTGCAGATGCACAATCTGACTGACAGCTTCACCATGTTCGCCGTTGGCTTCGGCCAATATCTAGCCGGCTCGGCCATCAGAGCATGCATCTCGTCGTGGCGGCGGATCGACGACAACATCATTCCTTCGCGGGCCAAAGCCTGCGGCTCGTACCTCAATTCGGCGCTGGCCAAGAGCGAGGCGCTGCTTAATGGCTATGATGAAGCGATCGTGCTGAGCAACGACGGCCACGTGGCCGAGGCCTCAGCAGCCAACTTGTTCATCGTCCGCAATGGCGTGCTGATCACGCCGCCGACCAGCGGCGACATCCTCGAAGGCATTACCCGGCAGGTGGTGATGGAATTGGCCCGCAACCAGTTGGGCATTCCAGTGCGGGAAGCGCCGATCGACCGCACCGAACTCTACGTCGCCGATGAAGCCTTCTTCTGCGGCACCGGCGCCGAGATCAAACCAATTATCGAGATCGATCGCCGCCCGATTGGCGCTGGCGTGATCGGCCCGATCGGCACAATGCTGGTCAATTTGTACGCCGACGTGGTGCGCGGGCGGATCGGCGCATATCGCCACTGGTGTACGCCGGTGTATCCAGCGTGAGCGAACTCGTACGGAGTGCGGCAGTGAAACTGCCGCATTCACATTTACAGTTCCACCATCCCGCGTGCATCAGTTCACCCCCCACATCCACCCAAGCTGCGGTATGATAGAGGCTACATATCCGACAAGTCACGTTACCTCGGTGCTCCCAATCATTACGTATCCCCTGTAAAGGAGTCAGCCCGTGCTGGAGCGTTCCTTCCTAACAACTGACACCTTAGTTCCCCTAGTGCTCTGGTATGGCACAGCGCTGTTTGTGTTCGGGATGATGTGCCTGATCTTGGCGTTACAGATTTTCCTGTTCCTACGCCAATCGCTAGGAGCGATCGCGCCGGGATTGTTGCTCGTGGCGCTAAGTTGGTGGGACACCACATACGCGTTGTATTGGATTGACGCGCCAGCGCCAATGACCAATTCTGGGTTGATGTGACCTACCTTGGCGTCGTCAGCGCGCCAACCCTCGTCCTCATCTTTGCGATGCAGATCAGCGGCCTGTTCGAGAGCTCGCGGCTGCTGCGCTGGCCCTTCTTGCTCGTCATGGCGATTGAGCCAACCATCACCTTGCTGGCATTATGGACTGACCCGTGGCACAACCGCTTTTTTGCCGGGTTGCGCGCCAATTATTAAGGCGTGATCTTACGCGGCAGCATATTGTTCTGGTGCAATGGCATCTATTCGTACCTGCGCTTATTGCGCAGCATGATCATTCTGGTCGCCGGTTATGCGCGGACCAACGGCATCTTCCGCAAGCAGATTCTGATCGTCTTGCTGAGCTTTACCATCACATGGGCCAACAGCATTATCTTCGTCGCCGGCCTCAATCCGTTGCCGGGAGCCGATAACACGCCGTTTGCCTTCTCAATCGCGAGCATCCTCTTTGCGTATGCCCTCTACTGCTATCGCCTGTTCGATGTTATACCGATAGCGCGCAGTTTGGTAATCGATCAGATGAAAGATGGCGTATTAGTACTTGATGCTTACAACCGGATTGTTGACATCAACCCGGCGGGGAAACGATGGTTGCCGCACGCCGAGATCGGCGCCTCGCTCAACCAACTGCGCGATCAATTACTGATCTCATTGCAACAGCTTCCGCTCGATCACGACCAGCGTCTCGAAATCACCCTTGAACGAACGGGGAGCGGGCTCGACCTGCACGTGACCCAGATTTACGATCGACGCCAGCGGCGGAGCGGACGTTTAATCGCATGACGCGAGATTACCGACTTCAAGCGTTTGCAAGCCCAATTGCAGCATTTTGCCAATTATGACCCTCTCACTGGGGTGTTTAACCGGCGCGAATTTGTTCGTCTCGCCAATAGCGAACTGGCTCGCGCCCAACGCTATGGGCATGATCTGGCGTTGGTTTTGATTGACATTGATCATTTCAAAGCGATCAACGATCAGTTCGGTCACGATACTGGCAACAACGCGTTAGCCTGTTTTGCAGCCAGTTGGATAGCGGAAAAGCGCGCGTCCGACCTCTTCGCCCGCTGGGGCGGCGAAGAGGTCATTTTGCTGTTGCCGGTAACCAATCAGCAGCAAGCCCGCCAATTCGTAGAACGGGTCAGAACCAAGGCGCTTAACACTCCGGTAACCGTCAACAACGAACATCTAGCCATCAAGTTTAGCGCCGGCATCAGTGCATATACTTCCGGCGAGACGCTTGAACAACTGGTGCAACGGGCCGATTTGGCGCTCTATCAGGCCAAGCAGAACGGGCGCAACCAGACTGTCATCGCCGAACTGCCATCGACCGCGAATCATTAAGCGGGCCGGCATTCCTCCGCTTAGCCGGCAAACAATCGTTGGCATTGAATCAGCAATCTTCCCCTCGACTCACCGTGGCTGCTATGCTATAATGGTAAGTAAACTGTGACAATGTTGTCAGACTAAGGGCCCGACAAAGGAGTTTGGCCATGATCACGAAACGTCTCGGCCCTGCCGGAAAAGTGCGCGTTACTTTTTCATTGCCCTCAGCATTGTGGGCCGACACCATTTACCTCGTCGGCGATTTTAACGGTTGGGATCGCCGCGCTACCCCGTTGCGCGCCACTGAACATGGCTGGATGATCACGCTCGACCTCGAAGCCGGTCGCACCTACCAGTACCGCTATTTGATTAATGACAACGAATGGCATAACGACTGGAATGCCGACGGGTATGCGCCAAACCCCTACGGCGGCGATAACTCGGTTGTCGATACAGCCATTTTTGCCGAACTTGCTCAAGAAGGGGCGCGTGCGGTTGGCGAACCAATTACCACCCCCGTCCCCGCGTTCCATTCGCGCCTGCGCCTCGTCTCAACCGGCTAAGACGAAAGTTTGTTATAATGCCGATAGCGACGCGAGAGGGGCGCAGGTTGCTGCGCCCTTTCGCATATTGATGGCTCATCACCAATCACACCCTACCAGCATAAGGTATACCATGACCACACACAGCATACCCGTGCTCGATTTTGGTTCGCAAACGGCGCAATTAATCGTGCGCCGGCTGCGCGAATTGGGTTATTACAGCGAATTGTTGCCGCACGATGCGCCCGAAGCGCAGGTGCGCGCCCTTAACCCGGTTGGGATCGTGCTGAGCGGCGGGCCGGCTAGCGTCTACGAACCGGATGCGCCTACCTTGCCGGCATGGCTGGCTGAAAGCAATCTGCCAGTCTTTGGCATCTGCTACGGCATGCAGTTGATCAGCCACACCCTCGGCGGGGTCGTCAACCGGCCAGCCGGACGCGAGTACGGCCCGGCGATGATTACCGTCACCCAACCGCACCCGCTCTTCGCTGATACTCCCACCGAGCAGCCGGTTTGGATGAGTCACGGCGACCGGATCGAGCAGTTGCCCGCCGGGTTTAACCCGATCGCCGCGAACCCGGCGACGCCATTTGCCGCGATTGCCGATGATCAACGACGCTGGTATGGCGTCCAATTCCATCCTGAAGTGGTGCATACCGTGTACGGGCGGGCGTTGCTGACCAACTTTGCCAAACTGTGCGGCGCCCAACCCGAATGGCAGCCGGGCAGTTTCGTGGCCGAAGCGGTCGAGCGGGTGCGCGAGCAGGTCGGCCCGCACGGGCGCGTGATCTGCGCCCTCTCTGGCGGGGTCGATTCGGCAGTAGCGGCACTGATTATCCATCGCGCGATCGGCGACCGGTTAACCTGCGTGTTCGTGGATAACGGTCTTTTGCGCGCCGGTGAAGCCGGACAGGTGATCAGCACCTTCCGCGAACATTTCCACGTGCCGCTGATCGCGGTCGATGCCCGCGAAGAGTTTCTGGCGGCGCTGGAGGGGGTCGTCGATCCTGAACAAAAGCGCAAGATCATCGGCGAGAAGTTTATCCGCATCTTCGAGCGCGAAGCGCGCGCGCTGGAAGGGGTCGAGTTCCTTGCCCAAGGCACCCTCTACCCCGATGTAATCGAGTCGACCGCGCCTGACCGGCCCAAGGCGGCCAAGATCAAGACCCACCACAATGTCGGCGGGTTGCCCGCTGATATGCAGTTGAAACTGGTCGAACCGCTGCGCTACCTGTTTAAGGACGAAGTGCGTGCCGCTGGCTTACAGCTCGGCCTGCCCGAAGAGTGGGTCTGGCGGCATCCCTTCCCCGGCCCCGGCTTGGCGGTACGGATTATCGGCGCGGTGACGTGGGAGCGGTTGGAGATCTTGCGCCAAGCCGACAAGATTTTCCTCGATGAACTGCGCACGAGCGGCTATTATCGCGCCACCCAGCAAGCGTTCGCCGTGCTGCTGCCGGTGCAGAGCGTCGGCGTCATGGGTGATGGCCGCACCTACGGGGTAACAATTGCGCTGCGGGCCATCACGACCGAAGACTATATGACGGCGGATTGGGCGCGCTTGCCGTACGAACTGCTGGCCCACGTTAGCAGCCGGATCGTCAATGAGGTCGAAGGTGTTAATCGGGTCGTGTACGACATTTCGTCCAAACCGCCGGCAACGATCGAGTGGGAGTAGCCACAAAATCACCGCTGACATGCTACAATGAAGCCATGCGTGTACCACAAACCATCGCAATCGACGGCCCCTCAGCCGCAGGCAAGAGCACGCTCGGCGCATTGTTGGCCAATGCGCTCGGCTATCTGTATTTCGATACCGGCGTGATGTATCGCGCATTGGCATTGGCTGCGCTGCGCGCCGGCACCGACCCTGATGACGAAACGGCGCTGACGGAATTGGCGCACCGGCTGGTCATTGATGTGATCCCGCCAACCGTCGCCGACGGGAGGCAATACACGGTGCTGATTGATGGCGAGGACGTGACGTGGGCGATTCGCACGCCGGAAGTGGAACGGATCGTCTCGCGCGCGGCCCGCTTCCCGGCGGTGCGGCGCGAGATGGTGCGCCAACAACAGATCATTGGCCACCGCGGGCGAGTGGTGATGGTCGGGCGCGACATCGGCACGGTGGTCATGCCCGACGCTGATCTCAAGATTTACCTACAGGCGTCGCTGACCGAACGGGCCCGCCGGCGTTTGGCCGATCTGCGCCGCCGCAATATCGAGCTGCCGCTCGAACAGATTGCCGCGGCCTTGGCCGAACGTGACGCGCTCGATGCTCACGTGTCGCAACCGGCTGCCGATGCGATTGTGTTGGTAAACGATGGGTTATCGCCCGATGAAGAGGTAGCATGGGTGCTGCGCCAGTTTGTGCATGGCGAACAGGCGCTTGAGAGCGGGCATTAAGCACTTGCCCCGCTACGGGTTGCAGAAGGGGAGAGCGCCGTGAAGCTCGGCAATCTCATCGACCAGCTTTTGTACGAAGACGCCGATGCCGCCCTCGATCTGGCGGAAAATGAGCAGATTCTCTACGTGACGGGCCGGCATTGGGTGATCCTCCTGTCACGCCTGATTATCCCGTTGTTGGGAATTAGCTTGTTTGGCGGCATTGCGATCTACCGCGCAATCGGCGGCGGCTTTCTTGTCACTGAAACCGGCGAGCCAACCGGCTTCGACGTCTTCAACATCATTCTGGTCTTGATCCAAGCGGTGTTGATGCTCTTCTGGGTAGCGTTGTGGGTGCGCGGCGGCAAAGACCCCAATCCGGGCCGGGTGCTGCTGGCAGCCAATTTGGCCGTGCTCGCTTTGATCTATTTCCGCTACAACGGCGGACGTATCTTCTTTATCGATCCCGGTCGCTTCTTCGGCCAAGCCTTCGATCCGCTTAACCTGCTGCTGATCGGGTTAGCGACGGTAAGCCTCTTCTCCAGCTTCTTCGTCATCTACGACTGGCTCAACGACGAGCTGATTCTCACCAACCGCCGCGTAGTCTATGATAACGATCAGGTCTTCATCCCCAAATTGCTCGAACAGCGCTTCCAGCAGCAGATTTTCATCGAGGAAATCCAAGATGTGCAGGCGGCGACCAAGACCTACCCGCAACACTGGCTCAAATATGGCACGATCGAAGTGAAATCGGCCCGGATTGGCGGCAATATCGTGTTTCACGGCGCGCGCAATCCGAAAGAGATGCAGCGCCGGATTATGGCGCAGGTGAATGAAAACCGGCGCAAACGGAACGAAGCCGATTTAGAGAAGATGATCGAAACGCGGGTGTATAACGAACCACCGCCCAAGGTGATGCGTCCGCTACCGGAAATGCGGCCAATTTTGGAATGGTTGAGCTGGCTCTTGCCGCCAAACCCGGAAGTGCAAGCCGAAAAAGAGACGATCATCTGGCGCCAGCATTGGCTGTTTTTGTTGCAAGGCATCTTTCCGCCATTGGTAATGCTCTTGATTGGCTGGATCCTGATCGTGTTGCTAGGGAGCTGGGGGTTATTGCCGCCAGTGTGGCTGACGGTGCTGAGTATTGCCCTCGTGATCGCATTTCTGGCATGGTCGGTGTGGGAAGTGGAAGATTATCGCAACGATATGTACATTCTCACCCCCACCAACATCATCGACGTAGAGAAGAAACCAATCGGCCCGGAAGATCGGCGCGCCGCCAGTCTCGGCGCAATCACGAACGTCTCATTTGAGACGACCTTTATCAGCAATCTGCTCGGCTATGGCAACGTGGTGGTTGAGACGGCAGGCAGCGGTGGTAAATTTACCTTTACGCATGTGCCTAACCCACGTGATGTCGTCACCAAGATTAACGATTACTACGTGATGTTCAAGCGCGCTGAAAAAGAGCGCTCGCTGAATGATATGCTCGAACTGTTGCGACACTATCATCTGGCCCAACAACGGCACAATGAAATCCTCCCTGCACGTCCCAATGGCGCCACGCATATTGAACCAGCGCCAGACGCTACAACTAGATTACTCTTACCAGCGGGCAATGAGACAGCGCCCGCTTCTGCCGGCCAATCGCCAACCGCAACAGTTGAACTGCTCCCACCACAAGGAAATGGGACGCCACCAAGCCACGACGATCAGCAACCGCGCGCTACCGAGGAGCAGAAGTCTGCATGATCCGGCATCTTCTTTTGATCCTGCTGTTGGCGCTGTTGGTAGCGCCGTTCCCTGTCGCTGCCCAATCGCCATCACCGATTACCATCTCGCTGAAGGCCGGTATTGATGGTGAGGGTTCCTTCCGCACCGACCAATGGTTTCCGGTACAGGTCACACTCGCCAATGACGGGCCTGATCGCCGGGTAACGCTTGAATGGCGCGATCTGAACAATGCCGTAATGAGCCAACGGTATGCGATTGACCTGCCCGGCGGCGCGCGCAAGCAGATCACCTTCCCGGTGATGCAGTCGGGCCGATCGGCCCAGCTCATCGCGACCGCCGATGGGGAAGAGATCTTACGCCAGCGGATCAATCTCAATCAACTGAGCAACGATCTGCTGACGATCGGGTTGCTCAGCGCCGACCCGGCTGTGCTGAGCAGTCTTGCGATCGCCGATTTCGGCGCGGGCGAGCGCGCAGTGATCTTGCCGCTCAATCCAGCCGTGCTGGCTGATGATCCGCTCTTGCTTCGCTCGTTCGACGCAATTGCGGTGCGTGAATTGACCACTGATTTACGACCAGCCCAACGTGACGCCATTCTCCTCTGGGTGCAACAAGGAGGCACGTTGCTAATCGGCGGCGGCGCCAGTGGCGAGACGGCGATCCGCGCGTTCACCGATGTCTTGCCGGTCACAGTAGGGCCGCTGCGCCGCGATGTGCCGGCCAACGAATTAGAACGGCTGGCGAAGCTGAGCGGGCTCAGCAATTTTGTGCCTTCACTAACCGCTCATACGGTGACGCTCCGGCCCAATGCGCAGGCGCTGACCAACGATGGCTTGATCAGCCAAATGACAATCGGCGCCGGTAAGATCATCTTCGCCGCGTTCGATCTCGCCGCACTACGGGCATGGCCGGGAGAGAGCAACTTGTGGGCAACGGTGCTCAACCTGCAACCACGGCTCGACATCGGCGCTAACTTCCGCTTTGGCTTTAATGATCTGTTGCAAAGCAGCTTAAACACCAGCCTCTTCCCGCTCCCTTCCACTATGGCATTGCTGGCCTTGATCGGCGTGTATATCATCGTGATCGGGCCAGTCAACTTCCTCGCCCTACGCCGGCTGCACCGGTTAGAATGGGCTTGGGTGACAACGCCGCTCCTTGTTGTCATCTTTCTGGCTGGGTCGTACGGGATGAGTTTTGCGCTGCGCGGCACGCAAACCCAAGTGCTGCAATTGACGATCGTGCAAAACGCCGCTAACGGCGGCGAGGCGATGACCACGACCTTTGCCGGCATCTTTGCGCCGCAACGGCAAAGCTATACCCTGAGCTTTGCCGATTCAGCCCTCGTCGCGCCGTTGCAGATGGACGAGCGACTCGTGATCGAACATAGCGATGCCGGCCTCGCTATGCCCGACCTCTTGCTGGATGCGGCGGCCTTCCGCACCTTGATCGTCGAACAGATCACAACCAGTCCCGTGCAAATCCGCCATCAAATCGGGCTGAATGGCCAACGCTGGAGCGGAACCCTCGCCAACGCCAGCTCCATTCCCTTGCGAGATGCGATGGTGGTATACCAGAACGACATGCAATGGATCGGCTCGCTGACGCCCGGCGCTGAAGTCCCGATCGATCTGAGTATTGACAGTGATAACTTTCTGCGCGATTTCATGCCCACCGAGCAAGGCAGTCTGTTTAGCCGCACCTTTGTGCTGGAAAACTTGTTTTGGTACGTGTCAAATCGCTTCGATCCGTTCATGAACGGCCCGGCGCTGCTTGGCAATGACATTTACTTGATCGGGTGGAGCGATCAGGCGGCGCCGGTGGTGCAGATCAATGGCGCACCAGCGGCCGCCAGCGGCGAAACGTTGTATATCATTGCGCTGCGTTAGCGCATTGGAATCGCTTATGACCGCTATCGTCGAAACGAAAAATCTGACCCGCTACTACGGCGAGCATCTGGCCCTCAACCATTTGAACTTGCAGATCCCGGCGGGAGCCGTGTACGGGTTTATTGGCCCGAATGGCGCCGGCAAGACGACCACCATGCGGATTTTGACGACCCTGCTGCGCCCATCAGGCGGTGAAGCATGGGTGGCGGGGTTGTCGGTCACGCATCAACGCGCCGAGGTGCGGCGCGCAGTCGGGTTTATGCCCGACTCGTTCGGCTTCTACAACAACATGACCGCCGCCGAGTACCTCGACTTCTTTGCCGCCGCTTACCATGTGCCGCCGGCCCGCCGGCCCGCCCTGATCAACGATCTGCTGGCGCTGGTTGATCTCGGCCACAAACGGGATAGTGATGTGATGTCACTGTCGCGCGGCATGAAACAGCGGCTCAGTCTGGCCCGCACACTTATCCACGACCCGCAACTGCTGATTTTAGATGAACCGGCCAGCGGGCTCGACCCGCGCGCGCGGGTGGAATTGCGCGAACTGTTGCGCGAGTTGCGCCGGTTGGGCAAGACGATTATGATCAGCTCGCACATCCTCACCGAGCTGGCCGAGATGTGTACCCATATCGGCATTATCGAGCGCGGTACGCTGCTGGCATCGGGTGATGTCGAAACGATTATGCGTTCGTTGCGCCCGCACCGCACCTTTGTGGCGCATGTGATCAGCGATGCACAGACAGCGGCTGAGGTAGCCGCTGCCGCCGAACATGTGCTGGCAGTGCGGGTGCTCAACGACGATGGCCCGCCACGGATTGAGGTGGACATTGACGGCGATGATCATGCGGTCAGCGCGCTGCTGGCCCGGCTGGTGGGCCATCAGGTCGAGATTGTCCATTTTGCTGCCCAAACCAGCAATCTGGAAGAGATCTTCCTCAAAGTGACCGAGGGAGTGGTGGGGTGAGAGCAATCACCTCACCGCAGAGGGCGCCAAGGGTAAACGCAAAGACGCAGAGAACGCAACGTGCGCAAAGAGTCAAACGCCAAGGCGCAGAGAACGCAACGTGCGCAGAGGAATGGGGAAGCATGGCTCCAACCTTCGCATCCTTGATACCCTCGGCGGTAAGCTTGTTATTTCCCTACCTTAAGTAGGGCCGGACTACGCTTACAAAGCCCGTTGCACGGGCTGCTGGCCCGCCTCCCCTGCCCCTGCTCCCACCTGACGGCGGGAGCAGGGG